>WNFO01003187.1_pt1 | contig 18092 bp, 18 predicted proteins | sample 5400251 | NCBI WGS metagenome assembly WNFO01 (sample SAMN13153354, study PRJNA577476) | soil metagenome | isolation source: 100 cm saprolite under Madrone tree | place: USA:California | collected 2016-06-14
CGACCTTTAGCACTGGGGCGGCATCAGTGGCACACATCACATGAGTGCATCCGTGTGCTTATCTCAAAGCCCACAATGCCCACACACTCGTGGCTCGCGCGGCTCTTTAATACTAGTAACTGTGCGTCTATTCTGTGGCGGCGTTCATATCCACTCTTCTGGAATTCGTGATATTATCCCGATTACTGTATGAATGTCCAACTCTTCCGACCCTTCGACGACTCAATTCGTGGACAATATCGCTCACGGCGGATCCACACGGCGCTCGGAGACAGGCCCATGATCGTCTACTAGCCTGACGTCCGATTATCCTATCTCATTGGCTCTATCACGTTGTCACTCGTGTCTTCATTTCCTACTAGTACCATGGATCTGGCTTGCCAAAACAAGGATCAGTAATCACGCCCTGACCAGGCGACCGAGCGTCGGACGAAAAAAAATATGCCTCACATGGAACTTTGGAGTGCGGTTGCCTTTCTTCTGACGTGAAGAGGTACCGTATATCCCAAGTAATGTCACTTCTAGCTCCGAATTAATCCCAAATTTGACTGCAACTCCTTTTCGCAATGTGTTGAGGCCATTTGTCCGGTTGAAGCTGGCCGACAGTACTGTATGTATGCATGATGCTGGGACTACAGGTCGCAGGTTGCTTTCGTACTGTATGTAATTTATTACATTCTATCTTTTCTGAGGCGCCATCCAGCAACCAACTAACGCATGGAAAACACGGGGAAGAGCTTTCTAACGCCGCAACTGAACAACTGCTGCTGGAATACCTGAAGGGCGCTGAAATGACACCAAGGCGATTTAAAGAGACCATTTTCATGCTGCTTTTCTCACCAAGTTCCCCCATTTCACACCTAGATTGACCTAGGACATCACACATGAATCCGCAGCAGCAGAAGGACCTCCGCATAGACGGCTACATCTCTCAAATGTTTGACCCTCAGGTTGCCCAAGAATATCACGTCTCCCTGTTGAGGAGAGAGCCAGGACAGATTCAATGGCAGGCCGATGTCACTGGTACGGGCGTATTTTTGGCCGCACCTCCTCCTGGACAGCCTTCCGGTCAGCACGGCTGGGCCATAGACTATGCGGTCAGAAATACGGGTCCAGTAATCCGGCAGAAAATCTGGGAGCCCAAGAAGTCGTCCGATAAACTGCGCTGGGTTGACCATGAACAACTACACCCCCCTATTTTCTTCATCCATAAAAACGGCCAAGATCTTGGTTTACCTTTGATCGAAGCGGCGGGGGGCAATTGCATGTCTCTTCGAGGTGCAGAAGAAGCCGCATCTGTTGGCACAAGCGCCCACGCACAGATTCGTATCAATGTGAGTTCAAGTCTCTACGTTCATAGTCCGGAACTGATGGTGAGGTATACCCTTCTCAGTGGTGTGGTTATGTATATCTCGACTGGAACGAACAAATCTCGATACAAAAGCAAACCCAGCCAAGAGAAACAGTTTCACTTGAGACATTCGCAAGGCATGTCGCAAAGAAGACTTTAAAGTTCATGGGGGTAAATTTGATCCCGCTCTCCAGAGGTTCTCCAGGAGGCTGATGTCGGGATTATTTACCAGATTGCGAAGGACAAGGAGAACGACGGCGATCAGAGATATCTTATCGGGGACGAACATATCACTCCTCGCGATATCATATTGATTGGGACTGTCCAGGTTTCGCAAGGTAGTTGGATGCCCATTCTCCAGCTGAACAACGGATATGCTCAGTGTCTGGGAATATGAGACAGCAAGTTCGGTTTGCTCTGATTAGCGAATACATGGTTTTAGCAGTCGACTCAATTACGTAGTGTCGGGTTACCGTACCGTACTATACCATAGTACTAAGTTACAGTAGTGTCCTAATACAAATTTCCCTGATACCGTGCCTCACAACTAATTGTCGTTTCTTAAGCGTTCATGCTGGTTACGGGATGGGAAGATGCGCTGATATACAGCGAGATCCAAAGTGATGACCCCTGGAACCTTACCACATCTGGAGTTAAGTAAATGTTAAATTACAAAAATAAAGGTCATCTTGTAAAAATTACAAATCTTCGCCATAAACTCAGCCTATGTGAATTTCGGAGAAGGGGCTATCACGCTATATCACGTTTGGATCTCGCTGTAATGAATGTCCTTGGAAGTGGTGACCATATTGAGACCAGATCCGAGCGGGCGCAATCCCCACGTCCTTCGGGTATCATATGGGCGCTCTAAGCCGTCCATCCATCAACTAAGTACAACTTACGATTTAATAGTTGTGTAGAATGAGAAATGGTCCCATCTATCGTAGCCAGTCTTTCGTTTTACGCATCACTCTGGGTCCCTAAATGAACACGTGAAGACATCGCGTTTGCACAGATGAAAATTACGACCACGATCCTTGCCCGGCGATGATGGCCGTGTGGTCGAGTTGACATAATTAATGTTGAGCGTTCGCTTGGTGCAACTGATGGCATAAGCCATTCACTAGGGCTTCCGATCAACGGATTGCTCTTGATCGACAGTGAGGGAGTTGCTGTAAAGCTAGGAATTTTCTGGATCAGGCCAGGACTTCAAGCTTCAAATTCAGAGCCATAACCAAGGTCACCCCCGTCCGGGCGACCCCAAATGCGATGACATGGCCAAATGATTCCGTGTAGGTCGAAGGCAGACATCACTGAGCATACGCCGCACATTCGCTGGAAATGATAGTTTTCTGTGTTACTACATCGGTTCATGCCTTCATCGTTCGACAAGGTACCCAATCGTTGCACCACAACAGATGTAGGCTCGAACCGTAGAAGCAAACCATGACGTTGCCTTAGTATGATATGTACTGACTTGGAGGCTATCTTGGAGGCTATCCATCGCCCTGCCAAAGTTCGCCGCCTCAAAAGCGGGAAGAATCAGTTGAATAACGAGCCGTGGATCGAAAGTCACCATACAGATCATTTTCTTTGTGCGAGGCAGAGTGAATGGAGTGTGTTATTCAGGTCCGACTCGGAAACTCAGTAGCTTGAAGCCTGATCATGAAGGTTTGACGGAAGATCGGATCACACCATCACACTTGTAAGTCCTCCGCGATAATCGGTCGTGCGCCAGATTTTCGGAACTTTGCACGTGTTCAGGGCAATGAACAAGAGGACACTCTCCAAGTTATACGTCACCATGCATTTCTTGCGATTTTTTTTTCTTATTCATACCTTTATGTGATGAAACGGTACTCGCCCACATTCCAGTTCTCCTACAATCACGACTTGCAAGTGCAATCCCCCTGCCTCCAAAGCTGGTAGAAACGTGGCCATACGACTTCCCTTTTTGCTCCAGTACGGGAATCAGCGTGAAGCAGGGTTTGTCACATTTCCGACCCTCGATCTTTCATGTTGATGGTTCTTGAGTATCGGGGGGTGACTTGGAAATTGTCATCCGTTGCAGGCCAAGGATATGAGTGCTGTGGGACGGGGAGTAAGCAATGCGCGCGACCCATGCCAAAGGCACGGACAGGTTAGTAGTTGAGTATCACGGAGTTAGAGTGGGAACTGCTGACAGATAATCATCAGTGCGGCGACGGTGATGTCCGCTGGGAGGCCATGATAAGTTCGGGGAATCGCATTGCCTTACGGGAAATGACATCCTTCCACCACTACATAGAGCCTCCGCAATCCCGTCTGGAAATTTGCACTTTACGTGAGTTCTGAGTCCGTGGAGGTGCCGAGGTTCTCGAAAGTAACCATTGGAACAGTTAACCCAGTAGGACAGAAAATTTGAGTGCTTCAAAGCCCCTTGGAGTTGGAGTAAGAAGAGTAAGAAGTGCATCATGCCAGTGGCAGCCGCCGCGGGCGGCGGTCGTGACGCAAGAAGCAGGATGCTTCAGGTAATATTAAATATTCCTCTGCGTCATCGGATGGGTGTTATAAAAGGCCTCATGGTATGTGCCAAGCTCGGCTGCTGCTCCTCTTTGAGTTGCCCGTCAACCACACCACCTCCGGCCCAGGAAAGATGACAAGCACAGACAGGCTACGAAATATCCGCGTTTACTGTGCGTCTCAAACATTTCTTCCGTGTTTCGGCCACCGGAATCATCGGGGAGCCCGAGGCTCGGCACCAAACACGGCGGCGTCAGTCGTGTTATCGCGTGTCGATCTCCCGCCGCTGTGGGCGGCCTGAACGCTGAACAGCATCCGCACAACTTTTCCTGCACGATCTTTCCGTCCTTCTTTAATGTCGTTTTTTATGGTGTTGCCACTTAACCGTATCCAGGGTTGGCCTTCATCGCATACTGGGGTATCGTATTGTTTGGTTATGACACGTGCGTCTGCAGTCTTTCCTCACTATCAGCGGTGTTGCTGGCGGTGTGGTCCAATCGACATACTTCCAGATTCAATTTGGCGTCCGCCCAGCTAAAGGCCCCGCGAAGCAGAGTCGCATTGATGATGTTTCTGGGAACATCGTCTCTGCGCTACAAGGTGGTGCTTTCTTCGGCGCTCTCAGCAGTGCCCCAATCTCAGGTGTGTCCCGTGTTCCTTCCTCTGCTGTGTAGCTCTACTCTGTGTTGTTGTTGCTATGTAAATGCTACACCCCACATTGTCTGCAAATGCTGTTCAGAGCTCTGGGGACGATGACCCCTCTTCGATCACGAACACAGCTGATCTCTTTCTAGCTTGGATTGGGCGACGCAAGACTCTTCTCGCATATTCAGTGATTTTTGCTGCTGGCGCCGTGCGTAGCTTTGGTTTTGTGCCTCCACGTATGTCCAATATGCTGACATGCGGTCGCGCAGGTATTGCAAACGATAGCAAATGGTGAAGGCCATCGTGGACTCGGTTACATCTATGCTGGTCGCATCGTATCTGGTTTTGGGATTGGCGCGATAAGTGCAGTCGCTCCAACCTACGTGTGCGAATGCTCGCCAACGCAAGTACGTGGACGCATCACTGGGATGTTCCAAATCATGGTGGCCATCGGGGTAATGCTCTCGTACTTTATTAATTGTACGTCCAAACTCTTTCTTCGGATGCGATTGTTGATACACTTGATGTCGTCACAGTCGGGATCGGCCTTCATATTCACAATAGTTCAAAGATCTGGCGCATCCCATTTGCATTTCAGTTCGTACCCACGGGGATTATGGCACTCGGGCTCTTGACCGTCCCCGAATCCCCGCGTTGGCTAGCGTCCAAGGGCCGTAGTAATGAGGCTCTAGAGAACTTGGCGTACCTGCGTAGACGTCTGTCTAGTTCTCAGGATGTTTTGCACGAGCTGGCCGAGATCGAAGCGGCTCTTGCGGAGGAGCGTGAAGCTCGTGCTCGCCTGGGCCTACGCGAAGCGTTCTTTGGGCGTGGAAACTTCCCTCGGTTTCTGATCGCTTTTTTCATATTTTTTCTGCAGCAATGGTGTGGACAAAATTCCGTGAACTATTATGCCCCGCAGATCTTTACTTCAGTCAGTAATTTATTACCCCTTCTCTCTCGATGCCTAATACGGTGTAGATCGGTTACACGGGTGCGACCAACTCGCTTCTCGCGGCAGGAATCTACGGTGTGGTCAAGGTCATTGCAACGACAATATTCATATTTTTCTTTCTCAATGCCTGGGGACGTAGGCCGTTACTGTTTGTCTCTGCAATGGGAATGGGAATATTGTTTTTCATTGTCGGCGCTCTCCTCAAGATATATCCGCCGGCGTCAACTCCACAACCCAATCCTCCCGCTTCGGGGAAGGCAATGGCGGCAATGATCTACATCTACGTTTGCTTCTATTCAATGGGTTGGGGCCCTTTGCCATGGGTATACTCATCTGATATCTTTCCAACGCGGACCAGACACTATGGAATGGCCGTCGCGTCTTCGTCGCAATGGTTGTGGAGTGAGTATCCTCTTAATGTACCATAATCTACTAGCTTAGTGTTCGCAGACTATGTCGTGTCAAAGGCGACACCCACCATTCACACTAGGCTCGGCTACAAGATGTTCTTGGTGTTTGCGTCTCTGAATGTCGGGGCGATGGCACCGTTCTCACTGTATGTCCAACCACCTTGCTTGGAATGGGAACGGCAACTATATTTTTGTAGTATTATCCCAGAAACGAAAGGACTCTCCCTCGAAGAAATGGATATTGTATTCGGTGTCGTTAGTGCAAACGACCGCGCTGCAAATATTGCGCGGCATGAACATGGCACGTATTTTTCTTCCTTATTTTTCTCTTTACCTTGCCTTACTTATCGAAACTGACAGAGATGGCGATAGGAGTCCACGCCGATTTAGAGCGTGCGGACTCAATTGATGACAAGGGTAATGAGAGTTGACGGATTTATTTTTTGGGAGTCCATAGGTGAGGAATAGGGCTCGAACAGTCGTGTGTATCTTGGTGCGAATGCATGTATAACCCCGTCGAAATATACGAAACTTGCAGCGTTTTACTCTGGAGATATTAAAGCGAGACCAAAAGGTCGCTCAACTCACTTCAACATGGCCGAAGATTAAAGATCTTCACATCCAAGTGATTGACAGTTTGGTGGAACAGCCACAGTGAGCAGCCATTGTATCCGTATTGATTTCGTCACCAGTCTTGGCCACCAGGCGGACTCGAAGTTGAACCAGCTCAGAGTGAGCTGAGATTGCCCGCCTGTAGCCCCCTAGTGTAACGTAAGTCCGCCCACCACACTACCAGTAGCTCTTTCTCTTCAAAGCTGAGGTCCTTTTATCTTCGTGTAGCGACGTTGACTGACATTGTACTCAGACCGACTTGGTTTCTATTCTTCCGAGTCCGAGTCATTGCTGCACCTAAAACTTGACTTTGCATTAAAAACTTCTGCTTCTAAGTGATTACAGTACTACACTATTTTTGAGAAAAAAATTCGGCATGACCTGCCAAACTAAATTTAATCATCAGCCCTTTGTGGCCATAGTTTGTGAACCTGTAAATCTGTGATAAACCTGGACTTCTGTCATTAGTGACGCTATAGGTATGGTTCTGGTGTGTTTGAGCATGTGTTTAGTCATTCCTTACTTCAGCTTCGTTTTTGGGACTGTAGACCATTTATAGTGTAGTTTGTCACTTTGAGCTCCTCAATTCTCATGCTTACAGTACACACTGAGGTCAATACAAGATTTTTCCACATTGTTTGTCCCTGTTTAAAGCTACCAAATATAGATATGAATGACTGGCCAGCATGACTCATGGCTCAACCTCTCATCACTCTTCTGACTCCTACTGATGTTGAAAGTTGATGGTAAGTTTTGTGATCTGTGAACCTCCAGTTGATTATCCAATCATTCAGATCTTTTGTAAAGGTGAGGTGCCATTTGCAGAGGCAGAGAGGCACAATGACACAAACAACACTCAATACTCAATGTTCAACTTCAACTTTGGTATCTATATTTGGGGACAAATAACCCTTGTGTTCAGTTTTTTGTGCCATAGTTTTGGATATTGCCATAATGATGCCCGCCCCATTCCCAGGGACCACTGCATGTCGATGCCGAAAATAATCAGTGGTTCCAGATCGCCGACTGAGATCATCTTGATCCTGAACACCGTGTCGGCTATACGGGCGCAAATTGCACCCGTAAATAATCCCATCAACAGCCGTAATGCCGTTGAGGTTTCTTGGAACCACTATACGGATACTGTACGGGATTGGACATCCGTTACTGTCTGATACCGTGAGTATACGGCCATATACCATGTACAGGACGGTGCTCACCCCTACCAGTCAGTACGTGTAACTTCGTCACCATGTGTTACCACGGTATTACCGAGCGACCCAGCACGCCTCCTTTGTTTTACAATAAGCTGAGGTCCCTGATCGTCGGCTCTCACGTTGTGGCCCAGGACTGCGGGAATTCTTTTTTTTAGGGGGTTCTAGCTGATAAGGCTGCACTACTTTAGTCCATGTACCATCCCCCCAAATTTCCCCTCTACCGTGACAGTTCGTCGTCCCCCTCATTTCGTTGCTTGGATGGCTGCTACCTCGTTGTCATTTCACCTGTACACCCTTTTCCTCTTTACTAAATCGGACTCCAAGGCCCTCATTCCCCCAGTCGTGAGTGATGAGTGATACCTATCGTCTCTTTCATAGCAGGCTAACACCGTAACACGGCCCTATTTTACCGCATCAGACACTTTTTGCTGCAGCCGTCGCCCCATCATGCTGTGTCTCTCGTCTCCCTCACACCGTACTTTGGTTGTGGATCCATACTCTGCAGCTTGGACTCGCAAATCAGACGCTTCCAGGCGCGATCGCAGAAGACCACCTGAATCACCCCGATCGCCCTCTTCTAACCGGGCGGATGACTGTCCAGCAAGCACGCACGCTACGCTGGATGATGATTCCTTTGTGTCTTCTGTTGTCCGCGGCATACGGTCCAAGGACGCTACTCACTAGTTTTGGAGTTGCGCTGTTCATGCTGGCTTACAATGAATGCGGTGGAGCGAGGGGTCACTGGACGGTCCGCAATTTGCTGAACGCGATTGGATATGCTCTTGCAGAGGCAGGTGCAACACTCGTTACCTGTTCGTCCCTTCTTGTTTTCGGATCGACTGAGGGATGCTTCTCGATGGTCTAACTCATGTGCGTGAATAGGCCAAAATGAGAGCGAAGCCGATGGCACGACATGGATTTCTGTTTCGCTGAGCGCAGGAATTATTCTAACGACAATTCACGTGCAGGATTACAAAGACATGCAGGGAGACATTGCTGCCGGACGTGTCACTCTCCCCATTGCTTACCCTGCGTCGTCTCGGGCCGTCACTGCTTTCCTTCTGATTGCATGGTCTTGGGGAATTTCTAGGAAATTGCACCTGGATGACGTCTCAGCAGCCGTCGTGGGTGTTCTTTCCCTGGTTGTGGGAACTAGGTTCGTCTCTCGGACAGATTCGCGTGCCGATAAAGTTTCTTTTCATTGGTATAATGTAAGTTACCACATGCGCACCAACCATTCTGGCTTATTGTCTTATGCGACTTTTCCAGGTGTGGCTTGGTACTGCACATGTTCTTCTTGGATACTACAGGCTGCGCCTAACATTATGACGGACTATTTGCGAGGTCAGTCCAAAGAATCTATTTATGCACCAGGGTCCTGATGGACTGTTTTACTAAATTATTTAGCATCGTAGCAGAATTATCAGAAATACCGTGAACGATTTCTGGAACTTGAAGCCGTGTACATTAGAACTGAAATTGTGGGAGCAATTCGACTATTGCACAGGACTAGGTGTCCGATTCTCGATTTTGTTGCAGTACTGTAGTACGTAGTAACCATTGTGCGGTCCTCGTAAGTTTTCCGGGATACGACGAGTGTGGTTTGACGTGCACCATGCAGTGAAGCTTGTGAAGCAGTGACAATGGATCCTCTACGGTTGCTATTGCGGGGCCTTCGAATATCGACCAAATTGCTACGCACAAGGTACGATCAATAATTTAACTGGGAGGCCGTCCATGCTTTTACCAAGACCAATCTGCGTCTGCATACGTAAAGTCTACTCACCGGGTACGGTACTCGGAGCCTACTAACGTGGACTCGGAACCCAATACCAGTGGCTGTGTCTTTTCACTGCAGAATGAGACTACGGACTAGTTGTCCTTCAAGCCTGGTTGCGATCAAGACACGTCATGGTAACAGAATGCTACATGCTGGTAGTTGTACAAGACAGATGGCTACTGTATGATAGAGAGCTGAAACAAGAATACCAAGGCCTCAAACAAGCAACACGATTTTTTTTCCCATCAGCAGCTTACATTCGGCTATTCGGAGTACCGTGCCGTTAAATTTCCAATAGCCGAATAGCCGAATGCAAAAAGTACCGCGCGGTAATGGGAAAAAAAATCGTGTTGCTTGTTTGGGGCCTAAAACCGTCTAAGGAGTCACAGGGAATATGCGCTGCAATAGTTAGGTTTATAGGGTGGATGAGCACACCGGGGACTTTGGAGTTACTTCGAACTGTCACAATCTTTGAACTCAAATTTTCATGTTCGCTGACTGGCCTGAACGTTATGACAAAATTTCTGTAAAGTTGCCAGTCATGCGTTCGAGGGCAATCTGCCAGTGATCCCAAGTGTAATCAAGCCCACGTATTCCTTCGACTGCGTGACATGACTGTTCGACGAGCCCTGAGGCTCGAGGATGCACCCGTAGTAGAGCAGAATTCATAGATCATGTATCCGAGCTTTGGACAACGTTGGGTGATTGTCGCGATTTCTTCCATTCATCGACGACTGAGTGCTGAAAGTAGGTAGCCTATCGTTGTGTGAGCGTGTAAAGCAAATAATGAGATACAACGTGTGGCTAAAAACGACAGCAATGTTTAAGCTTAAGATAACCCTGAGAAAGGTATGCAACGAGGATGTCCGGTGACCAGGCACACCCAACATCCAAAGCTCAGTCGTCGCCAATCTTAGGTGCTAGATAGTATCGAATATGGCCCTGTCCGAATGTGTACGACACCTGGAAGAATCATCAGCATGGCGATGGAATCAGTGGAATGCCCCTTGGACTAAAAGAGATACGCACCAGGAGAGGCACATCATTTTTGAGCATAAGCTGGACAGTGTCTGAGAGTGATGCACTCTTGGAGAAGTTGACAAGATACTTGAGCGAAAATGTCAGGCAAACGTGCTGCGTCACTTCAATGTGCACCCCGCCTTTACCACCTTCGCCCGAGTCATCTACCTTCTTGGCTTTCTTTTTTGCTTTTGAGTCCTGTGCAATCGATGATAAAACGCTCACAGATACGAAGAGTAAAAAACGTACGGACGATGACGCAGCGGGGCGCTTGCGCTTCTTTTTCTCGCCGTCACTCAGTTCGTCTTCCTCGTCTTCCGACTTGGCCTGAAACTCTGCCTCATCCTCGCCGCTAGCCATCTCCTCATCCTCGCCCCCTGCACCTTCCTCCTTCTTTACCTCTTTTTCTTTCTTTGGTTTCTTTGGCTTCTCAACTTCTTCCTCCTTAACCTCGACCACGTCATCACCATCATCATCTTTCCCATAATTCTCGTATCGTTCACGTGCATCGTCGGTTTGCTTCAAGAGAATGTTCCCTTGAGCGGCTTCTCCATCACTCGCGAAGCGAATTCCTTCCTTGGACACCTCGACACGTACAGATTCACCTAGAGAAGAAAGGTCACGGACAATGCGAGTGAACTCGGTGGATGCCATGGTGACACGCGCATCGTAGTCAGTGTCGGGGATGCCGAGCGTGTCGGCGTCGATATCCATTAGCTTCATGTCATACTCGGCAACGCGATCACCGCCTGTGACAAGACAAGACATCAGTAGGGGAAGGATGTTGTCCAGAGAATTGCAAGGTAAACGCACGTTGTGCTTCGTATAGAAGGTTGAGGACGTCGGCATCATCACTTGCCTTGAGCGTACACCTGTCATCATCCTTCGCACATTTGAGGACCTTAGTAAGTGAGCCAAGGTTGACACCAAGTGGGATTGGACGGTCGCAGCGGTAGAGCGCAAAGCCGTCGGCGCGCAATTTGACGGAGACGAGAGCGACATGGGAGTTATCCATAGCTTGCAAGTTCTGTGCGAGACAATGTATTACATCTTTCTGTTCCGCGAATGAAAGAGACAGGATCTACTCACGATACCACTCTCGTTGCACTCAAAGTTGGCATCCTGCACGAGTTCTTTGATCGCTGGGTGCCAGTCGGCATCGTCACAAGTTGGCCCGGCTAAGACTAAAGGCCTCCATACCGTCTAAAAGGCGCTTGAGTGTCACTGCCTCATTCAGCTTCGCTTCCAGCATGTCTTGAGGATGTACAGTATGTGGGGGGTGAACTTGAATTCATTCCACATCGCACGCGCCGCGCGGAGACTGAAACGCGTGACATAACACGTGACAGCGCGTTTGTCACGGAAGTGACACGTATGGTTTGCTGCGATAAGATAACTCGAAGATAAAGCGGTGCCTCGGATGCTCCTTCGACTTGCCCCGCTCGTTCGATTTCCTTCATACTCATCATACGCGAAGAACTACTGTCATACTCACAGAATGGGAAAGAACAATAAGAAGGGACCCTCCGAGGACAGCTTGGTTCTTCCCGACCACCCTCGGCACTTCACCGCGCCAATCGTAGATACTCACACGCACCTAATGTCCACGTTTGTCGCGTACAAGCAAAAATACAAGGAAGGGAAATGCGAGAATCTATACGACTTTGTGAATGGCCTGTACCGAGGGAAGAAAGTGACCGCCTTGGTTGATGTGTGGTGCGAAGCACCGGTACAAAGTGTGTGGAAAGAGATAGCGGATTCAGCCATCGCCGTACAGGACAGGAAGGACAGGTGGCGTGGATTAGAATATTGGTTCGTTATGGGTGCGTGTCAACGCGGTGGCTGCAGACGAGTTTGTTATATTAATTGCTCGTATGATCGCAGGTGTCCATCCGTAAGCGTCTGCAGGCCTATGCCGAGTGCGCTCTGATGGTGTACTATGACCGCAGACATGAAGCCAAGTCTTATACCAACCAGGTCGAGAAAGACATGTACGCGTTTCCCCCTCTCCCCTCGCGCCGCGTCGCCACATGCGTAGTTTGTTGTACACACGTGTGGCTAATGACAACGACAGTCTTGAATCCATGACACATCCCCGCAACGTAGGATGGGGCGAGATCGGTCTCGATTACCACTACGACAATTCTCCGCGGGACGTTCAAAGAGAGGTATTCACGCGACAGCTCCGGCATGCCGTGCGACTGGGAAAGCCGATTACGGTGCACACTCGAGAGGCGGACGAGGATACGGAGAGCATACTCAAGGCCGAAGTTCCCAAGGACCACAAGGTGCAGTAGTGATCCTTTCCGTGGTACCGTATGGGCCTCGCCCTCGTAAATATTGCACTCACGGACCCCACAGATACACATTCATTGTTTCACCGACTCTCCAGAATTCGGACAGCGCTTATTGGATCACTTCCCCAACCTGTACATTGGTATCACCGGTATGTTCTCCATATACGAGTGATGCCGGGATTATTATAAAGGATTAATGTTCTACTTTCTTTTTTTCAAAGGAGTGATAACGTTCTCATCCAACGAAAACACGTCTCACCTTGTCCGCCAGATGTTCGCCGCGGCCCCTCAATCGTCCCCGCCGCGCATCATTCTTGAAACGGACGCACCGTTCATGGTCCCGGCGAATATCTACGGCTCGTTGCCGACGGTCAAGGGACGGCTTCCGTTGTGTCACACTGCCATGATACCTTGGACAGCGGAAGTTGTGGCGGCTGTTGCAGGTGAAGGATGGGATGTCGATCGCGTGCTAGAGCTCGGGAAAACGAGTGCGCACAACGTGTATGGCATCTAATACACACTTTATGCCACCGTATTGCTGGGTCTCCCAGAAAACTGTCAATAGGAACTACATTATCACCGCCCCATCACGGTAATGTACTGCCAGTAGTACGTGCTCCGCAAGGGACAAGCACAGATAGACAGCAATTTGGCCTGAAATTGGTAGAAATGTGGGATACAGTATGAGTATTTGACAGTGTCATTGTGCTTGTGTAAATGCACAAGATATGCAAGAAAGTTTTCAGAAAAGAAAAAGAAGTCCTGCTTGTGTAAATAGCGATGCGGTGGTGCGAGAGCGTACTACAGAATGAAGATAACGATAACACAACGCATGATTTGATCAAAATGGGAAAAAAAGCCAAGAAAAAGGACCAGCAAATCTGATAAAAATCACGACGGGCGAGCGGCAAGTAAAGCGCGAAGCTCATCGACACACTCCGTACACCTCACATGTACCTCCCGCGCGTTCTCAAGCAAAGGCCTGATCGTCTCGGGTGTCAAAGACAAACCAAGACTCCCATCGCCATCTTGCAGTGGTAGCGGAGCCGGAGCTGGAGTCGGAGGAGGTGCCGAGCGTACGGAACCGGTCAACCTTCCGCGTCGAGAGGATGTGCGCCGGGGGCTCTTGCCCTTCCCTTTATCCTTGCTCTTTGCTCGGGTGGTCTGCTCATGTGTATGTACTTGATCATTGTCGAGTTGGGCTTCGGCCATCTCTTCGACATTCGATAGACGCGTCGGACGTAGGTACGTCGATGGCGTCACGGTACAGGTTTGTGGTAGCGGTGGTGTAGCAACAGGCGGAGACCTTGTCACTGTCATCGTGGCTGTGGCCGCAAGAGACACTTGAGAACGCGACCCGGTTGATGGAGATTCGGTCCACAGTGACGATGACGACTGAGAAGCATTCGAAATAGTGCCCTTCTCAGGTTGGTATGGATGTTGCTGGTGCTGGCGCTGCTTAGATCTGCGCCCACGCACGGTCGCAATCGTAGAACCATTCACGTCCCTTAATCCCAAGGCACTTGCAGAAGCAACGTCCAAATCCAAATCCTTCGCCGAGTCGATATGATCCCAGTCCCCATCCTCTTCCTCTTCATCACCATTCCCATCCACAGTCCAACCACCATTGCGACTGCGACTACTGCTACCTCCGAGGTCGGATCCACTGCTATACGAGTGAAGGATGCGGGGCTTCGAATCGCACCTCGCGGGTGAAGTAGGTTTCGCTTTCTGAGCGAAGCGGAAGATCGACGCTATCGATGGTCGTCGGGGTGATTTATGGGTGAGCGAAGGGCTGGTGCCGAAGGGCGAACTCGCGCGGGCTACGGGGGGTGGAGTATCCTCGGGGTCTCGGCCCGTGCTGCTGCTGATCACGGGATGGCCTTGACCTTGACTGTGACTGTGTCCGACAGACTGGTCATCACAAATGGACGATGCACTCGTTGAGGCGGATGAAGGTGGGCGGAATGGTACAGGCGGGTAAGAGGTTGGCTGTTGTCCACGCGTGAGGGATCGGAGCATATCGCGCAAACCACTCATTCCTATGCGACTGTAACGTCGCTTCTTCGCAGAGGATGAATTGCGGCCAGACTCCTCAGACGGTAGCGTGATGGTGCTACTCGTTGCTTCGCCCCAGCGCCAGTTCCTGTTAACCGCTGTTCCTTCCTCGGGAATCTGCAAGTTGGCAAGCATGGTCGGGGACGAATCAGACTTGTTGAGCATATCGCGGAGGAGCCATAATTGTCTCTGGCTCAAGTCATTACGACCCGTAGACGCTCGCCACTCCGCTGGCGGGGAAGTCACCGAGGGTCCGGAGAACGCCATGGAAAAGGGCGGTGTAGCTTCATCTCCTGCTAAGGTTATGGCGCGCTCGCGACTTTTTCGACCGCTAATAGAGTCACCATATTGCATAGACTGCTGCGCAGAGGGTGATAAAGACGAGTTCGGCTGTGATGTAGGCGCCGGTGAGCCACCGCCGAGCTCGATGAGGAGCTCAGCGCATTCCCAGGAGACCTTGTACTTATGGTCCAGATGGAAGAACGCCGCCGCAAATTGCTTTTGAGGGCCGGTGGGCTCGATGGAAGGATTCGGGCTGGTGTTTGACCGTGCTCGGGAACGGGGACGAGGTAGATTGAAGAACGTTGGAGATGTGGCACGGGTTGGATGATGCCGGCTACGCTCGAGGAGAGTAGTTTGGGCTTCCACAGCGAGAAACTGATAGACGCTTTGGAGCTCTTTGAGACCTGTAGACAATAAGTTTCTATGGCCTGTTATCATCAAGTAGGACGATTCCTAAACTTACTCTCAACCTCGGCCGCAAACTCCCGGACCATGCCCAAGTCTCTCTTCAATCCAACCTGTGCCTGGCTAATCCTCGCCGGTATTTTCAAATCGCCTAGCGAATTCCTCCTTGGTACGATGCCCGTTACCACACCAACGGGAGGGGGTTGCGTAGCGCGCCCAAGTGAGGCCGCCTGGGGAGAGCCGGGAGTCTTAGAAAGGGACGGTCTTAGAGCGATGGTCAGTGGCGACGACATCGACCTTGAGTCCGCCGAGGGCTGCAAAAGCAGCGATTCAACTCCAGCAGCAAGTGAACCTGATGCGGAAATGATAGAACGTTCAGATGCCATCGATCGCCGAGGCTCATCCGGTTCTTGCTCTCGAGGCGGCGACGGGGGTTGAAGTTCGATGGGCGGTAGTAACTGGGACGAGATGCTGGGAACCATGACCATAGGCAACGCTGGTGGTGGAGTTTGCGGGATTGACGACGGCGATTGTGGTGCATCGGTACCATCCGGAGCGGTCGCGGTACTCTTTGTGCGCTTGTGCTTTTTGCCAGATACGAGGGATATGCGACGCACGCCACTCATAAACCCGCGATGACCCTCTTTCTCCTTCTCCCTTACTTTGCTACCGCCTGGGGTTTCGTAGGTGATATCTTCTGTGCTGGTATGAGAGGTAGAACGAGAAATTGACCGCGCACCGTACGAGGCATGGCGCGGGGCGCGTGATGGTGTGGATGGTGCATTGACTTGCATCGACTTTGGGCGGCGTGGACGACGCGGGGACGAAGGAGGTGATCCGTCTAGAGTCGAAGCGGATCCAGAGTCACGCGAACGTTCTCCTAGGATGGAGCCAGGAAGTTTTCCCTTCTTGGTGGGAGAATCGACAGCGGCGATAAAGGCCTTGAGTTGCCTAAAGCTCCGTTCATGCTTGAGTTCGAGAGGAGTAGATTCTAATGGTGAGCCGCCTGGCGTCGAATCAGGCGTGCCCACCGAAGACCGAAAAAACCAGCTCGGAGTGCGTGATGGTGATCGAGCTCGAGACGCAGCGGCACGGGGTGTCGCATCCCTCTCGGCCTCTTCGCTCTCAGGAGCGTCGCCAGGACCAGGGCTAGTAAATCGCTTACGTACTCCCCACTTTTTGACAGACCCCAGACGTGACAGGATGGAGGATCTGGAAGAATTATTAGAGGCTTCAGAAGAAGGAAGATCGACAGGTCCCTCGTTTGGGGAGGACGGTTGAGGTGGCGAGGATAAGGAAGCAATATCTTGTCGCCTGTCAAGCAACTCAAAGACATTGTTGTCAGGTGGACGCGATTTCTTTCGTAAGCGCCGGCGCCCTTTTTGGGTAGGGGGGCTCGGGGGTAACATAGCGAGGGCGGACGCGTTCCCGCCACGCAACGGGAGATGTGCAAGTGAGGAATACGTGTTGACGGACTCGCGACCGGAGGGAGGAATGGAGAAAACGGACAAGGTGGGGGAGCCCGGAAACGTCTCTCCCACGGATTCGAGCGGAAGTGGGAGCGGGGGGACGGGGGGCGGAGGAGTGTGTTTGCCGAGGGGGCCTCTGCGAGGACGCGCGGTGACAGTCTTATCCTCCTCGTCGATGCCGTCATCGTCATCAGATGAGTCCCAGGCATTGTCTTTTCGTGGGGATACGAACTTGTGCGCATCTAGGTCGTCGTCCCAGTTCTCCGGTTCGGGAATATCTGGGAGCCTCGGCGATTTGTGGTGCGATCGAGAGGGCGGTTGGCGAGCGGGCGAATTTGTCTTGTCTTCAAAGTCGTCGTCCCAGTTTTCTGTATGGGCGACGGCATGTCTTGGGGGGGTAGAGGGGCCGGGTTCGGCCCACTCTAGTAGTCGCACGGTTGGCAGCTGGCCGTCGAGCTGAGAAAGGGGGGACATTGAAGGATGATGTGAGAGTTGGAAGTCGGGGTGCCAGTCTTGGGAAGTTGACGGTGAGCAGCGGGGGTCATCGGATTGGGGGTTGGAGAGGTCCTTCGGTCGCTGAAAAACAAAGTCGTCGTCCCAACTTTCTGATGGCGCTGTGGAAGGAGGCAAGGTGAATGAGGAGGACAAGGAGAGTGGAAACGGACGCGTACCTGCAGGGGTAGCTGCCATATGATAGTGTGGGAGAGAGACAAAGGTGACGACGACGACGCCTCATTTCGTTTATTTTACGTTATTCTCTCCAACGCGCTCGGGTCACAGATGCGCGTGCCACAACGCCGCCTCGCTCTATTTAATTCCACTACACCACCTCGAGCTGCCACCTAGTCACGATGGCATGCGCCAACCTGGACTCCATCGCGCGAACCGTGGGATAGGGTATATCCGGGTCAACTGCCACCGCTACAGACGGGCATCCAACCGAGACAGATATAAATCTAGTTGCTCGCCGTCCTTCATCAAACCTGAAATGAGTCATGGGGCACTGTGCAGTCTCTCGTCGTATTAGTCGCGTACAAGTCCCACAGCACCCGAGTACACTCGTTAGACACGGCAAGTCACCTTGGGTGTAAA
>WNFO01001794.1_pt1 | contig 18091 bp, 14 predicted proteins | sample 5400251 | NCBI WGS metagenome assembly WNFO01 (sample SAMN13153354, study PRJNA577476) | soil metagenome | isolation source: 100 cm saprolite under Madrone tree | place: USA:California | collected 2016-06-14
TCCGACCGTTATGCTCTTAACGATCCCTTTGAGCGCTTGCCAAAAGTCGTCTTGTTCCAATGCTTGGGGCCGCAACGCATGCACTGACCTGCGCGCTTCGCTTAAACTCGTTCGAGCCAGTTCGCCAGCACGGCGCAAGTGGCTGTCGGCGTCTTTGCGGTCCCCCTCGGAAATGGCATAGTTGGCTGCTTCCAACTGCACGATCACTCCGGTGAACCCTTGGGCAAGCGTATCGTGGACGTCTCGGGCCATTCTATTTCGTTCTGCCAAAACGGCGGCTTGCCGGCTCTGCTCGCCGACTTCGGTGAGCCGGATGGCCAGCATCACTTGATGGGCGAGCGCTTGGGTTAGTCCGATCTCTTCAGTCCGATAGGGTGGCCGCTCGCTATGACGCACCGTGATCATTCCTCTGACCTGTCCACCTACCAAAATTGGGACTGCCAAAAACTTCTTGGTTCCCTTTGGCATGAAGTACTCTCGAAACTGGTCGTTTACGCGTGGGTCCGTTTCGACGTCTTCGCAGACTATCGGGCCAGCTGCGAAAAAGAGTTCCTGAATCACCGGATCCTCTTTCCATGACCGCGGATTCTGAATGAACGGGTGTTCTGGATCGAAGCCGAGGGGACTCACCGAGTCCACCACGAGTCGCAAAATGAGTGAGTCAGTAGGTTCGTCGAATAGCCAAAGACTCGCGCTTTGCCCAGTCAATAGGCGACAGATCGTAGTTAGCATTTTTCCCAGAAACTTTTCCGGCTCCGATGTGGTCGCCAAAACGTCCAAACTGTAGGTCAGCGCTTCCACCTGGCCACGTGCCACCTGCTCCGAGGCTCGGAGCGCTTCCTCCGATCGTTTGCGCTCGCTGATATCTCGCAGGACGGCCTGCAGATACCGGCCGCGGACCGTCGTCAGGGAAACCTCCACCGGAACGAGGCGTGCCAATCAGTTCCTCCTGCGTGCACCCGGCTAGCTCTGCGCCTGCCGGATTTGCTGAAACATAGGTGAGGTCAGTATCGATAATATAGATCGCATCCGGCGAAACGTCGATCAGGTCTCGATATTTCTGTTCGCTTTTCCTTAGTGCGTCCTCCGCCTGGCTACGCTGGATGGCGACGCCTGCGTGATGCGTCATCTGTTTAATGATATCCAACTCTCGTGCGCTAGGACTCCTCGGTTCGCGACAGTACATGCCAAAACTCCCCATCGCTTCCCCTTTTAATGAGAGTATCGGTGTTGACCAACTTGCTCGAAGTCCGTTCTCTAAGGCCAGAGCCCGATATTCTGGCCATCGAGAATCGGAGCTAATATCTGCGATTACTACCGCCTCCCTCAGACGCGCCGCCATGGAGCAGGGTCCGAAATCCGGGCCGACGGTAACGCCATTAATCGCCTGAGCGTAGTCTCGTGAAAGCCTGGGCGCAGCGCCGTGCCAAAGTCGGTCGCCGTTAGCATCCAATAACAGGATTGAGGCTATCCAACCGTCGCATGATTCTTCAGCGACCCCGCATAATGCCTCGAGGATGGAAGGAAGCGTGTCACCCTTGCTCATCATTTCGAGAACTCGCTTCTCCCCCGCCAACAAAGCCTCGGCCTGCCGCAGGTCGGCGTAGAGGCGAGCATTTTCCAGGGATATGGCCGCTTGCGACGCGAGCAAGTTCAGCACCGTGACGCGATCGGATGTGAAAGCATGGGTCGTAAGATTGTTCTCAAGGTAAAGGATGCCAACTACCTCAGCCTGCCTGATTATTGGCATGCATAGCACCGATTTCGGGCGCCGTCGGCGCAAGTACTCGTCGTCTGAAAATAGGTTCCTGACGGAAGCATCCTCAAGGATGACGCTCTCCCGAGTGCGCATCACATAGTGGAGGATTGATCCAGGAAGTTTGGAGGTAGTGACGGCCACGGTTTGAAGAATAACTTCTACCCGGCCATTGATCGTCGCGGCCTCCGCATTAATTTGCGATTCGTTATTCCGTACAGGCAGGAACAAACCTCGCTCGGCTCCCGCGTGCTCGACCGCGATTCTCATCAGGGTCTTAATGAGCTTACTCAGAACGATTTCGCTGGAGATCGCCTGCAGCGCCTTGACCACAGCCGCCGAATCCAACCGCTCAGCGGCGCCTGCGACAGGCGCGCCCGGCAAGGAAACGGTTCGCTCCTCCGTCGATCTGGGATACCTCTCTTCGATCTGCCGAACTTTGCCTAGGGCACCCCAGCGGAGATAACAATAACGGGCGTTCCTTAAATAGGTGTAGGCGATAGTCTGGAAGCCTCGCCCGGTATAGAACTTTGCAGCGAACTCATTAGCCAGACCCTCGTTATGTACGAAGCCATTTTCACGCGCAGAACTGAGCGAATCCTCGTAAAGGCGCTCAGCATCAAGATCTCTTCCTTCAATTCGAGCGATCTCCGCGGCCACCAGTGCTTCCATGCACGCGAAATTTTCAGGACAATTCCGCGCCCATATGCTGAGCAGCTTTTGGTAAGCCGCGATCGTATCAAGATACCTGAATTGTTCATTAATACTTGCTGCGGAATACAAACCGGCGAGCGCAAGCGCTGTGTAAAAAGGGTATTCTGCCACCTCGAAAAAGGACTGTGATCTCCATCGGAACTCCTGGGCCTTCCCGGCCGCTGCGGCAGCAGAAGCGTAATCATCCGCGAAGAAGTGAGCTTGCAGTTTCCGGACCCAGTACCGGAACTTAGCTGCTGCCATTTGCGGATCGCGGTCCAGGTGTTGCTCGAAGTCGTGTTCGTCGAACTCGGCATCGTTGAAGCTCACCAAATTCGTGGTCAGACCTCGCAGAGCTCGAATGTATGTTAGCTGTGAGGTCATTAAGTCGACGGCCAGTCCGTTCCCCATCCTCCGAGCAAACTCGAGTCCACTTTCTGCCTCGTTCTGCACGTCATTCAGCGGTTCCCCGCTTGCTAGGAGGTTAGCGACAGTATTAGCGCAATTGTAAGCCGCAAAGGTGAGGTCACCGGCTTGCGGTGCTGCCGCAAAGGCGAGGCGCAGCCACTTCCGACCATGCTTAAGGTGGCGCTTCCAAGGATCGATGTGGTGCCCGAAGCATGAATATACGCGAGTCTTGAAGCGGTCCAATCCGCGCTTATCTACCAGCTCCAAGCTGAGTGTGCCAAAACGATATCCCGCTTCGTAGTCGCCGAAATGAGATCCCAGGGTTCTAGCCAGAAGGGCGTAGGCATAACAGGATGCTTCGCTGTTGCCATACTCCAGGCTGAGATTCACCATACGAGCGACAAGGAGGTTACGCAAGTTCTCATCGGTGAACCAGGATGGCGGGACGATCGCAGTGATCACTTCAAGCGTTCCTCTGCAGGCCGGATCTGTCATCGGTGGCAAATCGACCAGCTCTTCGATTGTGCGCTTTCCGAGCTGTAGCCAAATGCGCTCGTACTCCTCCGCTACCGCCTCCTTCGTTGGGTTCTGAGGACAGGCGAGGCCGACGTGCCGCAAGTATTCCAGACAAACGTCAACGGCGCGGTGAGAACGATTCAACGTCGTATAAAGCACTACGCGTAAGCTTGTAACCGCCGCTCTATCTCTGTGGTTTTCGGCAAGGGTCGATAATCTCGACAACCGTTCATCGGCCGCTGTCAGTTGGCCCGTGAGTAATTCGCATTCCGCCAGATTGAGGGTTATCGCAAACGTCGTTTCGTAATTCGAATCCCAACAGTCCTTCCCCAATAATTCGCTACTGATGGCGAGATAGTTCAACGCCGAAGCGTAAGCGGCAGCAGCTTTAGCGCGCTTCCCTGCGATTAGATTGAGTTCGACCAATCTCGTCCGCTCCTCCGCAGAAGTGACTTGTGCCGCACCACGATTGAGCTGATTCACGATTTCGAAAATGTTCTCCTCAATTTGATCAGGGGGTATATGCTCCAGCAGTAGCCTGCCAATCCGCAGGTGCTCGAAGACTCGGTCGGCTTCCGGAATGAGCTGATAGGCTGCCTCCTGCACCCGGTCATGGACGAATTTTAAGGAGCCATTGAGGCCGGAAACGAGCCCCGCTCGAATGGCCTCCAAAACTAGGGCATCGAGCGCTTGCTCAGATTTGCCGCTTACCATGCTCACAGTGGACAGGGCCGCGCTGCTCCCCAGACAGGCGAGTTGTTTCAAGACCTGCTGCGTCGCATCGGGAAGACTGTCCAGTTTCTTGGTCACCAGATCCGCAATATTGTCGGTAAAGCCTTTGGTACGGATATGCTCAAGATTCCAATTCCATCCGGCTGTCGCCGGGTCAAAGACGAGCAATTTCTCTTCGGCAAGCGCTTTGAAGAACTGAATCGTGAAGAAGGGATTACCACCTGTCTTCTCGTGCATCAGCTGCGCAAGCGGCTTGGCGCGATCGGACTCCGCGTGAAGGGAATCCATCACGAGCTGAGTTACATCGCGAAGCGAAAGCGGCGCCAGGGCGATTTCGCGCACTGCGACCCCGGTATCACGAAGCTTTTCCAGCGTTCGCCTGAGCGGATCCAAAGCGCCAACTTCGTGGTCCCGATAAGCGCCGATCAACAAGACGTGGCGGACCTCCGGCTCGGTGAGCAAATGCTCAAGCAATTGGAGAGTTCCCGAATCGGCCCATTGCAGATCATCAAGGAATAGGGCAAGAGGGTGCTCCGGCCTCGCGAAGACGCCAAGGAACCGCCGAAAGGCTACCTTAAAGCGATTCTGCGCGTCCTGCGGCGGAAGGTCTGGGACAGGTGGCTGTTTTCCCATGATGAGCTCGAGTTCAGGGAGTAAATTGCTGATGAGCTGCCCGTTGGCGCCCAGCGCTTCCACTATCTTGTCTCGCCATTGGCTGACTTCGCCATCACTCTTGCTCAGGATTTGTCGGACGAGTGTCTGAAACACCTGGGTAACCGTTGTATAAGGAATGTCACCCTTGTGCTGATCGAACTTTCCTGAAGCGAATAGACTGCGTAATGGCCCAAGATGCTTGTGCAACTGGTTCACCACGGTGGACTTCCCGATGCCGGAATAACCGGACACCAGCACCAATTCCGGCGTGCCATCCGACGCTACCCGCTTAAAAGCCGTAAGCAGGGTGTCGATCTCGGAATCTCTGCCGTACAGCTTGTCCGAGATCAAAAGTTGGTCCGGAACGTCGTGAACTCCGAGCGTGAACGGGGCGATTTGTCCGCCGGATTCCAAGGCCTCAAGACACTGCCTCAAGTCTCTCTCTACACCAGCAGCGGTCTGGTAACGTTCCTCAGGTATTTTAGCCAGGAGCTTCATGACTATGGCTGAGATCGGCTTGGGGATCTCATGTACCCGCTCATTTGGCGGCATCGGCTGGATAGCAAGATGGCAGTGAATCCATTCCATCGGATCTTTGGCCGTGAACGGGAGCACGCCGGTGACCATTTTGTAGAGCAGAATCCCGTAGGCGTAGAGATCGCTCCGGGAATCCGTCGAACGATTTATTCGGCCGGTCTGTTCGGGTGCCATGTACGCCAAAGTCGCGCCCGTTAGCTCAGGTGGGGCCGGGATAGGAAGTCCTCGTGGCAACCGTGGTGTCAGGTAAATGCAAATCAGCCGGGCTTTTCCGGCAGCGAGATCCACGTAAACGCTGCTCGGTTCCAGGCGTCTGTGGATGAGGCCTTGGGCATGTAAACGACCAAGCGCTGCCACAACGCTGACGGCGACACGCAAACACTGTAGCAGTTCCATCGGCTGCCTGAGCTGCACCTCAAGAAGGTTACTGCCCGGATCCTCGAGTTCCAGCGCCGGTCGCCCGTCATGGTGCACCAGTTCGAGCGGTCGAACTGCCCAAGCCGAATCCAGCTCATGCCTGAGTGAATAGGCGTACTCAAGGCGCCGAACGATTTCGGGCGCCGGTTGCTCCGAAGCGGGCGCAAGCATCAGCACGGGGGCGGAGCCATCCTCCCGCACCTCACGGGAAAGGACGAACTCGCTGTCTTCCCGCAGCCTCTCGAGTGCGTATTCGGCACGCTTGCTCATGGGAAGAACTCCCCCTGAGGTGCGTCGCCCCCCGTACGTGCAATTCGGTTCGCCATTTTTCGTGAAAATACATCTTTTGCGGCGTTTCGCTCCCCGAATCCTGGCGCCCAGTCCATCTCGTCCAGAGCGCGGATAGCTATCTCCTAAGTCCCTGTAGGCGTTCTCACAGGTGACCCCGAAATCAGCAGGCAGTCCACGATTTAAAGAGACCGGAAAGAACCTGGGGTCAGGCGGCGAGGTCGGCCGGTATTGAGTGATTCCCGGTGTATCGTTCCAGTCGTCCGTTGATAATCGCCGTTTTCACGTGAAGCAAGTACTGCGCTCCGGCTCGGCTCCATCCCGTTCGTTGGCCAGCGCCGCGAGGTCGTCGGCATAGGTATCCATGTCATTGCCTTGCCAGGGCTGGCTGGAGCGTCCATGGCCGCGGCGATCATGTGCGATGCAACGGTAGCCGCGCGATGCTAGAAAGAACATTTGATCCTCCCATGCATCTGCGCTCAGCGGCCAGCCGTGACTGAAAACGACCGGTTGCCCTTTGCCCCAATCTTTGAAATAAATCTGGGTGCCGTCTTTCGTGGTTATTGTGTTCATTTCGCGAGAAAGCCGGTTACGAATTTATGGCAGGTCCTAGTTTTGGTGGTTGAAATCCAATAGGACCTTGCCACCACGCTGGGAGTGTTCGATTGCTTCTTTGATTTGGGACATTTTGTATGTTGTAGTGATCGGCAAAGTTAATTTGCCGGAAGCGACTACTTTTGTTGCCTCAGTCAGTGCCGCTCGAATTTTGGGGAGATACTCTTCGTAATACATCCAGAAGCCGTGGATCTCTAACCTCTTGCCGATGAGATCGCCTTGCGGAACGTGAATCGGTAAACCACTAAGCCACGCATAGATGACGAGATGAGCCCCCGGAGAGAGTACGCTAGCCATCGTCGCTGTCGCTGGACCACCTACGGCGTCAAGGCCCAGAGATATTGGCATCCCGCCGGTTGCAATCTGAATCTGCTCTGAGATTTCCGGCGATTCGACGCCAACGAAATCAACACCCAGCTTTTCGATTTCTAGGATAAGCTCGGGCCGTCTCACAATACTTACAACGTTGAGATCGCGCGATTTAGCAATCGCGATCAGGCATCGCGCGACCTGGGAGTTGGCTGCATTTAACACAATCCAGTCTTTAGGCTTTAGCTTTACAAACTCACTTAAAAGAAGAACTGCGGTCGTAGGATTGATATTTAACATCGAGGCCGTTCTGGCATCGATTGAAGGAGGAACGACGAAAAGACCTTGGGCTGGAGCAAGAACTTTTTCAGACCAGGTGAATGTTCCAAATGGGATCGTAACACGATCGCCTACCTTGACGCTGGTGACTCCCGGCCCGATCGCCTCGACGATTCCCGCACCTTCACCTCCAATGACTGAAGGTAGCTTTGGTTTTAAGAGGTAAACTCCGTTCGCTAAAAGGAGGTCGCTGTAGACAATCGGCGCATACTCCATGCGCACAAGAGCTTCGCTCGCAGACGGCGCGTTTGGTTCCGAAACTTCGACCATCATTAAGCTCTGAGCTGGATTACCGTAGGCAGTGAGATGAATGGCTTTCATTTAGGATTCTCCTCGCTCTAAAAAATCTCTGCCGGCGAGAGGACCCCCTGCTTGCTGAATCAGACCTCCATCGCGGAGGTTTCCAAGATCAATAACGGAGTAGCCAAGCTGTTTGAGTAAGATTTCCACTCGCTTCTTTGCCTCGTCATTGTCTGCCGAAACAAATGCAACTCGTCTCGCCCCATTAACGACCGGATCCGCCTCCAAGTTAGGCACGGTCATGTTGTTCAGTGCCTTAACCACTCGTGCTCCAGGGGCTAGCACCGCAACAAGCTGGCTAGTAGATAAGTTTCCCACATCAGCCGGTGTGAAATCTCCGGCCTTACCGTGAAATGGATTGGTCCCGTCGATCAGAATCTGATTTTTCCATTTGGGAAGACGTGCAAGTGTTTCGGGCACGTTGTCCCAGGGCACAGCAAGAAGCACCATTTCGCAAGCTGCAGCCTCTTCCTTAGTGGCAGCCATTGCTCCAGGACCAAGTTGATTGACAATCTCTCCCAGGCTATCGGGGCCTCGGCTATTGCTAAGCTTTACCTTATGGCCTGCCTTCAATGCCCGTTTTGCGAACGCTTGTGCGAAAGCTCCTGCTCCAATGGTTCCGATTTCCATACGCTATCCTTTCTAATTTGGGCTTTTCAGCAAGACGATCCCGGTTTTTCCCGGACTAGACACATGCTGAATTGCTTTTTGAAAATCGCCAAACTCGTACTCATGCGCGACCTCGAAAAGCTCTGGGTGATTTGTTGCGAGACTCAGAGCGAGCTGGAAATCTTTCTGCTTTTCATCCTGGGTCAGACGAAACCAACTCATAATGGAAACGCTCTTAAGCGCGACATTATTCGGGATGAGCGAATAAATGTTCGTCCCCATGTTGCTACCCAATGAACCAAAATTAATGACTGTTCCACCGTCATCAACAATCTCAGCAAGATCGTCGATTGCTTTTCCGCCGATAGCATCGAAAGCCACTTCGAGCCTATATCCTCCCAGGGCCCCGCGAACCTGTTCTTTCCAATTGCTGTCGCTCGTTGAATAAACCGGTGGCCCAGGAAATGCCGATTGAAGCTTTTCAGCAGACTGACGCGACCTCACCAAACGAATGGGGTGGACACCGCGATCCAAAGCAATTTGAGTCAGCAAGCGTCCGACGCCGGATGAAGCCGCATTCTGAAGAATATAAACGGGAGGCGTAATTGGAGTTTTAAGCGAATTATGACCGGCTGTGATGAGTACGGATGCGGTGATCGTATTAATGAGCACCTGCGCCGCAATCTGGTCGGGAATCTCGTTCGGAACCGCCAAGAGAGAGTTGTATCGAACCACCACATATTCTCCCCAAGCACCATCTGCTGGAAAGAATGCAACACGCTGGCCTTCGCTAAACCTCTTCGCCCCCTTTGCGTTTGTTCCGAGTCGAACGATCGTCCCGACGCCCTCAAACCCAGGTACTCTTAGAGTTCCTTCTGGAATGGGCTCGACCGGTCCTCCTTGAGGAAGAGCGGACAGAATCTGGATATCACCGTGATGGATCGGTCGAGCGACGACCTTTACGAGAGCATCGTCAACTCCAAGCTCTTCGCTCTTTAGTTGGCGCTTCGCAATTTTTAGAACTTTTTCCGGAGCACCATACTCACTGTGAACAATTGCGCTGAATTCGGTTTGCATGAGGAACCTGATTAACTTCTATTGAATTCGGGATAATCGATTCACCGGCGCGAACTCCGCGCCAATTAGAGCTTCACCGGGCCCCCGCGGGAAGCCGGGTGATCGATGACTTCGAGAACGTCTGCGGGATTTCCGGAAGCGGAGATTTGAATAGCGCGCATATGATATGACTCGGGTTGATTGTTGTCGGATGTGAACGGTGAAAATGCGGGGTACTACGGACTGCGTTGAATCAGGAGGTAAGCGGAGTTGCATCAGCTTCTGGAACGGAAGTGGGAACCCGTCTTTCTGCGGGGTTCCTCCGCTCCGTGAGGCGGCGAATAACCACAAAGAACACCGGGGTAAGGAGTAAGCCAAAGAAGGTCACACCGAGCATTCCGAAAAAAACTGCGGTTCCAAGCGCCTGCCGCATCTCTGCTCCCGCTCCTTTCGCCAGAACCAACGGAACGACTCCCAGAATGAAAGCGAAACTGGTCATCAGAATCGGTCGAAAGCGCAGCCGGGCCGCACTGGTCGCTGCCCGCACACGATCTGCCCCTCGCGCTTGTTCCTCCTTGGCAAACTCGACAATGAGAATGGCATTCTTGCAAGCCAGCCCCACAAGTACGACCAGCCCGATCTGAGTGAAGATGTTGTTGTCCATGTCACGCCACCACACGCCCGCGATGGCAGAGAGCAGGCACATCGGCACGATCAAGATGATCGCCAGCGGGAGAGTCCAACTCTCGTATAGAGCGGCCAGCGTCAGGAACACGAAAAGGACGCAAAGCGGAAAAATGTAAGCCGCGGTGTTGCCGGCCAGCTTTTGCTGCAGCGTCAGTTCGGTCCACTCGTAAGAATAAGTCGAGGGCAATGTCCGTGCCGCGAGTGCTTCCAGTTGTTCCATCGCTTGGCCGCTGGACACTCCCGGACCTACATCGCCCAGCAGATCTGCCGCGGTATAAAGATTGTAGCGCGTCACACGGTCTGGGCCGGTGCTTTGCTCGATTTTAGCGACTGCGCTCAATGGCACCATCTCGCCCGCCTTGTTGCGCGTCTTTAGGCGGCCAATATCTTCCGCACGAAGGCGGTATTTTGCATCGGCTTGGGCGGTGACATGGTAGGTGCGCCCGAAGCGATTGAAGTCGTTCACATACAAGCTGCCCATGTAAGTCTGCAGCGTGTCGAAGACATTTCCCAGCGGCACCCCCATGCTTCGAGCCTTCACACGATCGACATCAACATAGAGCTGCGGGACACCGGCACGAAATGTCGAAAAGACATTGGCGAGCCCCGGCGAATTATTCGCTTCCGCGGCGAGCTTCGCGGTCGCCTGCTGCAGTGCGGCGTAGCCTTCGTTCCCGCGGTCTTGCACCATGAGTTTGAATCCGCCCGCGTTGCCAATCCCCTGGACTGGTGGGGGCGGAAACACGGCTACAAAGCCTTCCTGGATTGAACTCAGTTTGCCAGCGATCGCCTTGGTGATCGCCGTGCCGCTGAGTTCTGGCGTCTTGCGTTTTTCAAAGGCGTCCAAGCCGATGAAGAACGCGCCGACATTCGGGCTGTTCACTCCGTTAAGCGGTTCGTAGCCGGGAAACTCGACGGTATTGCGTACGCCGGGAACCTGACGTGCCAGCGAGCAGGCGCGAGCTACCACCTGTCCGGTTCTCTCAAGCGAAGCGCCATCCGGAAGCCGGGCGATTCCCACTAAGTATCCCTGATCCTGAGTGGGGATGAATCCGACGGGCACACTCTTAAAGCCCAGCCAGGTCAGACCGATCAGACCGAGGTAAATCAACATTGCCACTACGGCCAGTCGAATAATCCCGCCGAGCAGGCGCACATACCAGACATTCACCTTGTCGAAAGTCCAGTTGAACGCGCGGAAGAACCAACCGAAAAGGAAGTTCAGCATCCGAGTGAACCAATCCGGCTTATCTTCCTTCGGTCGGAGGAGGAGCGCGGCCAGCGCAGGCGAAAGCGTCAAGGAATTGATCGCGCTCAGCACGGTGGAAGCCGCTATTGTAAGCGCAAATTGCCGGTAGAACTGGCCCGTGATGCCGCTGACAAAAGCTGTCGGAACGAAGACGGCGCACAATACAAGCGCCACTGCAATGATAGGAGCGCTGACCTCCCGCATCGCCTTAAACGACGCTTCTAAAGGAGCAAGGCCGCTTTCGATATTGCGCTGTACATTTTCTACGACAACGATCGCATCGTCGACCACGATGCCAATCGCTAGCACCAATCCGAAAAGCGATAGATTGTTGAGCGAAAATCCCATCGCTGCCATCACCGCGAATGTGCCGATCAACGACACCGGGATTGCGAGGAGCGGGATTATGGAGGCCCGCCAGGATTGAAGGAAGACAACGACGACCAGCACCACTAGGATGGTGGCTTCGAATAGCGTGTGCCCGACGGCTTCGACCGATTCGCGCACAAACACGGTAGGATCGTACGCGATGGCAAAATCCACCCCAGGAGGAAAGCGTTTCCGGAGTTCCGCCATTTTCGCCCGTACGCCGTCCGAGACGCTCAAAGCATTCGCACCCGGTAATTGAAAGATGAGCATCGCTGCCGCCGGCTTTCCCGTGAGATTGGAATCGACCGAATAATCGCGCGCGGCTAACTCCACTCGCGCCACATCGCGCACACGCAGGATCTCCCCGTTGGCGCCTTCCTTGATAACGATATCTTCAAACTGCTTCTCACTGGTCAGCCGCCCCAAGGCATTGATAGAGAGCTGAAACTTCGCTGCTCCTTTCGGCACGGGTGGCTGGCCGATGGTGCCTGCCGCCACTTGCACATTTTGTTCCCGAATGGCATTGACCACATCTGTCGCCGTCATGTTGTAGCCAGCGATTTTGTCCGGATCGAGCCACACCCGCATAGAATACTCCCGCGCTCCGAGAATCTGCACATCGCCCACCCCTTTCAATCGAGCGAGGGCATCGCGCACTTGCAAAAAAGCATAGTTGTTAAGGTAAAGGGCGTCGTGGCTCTCATCCGGCGAGGTCATGTGCACAACCATGAGCAAGGCAGGTTGACGTTTCGTGGTCGTGACCCCGAGATTGCGAACATCCTGCGGGAGTTGGGACTCGGCGATAGCAACCCGGTTCTGCACCAGCACCTGCGCGGTATTCAGATTCGTGCCTAATTCAAACGTGATCGTCAGCGTCATTGTTCCATCGCTGGTGCACTGGCTCGACATGTAGAGCATGTTTTCGACGCCGTTCACCTGTTGCTCGATCGGTGTGGCTACCGTCTCCGCCACCACCGATGGGTTTGCTCCTGGGTACTGCGCCGTCACGACCACGGTGGGCGGCGTGACGTCGGGATACTGTGCCACCGGCAGGGTGAACGCCGCAATCCCGCCCACGATTACGGTCGCAATTGAGAGCACCGCGGCGAAGATCGGCCTCCGAATGAAAAAGTCGGGAACGTTCACAATCCTGGGCTCTATTTTCTTTCCACGCTGGTCGTGATTCTCGACGGCGTCGCTTCCGCCATTTCGGTATCAACCACCTCCCCTGGCTGCGCGCGCATAAGCCCATTGACGATAATCAATTCGCCTGGCTTGAGTCCTTCGCGCACGACGCGAAATCCATCGCCTAATGTCCCTAGCTTCACCGTCCGGAATTGCACCTTTTTGTCGGCGCCTACGACGAAGACAAAGCGCTGTCCCTGATCCACGCCGATGGCGTCATCCGGCACCAGCAGCGCCTTGTACAGGGGGCTCGCCGCCACCCGTACGCGGACGAAAAAACCTGGTGTCAGCAGGGGATCCCAATTCTTCCATTGCCCGCGGACCCTCATCGTTCCCGTTCCTGGCGTGATCCGATTGTCAACAAAATCGACATACCCCTCGTGCGGAAATCCCTCCTCGTTTTGCAGGCCGAGGAACAAAGGGACACGTGCCTCCCGGGCCGTCTTTAGCTTGCCTTCTTTCGAGAGCTGGATGTAGTTCAGAATCGCGCTCTCGTCGACGTCCATATAAGCGTACAGCGGCTCAACTGCCACTACCGTGGTGAGGATGCCTCCTTGCAATGTGTTGGGAGTGACTAGGTTGCCTACAGACACGTTTTCTCGGCTGACCCGCCCGTCGATCGGCGAACGAATAGAGCAAAACTCCAAGTTGAGCTTTGCTGTTTCCACCTCGGCTTCCGCAACGGCTGTGCCGCCCTGACTTTGCAAAAAAGCGGCCGACTTGTTGTCGAATTCATTGACCGCCACCACGTTTCGGCTACGCAACTCCTTTACTCTCTCAAACTCGGCAGCAGCCAGCTTTTGCTGGGCGCGCGCCTGTTGCAGTTGCCCCTCTGCCCTAGCTAGGTCCGCTTTGTAAGGGCGATCATCGATGGTAAAGAGCAGATCTCCCTTTTTTACTAGGCTCCCCGGCTTGAAATCCACGCTCGTCAGGTAGCCGCTGACCCGTGCTCGCACCTCCACGCTCTCCACGGCATCGGTGCGCCCGATGTATTCGTTCCACTCGGTGATCTCTTTTTCCACGACCTGCGCGACCGTGACTTTCGGCGGAGGCTTCGTCCCGAACGCGGGTGAGTGATGACAACCGCAGACAAGCGGAAGCAGCAACACCACCACAGTTGGAGCGAGATGTTTCATCGGAAGAGCCGGTTTAAAGAGGCCGCGGGGCGCAGTGACCCCAATGGCCACCCAGAAACCCAACGGCCGAATCCGAGTGGCAGATTTCCACATGCCTCAACACGGATGCGGACCTGTCCTGGAGCTGGCTCTGGCAGCGCTCGCTCCACGAGACTCAGCACACCCGGACGCGCAATTTCAACGGTTGTGTATGTCGTGCTCATATTAGGTATGCACACATAGCGATCTCCGTTCCATCCGTTGTTTCAATGCAAATACCATCGTTGGTCAGGCGTTCGTGCCACCGTCGACGGTCAGATTCGCACCGGTGATGTACGAGGACTCCGGACTGGCGACGAACGCCACCAACGCGGCGACCTCATCAACATGCCCATAGCGGTCGAGCGCTGTGGCGGCCTTCTGAGGCACCGCCCAATCGCCCGCGGCGGGATTCAAATCCGTGTCGATCGGACCCGGCTGAACGTTGTTGACCGTGATACCGCGGCTCCCGATCTCTCTGGACAACCCCTGAGTGAACATCTTCACGGCTCCCTTCGTGGCCGAGTAGGCTACCAGCCCGGGCGCTAGGACACGCTCTCCCACGGACGAGCCGATCATAATGATGCGACCGCCGCTCTTCATGTGCTTAAGCGCTGCCTGCGTCGCGACCAGTGTGCCGCGGACGTTGATCTCAATCATGCGGTCCATCTCTTCTAGCGTGGTCTCCTCAAACGTTTTCGGAATGGCTGTGCCAGCATTGTTCACCAGCACATCCAGCCCGCCAAACGCAGCGACTGTCTTCTCTACCGCGCCCTTGATGGCTTCGGCGTCTGCGGCGTCCGCCTGGATAGCGATCGCCTTTCCGCCAGCCCCTTCAATGGCTTTCACCACCGATGCCGCCGCGTCCGCACCCTTTGAGTACGTGATCGCTAGGCTCGCTCCGTCCGCGGCCAGACGTTTCGCGATCGCCGCGCCAATGCCGCGCGAGCCGCCCGTAATGAGTGCAATCTTTCCTTCGAGTTTTCTTTGCATAGTATTTCTCCGATACTGCTAATTGTTATATTTTCGGTCGTTCCCGGAGCGACGACATTGATGCGCACCCCGGTCTCGGCAAACTCAAGAGCTGCTGTCACCGCTGTATAGGTACTCATTGTCTGATTACAAGTTAGTCAGCCGGCGCCGCATCGGGTACGAGCGCTAGGGCTGCTCTCGCGCAATCGACGCCGTTCTGCACCGTGGGCGCCCCGCTCAGGCCTATCGCCCCGACAATTTCTCCGTCCACCTTAATGGGGAACCTCCTCCCCACGCCGCCACACGCGCAAGCGTGGGCATGCCGGCCAAAAGCGACGGGTCGCCCTGGATAAAGTTGAAAAAGTCCTGCGTGGGGACGCCGAACAGAGCTGTATACGCCTTATTCTGCGCAATCTCGATGCAGAGGATCGGGGCCCCATCCATCCGGCTAAAGGCCTTGAGGTTACCCCCGTCATCGAGAATCGCTACGTTCTCGCGAACGCCAATTTCTCCGGCTTTCGCCACCGCTGCATGCACCATTTTCTGTGCTAGCTCAGAAGAGATGCTGTGTTTCTTCACCACGTTAGTCATTGGACACCTTCCTCGAATAAGGCTGGGCTGTTGACTCGAGCGTTTTCGTTGTCGTCACGGCACAACACTACGTGCTGCTCACAGCATCCGCATCAGCACGTGAGTTAGGTTTTCAAATGCCACTTTCTGATGCGACCAAGGGGCGAATTCCGTTGTCACTAAAAGGCGAATTCCTTCTCCCTCCTTTGGGGGACTGGAAAATCTCCCCGCCTCTCCTTTGCCAGGAACTCAGGCGGGGCCTAACCTTGAATCGCTACATGGAACCAGATGCTGCCGACATCACTCCCGCTGGCCGCCAGCCGAACAGATCTAAAAAAGAGGCCGAGTCCGCACCGCTCGATGCGCAGTCCGAGATCGATTCGATCGTCCTGAACGCTCCGGTGGCGGACGTTTATGCCTACTGCTCTCGATTCGAAGAGTTGCCGCGATTCATCACCTCTCTGCGAGACGTGCAGAAAATCGATGAGACGCATTTCTCATTCACTTCTCTACTGGACAGCGAGGAACAAAAGACCGTCTTGCGGATCGTGCTCCGCGTCCCGGAGCGGCGAATTGCGTGGCAAGCAATCTCGGACAACTTTCCGCGGGGTGTCGTCTTGTTCGAGCCGCTCTCCGACCGAACGACTGAGATCACGGTGAAGTTGCGATCGAGCATCGAACCGGCAACGCTCGCCAAAGTGACGCGTGACTATCTCACGAACTTCAAGCGCTTCGTGGAAGCGGCGGCTATAATCTAATCAGACCGCGCCGCGTCGCGTCTGCGACAGCTTCTGTGCGGCTGACAACATTCATCTTGGCGAAGATGGCTTTACCATGCGACTTGACGGTGCCTTCACTGATAAATAGAGCTGAAGCAATCTCCTTGTTACTCTTCCCTTGCGCCATCAGCTTCAGGACTTCAATCTCGCGCCTGCTCAGAGTTTCGCCGCTGACACGATCCGCCAGTTTTGCTACGAGGTGCACGGGAACGGAGGTTTCGCCGGCGTGTGCTTTAACAACCGCCAGCATCAGGACTGGAGCGCCGATTACAAGCTCTTCAACCGCAGTCGATGGGATGCACACGCCCTTTTTGAGCCGATCATCCAGACAGCCATCGGCCAATACTGCCCAAAACACATTGCGGTCGGCTTAGAACCTGTCTGAAAATGCTCAGGCAAGTCTTCGTAGCATGAGGTGGATCATGGCGATTTTGATCCAAGCCTCGCTCGTGCGAGGACTGATCTCGTAGTCCCGAGCCAGGCGACGGTAGTTGCCCAGCCAAGCGAAGGTGCGCTCCACGATCCAACGCCATGGCAGAACGGAAAAGCCGATCTGTCCCTTTGGTTTGCAAACGATATCCAGCACAAACTTGGCCGTCTTCTGCGCCCATTGTCGATTGCAGTTAAATCGTAGACCAGAAATGGGCATCTCTCCCTCGGAGTCTACGATTTAATTGCAAAGCAAATTGCAGGTAAATCGTAGACTTTTGCACTTGAATCGTAGACCATTTGACCCCCTCAATTGGTCGCACGTTTAAATGCAAAATCGTCGTTCTTGGGAGGGCGGATCCCCATCCGAACTGGAAGATGTATGGCGACGCAAAGTGGCCGTCCGATCCTTTATTGAAGCTAGTTGGAGCATCTACGCCGAGCAGATCATCTTGCCAAGCAACCGGGCCGCAGCCGCAGCTTCGTCTTTGCAAACGGTCTACGATTTAACTGCAAAAAGGAGGGTTGGTCTACGATTTAATTGCAAAAATCTGACCTCAAAATGTGCCAGTCTACGATTTATCTGCAATCGACAGTGGATTTAAATGCTTCCACAGCTCATCCACAGGCGATGTCCACTCCAGACTGCAGCAGATGAATAGACCATGCGCGGCAAGTCACACGAACACAACTAAGTGACCTACCGAGCATCTTCTTCTACCACCAACCGGTCGCCGGACAGGAGAAGTGTCTTAGGATAATGCGGAGTAAAATCCCCGGCAGTCCGCTCCCAGAGTACATTGGTCCCACTTACTCGGCATTTTATTCTACTCGACATTAGGAACGAAATGCCGAGCTCCGCATTTGGTTCCAATGATAGTGGGACCCCGATCTTTGACCGTTGGCCAGCCAAGAAATGCAAAATTGCCGTCAGCTAGCCCATCTTTCTCCGAAGTTCGATTAACAACTGGTCGGCAGCTTCGAGCCGAATGAATCCGAAGCGCGGAAGCTCAAGATCGATAATAACGTAGATCGTCACAGTGATCACCGCTGCGAACACCAAAATGTGCAACCAATTGCGCGCCTTCGCTTCGGCCATTCCGTACCCGGCGATTAACGAACTAACCAGCGCGAGCCCGACCAGAAAGGCGTAGATCATGAGAGGCGGGTGCGTATTGGCCGCGACGATTCGGTTCTCCGAATTCGCGATCCATTCATTAATCGCTGGAAGTAGAACATACGCAGTTATCGCCTGTGTGTTTGGATTGCGATACGCGGCGACTGCCTGGTTTTTAATGTCGAGCTGTAAGGCCGAAGATCGCGCGTATGCCCGTTTGGCTGCGCGAATATCCGGTAACGCTTTAATTGCTTGCAGTTCCGCATCCAGATATCGGCGAAAACTCTCCTTGAATTGTGTCTGAAGCGGCTCGGGATACAGCTCGAGCAGATAATAGGCTTTGCCCAGGGT
>WNFO01001993.1_pt1 | contig 18090 bp, 17 predicted proteins | sample 5400251 | NCBI WGS metagenome assembly WNFO01 (sample SAMN13153354, study PRJNA577476) | soil metagenome | isolation source: 100 cm saprolite under Madrone tree | place: USA:California | collected 2016-06-14
TCACCAGTCGAAGCCGAAACGGCGGCGCATCAGGTCGAGGTACTCCTCGTCGGGCATCTCGCGCCCGGTGGCCACGTACTCCTCGTCGCTCAGGCGCTGCCGGCCGGCGTCGAGGCGCCGGGCGTCCTCGCCCACCAGGTAGCGCAGCTTCGGCTCGCCGGTGGTCACCGCCTCGTGAATGACGCGGGCGACGTCATCCGGCTGGCTCGGCATCTTCATCTGCATCTGGTAGAAGAGCAGCAGCCGGTGCACGTGGACGCGGTAGGGCGAGGCGGGATCGGCGAACCGCCTGGCCTTCGAGAAGATCGGCGTGACGACGACGCCCGGTTCGACGACGGCCACGCGGATCCCGAAGGCGAGGACTTCCTGGGCCAGGGCTTCGCTCGCGGCTTCGAGGGCGTGCTTGACCGCCGAGTAGTGACCGTGGCCGGCGATGGCGAGCCGACCGGCGATCGAGCTGACGTTCACGATGGCTCCGCTGCGGCGCTCCCTCATCCCCGGCAGCACGGCCAAGATCATGCGAATGGTTCCGAAGTAGTTCGTCTCGAACATGGACTTCGCGAAGTCGATCGGCACGTCCTCGATCGGGCCGCCCCCGCCGATCCCCGCGTTGTTCACGAGGACGTCGATACGGCCCGAGCGTGCGACGACCTCCTGCACGCCACGCCGCACGGATGCATCGTCATCGACGTCGAGCGTCAGCGGAGCAATCTTCAGCTTGTCGCTCTCGATCGCCGCCGTGAGCTCCCCGGCAGTGCTCGGATGACGAACGCCCGCATGGACCTCGTCACCGAGCCGCGCGAAGTGGCGCGCGGTGGCGAGGCCGATGCCGCTGCTGCAACCCGTGATCAGGACGACGGCCATGGACACCTCCGATTCATTGCATGCCTCGTCGGGCGGCCATTCTATGCGATCCGGGGGGGGCTTCTTCAACCCTGGGGTTCGTGACGGCACTGGTTGCTGTCGCTAAGACTGACACGGTCACCATCCTTCACCGCTGGCCTCTTCGCTACTGCGCGTCACGTCGACGCTTCCACGTGCGGCGCACTCTTTGCACCATCTTCGGTCGACTCGGGCTCTGATCTTTCTCATTAGAGGAAGAGCGGCGCCGTTCGCCGGCACCCTCCCGTACGGCGAACGGCCGCCGTTCTCCTCGATCAAGCACGCCCCGACCGTTCGTGACAGGTGCCTCGTGTCGCGCGCTCGTTCCGCACTCTTCATCGTGGCCGTCGCAGTCGTGTCGGTGATCCGGGCTCCGCTGTCGGCCGTGGCGCAGAAAGCCGGAACGATGCCGCGAGCGCATGAACGTCGAGGCGATGTGCGACCTCGGCGGGCGGGTCGAGGAGGGCGTCAAGTCGCGAGTCGCGCATCCTTCTCTATGGATGCTGTGCTTAGACGGACGCCGGCCTGAACTTCCAGAAGTAGTTCACGTAGTCCTCGCCCTCGTGGATCCGGCGAAAGGTCAGCTCGACCGGCATCTCGAAGGTCACGGTGCCGGGATCGCAATCGGTGAGCTGGGCGTAGAAGCGCGCCCCGCCCTGGAGATCGGCCGCCACCATGACGGTCGGAGGGTCGGGGCTGGGGACGAGGTGGTCTTTCGTGAACGCCGCAGTCGCTGCACTTCTGGCCGTAGAGGCGGAAGTTCTGGCGTTCCTCGCGCACCGCCGTCGGCACGCTCGAGAACGCTCGGATCACCTCGGTCTCCACGTGGCGCCGGAAGCGCAGCAGCTTGCCGTACGACGCGAGCGGTCGGCCGGCCGCGAGCTGCTGGCTGACTGGCCGACTCGCACGATACGACGCGAGAGCGTCTGTCGCCTCGAAGAGCAGAGCCTCGGCGCCGTTGCCGTAGGAGACGACGAGGATCTGGTCGTGAGGCCGCGCCTCTTCCAACGCCGACGCCAGACCGAGCAGGCAGGACGCGGTACCGGTGTTACCCGCCTTGCCGATGACCGACTCCTTCGGCATCGCCGCGTCGGGGAACTTGAGCTGACGCACCAGCGCGGCATGCGTCCGAGCGTCGGGGCCATAGAGCACGAGCTTGGCGATGTCTTCTTTCTTGCGCCCGGTCTTCTCGAGCAGGCCGGTGATGGCCTCAGGAATGTGCCGGTCGAGGCCGTAAGACTTCACGAACGTCGCATCCGGCAGCGCGGTGACGTAGCGGTCGCCGTCATTACGCCAGACGTCGGTGAACTCGTGGCTCACGGCAAAACCGCCGGCGAAGGTCGCGATGACGCCGTCTCGGCCCACCACGGCGGCACCGGCGCCGTCGCCGAGCAGCGGCTCGAGCTCCCCGCCGGGCGCGGCAGGCCTCATGTCGCCGGCGGCCACCAGGGCTTCACGCACGGATCCGGCCGCGACGGCGTCGAGCGCGAGGCGAAGCGCCGTGGTCCCGGAGCGAAGCGACCCGGTGATGTCGGCGGTCAGGACCGCGATCGGAAGATCCACGACGGTGGCCAGGAGCGTCGCGTTGGACTTCTCGACGTACGGCGCCGAGGTCGAGGCGAAGAAGCAGGCGCCGACGCGACTCGACTCGCATCCGGCCATCGCATCGAGCGCCGCCTCGGTCGCCATGGTGAGCGCGTCCTCGTCGTAGTTGGCCACGGCGCGCTCGCCGCTAGCGCCCCCGCCCCACACCTGAGCGAGCGCCTTGCCCGAAAGCCGATAGCGGGGAACGTACCCGCCGACACCGACGAGACCGATCGTGGGCTCCGCCATCGACCTCGACCTCCTATCCCAGGAAATAGCGGCGGGGATCGAACATCCGCACGAGCCTGAGCTGATCGGGATCAGGCGCCTCGAACCGACGCAGCGTGGGAGCCACGGCGAGGTCCCAGCCGCAGGCGGCGCGGGCTGCGGCCACGGCATCGCCTTCAGCGCGATCGGCGTAGACGCCGGTCAACACGAGCTCGCCGTGCTCGTCCACCTTCTCGTACACGCCGAGATCGGACACAACCGTCGTGACGCGTCGTCCCGGCGCCGTCACGTAGGGCGCTTTCTCGACGAAGCGCCGGCGGCTCTGGGCCAACGTCACGACGACCTCGCGCGCCGACGAGCAGATGTCGTTGGCGCCGCCGGAGCCCGTGATGTACGTCTTGCCGGGCACGATAGTGGAATTGATGTTGCCGTGCTTGTCGATCTGACCGGCGGCCAGCGAGCCCAGGCACCGGTTCTCGCCGCCACCCATGAAGATGCCCATGACGTGGAGGATGTCCGTGAGCATCTTGCACGAAGGAAAGTTGCGGAACGAGAACACGAAGGGCTCGGCCGGGCGCGGCAGATAGCCGACCATGCCCGTCTCCGCCATCACCTCGACGTCCACGCCGGCGGCCTTCATCTCGTAGGCCGAGAGCCAGGCGGCCAGATTGGAGTTCCCGACACCGGCCAGGTACGTCCGATAGCCGCGCGCCCTCACCTTCTCGCTGAGCAGGCGGGCTGCGGCCACCACCATGCGCTCGCCGGGATTCGGCGTCGCCTCGATCGGGATCGCAGACGCCAGCGATTCGAGCTCGGCGATCCAGGCATCGGTGTGCGCCCGCCCCTTGATCTCCATGATCCGCGCATAGCCGAGCTTGGCGACATACGCCGCCTGGTCGGGGACGCTCAACATCCACTCGCGAATCCACGCCTCGGCAGTCTCCGGCTGTCGAAACGCGCCCCGCAGGCCGAGGATGAACTCGAGATCTTCGGCGTACGCCTCGAGCTCCGGCACGTTCATGCCGTACATCCCGGCCGGGTGCGCGCCGAACGGCGCCTCCACGACGGCCGCGACGTACTGGCCGGGCAGCTTCACCAGCTCCGCGTGACGTCGGATGAACTCCGTTGAAACGATCTTCTCCACCGACACGATCGCGCCGCGGCGAGCGGCCATCGCGGCATAGAAGTTCTCGTTCAGCGGCGCGGCCGCGATCACGTTGCCGGCGCGGTCGGCCGCCCACGCGTGGAAGAGCGCGAGATCGGGCGTGAACGCGCGAACCAGGCCGACTCGGCCACCTCCACCGAACGGATCGTCGGTGGCCACGAAGTCGCCGTCGCGCGCGTTGTCCTCCTCCATCGAGGAGCCCAGCAGCGAGCGCGTCGTCGTGAACGGCACGCCCATCGCGCCGGCGAGCAGGCGCAGTGGCAGCGTCAGCATCGACCAGTTCTGCACGACAACCCGGCCGTCGAGCACCGCGCGGCCGACGAGGGCCTGGGGCACCGGAAACGGATAGCCTTCGCCGATGAACGTCGTCACCAGGCGCTCGACGAGGCCACCGACGACGAGCGACGTCCACGGCGAGCCGAAGCCAGTGCAGCCGAGCGTCCAACCGGGCCGACGGCCCCACCACTGGCGTACCAGCTCACGCACCAGCGCATTGGGTCGGCCGTGAGCCGCCCCGAGAAAGATGGTCTGCCCGGGTGCCGTCAATCGACGCACGGCTTCGTCGAGCGTCGTGACCTTATCGGGGCCATCGACCGGCGGAATGGCGAGACGGCGACGGATCACAGCGACGTAGTCAGCGTGCATCGCTATGCGATCTCGCTTCGGTGCACCAGAGAGAGGCTGCAGCGCCCGGACATGGCTAGCGCGGTGCGAAGATCCGAGTTTTGAAGCGCTCGGGCACCCAGACGGTGACCAGGCGGGCCGCCCGGGCCAGTCGGTCCAGGGACTGCGCGGTCCCCGGCCAGTATTTCAAGACCAGCGTGCGGTCGACGTAGTTCAGGATGCCGTCGAGGACAATGGTCGCCACCAGGACGTCATCGAGGTAGCCGACCAGCGGCAGGAAATCAGGAATCAGGTCGAAGGGGTTGGCGAGATAGACGGCGGCGGCCGCCAGCGCGATCTTGACCGGTCGTGGCAGCCCGGGATCGGAGACGAGGCGGGTGATGAGCCGCGCCATGTCGGGCAGCGCCCGCAACAATCCCTTCACTCCAGACTCTCGGCGACGAGCTCGCTCACGTCCTTGACCGCCAGCGTCTCCTCGGCCTCCTTCACCTTTCGCCCGAGGTCCACCATGGCCAGGCAGAACGGACAGGCGGTGCCGACGACGTTCGCTCGCGTCGCCAGCAGCTCCTCGACGCGGATGACGTTCACGCGCTTCTCGGATTTCACTTCCATCCACATGTGACCGCCGCCGCCGCCACAGCACAGGCCGCGCTCGCGGGTCCGCGGCGGATCGATGACGCGTAGCCCCGGCACGGCGCGGGCGACGTCGCGCGGCGCATCCATGATTCCGTTGTAGCGGCCGAGGTAACACGAATCGTGGAAGACGACGGTGGCGTCGAGCGTCTTCTTCGGCTTGATCCGCCCACTCGCGATCAGCTCCTGGATCAGGACCGAGTGGTGAACGACCTCGTAGGTGCCGCCGAACTGCGGGAACTCGTTCTTGATCGTGTTGAAGCAGTGCGGGCAGTGCGTGATCACCTTCCGCACCCCGTAGCGATTGAGGTTCTCGATGTTCTCCTGCGCCACGGTCTGGTAGAGGTACTCCTCGCCCAGCCGCCGGGCGACCTCGGCGTGGCAGCGCTCTTCGGCCAGCACCGCGAACGACACGCCGGCCGCTTTCAGGATCTTGACCACGGCGCGCGCGATGGCCTGGTTGCGTCGGTCGTAGGACGCCGAGCATCCCACCCAGTAGAGGTACTCGACATCCATCCCCTCTTCGAGGACGGGAACGTCGAGGCCCTGGGCCCAGGCCAGGCGCTCGCCGGCCGGCAGGCCCCACGGGTTCCCGGCCCGCTGGATGTTCTGTAGCGACTGCGGCGCCGTCGAGGGCAAGGCGCCCTCCGACAGCGCCAGGTAACGGCGGAGGTCGATGATCGTGTCGACGATGTCGATGAAGGCCGGGCACTCCTGCACGCAGGCCATGCACGTCGTGCACGCCCACAGCTCTTCGGGCTTGATCAGCTCGCCGTGGATCGGCCCGGCCATCTCGCCGTGGAGATGTCGCTTCAGCTTCACGATGATGCGCTTGGGGCTGAGCGCCGTTCCCGACAGGTACGCGGGGCACGCGGCCTGGCAGCGCCCGCATTCCACGCAGGCGTCGAAGTCGAGCCGCCGCTTCCACGAGAACTCCTCGAGCTTCGACACGCCGAGCGCTTCCGCCTCCTCGATGTTGGGGATCGGAGCGATGGCGCCGCGCGGCGTGAGCTTGGCGAAAAAGATGTTGAGCGGCGTCGTGATGAGATGGACGAAGTAGGAGTACGGGATGATCGCGATGAACCCGAGCGCGAGCACGGCGTGGAAGATCCACACCGAGAGATGGGTGAACCGCAGCGCAGCCTCCGACATCCCGACCGCGAGCATCGTCTGGCCGAGCGCGTAGCCCACCGGTGACCAGCGCGCCCACGCCGGCTCGACGACGGCCAGCCGGGCCGCTTCCATGACGAAGCCGGTCACGTTGATCACGAAGAGCAGCGCCAGCACCGCCGCGAAGCGGCCGGTCGGGTCGACATTGGGGGGACGCACGACGAAGCGCCGCCACACCGCCATCCCCAGTCCGATGACGAAGAACAACCCGAAGAGGTCGAGCACGGTCTCATAGAACAGGTAGAAGTCGCCCTTGAGGAGCTTGTACCCGAAGAGCGGCAGCGTGATGTCGTAGTCGACGGTGGCGAGCACGGTGCCCATGAAGAGCGCGAGGAAGCCCCAGAACATCGTGGCGTGCATGACGCCCGGATAGGCCTGCGACAGCGTGCGGGCCTGGCCGAGGGCGTGGAGCGCGACCAGCTTCAGGCGCTGGGGAACGTGATCGAAGCGGTTCTCCGGCCCGCCGGCGCGCCACAGCGTGATCCGTTGCCACATCCCGTACGCGAAGACGGCGATCGCAGCGAGCGCTCCCACGTAGAGAGCGACCTGAGCCCAGCCAGGAACGTTCCAGAACGTGTCGCGGAACGGGACCTGGGTCATGAGGGCCTCAACGATAGCACGGCGAGGACGGCCTGGGCCGCGGAGTACGGGTCCATTTCGTCGTCGGCGACGCGCTGAAACGTCGTGGCCAGCTCGCCGGCGCGGAGCCGGTCATCCACGCGCGCCATGAACTCGTCGACCAGGAGCGCTCGCAGCGCGTCGCGCCGGCGGGCGCGCCGCCGCTCCTGCAGCGCGCCGGTCGTCGTGAGCGCGGCACGGTGCTGCGCGATGGCGTCGAACAGCTCGGTGATACCGGTCCCCGCCTGGGCTTCGGCGGCCAGCACCGGCACCTCCCAGTCGATGTCCCGTGGCGCGCCCGGGCTCGTGTAGGCCAGGTGAGCCGCGAACTTCAGCTCGGCCATCAACGCGGGGGCGCCGGCGCGGTCGGCCTTGTTCACGACGAAGACGTCGGCGGCTTCCATGAGTCCCGCCTTCATCGTCTGGATGGCGTCGCCCGATTCGGGGACGAGGACGACCACGGTGGTGTCCGCGAGCTTCATGATGTCGAGCTCCGTCTGACCGACGCCGACCGTCTCGATGAGGACCCACTGAAAGCCGAAGGCCGCCAGCAGCTTGATCGCGTTGCCGGTGGCGCGAGCGAGACCGCCGAAGGCGCCGCGTGTGGCCATCGAGCGGATGAACACGCCGGTATCGAGGGCGTGGCCCTGCATCCGGATGCGATCGCCGAGCACCGCGCCCCCGGTGAACGGGCTCGACGGATCGACGGCGACGATGCCCACCGTGTGCCCGCGCTCGCGGAGGAGCGCGGTGAGGCGATCGACCACGGTAGACTTCCCGGCGCCAGGAGGACCCGTGATGCCGAGCACGAACGTGTCGCGGCCGGCGCCGTGGACGGCCTTCATGATGGCGGGCACCGCCGGCGTGCGGTTCTCCACGTGAGTGATCAGTCGCGCCAGCGCCAACCGGTCGCCGGCGCGCATCCGCTCGACGAGCGTCAGCGCGTCGGGCCGTCGGGGGGACGTGGCGTCAGATCCGGCCATCGGGCTTGAAGCGGCCGGATTGTATCAGAAAGGTGCGGGGCGGCCGGACCCGCCCCGCCGCCTCGGTCACTGCGTGCGCACAAAGACCAGATCGGTCGCCATCTGGATCTCGTTGGCGACCTTGAGGAAGAGGAGCTGAGGCACCTGTATGCCGTGCTCGGTGAAGGTCGCGGTCCACTTGGCCTTCACCTTCAGGTTGTCGCCCGTGAAGCCGAAGCGCTTCTGGGACTCGACCTGCTCCGGCGTCAGCTTGATGTACGTCACCGTCGCCTCGGCGACCTTCGGCACCGCTTTCTGCTTGATGGTCAGGATGCCGTGCACCTTGGCCGGCGTCTCCTTCCCGGGCACGAGAGGGCCGGTCACTTCGACCCGCTGGACCTCGAACGTCACCCATCGGTTGGCCTCGACCTCCGTGTCCAGGTAATTCTTCGATCGCATGTCGGCGTCGCGCTTCTCGATGCCCGTGGTCACGCGATTCATGTCGACGCGCACGTTGCCCCGGGCATCGTCGGGCTTGGCCGGATCCACGGTGAGGTTGCCCTGGATGCCCTCGAGTGCGGACGTCCCCACGAAGGTCTCGAGGGGCGCATCGCTCCGAAAGCTCGCCTGCGAGTAGTTCGTCAAGAGCTTGAACGTCATGACGTCGGCCGCTGCGGGCAGCGCCAAGGCCATGCCGGCGATGACCGGCAGCGCTACCACCAGGGCCACGTACCGTCGCATCGTGGATGTCCGCATGGAGTCTCCTCTCATCGTTCGGTTGCCACGAGCCTCGAAGGGGGCCGCGACGGCCCCCTCCGAGCACGGGCTACGACCGGGGTGGCGTCGGCTGCTGCGGCGGCGGAACGCGGAACGGCGTGTGGCAGGTGCCGCACGCCTGCCGGCCGAAGTCCTTCATCACGACCTCGGTGTCCGCCGCGTCCTTGGTGCGAGCCGTGTCACGAAGCTTGACCGCCCACTGCCCCATGTTCTTTGCCGCGGAGTCGAACTCGGGCCGCTTCTGCCAGATCTCGGGCTTCGCCTTGGATTTGTCGGTGAGCGAGCCCTCCGGGAACAGCATCGGAATGTGCTCGGAGTTGAGGGCCATCGTCTCGGCGTTGACGGCGATTCCCTCGATGTTACCAGCCTTCATCTTGGCCTGGGCGTCGGCCCAGCTCGCGCCGTTGAGCTTCATCAGGCGCTGGCGATCGGCCACGATGTCGCCGGAGCCGATCTTCTCCGATCGCGAGCCGGTGGCACAACCGACGGCGATCACTGCGATGAGACTGATCATGATGATGCCGGTGGTCGCGTAACGCTTCATCCTGCCTCCTTTGCTCGACGGCGCTCGGCGCCGCCGGTTGAGGGTCACCGCACGCTTGGCCTACTTGCCGATCTTGTTCCTCACCGGGGGAATGGATTTGAGATAGTGCGCGATGGCGAGCCGGTCGGCCTTGGTGAGGTCACGATAGCCGGCAAGCGTTCCTTCGATCACCTCGGCCATCAGACCGTCGGCGACGTCGCCATCGGGCTTGTTGCCCGTGGCGAGGTACTCGGCGATCTCCTCCTCCGACCACGTCAGCCCCGTCTGGGGGTCGGGGGTGATGTTCGGCACCTCGGATTTTTCCGGTCCCTGCGGGTTGCCAGCCAGGAAGCGCGAGTTGTCGGTCGCGTACGTCATCGTGCGTGGCGTGTGGCATTCGCCGCAGTGACCGACGGCGCGCACCAGGTACTCGCCGCGAGCGATACCACTGGTTGGCGCCGCCGCCGGCGGTGTCTCGCGCGGCGCGAACGCGGCCAGCCAGGCCGGGAGGAACACGGACTCGAACATCGGCACGGTGATGCGTTTCGGTTGATTCGCGCGATTGACCGGAGGCGTCGTACGGAGAAAGGCGACGAGCGCCTTGAGATCCTCGGCCGCCATGCCGTTGAACACCGTGAACGGATGCACAGGCAGCAAACGCTCGCCATTCGGACGCCGCCCGGAGCGGATCGCGGTAATGATCTGCTCATCGGTCCAGGCGCCGATCCCGGCCTGGCGGTCGGGCGTGATGTTGGTCGAGTACACGGTGCCGAACGGGCCGTCGTAGCGCCGCCCACCGGCATTCGCCGTCTGCTTGGGCACCGTGTGGCAGCCGCAGCCGCCGGTCGCCCCAAAGATATAGCGCCCGCGAGCAACCTCGGCCGGCGAGGGCTGCGCCGTGGCCAGGCTGGACGCGCACAGGAGGCTCACGGCAAAGAGCAAGGCCAGGCGCATATCAACGTAATCGCGTAAACCGCTCAACGCGGCCGGCGGTTCCCCCCTCGGGCCTCGCTGCGCGTCTCCCCTTCGGCCAGGCTTGCCTCCATCACGAGCGCGTCCTCCCCGGTGTCGTAGTAGTAGCCACGGCGTCGGCCGACCACGCGGAACCCGAACGATTCGTAGAGGGCGAGCGCCTCGGCGTTGCTGGGCCTGACCTCCAGGACGACGAGCCTGATGGCGCGCTGGCCGGCGTCGGCGAGGACGCGCCCGAGCAGGGTGCGTGCGATCCCGCGCCGGCGGAGATCGGGATGAACGGCGATGTTGGTGATGTGCAGCTCGTCGACGACTTCCCACAGGCACACGTACCCGGCCACCCGGGCGCCGTGGCGGACGACGAAGCAGCGTGCCACCTGGTTCTGCTCCATCTCGTAGAGGAACGCGCCGCGCGACCACGGCATCGAGAACGACGCGCGCTCGATCGACAGGACGTCGTCGAGATCGAGCGGCCGCATCCGCTCAATTGACAGCAGCGACACGACGCTTCAGCTCGGCCTCGGACGGCCGCAGATAGATGGGGACGAGATCGGCGGCCGACACGGTCTCTCCCGCAGCCAGGCGGGTCAGCCCGAGGACACCGACGGCGGACGGTGACGAGACGCGGCGATGGGCCGGCGCCAGCCGCGCGTACGGCGTGGCGATGAGGTGGGCGGCGTCGCCCACGAGAACCACGGGCTCGATGAGGCGCGCGGCCAGGGTCTCAGGCGGGACGGCGAGATAGTCCCACTCACGCCGCATGCCGTCATCGTCCCACCGATAGAGTGACGCGTACACCTCGCCCTTACGCGCATCGATGACCGGACACACCGGAAGCTCGGCGAAGGGAAGCGCGGCAGCCATGGCATCGAGAGTCGGAACCGCGGCGATCGGGATGGCCAGGGCCAGGGCCAGGCCCTTGATGGCCGACAGGCCGATGCGCAGGCCTGTGAAGGAGCCGGGTCCGACGGCGACGGCGAGGCCCTGGAGGTCGCCTGGTGCCCAGCCCGCATCCGCGAGAAGCCGGTCGATGGCGGGCATCAAGCGCTCGGAGTGCGTGGCTCGAACGTCGAGCAGATATTCGCCCACGAGTCGGTCACCGTCGAGTAGAGCGACGCCACCCGCGAGCGTAGACGTCTCTACGGCCAGGACGCGCACGGGCCAGAGTCTAGCACGCGACGTAAGTACCGGCCGGCGTGCGATAATGACGGGAACTTGAAGGAGGGACGATGACGGTCACGGCTCCCAAGAAAGATCCCATCGCCGTCGAGGCCGAGGTCCGGGAGAAGATCCACCTCGAGATCCTCAAGCGCACCGGTGCCTATCACTCCAACGATCACGTCCTTCTTCCCTCGGGTCATCACACCAGCGAGTACATCGAAAAGACCCTGGTCACCACCGAACCGTCGTTCACGGAGGGCCTGGGTGCCGTCATCGCCAAGCACTTCGCGCCCTGGCCGGTGGACGTCGTGCTCTCGACCGGACCCGGCGCGCTCATCCTCTCGCACTGCGTGGCCCGGGCGCATCCGTCGCGGCCGATCGTGGTGTACGGGACCAAGGGCCTCGTCAGCGGGCACCGCAGGGTCACGCTTCCCGTCGAGTTCCAGAAACTGATCCGGCCCGAGACCCACGTGCTGCTGATCGAGGACCTCGTGTCGACCGGCTCGACCCTGAATCTCCTGACCAACCTCGTCGAGCAGACCGGCGCTGAAGTCGTCGGGGTCGGCTGCCTCTGGCGGCGCACGTCCGTCGATCTGGGTGGGAGGCCGGTGTTCAGCCTCGTGAGTCGCGACTTCCCGACTTACAGTCCGCCAGACTGTCCCTTGTGCAAAAAAGGCGTACCCCTAAACGAGGAGTTCGTGCGCCGTCGTGCCCATCGACGCCCATCGACGATTAAGGGGCCTAAAACCCCGTAACTCCAGCCGTTACCCTCCGTCCCACCGGCCCCTCCGAACCCTCGTCGGTCACCGTGGCACTGAAGTTGCTCTCTATGTATGGCACTGAGCCGCTAAAGAGGCGTCAGTGAGGTGGCCCAATGGGCTGGACGAGAGTGGCAGTCCTTATCCTTGCTTTCACGATCGCGCACGTCGGTGCCGCGGTTGCCGGCCCCGTGACCGTTCGTTACGCGGAAGGCGTGACGCGAGCGTTTCCGACCCTGCGCTCGACCGACAACGAGAAGCTCGCGCAGGGAGATCTCACGCAAGTCGTACGCGGCGACCGAGTGGAGTCCCGACTCGTGTTCCGCTTCAAGGACGGCTCGCTCTACGACGAGACCGTCGTCTTTTCCCAGCAGGATACCTTCACGCTGGTGTCGTATCACATCGTCCAGCGAGGTCCCTCGTTCCCGGAGATGCTCGACGCCTCGATGGACCGCACCAGCGGCCGTTACGTCGTGCACTACCGCGCTGACGAGGACTCGCCCGAGGAGTTGGCGCAAGGCAAGATCGACATCCCGGAAGACGCGTACAACGGGATGCTCGGGCTGATCGTGAAGAATCTTCCGCCGCGCGGGCCCGACACCGTCTCGATCGTGGCCTTCACCCCGAAGCCTCGCGTCGTGAAGCTGCAGGTCTTGCCGGTGGCCGAGGACCGCGTGGTGGTGAGCGACTCGCCGATGCAGGCGGTGCGGTGGCACATCCGCCCGCAGCTTGGCCTGTTCGCGTCCCTCCTCATCACGGACATTCCCGACGTGCGGCTCTGGATCCTGCCCGGCGAGGCCCCCGCGTTTCTCCGAGCCGAGGGACCGCTGTACTTCATGGGCCCGATCTGGCGCATCGAACCGTATTAGGAACATCGGGGGGACCGAAACATTGGGGGGACCGAGGCGGTCCCCCCAATCACCCCCCACCTTCGTCGTCGCCGGCAAGGCCGCCGACGACTCTAGAAATGCAACGGCCGGGTCGCGGAGTTCCGCTCCCGGCCGTGAAGTTTTCTCGCGAAGCTTGCTACGCCGCTTCCCAGAGTCCTTCGGCCACTCCCGCGTTCTTGTACGCCGTGCGAATCCGGTCGAGGTTCTGCGTGAAGAGCAACCCGATCTTGGCGAACGGCTCGAACACCGGCCCCTGGCCGTCGACGACCGGGAAGCTGATCCTGGGTAGCTTCTCCCAGCCCACCGACAGCGTGCTCGTCACCGCCGTCAGGCGCGCGTAGAACTCCTCCCGCTCCTTCACGGCGCGCTTCACGATCGGCGCGATGAGGCAGTCGACGGTCTGACGCGCCCGGGCGGCCGCGCCCTCCGCGGCCTCGGCCAGCGGAACCACCGTCACGCCCAGCTCGCCCAGGAAGCGCTGCAGGAGCCGACCGACACTGTCCTGGAGCAGCACGTCGGGCACCCCCACCGACGTGAAGACCCGGTGGCCGATCTGCTGCGTCTCCGAGTAGAGCTGATCGCGCAGCCATTGCACGTATTCGCGGTTCTCGTCGTCCTTCCACCACTGGCGAATCATCTTCTTACCCCAGTAGCGGATCGTCGCGTAATAGATGTCGCGCTTGGCCAGCTTCCGCGCGATCCCGCTCCAGGAATAGAACTTTGCCATGGCGTTGATCGCCGCCATCTGGAGCTCGTAGGGGCTCATGCGGCGCGGCTGGTGGACGGCGTGATGACCGTCGTAGAAGCTCCAGTTCCGGCTGATGACGTACTTCTCGCCACGATTGTAGAGGTGGTCCCAGTCGGGCGAGCCTGGGATCGGCGTGAGGATCATGAACTGGATCGAGTCGATGTCGTGCTTGAGCGCGAAGTCGGCGGTGGCGTCGATCGTCTCCACGTCGTCCTCGTCCGAGCCGACGACGAACATGCCGTGGATGCGGATCTTGTGGGCGTGGAACCGCTCGATGGCCCGCTCGATCTTGGCGAGGTCCTGCTTCTTCTGGAAGAGCTTCAGCGTGCGGGGGTTGATCGACTCGAAGCCCACGTACACGTTGAAGCAGTTGGCGTCGCGCATCATCTGGAGCAGCTCCGGGTCATCCACCGTCTCGGTCCGGACCTGCGCGCCCCATTCGGGCGTGAGGTTTCGATCGATCATCCCCCGCAGGAGCTCCTTCACCCGCTTCTTGTTCGCGGTGAAGATGTCATCGGCGAAGAACGTGTACATGTTGCCCTTGTGCAGGGTCAGCTCCTGCAGCACCCGGTCGATCGAGTGCGTGCGGAAGGCGTGGCCGTACATGCCGGGGACCGAGCAGAACGTGCAGGAGAAGGGACAGCCACGCGAGGTGGCGACCGAGATGACCCCGCCCGGCTTCCAACCGCTGATCAGCGTGTAATCCGGGATCGGATTGACGTCGAGGTTCGGGATCTTCGGCCGCTCCGGGTTGTTCACGACGCGGCCGTCCTGCCGGTAGCTCAGGTTCAGGATTTTCTCGAAGCCGTCGCCGCGCCTGATCGCGTCGACGAGCTCCTGGAAGGCGAACTCGCCCTCGCCGCGGATGACGAAGTCGGCGTGCTCGAGCCCCTCCTCGGGGAGGAAGCTCGTGTGGGTGCCGCCGAGCACCACGATACCGCCGGCCGCGCGCACCTTGTCGGCCAGGCGGTACGACTGCGGCGCCGTGGAGGTGATGGCCGAGATGCCCACCAGGTCCGCCGACATCACTTCGTTCATGTCGGGAGCCTCGATGTCCTCGATGTAGACGCGGACGTCGTAGCCCTGGTTACGCATCAGCGTGCCGAGCAGCACCGAACCGAGCCGCGGGATGCAAACGCGACTGTAGATGTGCAGGTGCGTGGATTTCGGCTCGACGAACACAAGCTTCTTCAGCGCGCGCTTCATCGATGGAGTCTCCCCAGTGGCCGCAGGTTGCCGCAGAAGTCGGGCAAACGCTAACACCGCGCTCGGAGCGTTGTCAAACAACGTCGCACATCTGGACGGATGTCGAGAGCCAGGAAACCCACGAGATCGTCGACCGTCGACAGGCCCCAGATCTTGGGTTCACGGGCCGATCGGAACCCCGTATGTTGGATTTTACCCTTGACACGCTCCACGGCCGCTTCTAGCATGCCGCGTGACGGACGCGTCGGGGAGGGAGGTGAGCCAGTGGCGAAAAAGAAGGCCGCCAAGAAAAAGAAGAAGTAAGCGCCGTTGAGGCGCCCGGCCCTGTCGGCTTTGCGTTCCGGCAGGGCCGTGCCGTCCCGAGCGATGCTCGATCGCGCGTTACTTGGTCTTGGCGAGAATGCGGGGCTTGGGGACGGCGGTGACGACCGGCTTGGCTTTCTGATCGAGCAGTCCTTGCAGCTGATTCACGGTCTCGGAAAACTGTGAGACGTCCTGGAAGGCCTTGTAGACCGACGCAAAGCGCACGTAGGCCACCTGGTCGAGGCGCTTGAGATGGTCCATCACCAGCTCACCGACCTCGCGGCTCGTGATTTCCTTCTCGGCGCGCTCGTGCAGTCGCGCCTCGATGTCGGCCACCACCTCGTCGATGCGGGGCAGGCTCACCGGACGCTTGGCGCAGGCCTTGAGGATGGCCGTCCGCAGCTTCTGCCGATCGAATTCTTCGCGCCGTCCGTCCTGCTTGGCCACGTGGAGCGTCACGTTCTCGATGTGCTCGTAGGTCGTGTAGCGCCGCCGGCACTTCAGGCACTCGCGGCGCCGCCGGATGAACTCGCCGTCCCGTCCGACCCGCGAATCGACGACACGATCCTCCGTGTGGCCGCAGAACGGACACTTCATCGAGTCCCTCCCGTCATGACCGGCGCTCGGGATAGAGCGGGAAGCGGTTGGTGAGCTCCTGGACCTCGCCCCGCACGCGCGCCTCGATCGCGGTCGAGCCGAGGTTGGCGAGAACCTGGTCGATGAGGGCGGCGATCTGCGCCATCTCGGGCTCGCGCATTCCGCGCGTCGTCACGGCCGGCGTCCCGATGCGCACGCCGCTCGTCACCATCGGGCTCTTCGTCTCGAACGGCACCGTGTTCTTGTTCACGGTGATCCACGCGCGATCGAGCGCTTCCTGGGCGTCCTTGCCGGTGATGTTGCGGCCCGAGAGATCGAGGAGCATCAGGTGCGTGTCGGTGCCGCCGCTGACCAGCCGATAGCCCCGCGCCATCAGAGCGTCGGCCAGGGCTCGCGCGTTCTCGATCACCTGCCCCTGGTAGCGCCGCCACTCGGGCGTGAGCGCCTCTTTGAACGCCACCGCCTTGGCCGCGATCACGTGCATCAGCGGACCGCCCTGCACGCCCGGCATCACGGTCTTGTCGAGGGCCTGAGCATGCGCCGTTCCACACATGACCATGCCGCCCCGCGGGCCGCGCAGCGTCTTGTGCGTCGTCGTCGTCACGAAGTCGGCGAGGCCGACCGGAGACGGATGCAGTCCCGCCGCAACGAGGCCGGCCGGATGAGCGATGTCAGCCATGAGGACCGCCCCGACCTCACGGGCGACGTCGGCGAACGGCTGGAAGTCGATGGCCCGCGGGAAGGCCGAGCCACCGGCGATGATCATCTTCGGGCGGTGCTGCTTGGCCAGATCGCGCACCTGATCGAGATCGATCCGCTCGGTGTCGCGGCGCACGCCATACGGCACGACGGTGTAGAACTTTCCCGAGTAGTTCACCGGGCTGCCGGCCGTGAGGTGGCCGCCGTGCGAGAGGTTGGGGCCGAGCACGGTGTCGCCGGGCTTGAGCGCCGTGAAGTACACGGCCATGTTCGCCTGCGCGCCCGAGTGCGGCTGAACGTTAGCGTGCTGAGCGCCGAACAGCTCCTTGGCCCGTGCGATCGCGATGTCCTCGACGATGTCGACGACTTCGCAGCCACCGTAGTAGCGGCGCCCCGGATACCCCTCGGCGTACTTGTTGGTGAGGACCGAGCCGAGCGCTTCCAGCACCGGCTCCGACACGAAGTTCTCCGAGGCGATCAGTTCCAGATTGCGATGCTGGCGTTGGGCTTCCTCGCGCAACGCCTTCGCGACGTCGGGATCGATCTCAGCGAGCCGAGGCATGACCGTGCTCCAGAGCCATGAGCTTCTCGACGCGGCGGACGTGACGGCCACCGGCGAACGGTGTCTCGAGCCACGCCTGGAGGATCTCGACCGCGCTCCGGCCTTCCGTCAACCGGGAGCCGAGAGCCAGGACGTTGGCGTCGTTGTGCTCGCGGCTCATCCGGGCCATAAGCGGATCGAGGCACACGGCCGCTCTCACACCATCGAGCTTGTTGGCTGCCATGGCCATGCCCATGCCGGTTCCGCAGACCAGAACGCCGCCGGCCGCGGCCCCCGAAGTCACCGCGTCGGCAACCGGGCCGGCGAAGTCGGGATAGTCGACGGATTCGAGAGAGTGCGTACCGAAGTCGAGGACCTGATGGCCGCCGCCGACCAGCCACGCCTTGAGGTCTTCCTTCAACGAATACCCGGCGTGATCGGCGCCGATCGCGATGACCGTCATACCCCGCTCACCATACCGGTAGGGGGGACAACGTGTCAAGCCACCAAGATACTGGGGGGGCGGCTACTCCGGGCGTTCTGCTGACCCGGCGGCGTCCCGATCCGCCAGCACGGTGCAGCACGAATGATTTCTGAGGATCGTGGCCGGGACGTCCAGGTCGATTGGACCCTTCGTCAGGCGCTCCAGCGCCCGACGCTTCCCTCGACCGCTCACGATGACGACCACCTCGCGGGCCCGGGCGATCGTCGCCAGGCCCAGCGTCACCGCGTGCTCGGCGAGCGGACCGGCGCAGGCCGTCACGTTCGGTCCGTCGGAGGCCATATAGTTGACGCTCTCCTCGAGCAGCCGTACGGGCCGGGTGACCGAATCGAATGCGGTCCCCGGCTCGTTCGAGGCCAGGTGAGCGTTGGGCCCGAGGCCGAGCATCACGAGATCGAGGCCACCCAGGCCAGCGATCGTCTCCTCGTACTCGCGGCACATCACGTCCAGATCTGGGGCGTCCACGCGGAATCGATGGCAGTGCCCAGGCTTCACCTCCGCCCACGATAGGAACTCGCGGCGTACCTGGCTCCAGAAGTAGCCGTCG
>WNFO01001587.1_pt1 | contig 18081 bp, 13 predicted proteins | sample 5400251 | NCBI WGS metagenome assembly WNFO01 (sample SAMN13153354, study PRJNA577476) | soil metagenome | isolation source: 100 cm saprolite under Madrone tree | place: USA:California | collected 2016-06-14
GACTGCGCCGGGTTGGTGCACATCACCAGCGCCGCTTTCACGCGTCCGTCCTCCATCGCCCTGAAGAGATTGACGGCATCCAGCCCCGGCTTTTCCGAAATCGTTCCGTCCGGCACGCCCCAGAGTTTTTCCACCTCGTGGCGGTGCTTTTCGTTGGCGACCTGACGCCCGCAGGGGAGCAGGTGCCCCAGCGCGCCCACGTCGCGCACTCCGCCGCAGGCATTCGGTTGCCCCGTGAGCGAGAAGGGCGTCGCGCCCGGTCGCCCGAACTGCCCCGTGATGAGGTGAAGTGCGTTGAGCATATTGTTGAGAAACACCCCTTGCGTGCGTTGATTGATGCCCATCGTCCAGAGCGATGTCGTCGCCTTCGAGCGCGCAAAGAGAAACGCGATTTCGCGGATTTGACTTGCGGCCACGCCCAGCTCTGCGGCGACGGTTTCAGGCTTGTAGGGTTCGAGAAAGGCCTTGAACGCGGCCAGATCAACCGTCTTCTGCCCGTCGCTGAAGCGCACGTGCCTTTCGATGAAGCCCGCATCGACGAGCCCTTCTGCGCAGATGACCTGCGCCATGGCGTTGAGCAGAAGCAAATCCGTGCCGGGAGTCGGCGCCAGGTGAATGTCCGCGCGCTCAGCGGTCTGCGTGCGGCGCGGATCAACCACGATGAGTTTGACGTGTTGGTTTGCGCGCCGGCGCTGTTGCGCGCGCTCAAACAGAGGCGGATGGCATTCGAAGGGATTCGCGCCGATGATGAAGATGCAATCGGCATGATCGATGTCTTCGTAGCTTCCCGGAGGTTCGTCCTTGCCATAAACCTGTGTGTAGCCCGTCGCTGCCGAAGCCATGCACAGGCGCGGATTGCCGTCGACGTTGTTGGTGCGAATGCCTGCCTTGAAGAGTTTGTTCGCCGTATAGGACTCTTCGGTGACGAGCTGGCCGGAGCCATAGAACGCAACCGCATCCGGCCCTGATTCGGCGATCGCCTCTTTGAATCTCTGCGCGACGAGCGACATCGCCTCGTCCCACGGTGCGTCGACGAGCTTGCCGTCGCGGCGGACTTTCGGCGTCGTGAGCCGGCCTTTCACGTACGGCAACGCGCGCAGCATCGAGCCTTTGACGCAAAGCACGCCTTTGTTGTGCGCGATCTCATCGCCGCGAATATCGGTCACGCGGCCATCGCGCATTCCGACGAGCACACCGCAGCCCGTGCCGCAAAATCGGCAGACCGATTTGTGCCAGGTGTCAGCGCTTCCCGCGGGGACCAGCGCCTCCAACGCGCCCCACGTGGCGGCTCCCAGGCCGTTGGCCGCGGCCACGCCCGCCAGAATTCGCAACAGGTCGCGGCGGCTCAAACCGCTTTCAACGTCTTCATTGCTCATAGTCAACCTCTAGTTTGTCGTTTGGAGCACCGTGTTCAGGCGGAGAAAGACGGTCGCCAAACTGTCATCTCAGTGCTTGGCGCCTGTTGCGGGCTGTGCGCTAGTTTTCCCGCCGCGCAGCACAATCTGACCTTGCCGCGAGAAGTCAATGGACTCGCCGAGAATCCGCACAGCTTCCTGCGGCGCGTGAAAGCCGGTGGAGTTTTCAGCTTCGACGAAGTCCAGGTAAAACTGCGCCTTGCGCTGGAAGTCTTGCGCGGTCGCTAGCTCAGTATCCATCTTGGCCGCCGCCTTCGCCACTTTCAGATCGCTGATCAAATCCATCAGCGCATCCATCGCCACATTGCGCATCTTAAAGGTGCGCTCCTGAATAGTCTCGACGCGCCCCTTGAGCTCTTCCTCCGGCCACTTGTGGCAGGTCTGGCAGGCGCGATTGATATTGAGCACCGGACTGCGCACGTGATGGTCGCTGATCTTCAGCGCGCCTTCGCGCTTGTAGGGCATGTGGCAATCGGCGCAGGTCACGCCGGAACGCGCGTGGATGCCTTGATTCCACATCTCGAACTCCGGGTGTTGCGCTTTGAGCACAGGCGCGCCCGTGTCAGCGTGCGTCCAGTCCTTGAACTTCGCCTCGTCGTAATAAGCTAGAATCTCTTCGACCTTCAAACCCTTCGCCCACGGATAGACCAGCCGCTTCTCCGGCCCTTTGAAGTAATACTCGACGTGGCACTGGCCGCAGACATAGGCGCGCATCTCCTGGCGCGTCGCCTGCTTGTTGACATCGTAGTTCTGAATGCCTTGCGTGGCCTTGAAAGCGCGAATGCCTTCGATGAATCCTGGACGAGTAACGCGCAACTGCATGCTGCTTGGATCGTGGCAATCAATACACGCGATGGGATGCGTCACTAGTTTGCGTGCTTCGAAGTAAGGCATCTGATTCATCTTCTCGAAACCTTTGATGAGGTCGCCGTTCCCCGCTTTCTTGTAGGGCACGTAGATGGAGGCGTGGCACTGGATACACGCGCCGGGCTGTTTGACGACCTGCTGGCGCTCGGTGAAGATCTGATCATCGAGCATGTAGGCATGGCCGCGCTCTTCACGAAAATCTTTGGCGAACGCATAACCGGCCCACATGATCTTCAAGCGCGGGTCTTCTTCGATCTTCGATTGCGCAACGACCGAGCGTGGATCAGCTTTCGTCGGGGCACGCGGCAAGGCTTCGCTGCCGCCGAAGCGGGTGCGCACCTGATCCACCGTGCGGCGATAGTCGTCGTACTGCGCAGGAAAATTCTTGCCCCACACAGCGGGATCTTCGGTATCGTCCGTAAGCTCGACCACCCGATAGAAAGGATTGCGCGCCTCCTGTTGGCGCTCGAAGATATTGACAAGCAGCGCAACGATGCCAGCGGTTATGAGAGCCCCGACGCCGACAAACAGAAGGAACTTCGGCCAATTAAACGGCCGTTCGGGCGGATTGCTTTGCGCGCTCATGAATTGAAGACCGTCCTTTCCTTTTATTAGGTCACATTAGATGCCCCACGGAGTCATGACAACGAATGCAGGACAACCGCCCGCCGTTGCTTTGTATGGCTTCTATGGCGTGGACAATTTCTTGATGGCAATTGCGACACGCCGTTTCAGTAACCGAACGGCTTCGCTCCTTCATTTGAATTGGCTCGTGAAAGTTTCCTGTGGTGAACGCATAGGAGTGCCAGAAGCCGTGATCCGCCTTGACATAATATTTCCCGAAAAAGTTGTGCGGCGTGTGACAATCATTACAAGTGGCGACCGCCCGATGGCTCGACTTGATCCACGCATCGTAGTGTTCTCGCATGACGTGGCAGTTGGCGCAGGCCGCCGGGTCATTGGTCAAATACGACCAGCCCTTGGCATAAAGGAAAGTGTAGCCGCCGATACCGAGTCCGAGACCCAGAACGATGCCGAAAATGACGGCCGCAGCTTGCCTGGGTGTTGCCGGTTTCATTCATTCACACAAGTCGCTTAGCAGCTCTGCGGCTTTTTCAACGATTTGAACCATTTGAACTTTTGAACTGTTTCAAATCGTTGTAGCCGTTGACCATCCGTTCTACTGAGAAGCGCTCCTGGACCCCGACAGCGCACGCGATCCAACGTCTCGACCCGCTGTATTGTCTCAACCATTTCATCTTCGTTGTCGAATAGATACCCCGTTTCGCCGTTCTTGATCAATTCGGGCATGGAGCAGCGCCGGTAGGCCAGCACCGGAGTCCCTGCGGCCATCGCTTCGATGACGACCGTCCCGAACGGCTCATCCCATTTGATGGGAAAGAGAAACGCTTGCCTTGACCATCGTTCGCACTAGATCGCATAGAGGACCCGCTCGACGTAATGAAGTTATTTTAATAACTTCTGCGGGGAGCGGGGCCGGCTGTATTTCCGGTGGGACCGGGAACTTGCAAGCTAGAATTTATTACTCTCAAGCGCGTTGAATCGGAATTTTACCTATACTAAGCTGCCGTTGCTCCGGCGGAGCGAGTACCGCTACGATGAACGTTCTGCAGCAACAGGGCTGAATGCGATCTTCACACCAAAAAACTGTGTTAGGGAAGGTAAAAAAATCTTTCAAGGAGAAATCCTTGCCGACCGGGTTGCAATGACTCTTACGGTGCCTCTTCTGATCCGCTTGGGATTCTATGTCAGTTTCGCCATTCTCACGGCTTTTCTGGCTCCTGAGGGAGCCAGGACTGATTCAAACATTTCCTAGATAAATAACCGATACATGAGTAACAGCATGGTCACAGAAGAGTTGTCAGATTGGCTTGGCTCGGTTCGGTATGATCAGCTCCCGAGCGTGGTTCACGAGAAAACTCTTGACGTGGTTTTCGACTCGGTAGGCTGTATGGTTGCCTGTTCCGGCCTTCCTGAAGTGCGAGCTATCGTTCAACTCGTGGAGGAGATGTCCGAGCGACGTTACTGCGCGATCGTCGGTTCCGATATCCGCAGCAGCGTCATTGCCGCGGCGATGGCAAACGGCGGGATGGCTCACGGCGATGAGGTCGATCCGGTTCATTTAAGCTCTTCCGGAGGGCACGTGGCAGCAGGAACGGTCCCTACCGCTCTCACCATGGGAGAGTGGGTCGGCGCGAGCGGAAAAGATTTCCTTTGTGCCGTTGCTTTGGGCTATGAAGTCGGCGGCAGATTGATGACGATTCTTTACCGCGAACGCGATTACGTCGCCCGCCGCTTTTATCATACTTCGGTAGCTGGAGCCCTCACTTCCGCTGTAACCGCCTCACTGCTTTTGGGTCTCGATCGACGCTCGATTCAGACGGCGCTTGGCCTTGCTGCCTACCAGGCGGCGGGTCCGGACAACATGACCAAAGATCCGGGCCACATGGGAAAGACATTCCAAGTAGCCGCAGCCAACAGAAACGGCGTCACGGCGGCCCTCTTGGCGCGAAAAGGTTGCTTTGTTCCGCTCGATATCCTGGACGGCCGGTTGGGCTTCTTCGATGCCTTCCTCGGGACGCCAGAATTATCTACTGAAATGATCAAGAACTTAGGGTCGTACTACGCGATTACCGATGTCATGCATAAGCGCTATCCTGCAGGAAGCCCAAACCAAACCTATCTTCAGGGATTATTTGCGCTGCTTCGGGAACATCGAATACGACCTGAAGACATCCTAGAAATCGAGATTGAGCTTCCGAAGCGGAGCGTCCACCGAATCCCCACGACCCGTCACGCGTCCATATCGGGAGAGATCGTCTGCGCGATAGCAGCGCTAAATGGCGGATTGGACTTTTATAAGCTTCACGACGGAACCGCGGTCCAGGCACCTGCCGTACAGAAGATGCGAGAGCGCGTCCGCTTTGTGGGAAGAGAGGATTGGCAAGATCTGCAGCACGGGCGCCATGCTGTCGTAACCATCAGAACCAGTAATGGCCAAGTCCTACAAAACGAGGTCTGGCACGAAGCGATGAAACGGGAAGATCTCGAGGAAAAATTCGACAGCCTGGTAGCTCCGCAATGGGGAGAAGAGAAGACGTGCCGTTTGAAAGAGCGGATCCGAGGATTGGAAAGCGCCAAGAGCGTTCGGCCGTTGATGGAAGAACTGCAGGGCTGAGCGCCAGCTGTCGAGACGCTATTAAGAAGGTTCCAGGCCGGTCAGGTTTCGTTCCTCGTCTTCGTAACATCAGCATCGACGAATAAGACCGTCGACTGTTTTCAAATCCCGTCATATTTTTTCTTTGATGAGCTTTGTTACGGCCTTTTTGCTAAAGGCGGTCGGCAGGAACTGGGAGTGAATGCCTGGCCCTCCCGCAACCACAATCACGATATCCTCCGGATGGTCCGCAATCCCTATGTGTTCCGTATCACCGACAACTTCAAACCAGCGGGAGCGGCGTTCAAGAATCCCCCGCTTCGTCCCCTCCGAAAAGCGTGAGAGAGGAATCCGGCCATTTTCGAAAAGGAATTGTTTGACATCTCTCTTGCTGACACCATCTCGCGCAAACGTAGCGGCATGTTCCGGGCCTAAGACGAAAAGCGGACCCGTAGGAAAAATGATGTTGTTGTGGCCGAGGCCGCAGAGGGCACCGCTAAAGGTTTCGAGAATTTCTTTGGCATTTCGACATCCATAAGTAAAAATATTCTGCGGCCCTCCCGCCCCGATCAGAGTAACGGTACTCTGCTCTTTCGAGTAGCCTTGCTCCACGCTCAAAGGTTCCCAAGGGCTTTCATCCTCGGCTTCGGCTATGCAGAAGGTATATTTACCTGGCTGGCCATGAGTTGCCGGATCAGTGATGCCGGGTATCTCGCCTCCTATGTTGATCAAAGCCAGTCTGATGGCCCGTCCGATGGTCGCGTTGGCGCGAGCCCCCGGTCCAAACAGATTTCCGCCCGCATTGAGACAGAGGGTTTTGACTATTGGACCATTGACGATGATCAGCGGGGCCGTAGCGTTTGTTGCCGTTTGCATGCTGTAGAGAGCGAGATCTTCGTCCAGGAGCCCTTCAACGGCAGCAAGGATCAAGGGAAAGTATTCGGGTACACATCCGGCCATAACCGCGTTCACAGCAAGCTTGTCGACCGTAACGGGGTTCATGGCCGGGGGCAGTAATCCAAGAGTAGTATCCGGGGAATAGACGGATTGAGACAGCATGGCGCGAACGTTGATCTCGGTCGGCGGGATGATAGGAAAACCGTCCGTCCACCCCTGCTCATGGAAGAGCTCAAAAACTTCCTCCACTCCTCCGTTGATGGTCAGCAGATTTTCTTCGCGGTCATTTTGAGAAGTTTGTTTTTCTTCCTGCTCGCCGGCAACGGTCAGGGCGTGCGTGATTTGAGGCAAGGCCTCCTTGACCTGGTCGACCACTGTCTCTAGGGGCACAGTAGCCATAGGATGCAGAATTTTTACGAAAGGGACTGAGGGCATGCCCTCGTGTTGTGCTTGAGCTTTGGCGGGTTTGAGAAACGGAGCGCTGCAGACTGTCGTGGTGACAACTCCGTGCTTTTCCAACTCAATGGCGTCCCGGACACTCCAGGACGTAGATGTCCCTCAGTCGCCGAAGCAGAAAATCACAAATCCGCATTGTTCGCGGAGCTGGCGGAGCTGATCGTCGGACAGCGGAACGCCAGGGGATTCCTTCCTGACGACAATGAAGTCTTTGGGACGAAAACGCTGCCGGATTTCCGTCTGAATCTCGTCGATAAACAAATCCGCATTCACTTTGCTGGTATCGACGAATCCCCAAACCTGTCCTGTCAGAGATCTGCCACGGGGAGCAATGGAAATTGGCTGTCGCGGCTTCGTGAGGGTTGGCTTATGAACTGTTATCTGCAATGTCGTTTCCTGTAGGTCGGATTCCGGCTCACTCGTTGAGTCCGAGGATATCACGTCCGACAAACTTTTGCATAAATGCAACCGTAATAAAGGTGAAGGTCAGCATCAGGATGCTCAGGACGGAAATAACCTCGATGACACCGTGGTTCTGAAGGTCGATGATGAGCACGGAAAGCACCCATGATTTCGAGGTATAGAGGAGGATAGAAGCGCTCAGCTCCCGTACCGCGCCGATAAACATGAGTAACCACGCTGCTACGATCCCTCCCTTGGCCAAGGGCAAGGTGATGTTTTTCATCGTAGAGAGCCGATGCGCTCCAAGAATTCTGGAGGCCTCCTCTAACTCAATATGGATACCTTTCATGGTCGTGTCGACTTGCGTGTAGCCGACGGGCAGCTCCTTAGTAAGGTAAGCGAGGAGCAAGATCCAAATGGTACCGTAGAGGAAGAAAGGCGATCCCGAGTAGGCGATCAGGAGCCCCGCCGCCAGCACAATGGCAGGCACCACGGTGGGAGCGACGGAAAGATAGGCGAGTGTCTGATATCCGCGGAAGAGCTTACGATTGACGGCATAGGCTACGATGACCGCAAGACCAACGCCAATAGTTCCCGTCAGCACGCCCAGCTCCAATGTGTTGATGACGGCGTCCTTGGTTGCGCTGTAGCCGGTGACGGCCACGCGCCAATTGTCCAGTGTGAGATTTTCCAGTTTGAGAGGCATCGCCCACGCCTTCGAGAAGGCGGCTTTAATTAGGACGAGGTAGGGAAGAAAAACCGCCAGAGCGACGACGAAAAAACAGAATACAAGAGCCGGGTAGCGCCAGCGGCCGAGTTCAATTCGCGAGCGCCGCATCCCTCTCCCCGTGATCGTTGCAAAGCCTTTTCTGCCGAGAGCCCTTTTTTGCAAAGAGAGCAGAGCCACGGCTATTAGAAGAAGGAAAACAGAAAGGGCAGCGACGATCTCAAATTCCTGGGGGACCTGCGAGAGGAGCACCCAAATTTGCGTGGTGATGGTATGAAAGCCGGCGGGCATGGCCAGGACGGCCGGAACGCCGAACAGCGCCAGTGCATGCACGAACGCGAAGATAAACCCTCCGAGCAGCGCTGGAGTAATCAGCGGAAGCGTTATCGTCAATGCGGTTCTGAAACGGTTGGCGCCAAGGATCGCCGCGGCTTCTTCCATCTCCGACGAGACCAGTTCGAGGGCATTGGTGATCATCGTGAAGGCGTACGGATAGCTGTAGAGAAAGATAACAAATATCACCCCTTCAAAGCTGTAAATGTTAAAGAGATGTCCTTCCAGCCCTGTCGTGTACCGATAGAGATGGTTAAACCAACCCGCATTTGGACCTGCTAGCATCGTCCAGGCGAATGCGCCGACAAACGGCGGAGTAACAAATGAAGCCAACACCAAGGCGCGAAATAGCTGTTTGAGAGGCAAATCGGTGCGTGTAACCAGCCAGCCCATCAGAGAGCCAACAGCCGTTGCCAAGAGGCTCGCCCAAAAGGCGATCAGCACGCTATTCCGCACCGCTCGCAGCAAAGCCCGATCGGAAAAGATTTGCTGGTAATGGGCGAGTGTCAGGCCCTGTTCTCCTCGGAGGCTCGTCGTAACGAGCCACCAGATAGGGACGCCAACGAGGACACCAACCAAAACGCATACCCCGATCCAGGTCGGAAGGCTTGGATCGAATCGCGGTCGAAAATTGACTCGGGAAGTTTGTGCAAGAGGCCCGCCTAATTTGCTGCTCGCGCTGTTCACTTTGCAGGGAAGAGAATTTTCTTAGAGGCCGAAGATTTCGGTAAACATCCGCTTGATTTCACTCTGGCGCTTCACCAGCTCGTCCACTGGGACAGTCAGCGTTTTTAGCTGGCTGAGGGACGGCATATCAGAAGGATATTTTGCATTGGGATGAGGAACATAGAGCCGGGTATTGTCAATCAACAGTTGTTGAGTCTTTTCGCTAAACATATATTCCAGGAAAAACACGGCGGCATTGGGATGGGGCGCCTTTTGGGCGATACCTGCGGGCGAGAGGACGAGCACGGCTCCCTCGGAGGGAAAGATAACGTTCACCGGGTTTCCTTTGGCCTTGACCCTCATGGTGTTGTAATAGTTCCCCTCCACCAGGATCGCTCTCTCACCCGCAGCCACAACACTGACTCCTTGGGAGGCTGCTTGGACGATGATCGGATTGTTTTTGCGCAGACTACGGTAGTAGTCCCAACCGTAGATCTTCGTTAGGGCAGCCATGACGTTGGTCCCGGCGCCCGAAACGTAGTGGACCTTAAGCTGTTTGTCTTTCCATGCGGGGTCGAGGAGATCCTTCCATGACTTGGGAACGGCGCTCGCAGGAACAAGCCTGGTATTGTAAACGGGCTGGGCGATTGTGGCTCTCCAGGCATGAAAATATCCGTCTTTGTCCAACAGAAAGGTGCTAGGGAAGCGCTCGTAGTTTTTGGGACGGTACGCCCTGAGCAAACCTTTTTGTTTGAGAAGCGCAAAGTCGCCGGCTTCCGAAATCTCGACAATATCGACGTTGTTAATCCCCGCCTGCGCTTCCTGGAGGACGCGGGCGACTACTCGCTCGGAAGCACTCCGGGTCATTTCCACCTTGATGCCGTAGGTTTTCTCGAAGCTGTTGGCCAGCTGCTCGGCGATCTCGAGAGCCATGGCCGTGTACCAGACCACCTTCCCTTCTTTCTTGGCCTGTTCGAGTGACCCTTCCTGCGCGCGAACCAGCCCCGGCGTTAGGAGGACCGCTATCAAGAGCAGGAATAATCGCAAATTCCTGTCTCTCGCCATCGTTGTCTCGCCGTCACCAGTAAAAACGCGATTGAAAGCAATTTCATTAACCGGCATTTTTTCCGACTGAATTTCTTCTCTCCGGAGGCCGGCCCGGTCTGATCCTTTTGATCGGCCCGGCCTATTTACTCCGCACTACAGAACGCGCCGTGCGTAAGGACGGGAATGAATGTTCTAGATTTTCCTGAAGGGCAACACCTCAAAGCCGTGGACGCCAGTCCATGGTCAGGGTCTATCCTGAGCGCCGAAAGTTTACAATAGGCAAGCTGCCCGGGGAGCAACGGTTAACAGCAGCAGATCATGGGGCAGACATACCAATCATTACAAGCATTCAAATTCGCTTTCCTTCCTCATGGATCCAAGAACCAGTGTAAAGATTGTTATGTCAGGCCAATACCATCCGACCACGGCCATCCCCGAGACTCAGGCACGCCCTCAAATCTCACCCCAGTTCTACATTGTCTGTGGATTTCTCTTGCAGCAAAAGGGAACATCCAAAAGTTGGAAGGCTTCTTCCCGCGCATCCACGATCTAACTCTTTTCCCCGTTCAATGTTAGCTCATCCGTTCCAATATCTGCTTGATCTTTAGTAGAGCCTGGTTTATCTGTGCGCGCATTTCGCTGCACAACGTGATTGGAAAACTCTGAACCGACCACTCGGACGATCCTGGCCATGGCGCCAGAGTTTGCATCTGTCTCGTGCTACTTGTCAATTGTTGTATACTGTCCCCGGAATGGTCCGGAATTGGTTAACAAAAGTAAAGCTTGACGATTTTGCTTCGGCGAACTTAGGATAAACGACTACGTATGAGAGTGAGGCGTCTGTCCATAGAAAACTTTCGAGGAGTGGCCAATGCTGTTTTGCACTTTGACGGGCACACTCTGTTGATTGGCATGAACAATGTTGGCAAGTCAACCGTTTGTGAGGCCATTGACCTCGTGCTCGGCCCGGATCGCCTGTCGACCCATCCTCCCATTGGAGAATTTGACTTTTACAACAGTCGCTACCTTGACGCCGACGACGAAACACCCAAGCCACTGCGCATCGAGGTCATCCTCACTGGTCTGTCTGATGAATTAAGGAATAGTTGCGGCTCGCACTTGGAATTCTGGCATCAAGAGCAGCGGCGACTGCTCATAGAAGGGGAAGTCGATCTTATCGATACCCCCGCCGTGGAGCCATGCCTGCGTCTCGAAACTGTGGGTAAGTATGACCCCGAAGAAGACGAGTTCGAAGCTCAAACCTATTTTTCCTTTAGCCCCAACGAGCCTGATGGTTCTCTAAGACCAGTGAGTAAGACGATCAAACGCATGATGGGTTTTCTCTATCTGCGCGCTCTTCGAACCGGGTCACGCGCACTGAGTCTTGATCGCGGATCGCTCTTGGACGTCATTTTGCGACTTGGAAAAATTCGAACCGGGCTTTGGGAGAATGCCATCAAGCGGTTGCGTGAACTTAATCCACCGATTGACCAAGATGCTGCAAACCTAAGACCTGTTCTTAATTCCATCGAGAAGCGCCTTGCCCAGTACATTCCCACCCAAGCCAATGACTCAGCGACTAAGCTATTTGTGTCCCAGCTCACCAGAGATCATTTGCGTAAGACAATGGCCTTCTTTCTTTCAATGGTACCGGATCAAAAGCCTGTTCCATTTCAGGAAGTCGGAACTGGCACGTTGAATACGCTGGTCTTGGCTCTTCTCTCCTTCGTCGCCGACATGAAAAAAGACAATGTAATTTTCGCGTTGGCGGAACCGGAGATAGCTTTGCCGCCTCACACCCAGCGCCGAATAGTCAATTATCTGCTAACCAAGACGACGCAATGCTTCGTGACGTCTCATTCACCTTACGTGATTGAGCGGTTCGAGCCCACCCAAATTCAGATATTGCGTCGCTCTGATCAAGCCCAACTAACTACCGCACCGGTGATCCTTGGTGGCGCGATCAAGCCCAAGATATACCGCAAGCACGCCCGCCGCGGACTTTGCGAAGCAATGCTCGGCAAGGCAGTTATCGTGGCTGAAGGACTCACCGAACAGATCGCGCTATGGGCCGTCGCCGAAAAGATGGAAGCAGCCGACGAGGATAAGTATCCGCTTGATCTATCAGGGGTTACCATTTTCTCATCCGATGGTGATGGCTTGCTCTCGGCCTTTGGGACGTTCTTTAAGAATCTTGGTCTATCGACTTATGCTTTCTATGATCGCAAGCAGCGATCTCCGAATGAGATGGAGAAGCTGCGAATGGCTTTTGATCTGCCCAACGAGACGGTCTATACAACCTGCGAGGCTCTACTCGTTGCGGAAACTCCGGTGGATCGGCAATGGCAGCTGTTAGATGAGATGCGAAATGAGGGCGAGCAAGGAAATCTCGGTATACCCGCGCAGAGGCCCAGTGATGATGCCCTGAGGGAGCTTTCATTAAAGCTTCTCAGAGGGCGCAAAGGTGATGGCACTGCCGGAAGGCTAATTGAATTTTGCGACCGTAGCGAGCTGCCTGCTAGCATGGTAGCTTTTCTTTCCCAAATTTACTCCGTGTTTCCTAAACCCGAGCCAATCCCAGTTCCCGAAACGTTAACCAATACGGCAGCTCAGGAAACTGGGATAACCGATGCGATGCAGTCCCGACCAGAGACGCAAACGTGACCTGGACAATCTGCGAAAAGCGCCAACAGATTCTCGATGCGACCGGCCATATACTTGTAACTGGTGGGCCTGGAAGTGGAAAGACTACAATCGCACTTGTGAAAGCTCTATGCCGAATTAGACTGGGACTCTCTGAGGGTCAATCCGTGTTATTTCTTAGCTTTTCACGGGCTGCGGTGGCGAGAATTGCCGAGGAAGCAAAAAAACAAATTCCGAAGGCGGATCAGAAGCGGCTCAATATCCACACCTTTCACTCGTTCTTCTGGGACATTCTTCGAGCCTACGGTTACTTACTCGGAGCGCCAAAGCGTCTGAAACTGCTTGCGCCACATGATGAGAAGGCCATGTCGGATGGCATAGAGCGTGACGATCAAGATCCGGCGTGGCAGGCGTGGGGAATTGAGCGTGAACGACTCTTCCACGAAAATGGTTGGACAGCCTTTGATCTCTTCGCGCCGAAGACGGCAGAACTACTAACGCGTAGCGAACGTATTCGGTTCATCGTCGCAAATCGCTATCCTCTCGTTGTTGTCGATGAAGCCCAAGACACGGGCCCTGAACAATGGGCGTGCGTTAAGGCGCTGTCGGAGCGGTCGCAGTTGCTGTGCCTTGCGGACCTCGATCAGCAGATATTTGACTTCCTTCCGGGAATTGGACCAGAGCGAATACAAGAGATTGAATTGGATCTGCGCCCTGTTCGCATCGACCTCGGCAGCGAGAATAACCGAAGCCCAGGCAGCGAGATCGCGGCGTTCGGCTATGATATTTTAACGGCTACGATCCGTAATGATCCGTACAAAGGGGTCTCGCAGCTTAACTTCCATCCCAAAGCCGAACGACGCAATCTCAGCATTCGACGAAGTGTGGGAATCGTTAGCGATATAGTGGAACGAGAAACCGGGCATCCTCCAGAAAGCATTGCCCTGCTTGCCTCCTTTGATCGAGGGGCCACTGTGATCTCTAACGCACTGCGAGACGTAGCAAGTCCAATTTTCCACAAGGTCCTGTTTGACGAGGCGGTTACATTACTCGGCAGTCGATTCTTGGCGTTTCTCATGGAGCCAAAAGCCAACGCAAATCACACGAATGACTTAGCGCAGGCACTGGAACTCATCTCTTCTGTTTTTCGTGCGAAAGGCACCGTCGGAGCCTTGCGACGGGCCAGGGAACTTCAGCTTTGGGCACAGCAGACTCGGGACGGCAAGAGTTCTACACGGGCTAAATTATACACGAAACTCGCTTCAATTCTTGGTGCATTGCAGAACAATGTGTTCAGCGGCGAGCCACGCAAGGACTGGACGCTGCTTCGGAATATGCTCCGAAGCACGGGAGTTAGCGAACTCTTGGCCATCGATCAGGACCTGCAATATATGATGGCTTTCAACCGGGGAAAGCGGATCGCATCAGGTCTTTCCATAGCGTGGGAAGATCGAGGCAACTACTCATCAGCCCGCCAGGTATTGGACGCTGCACTGGCCGAGGATCAGATTCTCTCAGGTGGCGAAAACGTTTCGGGTATTCACGTAATGACTATGCATAAATCCAAGGGAAAACAATTCGATGCGGTCATCATTTTCCGATCGGCACATTCAGCTCCATTCACATGGCCCAGAGATCCTTATCCATATCGGAAAAGCCGGAAAATCCTTCATGTAGCGATTACTCGTGCTAGTGTACACACAATGATCCTGAACGAAGCTTTTCCAAGATGTCCGATCCTTTCACAACATAGACTGTGACAAATTGACTGCTTCTCTCAGCTGGTTATCCTGTTACCCGGATACGTTCTTAGTGGGTCAGCCTGTTCGCCAAATCTCTCAACGTGGACTACTTTTTTGAAATCGGCGATTCATCAGTGAGCTGAAATCACTCCAGAGTACCAGCATGCCCCTAGTACAAGCAGCCATAGATCATTTGTCTTGACGTTGCCCGCCCGAGCGTATTTTTAGCATTCATGCAGAGATTTCACATTCACAGGGACTCGCGGATATTTATCAGACTATGGAGTGATAGTCTGGGGTCGTGCTTTCTAATCTTGCGTATCTTTCAAATCTCCGATCAAAAATTAAGAAGACTCTATCTCCTGGTTGTTGGCTTGGAGCGATTCAGCCTGTCTTTAACGTCGCTCCAGCCGCCGAGTCGGAAAATCAGGGATCAGCACAGAATGTCCCTTTTGTCCGCTTCAAGTTAATCGAACCGATCTTTCTCTTTGAGCTTTCGCCTCTTTTGTTTCAGAATAGGGTCGAGTTAGAGAAGAATTGACGTACAGCACGTTGTCGGATAGCTTGTGTTCGAGAAAGTTGATCCGGGTCCAGCCTGTCGGCGCCGGTTTGACCGCAAAAATCTCATTACCTCTGCAAGCGCCCGCGATCATCTAGAACCTTACATTCAGGTTAGGAAAGTGCAGCCTCCATCCAAAATAACCGAGAGGGGTTGAGGGTTTTACGTGACGGCGATCGTCTATAGCGGCAGGCTTCGATATTTCAGGCAAAAGTCCAGAAGGGTCAGCCGACGATCCTGCTGGAAGGGAGCCATTGTCTGGTACTGCGTTCTTGCGATCGCAGGGTTCTTCGGGCTCAAACTGGATCTATCAAGTTATTCGGAAACCGGGTGAGATCTTCGCCCCGATCAGTGCCTCCTTGGCAAAAAGTCCCGAGTCTACCTGGCAGAGTTACGGATCACTGTTCGAGAAACATTCTACCAATATTATTTCACCTGAATTTCTTGCCGCCCTGGCTCAACTTGAAGGCAACGGCAATCCCATCGCTCACACCTACTGGCGCTGGCAGTGGTCATGGAACCCTTTCGAAGTTTATCGTCCGGCCTCAAGTGCGCTCGGCATGTTTCAAATCACCGACGGAACGTTCGCTGAGGCCCGAAAGTTTTGCATCCGGGATCATCAGGTTGTGATCGATGGTCCGTGGTACGACCTACGTTCCTGTTGGTTCAACAGTTTCTATACCCGGACCCTACCGAGCCATTCGAGCGAAATGACTGCCGCGTATCTTCACCGGAGCGTGGTCGATACGCTAGCTGCTCGGCCCACTGCAAGGGTCAGCCTGGCTCAACAACAAAAGCTGGCTGCCGTGATTCACCTGTGCGGACCAAAAAGAGGAGAGATCTTTGTCACGCGAGGCTTTCGCGCAACGGCGGACGAGCGTTGTGGAACTCACAGTTTGCAGAGCTATCTGATTAAGGTTGACCTGATGAAAAAACGGTTTGCTCGATTGAGAGGGACATCGATTTAGTTATTGGATGCAGTTTCTTAATTCTTACTCCTTTAACACGTTCGCGCAGTTCGCTTAGCTGCGCTTCGCTCAAACCGAGCACGGTGCCAAGGACCTCGTCGATGTGGGGAGGTCGTTGAATGGGTCATGCTTTCTAATCTTGCGTATCTTTCAAAATCTCCAATCAAAAGTTGAGAAGGATCACACGCCTAGGTCCCTGGTCGTTGGCTTGGCCAACTTTCCCTTGGAGCGAGAACTAAAGGCAGGCTAAGTTCTTGGTAGTCTCCTAATTTGAAATCACGGCTTCATCTCTTGCTCTGTCGGTTTTGCAATCTGTTCTTTTTGCTGAGGCGTAAGGTTCTCAGCGCGAATAAAACCCAACGTTTTTTCATATCGACTGGCACAGGTAGAGGCTTGAATGGAATCAACTACGGGAAAATACCCTCGGCAAGTAATCTGCTCACCGGTTTTTGGATGGACTAGCAAAACCGTTGCGTAATCACCACAGCCAGCAAGTAATAGCGGTAAGAAAATTAGTAACGGCTTCATGCTTCCCTCTCTATAACCCTCTATTTTTGCTTCTTTGCTTCCGGCCCTTGTTAAGCCAGAGGACAATAACGAGTAAGCCAACTTCACTCACTTATAACTCACCTACCTTCAAATTAGGACACCACCCCCCTTGCGCTGGTGTATTAACTATACCTCGCGAAGATCGTTTAGAGCGCCTGCGCAGGCTTGCGGGCCGCAGGATATTTATTTTCAAGATTGTTCAATATTGGACAGTAATCCCTCCTGAGCCAGCGCAGTATTGACGCAGTTTAAGGCGTCGGATTTCACTCACTTGAGGTTTGCTTAACAAGACGAGCCAGCGGAGAAAACTAGCATGAAGAACACACTTATTTGGTTCATCTGGATTCCATTGAGTGTGATTCTATTGTTTCTACTGATCAACACCTTTGTTGTCGCTTAGAGCGCGTCAGAGTCAGCGCTGCTAAGGATCGTCCGTACAGACTGATGTGTGGGAAGCTAAAGAGGCAAGGCGAGTGTCTATTTTGGTGTAATAGGGTTGAATCATGGCACGAGGAGACTGGTGGTCTACTCATTTAAGGAGAAGAAATGAAATCTCTTAGATTTTGGGTGGTTGTGGTGTTCGTTCTACTGGCGATGCCTTCGTTGGTTCGCGCAGGCGCGCCAACGGACCAGTTGCGCGCCAGCATTGTTGAGTTCGTTGCGATATTGTCGAACACTCCGGTAGCGGAACTGCTGGCCAGTGGGCTGCCCGAGAGTGCACGTCGATTGGTTTTTGCCCGTTTCGACTTTCCTGAAATGACGAAGCGCTCGTTGGGCTCACACTGGAAATCACTGGATCAAGGGGAGCAGGGTGAATTCGTTGAAGCCTTCACGCAACGGCTCTTGGTCGCTTATGGTAAAACCGTGCGCTCCTCCGTCAATGGGAAATTCCAATTCACGCACGAGATTCAGGAGGGTGCCCAGGCGAGCGTGGAGTCCAAATTCGTCAACGCTGACGGTGACACATCGATCGATTATCGGTTGCATGATGTCGATGGTCAATGGAAAGTGCACGATGTTGTGATCGATCGTGTGAGTCTGGTCAACAACTACCGCGCTCAGTTCGACCGTGTAATCGCCAAGTCCTCGGTTCAGGAGCTACTCCGCAAGATGAAAGGCCAAGATTATTGACCAAAGATTCCGCGTTTCAAACCGCTTCGCGGGCATTAGGCCAGGCTGTTAACCTGTAGATGGTCTAATGTTTCTAAACAGGGGAAAAAGAGGAGGACCATATGGAATGGCTTATTCAACTCGTGCTAGGCGCAATAGGAGGCAATATCGGCGGTGCATTTCTCAAACATCTTGATTTAGGCATCGTTGGTAACAGCATAGCTGGGATTGTGGGTGGCGGCATTGGGGGCCAAATACTTAACCGCGTGCTGCCTGCTCTGGGTGTTGCAAGTGTTGGCGGTATGTTTGGAGATGTGGTCAGTGGCTGTGTTGGAGGTATTGTTGTAATGGCAATCACCGGCCTCATTAAGAACGCAGTCGCGACGCACTCTCATGCTTGAAACCCTGTAGCCGGTATGCTGAGGGTGACCCTCGGGCCGGTGTCTTTGCGCAGCAAAGCCCGGCCCGATTTTTTCAAGAACTCTTTGACAGCTAACCGGTGATGCTGCACAAGGCGGGCCG
>WNFO01001761.1_pt1 | contig 18081 bp, 13 predicted proteins | sample 5400251 | NCBI WGS metagenome assembly WNFO01 (sample SAMN13153354, study PRJNA577476) | soil metagenome | isolation source: 100 cm saprolite under Madrone tree | place: USA:California | collected 2016-06-14
TCTGCACCAGAAAATTGTTACATATTCTTGTAGAGTATCTAGTCTAATTATAGAATCCCCCAAAGTGGATGTACTCCCTTGAATGGCACACCTTCGGCATGCTGCATAAAAATATGCATTATGAGAAGGTCAACTGTATTTGGGAGGAACGCCGACGGTTCACACGCTAGCCAGGACAGTTCCGTATGTTGTAGTTAAACTGTTCGTTCGGGCGCGTCCCTACACCGAGTGACTATCCTTCGTCCTCCCATAATGCTGTCTGCTTTTGTCGCGCTCTTCTCAATTTCATCCGTTGGACTATTGTACCGCTCAACATCCGATTCTGCCACCAGTTTGTCTCCTCAAGGATGTAGAATGTCTTACATGGACCCATCGTACTTTATCCAGTCACAGTTTGATACATCCTGGACACCACTAGCCAAGCGGTATTCTCTACTACTCTATAGAGAAGTTGGTTGGGAGGATGACGAGGTATGTTTCGTTCTTGTTCTCGCCTCCTCTTAGCCTTCACGAACGAATCAAGTAGCCCCGCGGTGTCCCAGTTCTTTTCATCCCCGGAAATGCTGGGTCTGCTCATCAGATCCGTTCAATAGCTTCGTCAGCCACACGACAGTACTATGCATCTCCGTACATCCCTTCATCCGAGTTTATCTCGCGTGATATCAAACCTCTAGACTTCTTCGCGGGTGCGTTCCTTCCCTCTCATGCCTACGTTCCTCTGACTTTGGTGTCCCCAAGTCGAGTATAACGAAGACCTTTCCGCATTCCACGGACCCACGCTGGATGTCGAAAGAGAGTACGCGACCCGCGCTATATCCTACATACTCTCTCTATACCCAAAAAATACATCCGTCATCGTCTCCTCTCTCTGTGCGGCGGTGCAACCGATCTCATGGTTCCATCCGAGTTCTGTATCTTACCCGAAATCGCCAACGGGAATGTTTATCGACGGACAATATTTAGTAGTGCTCTTGAGGGGTGCTGGACTGGTGTTGGCCACCAAGTCATGGTTTGGTGTCATCAGGTGCGCTGGCGCGTCGCTCGGGCGGCACTTGAACTAGGTGTTGCCTCCTCCGCTGTGGAGCGAGCCTTCATCTTAGACCGTTGGCTTCGCGATGGACGCACCCTCTCTCCTACACCGGTACACCTTGCCCGACTTGATCTGAGCCAAGAAAGCTATACCGTTTTGCCTTCCGGGCCCTTGGTCTTACGCAATTTGCGCAAATCGAGAGCTGTGTACCTTACCCCAGTTCCGGAAGCGAATCACCCCATTAGATTCGTGGCCTATGTGTCTGAAGGCGCGGTTCTGTCGGTGGCACCTCATCATCCATCATCGTTGTCTGTCGCTTTCTACTTGTGCTCCTCATCGACAAATGCCCCACATGAACCTTTGTCTCGCCCTGCTTGTGAAGAGTGGCACCCGATTACCCTCAAGCTCATTCCTAACGCGCCACCTGAAAGGCCATTCCCTTTACCGCATGAAGGTGTTGACGAGTCGGAAGGCGTCGTTGTTTTTGAAGCAGCTTTACCGGAGGGTGGCGACAAGCATCGCTGGGTTGCCGTAGCATACGCCACCAACGAGCAGCGCGGATGGGTAATTGGTGATTTTGTACAAGATGAACCTATTGTGAGGAAAGTCAGTGTTCATGGTACGTTACTATTCTGATCTATTGTTGAAAGTGATGAGTCGATGAGCCTAGATTTGCTCTACAAGGACGCATTCATCTCACTCAACCCAAACAACGTGCTTTCCAGAGTTCACCTCCCCTCTTTACTTTCGAATGTTTTGCTTGTTTACCGCGTCACCGCAATATATGCTGAGGGACAATTCTGTTCAGGTGAGTTGAACTGCTGCAATTTGTGCTTGTGCCGTTCTACCGCTCACCGTAATATAGAACCTCTTCTTCCGCCACTCCTTGAGCACTCTTCTTTCTCGGAGGCCCACTTTCACCCGCTCACGCAGTCTCGGTCATTACTCCTGCATACACACACTGGTGCCCCCTTCACATCGTCTCCATACGCCCGCAGCCTCAACCTCACCCTGCATACCTCGCCAGATTGCCAAGTGGCATCTTTGCGTCTGCGCATCGATTGGTGGGGTACGCTCGGCCGTGCTGGCGCTCGATACTGGACTGCTGTGCCCGGATGGGCCGTTGGTATCGTTATGTGGTTGATGTTTACCGCTATGGGCATGAATGAACGTGGAGGTAAGACAGCAGCTGTTCTGCCTCGCCCACGGCCAAGCTGACGTACACCGCAAAGCTCCGGTGCCTAGCGTGTCTGAGACACTCTCCCTGTTTGTACGGAAGACCCTGTCTCGACTTCTGGGTGTTTCATTCGTCGTTTCACTTATTCCACTCTCTCAGGATTACGTCCTTGGAAATAGTGGCGAGGTCTTTTTCGCGTTGCTGACACCGCTTATCCTTTTACTCGTGACTGGCTTGGTTATAGTCAGTTGGTGGGCAATCTGCATTATCATGTTTCCTATCCGCGTACTGGCCCATAACCTCGCAAGGTAAGTCCACCATCGAGCCTTTCCCCCAAATCTAGACCTTAACGTTCTTTTTGAGGAAAAGGAAAGATTATTCCGGGGTCAGCAAAAGTACCATCCTATCAATGCTCCTTATCTTGTTGCTTGTTGTCGTCATCCTTCCATGGCAGGTCGCTTTCCTTAGTTGCTGGGTCATCCATCTCGTGACTTGCGCGACGAGCTATACCACTCCCGCAGCGTCAGGTGAAGCAATGACGCCACCACGCTCGCTATCCCCATCGCACAACTCTTCTTCGACACCCTCGCAAGGATCGCGGCACGAGGCCGATCATGTGCTTCTACTCTTGACGTGGCTACTTCCTCTCGCGGCGCCGGTGCTCGCAGTCTGGGTACGCACGCTCGCGACTGCTGGGCCCGTCGCGCTCGACAGCATAGGCACGGGGGACCACAACTTCTTGTCCGTTGCCCCGTACTTGATTCTCGTAGAGTATGCCTCATGGACACGCGACTCACCGCTCTTACCGCGGAGCAGGTGAGCCCTTTGACATTTTTTCTCACTGTAAATCCACCACGATCGCTATCCAGACTCGAGTTTATATCTGCGCGTTGGTGCTTGCTGCCGCCTGCAATTGTTGCCTTTTTGCGGGGTGCACGGCATACGTATGAGGTATTCGACTGGGTTTGGGTCGCCGTATCTGTACTGGTAGCCTTAAGAGTTGGGCCGCGGTATTGGGGCTCGAAAATTAATTAGAACCAGGTTTTCTAACCGGATTAGAAAGCGTGGGCACGATAATCTCACCCGCGTGCTGACTAAAGTTCATAATGAAATGATTCAGGTCCGTGCGAATGATTCTGGTCCGTGCGCGGTCCGGTCCCCACTATAAAAGACTCGCGTCTGTGTGTCTGTACTCTTCACCACTCTGGCCTTTGGCTTAGATCAAGTGTAGTATCTGTTCTTAATAGTTTAACCACTATTATGGGGGCACCGCCCTCACTACTGGTTATCTTATTTTTGCCGCCCCAGCTCTTCTGGCTCTGCTTGCAACCAGAGGATGTGATGACCTTGCTGCTGCCCTACTGGCTAGTGTCGTCGGGGGACCACCCATTTGTTTTTCCTCTGCCCGCTCATTTGATGTTTGTCCTTTGGCGAACTTACATTGTTGGCAGATGATTTCATTGGGTGGTCTCAGTTTTATTGGTGGTTTACTCGAGTTCGCATAGACAGTTGTTGTGTAGTACGAGAGACAAAATTTCAATGACATTCTATTTTGCCCATCTCTATGCGCCCTCTGGCTCTGTCAGATTTGAAGGCAAGGATAAGGATTCCCACCCCGACACTACCTCACGGCGTTATTACCGCATTTCTCCCAACAACGCGTGTTGTGTTTTTCAAGCGCTTTACAGTACGTCTTGAAAGCTTGAACTTCCGTCTTCGTTTAGACAGTTCTCCACGCCCGACCCTGCTCAGGGTCAGATTCCCCCAACCTGTCCTTCCCACGGTAGTCACGGATGGGAACCGCCCTAACGATATCGATGGGAATACATTGTCAAATGTGTGTGCTCAACTAAATCGAAAACGGGGGTAACGCAGCCAAGTAACTCCATTGCACACAACTCCGCACCAGCAAACCCCGGGGATTGGAACCGGAGCGGCCTTCGGTGGGAAGACCGTACCTGTCAAACCCCTCCCACCCTCCCGCACACACATTGGGCTGCCAGTGCCCCCACCGTCATCGGCAAGGTCATCGGGTTCGTTTATTTATTCCGCAGCACGTGTTGACAACTATTATAGGGCAAAGTCGTGGTTTACAACAAGATCAACCACAACCCCACACGCAATGGGGATATATTCGACCGGAATCCCTTGTTCCTCGGCCGCGCACGAGCATTGCGCAGCGCAAGCTTTGGGTTCGCTTTGAGCAATATTACAGCAATGCGGTTCAGGCACGCGAAACTCTTTTGTTAATCCGGCTCCGGCGGTGGCCGAAACGATTCCGAATGACATAACAGTACAGTACCGTCAGCTTTCGACTAATGGGCGCTAAAGCTTCGGAACGGCGGAAGACCCCTGCTCTGGTACTCTACAAATCTAAATCTGTAAGTACAACGACCAAGGCAACGCAACAAAAGACCGGCTCGAAAAGTCTATGGTATATGGTGTCCAATTTACTATAATCTGCATGTAAACCATTGTTCGGTCACCAAAGCCTGAACTATATCATAGATGGACCAGGAAACGCAACCGCAGCCATTGTCTCGATCAAGCTGCCGCGGGCTTGTCCTTCTCAATGCCAGACAATGAGTACGGTGTTGGATCTCCGCCATCCAATCGGTCCAAAACATGGGTAGCCTGGTTCGCTATGGAAATTGTCATCGGAATCGCTTGCATCCCCTTGTTGTTAGTAAACTCCCCCGAGTCGCTCCCCGTGCTGTTATTGTTTTCACGCGATCCCCCTCTACACGTCCCGGTGGTGAGAATTCTTCGTGAGTAGACATGGATATTACTTGTCGAATTGACGTGAACGCGAATTTGGATCGCAATGAGACAGAATACGATGCCCTAAGAGCGCATGGGTGATCATGGCGTAACAGCCAAGATCAAATAACAAGAAGGGTAAGAGAAAGGTACGGGACTTACAACGAGAGGGACGATGGCATCTACTGCAGCATATTGCCCATTGGTGCCGCTGACGAAGGATACGAGCGCGGCCAGGACCCCGAAAGCGTACAGTGCGCTACTCTCGACGATAATAAATACAATTCGCCTATACAGCTTCGCATTTCCTCTGCTTTGAGATTTCCAGGCGAGGTATATCCGCGTCGCGGTAGCCCCTATCACGTAGGTTAAAAGCCCATGAGCGGAGGGAAGGACGAGATGGAATGCAAGAGTGGGGTTCACCTGAACAAATGATGTTGGAACACATCGTCATGGAAAAATAGGCGGTTATCCACGCTTTCGCCACATTGAAGATGTCGGTACCGGGACGCGCCCTGTGAATGTACGAGATGGCGACAGAACCAACCACTAGAAGAGCCGAGAAAGCCTCATTAAGCACGGCATTAAGGTCACGACCCAGAAAACCCGAATTGAAAGTCATACCTGTGTAACCAGTTACAAGAAAGAGAGGTGGAATGACAACCCAGAAACGTTGGCCGTATACTACATACAGTCGCCATATCTAGGGTAAAATGAATAGATGACCAGGAGCAGATGGAGTAACGGCTCACGATCACAAGATCTCCCAAGACGGACTGGATCAGCAAACATATCACCCTGGCGACGCTCGTCATATCTGAGAGCTCTTCGTAGAAAGCCAATGCGCTTCCCCCCTTCTGAACGACAAACGCCTGCACTGCCCGGATCCAGAGGACGAAAAGGTGCTAGTGTGGAGAGTAGATTTAGTACTTGATAGAACGAGGGGGCCTCTAAGGGGTGCTCGCACCGTAGTAGCCACCACAAGCATCAGGAATGACACTGGTAGCATCCTTATGTGATGTCGACGCGAGGACTCTTTCACATAGAATGTTAACACAACCGTGATGACAAACAGAGTGTAGAATATTCCTGTCCGCGGAATGACCGTCGTCACCAGTCAGGAAGAACGTAAGCAATGACTAAGTTATCGAGAAGGGCGTATGGACGTACCATTGAGAAATGTTATGAGTCCTAGCGAGACGAGTTGACTCTTTGGGAGAGAAATGGTACTACCCATGATCGTGACACGCCCTGAGAATGGGGGAAAGATGGCATCAACTTGACTGTTAAGATGTCGTATTTAAGAGCTAGATAGGCAACCGTTGGCTTCTGATGCATGGTGTGGCGTAGGATATTATCATTCACGAGGCCCATCAAGAGATTTTAGACAGGTCGATCCCTCCTGCAACGCGGTGCCGGGGAAGTGACGACGCTAAACGAAGGAACAAACACGATTTATGAACCAAACCTTATAGAGATAATAACCACCTACTGTTTTGGAAGCTGCAGTATCATTGTGTCCTCGGTTTCAACCTAATTGACACACAAATATGGGCGTCCGGGTCGTCGGACGAGCAACCTAAGCCTGGCCCGGTTTTCATTCACTCAGATGTCAGCATAGTCACTTGGGACCATCGGGGTCGCAGCCCCGCCTGATCGCTCCTGTCACATTCCCAACTTGAAACAGGACGTTCTTGTCAATCGGTGACATTCGTGTGGATCAAAAACACATACAAGTTTCGGGACGAGGTGAACAGATGATCCAAACCCTGGGAAAAATGACGGAAGATCAGGGCCGTTCAGGTCCGCTGCATTTTTTATGTGCCGAAGCCATCACCAACCAGCACACTGTCTCGGTTGATTGATTCAACCCATTCATTGGGATTCGGGATCCCCCTGTTTATCTGGGATACCCACGGTAAGTTCTGATGGCCATATCACAAGGTTCTTCACTACTGTAGTCGAGAGAATTGTTCCATTCTTGACTCGGTCCGATGACAACGTGAGTTTGGTGGCTTGACTCCGCTTTGCGCATGTTTATGACATCGACTTCACGATGCTGTGTAGCTGTGCGCCTCTTACGTTACCTTTAATCCCCACGAATATCCCATAGGCCGTCTGATATCACGATTGCCTCTCACACGTACAAGAAATAGTTGGATCTGTACACGTACAAACACCGGTGCTGTGCAGTAATCAAGGTGGTATACTAGATAGAGTCTCCTCATTAAGTGGGGTGGCGTTCAAAAGTTGTCCCAGGTGCGTTCTATGATAACCAACACCTTTCCGTCGTAGCGATACCAGCGTCTTCAATATAGATATTTTGCTTTTTGCGAAAGGGGAGCTTTCCCCCGTACGGTACATGGGCGGCACAAACCCATCCACTTCGCAGTGTTCTGCTCCTGGATGTGCCATAGACAGAGCGAGCATCACGCATACCCTTTCGTATTCTTCTTGGCGATCGAAGTAGAGCTGCCCTGCAAATAGGTTCAACTCCGCTTTCACGTGCGCAGGTGCGGACCACGGTTCTTCCGGTGAATCTGGGATAGAGTAGAATGTGAGGTCGGAGAAGGAACGCATGGACAACATGACTCGTGGGGCGTATATATGGAGCCTGACTCTCTCGCTCTTCCGGATAATGGGAAGTAGCGCATTTGCTTCATACGGGCTGATCACAATGACATTGCTATCCTTCCCTGACTCGCTCGAAAGGATCCAGTTGACAGGGCGGAGATATTCTGTCAAGGCCATGCCGTTGGAATCGTCGGGAACTGTGATAATGAAATCCGTCGTTGCCAACGGAGAAGGAGACCACTCGGTGGTTGAATCTAAGGCGCTTGCCATGTAAATGGGCGTCAAGAGTGAGGATATGTGCACCGCGGGGACAGGAAGTTTCCCCGTATAAACGAACTCGCGGATGTCTGCGTGGATCACATGCTGCGCTGGTTGAACCTTCGGAGGACGCTCTATATGACGCTCCCGCTCGACTTCACGGTTCATCTCGCGCTCTTGTTCTTCCGCCATCCTAACATCGACCGACTTCGTCACGCCGAGCTGTTCGATTCGTTCAGTGAGTAACGGAATACTGGTTATGTCGGGGCCCATGACGACGGTACTGGCACCAGGGGCGACCAGATACATTTCTTCCAGGGTTCGCGACTCGGGTTGCAGCCAGGCATTACGTAGAACTTCAGAATTCCCAGTCGTACAGTACTCTTTATGTGCCGCAAATCGCTTATGGTGATCGAGGCCTTGCTGCGCCCAGTATGGGAGACGGTGGCGAATGTCTTCACAGGTTTCATGCATGGTCCAGCGAAGGACATCTAGCACTCGGATGCCACCATCAGAAGCCATCCCGCTTGGGACAAGGCTACGGATACGACGGTCAACCTCTCCCGGTGCGAAGAACATCACAGAATGACCTTTTCCTAGCTTACGCATTCGCATACAACCTGCATCCTGATAAATTATCTTTCTTTCCAAGTAGTCAATTGGCTTGCCTTGTACAAGTCTATCCTTAGTGACCTTCGGGCCAAGCGTAACGCCCGCGCGCGTTCCTTCGGGAAACCTGAGATCGGTTCCTCTAGTATGAGCATCGTCGAGATATACCACACATTTTTCCAGCTGCCTGTTGAAAGTAGATGAAATGAACGGCTCTATGTTTCCATCCTGAGTCACCACGGTGAGATGATCCGAGTCGTTGAAGAAGACAGCGGCGGAAACATCCGGTCGAAGGGAGAGCCAGTATCGTGCGAGTTCTTCGTTCTGAAGTTCCAGCATCTGAGCTCCTATGTCTAGTAAGACCCGGATCTCAGGGTCTTGGCTGACCAGACGTCGTAAGAAAGCGGTAGAGAATTCGCGCTCGCCATTTTCTCCTTCAGTACACTCGTAATGGTCGTTCTCAGGTCCAAGGAGATGTTGCAAAACGAGCGCGTTTGTACCGAGCTCAGAATCAGGATCTTCTTGGGTTATCGACGTGGGTAAGAGGTAGCGATTGTCATTCGTGCCGCTGAAGCCCGTTGTTAGGTTCTTTTTGTCCTCCACCAGATCCCAGGCGGATGTCGGGAGCTTGGATGGAAACTCACGTGCAGCCCGAGGGAAGACTACTTGTGACAGGTAGAAATCGACCACTTTTTTATTCCTCGAAAATAGGGGAACAATGAGCTCATCGACTTGGGTTTCGTCCTTCGTATTCACGCCATTGAGCTGGAATAATGCTCCAGGGAGGTCGTGCCCCAGCTCCACCCAATGGTCGTATTCCGTCTCCGGATTATCAAGTTTAGCTAGCAGATCAAAGCACAAGAGCATCTGGTCCTTCGTTAAGCCGCCATAGTAATAACTGAGACAAGTCAATGCGATGGCAACGTCCGGGTGACCGAACTCAGCTCTTAGGCTTGGTACATCCTACGTTCATGGTCAGCGGCCTTCCGCTGCTTGATGAATGTAACTGACCTTAGCTCGATATGGCACAGCTAACAACGTTCTGCTAGGATGGAGACCATAATCTACTCTCCAGCGTCGCTCTTTGAGCACGTAGCTGAGAATTCCTTCGCCTTCCATCAAGAGTCCACGCAGCAAAAGGATTCCTTTAAACAAGGTCGTTCCTTCGCAGTGCGATTGAACCAAGTCGTGATCTTCAATTGAGACCTCTCTCTGGGCGATGAAACGACGAGTAGCTCCCCGAATCGGTGATGGGAGAACACCCAGCGGGAGATCAGATAATCCTCCTTCAAAAGCATCGTTGATGATGAGTGAAGATATCTCATGAAAGATGGCAGAGTCGAGTATGCGAATAGTTGGGAATCCTCTCAGTGTGGAGTCAAATTCAAACATCTTCGGAAAAGTGGCATGTAGTTTCGCAGCATGTGCTTGCAGCCTGTTGAATACCTGTTGGATTATGGTCCATCGATTGGGGTGATTATCGACCGGCATCTGTTCTCCTGCTGTATAGACAAGTTGATACCGCACATGGAGGATCTCGTCGCTCTCGTCGAGCACGTCGCGCGATACTTTAGCCACCCAATCTTGTAGGGTCCCCAGCTCATAGGCTATTGAGCGTTTCTCGCGGCTTCCGTTTGAAGTTAAGAGGAAGTCGATGTGCATGAGTTTTTGAGAAAGAATATGTTCGGGCTGGACAACCAGAACGCCACCCTTTGCGACACATCGTCGATAAAGACCGCCGATGGTTCTAACTAGGGAAGTGTTCATGCGAAGACTGCGGGAGAATGGAATATAAAAGATCGGTCGATTGGGTAAGCCGGAGAGCCGGGTAACGAGTAGATGGAACATTTGGTTTGAGAGAGGCTTGAGAGTCACGACTCTTAGAAGGTTTGATCCACCCGCAAGGGTCGAAGCAACAAGAGGTACAATAACGGACGACTTGCCCTCTCCCATATTAAGTTGAAGGGATATACTCCGATTAGAGCTTGGGGAAATCATTTCGCGCGCGACAGCTACCTGAATTGGACGGGCAAGGAAATTTGCCTCGATCTATTTGCGCAGTTATATCAACCTTACAATCGCTTGTCCTGCGGCGTAATAAACTAACCTGGACCAAAAGCCAATCGGGGGTTGATTCTGCTAGTACACCGTTGCGGATGGCCTCAATTTCCCGAAGGAGTTCCTCGTATTTCTGCCTCGACGAGAGCTCCAGCAGGCGTATAGACTGTTGGTATTCGAGGAGAGAGGCAGCGTAGCACGTAATCACCATCTTCCACTGATCTGGAAGTGCGCCGATGCGATCTTGGGCCAACTGACTGAGTATGAATCGAGGAGTAATCCGAGGCCAGAGGCCGGCAATGCCACAGGTTTTCTCCACATCTTGAGATGGGGCGAGAGATGCCGAAATTTCGGAAAATAATTTATCTTTTCTTTGAGAACACTCCTCGTAATGGAGCTGCAGACGCTCGTACGAAGGAATGGAACCTTTGGATGATTGAGAAGCATTTTGTCCCAACCGCTCGCGATGACTCTTGCTCAACTCATTTCCGTAGAGCTGTAGCAAGGGTTGTCGAGAGCTACGAAATTCTTCTATAAGGATTCCAAGGTTGTCCAAACCAGCAGGTGGTGGAGTGCTTTCTGTTTCTTCTGTGGGTGGAGTTATATGATCTAAGACGTACTCCCCGTCTGCTGATGGGGTGGGGACGTTGGTGCGGGACATCAATACATCTCGAATCGAGTATGAAGGTGCCATTGAACTACTCGTGATGAATTGTGGTGAAAATACATGGGGCACGGCGGCCGGTATCGAGACACTCCCACAGTGCTGAAGTATGCTCTGTAATTGTAGAACATGTTCTTCAAGTTGGATATTCTGGGAGAGTGACTGGATGTACTCCTTGATACGTCGATTGCATTCAGGTTTGTTGAACCACTGTTCGCGGAAGTCCACAGATTCATAGTCTGGCCATTGATGTAAAATGGATTCTGCGATTATTGACGATCCTCTCCTGATGGCGGCATTGTATTCCGCAATCCGATGCCTATCGACATTCTTCGCGTTTGTCACCCCTACCGTTAAGGAACGTGCAGGGGTCGATTCTATGGGTAGAGCGGATCCGAATACCAGATCCTTGAGACGCGCGAGTCCTGGGGCTACTCCGTCTGAGAGCATATACGAGGAGTCTTGCGGGGGAATGAGGTCGCGAAAACGTTCGTCTAGAGCAAAGACCATGACGACAGGGACCACGTGAGCGTACTTGGAATTGCTATAAGCTGCAGATGAGAGACAGAAAGACAACTCGATTCTCGAGTTTTGAATGTTCGCATTTGCCACCTTGCGACAGAGGTCGTAGATCACGAACCAGTCCCGTGCGGCATCAAATTCAAGCCAGTATCGACTGTATCGGAGAGTGATCCCGGTTCCGGCAGGGCCAACTGAACCCCATGAATTCATGAGGTTCCAGAGGTTTGGCAACTTGCGGTCGAGACAAGGCCGTGCGTTCCATATAGACCATGATGTTCGGTAAGCCACATGTTCAGCATTTCCACGGCCGGAGATATCCCTTGACCTGTATTTGACGTCATTTAGGGATAATGGGCTCTCCGAGATCTGCAAGTCGGACGGATAGTATGCCTTATTCCGAAGGGCAGCCCGCTTCAACAACGATTGGTTGCGGTCGGGGGTTTCAAAAACAGCAGGTTGGTCGTAGAGGGTCTCCAGCTCACGTGCATGGTTAAAAATGGAGCGTACAACCTGGTAGAAGTCGTGGTGTTGTGACATGGCGGGAAGATCATTCCACTTTACCGTGGCCATAGACTGCAGATGAGGTGGATAATGAACTCTGTCTGGCGTCAATTTGCTGATCATTTCCAGTAGTTTTGCATCATGGCCGTCGAGTCTTTGAAAAGACCGGCAAGCAGCGCTTTGTAACATGCGGAGGGCCTCTTCTGTTCCGGTGTGACCTAGCAATGGATCGGGAAGGCAGTGACTGGTGAGCGCATGCAAATAACATTGATATAGCTTGCTGCTCAAGCCCGTATTGTTTCTGAGGCATCCAAGATCTGTGTCGACTGTGTATTCATGCCAACGAACATGCTGTCCAGCAGTAGTTTTTATGAAAACCCCGGTGAAGTCGACGTCCGTCCTAAATGAGATCTCCCCTTGAGGAATGATAACCCGTCGTGGCAGGAGAGACACTTCAGAGCTTTCGCGCTTGGGGCACAGGACGAGCTTATTTCTTAAACCGAACATGGTTCCACATGACTGAGTCTCGTCAACAATGTAACCTGGAATGCTTCGACACTCGAGCTCCCAGTTCGCGTTAACAAAAAACAATAGATGCAAACGAGGGAGGGAAACATCCAAAGAGTGGGAGGCGTGCGTAACAATGATATGTTCTGAGGATTCTATGGGCAACAGCAGGCTGGACACCATGGCGAAGGTCCTTGAACGAATATCAATGAGTTGAGTCGTGGAATTATCGTGACCGGGCTTCCGGAGTATGCCACGTGGGTGAGCGTAAGTACGAGGCTTGTGAATGTAGAGCCGCCAGTTGGAGGGCGCAGGAGTCCAAGGAGATCCGACCGGACGGAACTCAAGTTCGCGTGTGTTCAAGTCAAGCCAGTGGGTATATTCATCGACGAGGTGTCTAGGAAAATCACCGGAGAGTGTGGACCGTGGGATGAGCTGTAATATTTGTGAGTCTCCTGGCTTCCGTGTTCGCAAGATCAAATCTCCGTTATTGTACGAGAATAGAATCTTTAAATGGTCTCAATCACTACAGAATATTAAAGAAGAATATCGAGCATTTTTTTACCTGATATCCAGAGACGGTGGATCGAGTCATATAGTCCATTCCAGAGATGTCAGCAGGAGCCACATCGAGAATTCTCTGAAAGAAACGTTGGAAAAGGACAGAAAATGGCCAAAATGTTTCGAGTACTCACTGTGCCGAGTATACTGGCATAGGTAGGGTGCTCCACTATGTCTTGCGGAAGCCTTCCCAGTCGTTTTCCGCCAATAAGCAGTTGTCCTGTTATTAAATCGAAGTGGACTTCATGGCCTCCCTCCGCTATACAGCAAATCCATCGAGAATTCGACCTTTGAAGCACATGCCAATTCGAGAAGGCGCGCCGACGATAACCTAGCCACAGCTTTGAAAGAGCATGATCGTAGGCACCCGTTTGCAACAGTTTGATTTGACCGACAACTGCCGGCATCGATTGGCCCAGGATCGGCTCTAGATAATGCAGTAGCCGACGATGGCGGCTGAACATCCGAGCGAGATATAGGGAGTTGTCATCTGAGAGAGCTGGTGGTGTGTTATCATGGACGATGACCGCGCATTGCATGGCGATGGAAAAGTCTTCATCTGTCGTGAGGATAGCAGGAATGTGCTCGGCGCATACATCAAACGTCGAAAAACACGTCGTGGCGAGCATAAAAAGTCGGAGTCGCAAGCCCGCACGGGATGTTTCATCTTGTGTAGAGTCTAACTTCGGGCCGAGTTCACGAATCCATCGATAGGTCACATTTCGGGCCTCCCGCAACAGCGTACATGCCCGCTCTGAAATATCCGAATCCGTTGTCGAGGCCAAGAGACGGCTGCTGATAAGAGCTGTAGATAAAATGAGACAAAAACCAGGGCCAACTCGGAGGTATCCGGGACGCACCAATAGTTCGTACTGTGACCTCCTCCAGCCAATTGGTTTTTATCCTCTCAAGAAGGGACTCGAGTTCGCCAAGAAGGGCTTTTCCGAAGCTGTAAATGCTAAGATCTACGTGCCACTCGCGAACACCATCTGACAGTGGCCCAAGTTGCCAGGCTGCCTGTGTTATCAGCGTGTGTACTTCCTCGCGACGAAACGAGAGGAAAGGTGATGCCAGTTCCCTTGCAATGTTTAGCCATTGCAATCTGGGGCCACTGCGTAATCCGGAAAAGGCAAGGAATTCATGTAGGTTGATTTCCTTAGGACAATGAGACTGAGAAGCGATGGTTTCGTTTGGCGTATGTTGCGTCCCGGTTACGAAAGGGTGAAGACGGCTGTAAGGATTTGACATGGGAATGCGAGGAGCACAAAGTTGTGCTACACTAGACTCAGACAACGACCCTATCACCCAGGATCTACGAATGCGGTCGTATAGCCTGAACGATAATCCATTATTAACAAAAACCGAAGACTCTTCCGCAGGGATTCCAACCATCTTGTAATGGGTCTGATCAGAAAACGACTTCGTTGCCGAACCAACAGTCACTCGGTAGTCTTGCTGGTGCTCCGGTGCCCAGCTCTCGAGACCAGAGAAGGCATCCAAGAGAACTTTTGGCTGATCACGTGGATCAGGGACTGACAGCAGGCCTATGTCGCGGAGAACCATATAAGTTATATCACGCCAGGTAGAAAACGGCCGAGGTGGAGCTAGCTCAAACACTGCGAGTTGTGCTTGCGCCGTTGAACGGGGTAGTGGCCACTCGTGGACACGAATTTTAAGCGCTTTGGCTTGACGTTCCAATTGACATTTCCGGCAAGTCGCTCTATGGATGTCACGTCCGAAATTGTTCTTGGTCTGCTCGTGACCTCTCCTCGAAGCCTCGCTTAAAAGTGATTTCGATGTCTGATTCAAAACAGCCACTTCTACTCGTTTCTCGGCTCTTTCCTGTTGAGCATGCGCGACTATGTCATCATAGAGGCGTTGAAGATGGTCGGAATTGCGGAAGTATTTCACGGCGAAACAAGAATCATTGATGCTATTTGAGAACATAGACGTCACGTCGCGAGCTTCTTCGTAGCGCCGGCGTAGATGCGCTTCGATGTGCGAGGCACGTTTCAAACTGGACGACCGGTGCAGGAGTAAAGAGTGGAGGAAGTCGGAAGGAATTTCGGGAGAATACTGTTTCAGTAAGGGACATTGCTGAATTGCAAATGTATCCAGAGCTACCCAAAGATCCATGATAGTCAGAATCATTATGGAATTATCTTCGGCGCTGGTCCCATAAAGATCTTTCGCACCGGCGAAATATTGCTGGATGCACGAAGCAACCATATCTGGAGCATCATCGTTGTTCATCGATGCGGCGACCCAAGTTAATAGACCGTTCTCCACGGATGACTCGAAGTCAGCGATTGCAATGCGTCGATCCATGGCAATAGCCTGTGCGAGTCGGCCATTGGTAAATTGAGCGAAATCGTGTATGTTATTGAGGCGTGGTACTTGGGAGGGAGCGAACCGGGTGTGTGGGAAGCCATGTGAGGCTGAACGAAGCATCTTCGTAAGGTAATTGTATGACATGTCAAGGGAGATGTGTGCATCTCCGACGAAATCGAGAGTCCCAGGTTGCAACGTAGGACTGATCGACCCAACAGCCTGGAACGCTGTCCACCTCTTTAAAAGGAGTGCCTCGGTTCTTTTAGCGATGTCATGAACAAATTCATAGACACGGCGGGATACGGCAGGGCCTAATTTTGAAAGACGCCGAGCCATTTTGACCCTCATCGCGAAAAGTAATTCACTGGGGAAATCCCTGCGCACACAACTACGCAGAAGATGGGCGTGAAAAAAAAGAATGAAAGGTTTGTAAAGATTGCTGGCACGTAGGGAAGTCTGAAGGGAAACCCTGAGGGTAAGCCATAATGGGGATCTTCGCCACGGCCTGTACGCGTCATTCCATAAAACCTCGTCTCCAATTCGTTTGGTGATGCGATCTACAATTGCCGGTTGGCCGCATCCCCTGAGAATTCCCACCAATAACTCCGATATGTACCTAGGGTGAACGCTTTCCCGGACCTCTTTCACAACAGATCCAGCCTTGGAAATGGTCGGAGTAGAATCCAAAATATCGACGTCCATTTGGATGAGGAAAGCGGAGAGCTGACGGAGAAAACGTTCGTCCATAAACGTATCCGTGGGGAGCTGGATTGCAGGCCCTGGGTATGAACATAGAAGTTTTCCCTTGGTTGACATTACGGGGCTAGTCAATGGCGAGACCTCGAACACCTCAAACTGAACAAAGTCGGCGAGGGCAAGCCTGCGCACAACGAGCGCAGCGTTTTGTGCACGGATATGCATGGAAAATACGTCTGGCAGAATATTTTCAGACCAAACGCGAAACGAATCGGACTATATGGACATACCTCCAACGGCCATTTCCGAGAAGACATGCTGGAGATTAGCCTCTTCGAATGGAACTTTTGCAGCGCGACAAGCCATTTCCATCATCTTGATCATATGCATCCATAACGGACGTTGTGAAGAAGGGACGTATTGGAGAAATTCCAATGCAGCTTCTACGAGGCCGTTACATAGAGCCACGTTCGTTTTCTGTTCCGTCTCTTCGCTAGGGCCTGCCTGAGGAAGCCTTGGGGGTAAGAAGACGTGCTGGATGACCGAACGTAAGATATCAGAATCGGGATCATCGGTAGCGGGGACGTGGGACATGAACGAGGAAGGGTCGGCAGACCACAACTGCCAGTGGACGCCCACTGACTCGGAATTGGTCTCGGATGAGTTTGCAACTGTCCTGCCAAAAGAAGAACGTGTCTGTATTTATGGTGTGAAGCAGACTCGGAATCGCCCGATCCCAAGTCGATCACCTATCGCCGCTTTAAAAATGGTTTAAAAATGTTTGCAACCCATAACGTGCCTTTTCATTGTGGAAATTTTGGTTCTAATCTCCCACCCCCTATACTTTCCCGCACTTGTGCCATGCTGAGGCAGCCTTCTTCCAAGTGTGCCAATTAGCCTATTAATTGGATAGGCATATACAAATATAACTCTTCTTGAATAAAAGGATAATAAATAATTTATTTATCCACTGTTGCTCATTTCCATTGCCTACTTGCTCCCACTCCCTCATATAGTGGGAAAAGTGGGCCCATTTAGTCATATTGTGTCATTTGGCTAGAGGGATGAACACCACTGCCCATTGCATGTCCATTGTTACCTGATCAATTTCAGTGATTTTGACTTGAAATTAGAAAAGTTTCCATGCATGTAAGGTGTGGGAAATTTCCGAAATTCACGAGTGCCCAGCCAAGGCAAGTTTCTAGTCCTCTGTCTCCATAGCCACATGGACTACCTGCCAGTGGCAAGTCTGACATCCGATTCACCAGATATCCTATGAAACAACCAACTAGCCCTGCTGATGGTGTTCAGAGGGCATTTTATTCCAAACTGTTGTTGAAGCGCGTCATATGCGCGTATGTAATAGACCTTACTAACGAGGACAGCTCAAGCGATGACGAAGAGCTTTAGTAAGGGCTTTACAAAGGAGATTACGGATCGGACTGTCATGATTGCTAACCGTCTTGTCGTCTTACCAAGCGCATTTCTAATGCGCTTACTTATCAGAAAACCGCTTAGTAAACCCCAGTACTGTACGATATAAATAGCCTTCCTTGTCGTCCCTAAGACGGCAAGTTGAGTCTCTGTCTTAACTACCAGAAAACCCCCAATCTACTGTTCTCTCAACTTCTCTCCCTTCGCCTGCTTCCCTTCCCTTCATAACGGGTCTCGCGACGTACTGCGAGGCGGTAACCGTTGCTCTATAAGCAATCTAGGAGAGGCGCTCTCTTAGCTCAGCTCTGAAACCCTTCATGTCCAGACTAGCGCCCATATATCCCGAATAGGCCCACCTAGCGCCACAGACACCCATTTACCTCGACTAGGACATACCAA
>WNFO01005907.1_pt1 | contig 18072 bp, 19 predicted proteins | sample 5400251 | NCBI WGS metagenome assembly WNFO01 (sample SAMN13153354, study PRJNA577476) | soil metagenome | isolation source: 100 cm saprolite under Madrone tree | place: USA:California | collected 2016-06-14
GAAGGAGCGCCAAGCTTGTTCCGGGAATGTAAGCTCGGGATTCGTTGAACACGGTTGCTCTATCGTGGTGATTTGTATGATACAGTTGTTCCGGAAACAGCTGTATCGTGCTTCGTACTTCGATTATCATGTCTTGACTCCTTAAAGGTCATCCATCTCCTATGATACGACACAAAATGCCCCCAGGAAGTAAGTTGACAGTGCGAGCACAGTTGACTCTGAAGTTGGGTAACGACATCGTGATACGACATCAACAACCCTAGACAAACAAAATGTCCACGCACATCTCTAGGACCAAAACACAATAAAACTTCACCTCTTACATCCTACTGGTGCGTTCCGACCTCCCACTGGACACTTGCATATATTTGTAGAGATACCTGTGAGAGCCTGAGAGGGCTGCCCCCTGGAACAAGTAAGTGAAATACATACTGATGTGGTCAACAAGGGCCAATTTGGTGTAATGAGTAGGCAAGAGCTGTCATTGACACAGCTCTTTCCACCAATTTGGAATATCTTCTGATGACCATTTTCAGGCTCAACATGAAAGCAGTTCAGTTGAAGACCAGGCAACAAGATAGCGAGATTGGACATTACATATACTGTATCCTACTATCCTTGGAAAGTAGTATATAGTATATACTACTTTCCAAGGATAGTAGGATAGCCATTGTGCTGCCTCCAAGTGATTTTGTTCGATGCCACCCAAAATGAATTGGAAAATGTCATTGTATCCCTCCTATGATAAGATATTATCATAGGACTCATGCAAAAACAGACACATCACATGACCAAAGTGTGACAAACTGATAAAATGCCTAAGGATATTGACTGGGGTGAGCATTGGGAAATCCCCTTCCACAGAAGATGCAAAAAGGTCTTCCAGACATTCTGTGGAAGCCTTTTTTTAAATTTATGTCAGATGAATGAGCAGTAGTGTTTTTGATGTCCAAAAAGCTACCCTAACCCTAAAATTATGACTGTAAATGTGCAGCCCAACAGTCAAAGTAACATCTTGTGATCTGTCTGTTTTTGAATGAGTCCTACTGTATGACACAAGTAAATGTTGGAGCCTCCCTTGGCTCAGACCACACTGGCTTATGGCTGACTCACCACCTCCTCCAAGCGATCAACCACTCCCCACCAAACTGGCTCCCACCTTACACCATCCAAGATGCTTCCAAAGAAGTGTGGATAACCAACTTCAGGATGAACACTCACATGCCGGACTTGACTCATGACCCAGGTGCAATCAAAACAGAGTCCACCCATCTCACATCCCTTATAGAAGAAATGTCAGTTGCTGTCTTTGGTCAGCAAAAAGACTTTAGCCCAAGAAATGCACAATGGTGGAATGAGGACTGCAGGGAAGCAGTCACAAGGGTCCACAATGCCACCACCAACAAGACCAAGAAGGCTGCCCAGAAATCCCTCCACACTGCTGTTTGCTCAGCCAAAAAAGAGTGGGCAAATGGCCTCCTTCACAATGCCATAACAGAGTCATTATGGAAGGCCACCCGATGGTGACATGGCAGACACCAATGCAATGTCCCAGCTCTAGTCACCGAAAATGGCCTCTCAGACAACAGGAACAAGATGACAGAAGCTTTGAAAAAATGCTTCTTTAAAGACAACCCACCACCAGTCAACCACACCCTCCTGAATGATCCACCACCCCTTCTGAGCTGCCAACTCCACCTGATCACAAAAGACAAGATTGCCAAAGCACTCAATGACACCAGCAACACCTTGGCTCTGGGGAAAAGTGGCCATGGGTACAAGCTAGTAAAATGGGCCTGGGAAGCAAGCCCAGACTGGTTCGTCATCCTATTTAACTTGTGTCTCATTGCAGGCATGCACCCAGGGGCATGGAAGCTAGCTATGATTGCAGTAGTTCCAAAGCCAGGCAAATTGGACTACTCCCTCCCAAAGAGCTACAGACCAGTCACCCTTCTCAAATGCATAGGTAAGCTCCTGGAAAAAGTCATAACACAGAAAATTCTCTATGATATTGGTGCTTTCAACCTGGTCCCCACAAACCAATTTGGAGCTCACCCCCACTCCTCAACAATCCAGGCTGGCCTTGCACTCACCCATGATGTCGCAATAGCCCACACTAAAGGAGGGTGCTGTGGCTCACTTCAATTTGACATCCAAGGTTTTTTCAATAATATTAACCATGAAAGGCTGATACACACTTTCAAGATCCTAGGATTTCCCCAGGAAATCTGCCAGTGGCTCAAGTCCTTCCTTACAGGATGCATGGTACAACTCAGATTCAATGGCTTCACCTCCAATGCGATTGACATCATGGTCGGTGCCCCCCAAGGCTCCCCCATTTCACCCATCCTATCCATCATTTACACATTCCCACTCCTCCAACAAGCCAACCAATGGTGAGACAGTTGCCTATACATGTATGTAGATTGTCACTGGACAGGTAGCAGTGTATTGCATTTTCAGTGACAAGACAATTCATTCATGTTTTGGGGATCTTGGAGATGGGATATCCCTAGAGATTCATATTGAGTTTTGGGGATCTCAGAGATGGGATATCTCAAGAGATTCAGCTAAGACTTGCACATGTCTTAGATTGGTGATAAGAGAGCAAAGGCCAATGACACCAACAGTAACATTGTGGGTCTGGCAAGTGGATTCAAGGGGATCTGAGCTAGATACTAGAGACAACCTGTGTCTACAGGAGATCAAGCTTAGGGCTGATCCTTACTTGTATGAATGCTATATATACAGAGTTGACAGAAGTTGCTAGAATGTTCAGGTCAACTGTAGATGGTAATGATGTCAGATGGAATGGTACAGAACTTGACAGAAGCTTGTAGAAGCTTCTACCCATGTATAGAATCAGGTGGAATGTAGTGGAAAGAAACAGGAAATCAGTGATGCGCTATGGTCACTGTGGGTCACCATCATGACATAGATGATGGGAACATCCTTGCCTGGGGTCCCTCATATCACTTGGTATGCACCCATCTCATTGCCCAGTATGCTGACTGCCTAGCCTGGCTGGAAAGCATGGGTCTCACCATCGAAAGCAAGAAGACCAAGGCAATCTTCTACAGCCTCATATGAGCATGCCCAAACATCCATGGACTCTGACCCAGCACCATCTCCATCCCCATGAGCAGAGGTGACCAATCCATAGTCCACTGCTCAGACAACATCAGGTATCTAGGCCTCTTCATCAACCACAAACTCACCTGGCACCAACATGTCAAAATCATGGCCACGAGAGCCTGAGGCACTCTCAAGTCAATGAAACTACTAGGCAACTCAGTGAAAGGCCTAGATCACGGCAACTGGTGACTAGCATTCAACACAATCTGCCTCCCAGTCCTGACCTACAGCTCGCCAATATGGTTCAAACAGCAAAAACAACTTGCAAAAATTCTCCAATCAGTCCAGGATGAAGCTATAAGATGGATGCTAGGCGCTTTTTGGACAACACCAGCAGAGCCCCTCCACCAACTCATTGCCATCTTACCAATGCACATCCATCTCCAAATGCTCTCTAAAACAGCAGCACTCACATTACTAACCATCCCACACAGCTCGCAGATAATCCAATGACTAGGGCCACCATGGTGCAATGCAAATGAACTTCATGAAGACATCCCCTCCACACCTCATCCAATACCAAATACCCCACTCATCCACCTTGCCAGCCTTGTCCCACAGGAAGCAAGACACTTGTTCACCTACCATAGAAATCAACACATGAGACCCCTGCCACACAATGCATGACTCCAAATGTTTCATGAAATCCTGTGTGGAGAGGCATGCATTCAGCTAGTGGTGGAAATCAAACAGGTAACAGAAAACCAACAAGATAACATGCTAACACTCTTCTGTCAAGGCTCTAAACCAAACAACATCAAGGGCACTCCAACTGGGACAGCCATATGCATTGCCTGGAGATGTGGGAGAGAAATCGGCCACCAGACAAGGCCCCTTGGTCCAAACGCAGGCACAGCAGATGCAGCCCATGAGGCGATCCAACTAGCAGCTGAGTTCCTTCTCAACTCCTTACTGACCTTGGATAACTGCAACCAGGTTACAATCCAATCAACAGACACAACTGTCGCCAGAGACTGCCTGAAACAGGGTGCTTGTGATCACCACATTCAATTCAAGGCCCTATCCACCTCCATCTCAAACCTTCTGGATGCTCACCCAGATCTAAAAATCAACCTGAGTTGGCTCCCAGCAACAAAGGGTTCCAAACCCCTCTGATATCTCAAAGCCCTTGCAGCCAAAGCAGCATGACTAGCCCCACCCCTGACACCAGCTCAAATCTAGCTCACATCCCAAGAAGAGGCATTGACAGAATGGCAGAATATCTGGATGGAGGCCCTGCACCGACAACCAGCATACCTTGCCCTCATGAGCCCCCCAGACGGCCACTTCCCCCCTTTCATCCAAGGACTCTCTAAGTTCCCATGCCCCATTGTGGCCATGGGCGTCAGACTCCTCACAGGCCATGCATTCACCAGCAAGTACACAGCTCATTTCTGTCCTAGTTCTTTTGATCCACACCATTGCCAGTGTGGGGAACCCCTCCAAACAGCACACCATGTCATCATGGTGTGTCCCTTACACGACAAAGAAAGAAGACAATTTCTTTTACCACTATCAAACACACACTCTATCTCTACTATCTTTGGTACAAAGGAAGGGGGCATGGCATTGGGGAGGTTTTTAGCAGCATCTCAAGCATGCATGAGACTGAGACATCAGGAGGACCCACCAGAGGAGGAGGAAGAGGAAGCAGAGGATCACAGTTAAACAAGGAGGCCAATCAGCCTATGCACACTTCACCAACAAAAGCCAACCAGAAGCAGCCAAATCAACAAACATACTTATACTTTATTAAAACACTCAAACCAACCAGGTCGCACAGCTGCCTGCATGTGTCTTTGTACTTACATACATGTTGTGTGTAACAAATGCAGATTCCAAAAAAAAAAAAAAATACAAGTAAATGTAATTCGTGTCTGTGACATCCGACTCGATTCGGGTCAACGAGTGGCTGACCGGCCCGCAATGTCACGTCTCCTGCCGCTGTCGCCCGTTGTTGCATAGCGCGATGCATCACATAAGAGGGGTGGTAAGAACATACCCATACCATTCCGTTGTTCCCAATCCAATCAGAGGTTTGTTGGATCGTTGTGTGTCTTATCTTCTGCCTGCTCACTGTCGCACAGTCGCCTCACACTACATCACTGCTCGTGATTCGAAAATCAAGAGGTCAACTCGCTCATATTCCACTATATTACTCGGCAAAACGTCGGCCTCAAGTCCATGCATGGTGCCCATACGTGGCTACTCGCAATTTCAGAGCACTGAGTCTTCCACTGACAAGTACGTCCCCAAAGATTGATATTTTCACAACTCCTCATCGTTATCGCGTGAAGGTCATCGATATTTTCCCCAGAAAACTCCGCATGGGATCACATTTTCGAAGAAATTGTGACGAGACAACCTCTCGTACCGATGTCACACGACAAGTCTCCTCGTGCCGGGCTTAACAATACTTCACTGGAGCCACGTCGACAAACGATGTCAAATACAGAACTGGTTGCGTTCGAAGGCATGTTCAACATGGTTTTTGCGGCGGCGAACGAACGGAGATTGGCAGAGGATGGCGCAGCTACGGCATTCGACCTCGACACTGGAACCCCGCTTAGCGACTTTCTGAAGAATCTGTCCAAACGTCCCCGCGTACGACAGAAGGGCGAAGACACAGAGCTTGACAAGCTCAAGGAACAGCTCGCTTTATGTCAGTCTGACTACGCGATGCTCGAATGGGCCGAACGTGAGGTTTTTGGCGCATCAATACGTGCCGAGGAGACCGCTCGCGCAGCAGCTTCCCAAGGCAAGCCACCACCACCTCATCTCCAGCCACCTCTATACCCCCAACTTCTCGCCACGCTGATGAGCACCGCGCGCGAGAGATACGACGATCCCCACCTCGCCCTCGCCCTCTTCCAACACGCGCGCAACCTCTCCCCTCTTTCATACATATTCGGCTGTACAACCCCCGCCTATAACGAGTTACTCGAGACTCGCTGGGACTCATTCCGCGATTTACGCGGCGTGCACGCCGCCCTCGAGGAGATGCACGCGAACGGTGTCTCTCCGGACTCGCATACTCGCGCTCTGGTGGACGATGTCCGCCGCGAGGTCGGCGCGCGTACTGTCTGGCTTGAAGAGGGCGAGACGGGGAGCGGCGAAGTGTGGACGATGCTCAGGGAAATTGAGCGCCTCGTGGCCCTTCGCGCCCCCCGTCAAGCGTCGTCAGATGATCGTTGGACACACCAAGAACGACCGCAGCCGCACGATGCATGGAAAAACCCAGAATTAACCTCTGACGAGAATGCTGGGTATCAATTCGGGGAATGGTTAGAGCCAGAAAGACGACGACAACCCCGACGACGCGCATCACAATCCTCATGATCGTTATCCCCCACACCCTCCACTGCATTTGCGTTTATTTCTTATGATAGTCATCACTTTATTATTTTTGGTTAACTGCACTGACTCAACTACACCACCTCTTTCTATATGGCATTTCGAAAAGTAAACATCTGGCTATACTACTGGTAGAAGAGACAAAAAAACGCACATAGCCCAGCAACGTGGCATTATCATCGGTCCTGTCGTAACCCGTGCCAACTCAATCAGCGCCGTTCGTCCGCCGGTGAGCAACGATAGCTTTGCCACCCAACAGGTTTGAGATGGGTGCCATTCCCCTACAGTTTAGACGTACTAATAGACGAGTGTCCGAACATCTCTTTAATTTTCTCCCGCTGTAGATGGGGTCTCCAATTTCGATGGCCTATCTGTGGGCCTTGTCTGCCCAGTCAGCATCGTACCAGATCGTGATAACCGATACGCCCAAGGTCCCGCGTTTTGCACTGGGAATATTGAGACTTGCATGAGCCCTCGCCCGGTAGTGTTGACGTCCTCGGATGCAGCCTCAGTGATACATCAGGAGGCAATTTCTGTTCGCTATTAGAGGCCCAACCAGAACACATCAATCTTTAGTCATGGTGTGGCGAGCTCACTGGGATTGATTACCTGCGCAGAGGTGAGAACTACCCCTGCCAATCGTCTCAGCACGTGCGACTGTTGTGTGTATTAATGCAATGCAGACGCCTTGGGCCAGGTAAAGAATTTTCCGATCGAACACGTCTGTAGGAAGGCTAACCTAGGTCTCGTAGACTCAAGACTTGAATTCGTAGTAAAGGTGGTCGTCGACATCGTTATGCGGGTTAGCATAGCACCAACGCGGGGTTAAGTATGAAAACGCGATCATGTGAACGCGGGACTCAAGTACAGTAGGACATCCGCCTGAGTGGGAAGTTTTGCCAATGGCCATTTAACCTTCTTTTCTAGGCTTCGGGGTTCAGCACATCGAAATGACAAAGTTGTTTCTCTTACATTCACTCAAAGAAGTTAGAACCGTTTGTAAGGAGCTAGGGTTGTCCAGGGCGCGATTTCATTCCCCGCTTCTGACTTGGCTGGCCTTGAGTCCTCGAGATGGGGCCTTCACACAATCCGGTTTAGAAAAATCGACAGAAGCTCTGTGGACATCAGCGGCAGTCTGGATCCTGTTGTTTGAAGGATTTTACGCCATCAGTAATAAGGGTGGGTTGACCCATGGTCTCATAACTGCCTTTACTCGGATAACGTAAAGGTGGTCATGAGTCCTGGGTCGGCTAGGGAGAACAATGGGGATTGGGTATGATATTCAGGCGGAAAGGAAGTATAAATTTGAGTCCCTCCTCAACGGCGGCGAAGAGGGAAAGCGGCCTTTTTGTGCCATTCATGCGGCGAACGTCCTGCAAGGAAATTAATCAGTAGTCCGCACTTAATCCGCCTCTGATATTGGATTTGCTGATGGTGCGAATCAATTGCATTATGCCTCTATGTTACCTACTGGTACCTACGGTGACAGCTCGCTTGGCACACCGAGTTTGAAGACCATCCTGGCAGATATAAAAGAAGAGATAATTGAACAAGCAAAAGGAGAAAATTGTCGTGGCGTTTACGCGTGGATATCATATCGAGTCGCACCTTTTTTTTGTACCGAAAATGGAAGTACGCCCAAGATCTTTGGCTACCAGGCGCTTTCTGGTACTGGATCGCACTAGATCGCTATCGCCATGGACTTGTATCGTCCGCGGAGCCCAATCGCCAAGGATACGATAAACACCGCGCTCAGTAGGCGGTGGCTGCACAGAAGCTCACGAGCCCCTTCTTTCCATAGCAGCTGTCAGAAGTGACCCTTCTCTAAACTCTTCTCATTTGCGTGGACGACAAAGAGATTTGCCACCCAGACTTGTTGGAACACCCCGATTGACAGTACGTGAACGTCGGGTAAACCCGTTCAACACACATGCACTGGTTACTGTATTGAGGATGGCAATCTCTGAGACTCCTCACTGCTTGTTGAACGACACGTCATCTACTTGTCGCCCCCAGGAACTGCATAGGAGCAATAATTTAGACTTCTAAGTCACAAAATGTGAGAAGAACCACGCAACCTTAATTATGATGGGCTAGCTGTCATGTATGGTTCACTGCACAGTCAGCAGCATGCTATTTTGCGCATATGACGAGCTGCTCACTAGAACAGGAGGGTAGAATATATATCAGTGCTGCAGAAGGAGTCATCGGCCAAAAGGCGTTCACGCTGCCGGAATTGAATACAGAGAATCCACAGCTCGCTCTATGCATTGCAAGAAATTAACTGCCATATAAACCAAGTCCCCTCATTAAAACATATTTCTTTCCGATGCGGACTCCAGTTCACCTGCACGAAGAAGGGTCAACGCGAGTAATAGAGAATAAGGGATGCGGTGACGTACGAATACCATGTGGTCTGAGCGCTGTCATTTCAAAGGTAGTTGGCGGCGGCGGGTGGGAGTAGTGTGTACGGAGGGTCTAACGACTACGACCGGTGGTGTCCACGGATAGACCTGGAAATAGGCGTGTATGCGTGCTTGACGGCCGTTGATACGGAGAGGGTTATAATCCTCGGATGGCAAATTTGCGCGCAAGCTGTGAGGAGCATACCGAAAATTTGCCGAAATCCGATAAATTACATGTAAAAAGGGAAGGAGTGTCCAAGGGCGCGAGAAGGTGGATCGATGGATGATGGGGCGGAGAAAGAGAGTGATTAAGCTTAAGAACGTGATGGAGAAGTCGAGCGGGGTCGTTGACTTGACATCGCCGTCGCCATCCCCATCTGTCATGATGACGAGACTCAAGGGATCAGCCACGTATATCAGTGCTGCCTTCATGTCCTCTTGGTTACATTCACAGAATGCCCTCGAAAATCGCTCTCACTCACTTCTTCATTCATCTATGGTCAGGGTCGGTCGAGTTCCAGTGTTTTGGACCCTATCAGTGATTACGAACATAGGAACCATACGTGTGTGATTCCTGTTTTTTTTTGGCTATGGCCGAGTGGATTGTGGATGGTTGGAGTGAGAGTTTAATAATTTCCACGCATATAGTCGCAAGGTGGCGGCCCCGCACGTCAACATTTGCGGCGACTTGCCCTCACCGTCTTTTCATTGCGTCCTCCCTTCCCGTCGGGTTTTCCTCTCCACACCCTCCGTACTGTATTGTTCCTGCATGCTGCTTTGGCATTGCTGAGAACGGCGTTACCTCCCCTCACCATCCTTGTTTTTTTATTCTTTTATATCACTCGTTTTAGCATAATGGCCGCTACATCCCCACCCCAGTCCGCTCCTTCCCTTTCATCCAACGCTCATTTTTCTTCACATTATACGAATGGACGTCTACCAGCAAAGCCGCGCCCATCAGATGTCTCATCCGTCTCTCGCCCGGATAAAGCCTATCCCGCCAGCATCGCAAGTACCCCAGAGGTACAAATAAATGGCAAGCCAAATAGCAAACCCGGGAAATCTCGAACGTCTACTTCCTCCGGATCTACACATACGCATGATGAGACGACATGGGGCTCCCATTTCTGGGTAACCCTCGTTGATCCGCAGGCAAGTTTGATCCTAACTCTATTAGTCCCATATTTAAGATTTAACTGCGTGTACTGTCTGTGCCCTACAGACCCAGGTTTCCTTCTTTGCATGCCCAGCGACGGGACAAGTTTCATGGGACCCTCCGGTGGGGAACTTTGTGTACGTACTCATGCCGACATTTTATCGATACTTTCCTCATGGGGACCGCCATGCAGATTACCGCCCAACGAAAATGGCGAGTGGTGGGAGATTGGCGACGAATCTCGGGGCGGTATTCCATACTATTATCACACAAAGACTGGCGAGACCGTATGGGACAAGCCCGATGGTTTTGTCATACCATTAACCATCCTCCAAGTACGTTCTCTCGTGTGACCGATTCAGCCAGACTTCATATTGCCGCCTCCTAGAATACCGCGCTGGGTCGCCGTCTCTCAAAGTCATTTTCTTCAAACACAAATCAAAGTCCGTCCCCACGTGCAACGGCACAAGAGCAACGTCCCGCGGCCCAACGTTCACGTTCATATACTAAGGAAGCCAGAAGTCCCGCACAGGCGCCTCGGCTACAATCCTCTGCAAGCGGTCCCGCTGCCGCAACGAAGAAGAACTTAGTTCCTCCCCCTGTGCGACGCAACCTTACTGCCGATCCCCACTATACGACGCCGACGCGCCTGGCGCCGGCGCTTCCGCCCATTCCCGGCTCCGAGGCGAGCGCCCCTCCAACACCCACGCCCTCTCATGGTGTTCCAGCAGTGCCCGTACTCCCTGCACCATTGACGCCCACCAAGGGACCGACCATCGACGGGAAGGAGATTGGTAGACCTGTGTTAAATATGGGTGCGTGTTGTGTGATGGGCAACTATGAGGGTCATACTGAACAAATGGAATTGCATATGTCCAGACGCAACGTTGAAGCTCAGTCCTGTCAGGGCTCGAGCGGCACGCACACCCATTCTTGTTAATCATCCATCCTTGCCTAGTTCAGCACGTACTGTCAAGACGCTTAGTACTGGGTACGTCACCTTCGATCTCATGATCCCTTTCTCGGCTCTGAGCTTCTGTTCCTATTTCTGCAGCGCACATCCCATTCTGCCGCAAGATCTTGCATCCGATATCCAGCAGTTCGTCGAGTCCGAATTCGCGCAGCAGTACTTTGCAACGCACCGCATCGGGTTTATTTTCAAGCGCAAGGTTCCCGTCGGGCAGATGATGACCTGGCAGCGTGGCCCACTTGCCGCGCCCTTGCTTAATCTTGGGCGGCCACTGCACAAGGATGCCGTGCGCACATTCCGTGCAGTTCTGCGACTTATGGGAGATAGTGAGAAAGGCGCCACAACTGCCCCTAACACGCCTAGGCTTGAGGAGGCACGTTGGCTCCTTGGGGTAGGGCTCGCATATGGCGAGCTTCGTGACGAAATTTACTGTCAGGTCATGAAGCAGCTTACAAACAATCCGAATGCGTGCGCCCTTTGTTGCAGATGGTTTTTTTTGGTCAATGCTAACTATCTACTTACCTTACAGGGAGAGTACGTTTCGAGGATGGCAACTACTGTGTGTGTTGCTAGTGACCTTCCCACCATCGAAGAATTTCGAGCCGTATCTCCGTGCCTTCCTCTCTCAGCGCACGGGTATTACCGGAGGTCGTGTCGATGTACTCGCCAAGCACTGTCTCAAGCGTCTTGCGGCCATATCGATAAAAGGCCCTCGAGGCAAACCGCCGACGCTCGCAGAAATCGGGACTGCATCGGTAAGCTTTCGTCCTCGTACTACTAGGCGTGTCCAATGCTGAAATGTTTACAGGATGCGGCATTCAACCCATCAACTTTCGGCGAACCACTGGATGCCGTATTTCGCCTTCAAGAACGCACCTACCCGACGCAAAAGGTGCCGATCGTGCTACCGTTCCTTGCCGATGGGGTCCTTGCGCTGGGCGGTACAAAGGCTGAGGGTATATTTCGCGTGCCGGGCGACTCGGATGCCGTTGCCGCCCTCAAAATGCGACTTGACCGTGGCGCATACACGTTAGAAGGTGTCGACGACCCGCACGTACCTGCGTCGTTGTTCAAGCTCTGGTTGCGTGAGCTGGTTGACCCGCTTGTGCCCTCAGAAATGTACAATGATTGCATTGCGTTTGCAAATGACGCTGAGGCGTGTTGTGCCGCAGTTGAGCGGTTGCCAACCGTCAATCGTCGCGTGGTTTTGTTTGTTATTAGCTTCTTGCAACTCTTCCTCGATGAACGTGTATTGGCCATTACTAAGATGACGAGCGCAAATCTTGCCTTAGTCATGGCACCAAACTTGCTGCGATGCGGGTCCGATTCGATGGCTGTCGTGTTTAACAACGCTCAGTGAGTGTTCGATCGCCCGGCTCACCGTTTCCTCTCGGGCGCCTCAGATGCGCGGATGCTCACCCACGATTACCGATATTTCGATGCAGGTACGAGCAAGCGTTCGTTTACAACCTCCTAGTACACCTCAAATGCGGCGAAATTGACCCTCAGTATACACCCACACATGGCCATGGTGCTGTCCCCTCTGCTGCTCCGCCGCGCACGTCCAGATCTCGCAACCGCCGTGCCCATCCTTGATGGTCACCAACCCTCTTCGCTCACCCTCCCCATTCTCCTGCTAGCTCCTCCGCTCGCTGTTGTTTTGAAAATTCCCCGATATGTTGTCGCGCTTTCGCTTTGACGATTCCCTGTAGTATGGATACCACCAGATGGCCGAGATCGTAGAGACCACAAGGGATTCATCATATTTCACCTCATTGGTCTGATTTATTCATTATGTTTTATTTTTGTTCCCTCAAACCTCATATACCTCATCGTCCTTTTTTGGGTCATTACTTTTTTAATCTGTCACCTGTACGTTGATATCGCCCGTCGAACTTTCGGATCATTTTTAGATCTTTTGATCGGTTTGATTGCTGACTCAAGAGTTCAACATCATCTTCCAGCCTTTCTTTGGACATGGCCAGTCCTACTTAGTATCATTCTGGATGTCTGATCATTAGTGGAGAGGACTGTTATCCAGAGCCGAGAGCGCAGGATGTCTTTCGGTTTCTCGAGGTGTATTTGATAGAAGAGGATCTCACCGCCGTTGTCTCACTGCGGGAGCATCATCTGGATTATATTGTCATTGGTGTCTCCTGAACCGGGTCGTTTTCTTCAAGCCTTCGATGTTAGCGAGCGCCCGTTGGGCAAACAACCTGAGTTAGTTCAGACCTTTAGACCAAGAACTCGTTTATGAATTTCAAGAAAAGTCGTTGGGTTTCCCTCTGTCCGTCCGAGTCCTCCGGATTCGAAAGCGGCTCAGAGTTTTGTTGTATGAGTATCTTTGGGCTCCTTCGTTTCATGATTGAATGATATTTTCGGGTACACGGATGATAATACTTGTACATATACACAGGTGTCGACCGTACGCGTACCGAAAATGTTACACAATATCCTGTTGATATACAGTACATTGTAATCGCCTACTGTGGGAACAGGGACAGGTTGGTTCCATTGGTTGCTATGGCATGCCAGTGATGTGTTACCGAACTCGAATGCCAAGACAGGGATATTTCTGGACGATCGTGGTATCGTCCACGAATATGAAGCCACAAGGGTGGATGAAAATAACTGGTTGCACCCGTGGAAATAGTAGGCGGACTCGGAGGAAGGGATCAACAAGTGGGTCCCCAGCAGTTGGTACAATACATAATGATTCGCCTGGTTGGCAAGGCGTTCTATTGAGAACATGTGCCTCGTTCTCAATGATCTACTGTACTGTACCTGCCCCTCCATTCCAGACGATTATCGTAGGCAGGCCCTGCCCTATATCCAAGGTCCTTCCTCTTCCCCGTGTTAGGTCTCCACCGAGTCTGACAGCTGCCAGGATCTTTCCAAATTCCCCTCTCTTCGGTCTGCTGACCGTGCCCCCTTTTGTCCAGTAACACTGACCTGAAAATGTACCTTGCTATTTCGGAACTCGGAATTCGGAACTCGGAATGATCAATTAGTGTGGTCTAATAAGTTACTCTTTTCCCCACGGCAGTGTCCCGGGGAAAATCTGTATACCATCCTTTGGGCACCACTCCAACAGGTCACGCAGCTCTGGGGCACCGACATGATAGCCATGAGTTCGCATGTGGAAGTTCCGTCCCGCGCGTTTTAGGGAGAGGGGTGCATGGCAGCCGTACAGGTCCTCCGAGTATGGAGCAAACGCGTTGGCCAGCTGACGGACAATTGAGAAATGAGTCACGAAATACGTCCGGACAAATGAAAGCTAATGAAGAAGCGTACCTCGCCCGCTGCTGCCCCTCGCTCATCTGCCTCACTCCCAAGAGGAACACCCTCGTACGTGAATCGATGCTTTGGCCAGCGTAATGCGAGTCGGTGCAGTTCCTCAAATCGACGGCGCTTGAAATCATGGCCTACGACGGTGATGCGCGTCGGATACACGCCCGTGAGTTCACGGAAGCGGGCGATAGAGAATAGCACGTTTTGGAATGAGTCGAGTGACGCGTCCTCGATGGTCACCCGTGTGAACAAATCCGCAGACGGGAGAAGGCCTGTCGCACGTGCGAAGCGCAAGTACGATTCGCCCTCGGATGTCGCGCTGAATGGAGATGTGTGACCCCTAGTAGGACAGGACATTATAGGGGATGAGATCGCGCCATGGGTTTCTCGAAAGGACACACCCGCTGAAGACGAGAAGAGCTCGAGGGTCTTCGGTAGCGATTTGAGAGCTGGTTGGAAGAAAAGGGCGACGTTAAGGATGAGTAAAGTACAAATTTGGAGCTCGAGGCGTGCTCACCCCCGGGATATATGCGCACGGAAAATGGTCGGACGCCTGCGTCCCTTCTGGTACGAAGCAAGAAGCCACGAATCTTCCACATCCGCATCCTCATCTCGCGATCCAATCCAAATTGCATGACCCGGTACGATGACGAGATGATCAAGGCCCGAAGCAGAAGGCCGTCGTTCGGGCACTGCTTCTACAATACTGCGAAGAAGCGGCGGGGCATTCTGTATTGTTGGCGAGTCGAGGTTAAAGAAGCGAAAGTTGAGCAAGATGGAGAATGTTAGGAGGGAAGAGAGAAGAAGGGCGCCCAAGTTGGTCAGGCGTGCGGGGGCACGGAGAAGTTTGGAAAAGGAACGTGGAGCGTGATTGAGGATTCCACCTCCGCGTCGTGGGAAGGAGACTGGTGCGGGCAGCATACTTTCTAGTGCGAAGGCCTCCCTACTCAAGCTTCAGACGTCCTTTCGGTAGTGGCTGCGGCCGATTTTGATGAGTTTTGCGCGTTGTGCGCGTGTTGGCCCGGAACACGCACGCGGACTCGTCCGCTCGTCCGTGTCATTCTCGCTCTCACTGCGAGGCGAGCCAGTGTGAGCTCGCGTCGTTATCCGCATGCACATGTCACTGTACTCGAGCACAACGCTGTCAGGCATGTCAGGACCCTGTCTTTGTCCATTTAACTTGTAGTACAGTACTTCCTTGCATTATTCCCTCCCACTTTGTTCCTTACGCTCTCAGGTTCTGGTTCTGCCTGTGGCATCTACGAAACTCCCCGGTCTGTTCGTGAAGCCCTGGAATGTATACTTGACAGCTCAAAAAAGAATGAGATGTCGTCTCGTACTCTTGCAGCGTGCACCTAGCCCCTGCATTCTCAAGCGTTGTCCCACGCGAACGAGGTGCTTAATTTGTCCCCTGTCTTCGCGATTTCAAGCCTCCTCGGCGATGAACGACCTGGTGGTAACATGATGCTATTGCATCTGCATGAGAAGTTCGGCCACTCCATTTGTACAATTAATGTGTGTGTTCTTCGTGCATATTAAGCAGCCCAGCACCTCTTTTCTTAGTCTACAAGCTACATGCCTACCACCTTCGCGAACTCGTTCTTGCAGACATGAAGGCCTCTCTCTCTTTCGCACTAACCATCGGCATCATGGCGCCTCGCAGCGTCTCTACATGGGGCAGTCTGATCTGAGACATGAAACCACGGTTGCTCCATCAAGATCCGTTCACGTGCGGATCACTTTTGATCGTATACAGCTATCTTGCGATGTAAGTATGTCCATGCTATTAAAATGTTACACACCGCAGGGCATATATCACCGACATGCATTTCCGTGATAGCCCACGCAATCCAAACTATACCACCCATTCTGGATTTGTGAGTAAACTGGTTTGCAAGGACATGGCCCGCCAGCAGCGGCAAATGTTTCAACGCTTCACTGCACACACCAGCGGAGGGTTATTATGTAATCGGTTTCCATGCGAAAATCTTCGCTCCCTGAACTTATACCCTCATTGATGAAAAATCAGCCGTATGTCAAGGAAAATCCACACAGCGCATGGGCGAAGTGACTAACATGGTTTCAAGTAGCCCCGCCCCAGAACGTGTCTCTTATCAAGTCTCCTCATCACACCCCAGCGTTGTCTTACCGTCATCTCCTGGCCACCCTGGGTCATTGATGCCAATTGATGGCCATTTTGAAGGTTCGTCGGCAGGAAAGCAGACATATGGGTTGGAGAAGGAATTTACCAATGGAGGTCGATGTGCGTACATCTTTTGCACGACAGGCTGCGCCGACTGTTGACTGGCGTGATATAGCCCGGGTGACAATCGACATGCTCCCCGACGTTGCCCTCTTAGAAATGTTCGATTTCTATATGTATGGAGCATGGGCAGAGGCGTGGCAAATGCTGGTGCACGTGTGTCGAAAATGGCGAAGTGTCGTGTTTGGATCACCGCGTCGCCTTAATCTGCGACTTTCCTGCACAGCCAGGAAGCCCGTGAAGGAGATGCTGGATGTCTGGCCACTCTTGCCTATCGTTGTATGGGACACCGGCCACCGAATGCGGAGCGTGGATAACATCATCGCGGCACTCGAACAAAACCATCGTGTTTGTAGAATCGAACTCTTGCGTATTCCAAGCTCGCAATTGGATAAAGTCCTAATGGCAATGCGGAATCCGTTTCCAGTGCTGACACGTCTGCAGCTCGGGTTCGAAAACGAAACGTCGTTGGTCATTCCCGAGTCGTTCCTGGGTGGATCTGTCCCACATCTGCGATCACTCGTCCTGGATTACGTTCCATTTCCGCGATTACCCAAACTACTTTCGTCGGCCACTCACCTTGTACATCTTCACGTCTTGAATATTCCACATTCTGGGTACATTTCACCCGAGGCGATGGTCACCTGCCTATCCGTGTTGACCAGGCTTGAAATACTTTGGCTTTTATTCGAATCCCCTCGATCTCGCCCACACCAGAAAAGCCGTCGTCCGCCTCTGCCAACACGCACTCTCCTCCCTGCTCTCACTCAGTTTGAGTTCAAAGGGGTTAGTGAATATTTGGAGGACCTCGTGGCTCGGGTCAACGCCCCTCTTCTCGACAACCTGAAAATAACCTTCTTCCACCAACTAATATTCGACACTCCACATCTCGCCCAGTTCATCAGTCGCACACCAAAGCTCAAGGCGCACGACGAAGCGCATGTGGTCTTCTCCGATTCGGACGTTTGGGTCACACTCCCATTCAGCAGAAGGCTCGAGCTGAGAATCTCATGCAGACAGTCAGATTGGCAGCTTTCATCTCTGGCACATGTCTGCAGTTCGTCCTTTCCTCAGGCTCTCATTCCCATGGTAGAACATCTTTACGTCCAGAGTGGATTTTCGCGACGACATTGGCAAGACGACATGGAGAGCGACCAATGGCTGGAATTTTTGCAGTCGTTTTCCGCTGTCAAGGATCTCTACCTAGATCAGGAATTCGCGCCACTTATCGCGCCCGCCCTCCAACAGCTCGTCGGGGAAAGAGTGATTGAAACGTTACCCGACCTTCAAAGTCTTTTCTTGGAGGGCCTACAGCCATCGGGACCTCTCCAGCAATCCATTGGGGAGTTCGTTGCCGCGCGACAGCTTGCCAATCACCCCGTAGCCGTCTCTCGCTGGGAGAGAAAGTAGTTTGAAAATCGATGAGTGCTCTCTGTGTAGTCTACTTAATACCCATCTTTTGGCTCCAGAGACGTCAGTCAAACCACTTTATTAACAT
>WNFO01001591.1_pt1 | contig 18069 bp, 16 predicted proteins | sample 5400251 | NCBI WGS metagenome assembly WNFO01 (sample SAMN13153354, study PRJNA577476) | soil metagenome | isolation source: 100 cm saprolite under Madrone tree | place: USA:California | collected 2016-06-14
GACGCTCGCCTCGAGGGCGCCGAGATTGGCCTGCATCGCCTCGACGTTGGCCTGGGATACCGCCGTGGTCGCGCGCGCGGCCGCGAGCGCCGTCCGCTTCTCGTCGGCGTCCTGATGGGCGACCAGCTCGTCACGCTCCAGCTTGCCGAAACGATCGGCGGTGACGCCGGCGAAGCTTTCGTTCGCCTTCGACTGATCGAGACCGGCGCGCGCCTGGTTCAGGTTCGCCTGCGCCTGCGTATAGCTCGCGCGGGCCTGCGCCAGACCCGAGCGCGTCTGGGCCAGCGCGGCGCGGGCCTGGCCGAGCTCCTGGTCGAGCTCGGGTGTGTCGATCTGGGCCAGGACCTTCCCCGGCGCCACGCGGTCGCCGATATCGACGTAGCGCTCGCGGACGTAGCCGCTGGTGCGAGCGTAGATCGCCGCCTCTTCGATCGCCTGGATGTTACTCGGCAGCACGAGGTCGATCGGCCCGTCCGAGCGTCGCGGCGGCGCGACGCTCACCTGGACGAGCCCGGCATCGGGAGCGGTCGACGCCGCGACGAGCTCGGCGTTCTGGCGCAGACGCGGCAGCACGCCGATGCCGAGAAGGATCACGAGCAATGCCAGACCGATGAGAAGACTCCACGTCGTTCGTGACTTGGGCATCGTTCACTCCTGAGGAGCCGGCGATGCCGCACCGTGTGGCTCGGCATCGGCCAGGAAGTCGCGCTTCGGCGGACGGCGGCGGAGGACGCTGTAAACCAGAGGAACCAGGAAGAGCGTGGCGAACGTCGCGACCGTCAGGCCACCGATCACCGCCCGTCCGAGCGGCGCGTTCTGCTCGCCGCCCTCGCCGAGTCCGAGCGACATCGGCAGCATGCCGATGACCATCGCCAGCGCGGTCATCAGCACAGGGCGCAGGCGCGTGGCGCCGGCCGCGAGCGCGGCGCTTCGCGCGTCGTGGCCCTCGAGCATCTGATCGTTCGCGAAGGTCACCACCAGGATGCTGTTCGCGGTGGCGACGCCGACACTCATGATGGCGCCCATGAGGGCAGGCACGCTGAACGTCGTATGGGTGACGAAGAGCATCCACACGATGCCGCAGAAGCCGGCCGGCAGCGCGGTGATGATGATGAACGGGTCGAGCCACGACTGGAAGTTGACCACCATCAGCATGTAGACGAGCAGGACGGCGAAGATCAGGCCAAGACCCAGGCGGAGGAATGCCGAGTTCATGCTCTCGACCTGGCCCCGCACCGAGATCGTGTGGCCCGGCGGCAGCTTGGGCCTGAGCTCGGCGACGATCTTCTGCACGCCGGCGGCGACGCTGCCGAGGTCGCGATCGTGGACGTTGGCGTACACGTCGAACACCGGCTGCACGTTCGAGTGGCTGATGACCGCCGGTACTTCCCGCCGCTCGAGCGTGGCCAGATTGGCGAGCAGCTGCGGCGGTCCAGGGGTCGCCGCGGTCACCGACGTGTTCATGAGATTGTTGACCGAGTCGACCCGGCTCTGCGGCGTCTGGACCGCGACCACATAGTTGATGCCGCTACGGGGATCCGACCAGTAGTTCGGCGCCACCACCGCGCTCGAGCTCAAGGTGACGAGGACGTTGTTGGCGACGTCGCGCTGGGTCAGCCCGAGCTCGGCCAGCCGTGAGCGGTCGACGTTGACCATCAAGGACGGCGCGTTGACGATCTGGTGCAGGTGGACATCGGCCGCGCCCGGAATGCGCGACATGCGCGCGGCGGCCTCCAGCGCGATCTCGTGGGTCGCCTGCTGGTTGAATCCCGTCACCTGCACGTCGATCGGCGCCGGCAGCCCGAAGTTCAGGATCTGGCTCACGATGTCGGCCGGCTGGAAGAAGAATGTCACCCCCGGGTACTCGCGCGGGAGCGTCTCGCGAAGCGTCTTCATCCAGCGCGCGGTCGGCTCGTGGTACTCGGGATTCAGCGCGACGAGGATCTCGCCGTCCGACGGCCCGATGGTCACACTGTCCGTGAAGGCCAGGTTGATCGGCTGGGGCTGGCCGATGTTGTCGATGATCAGCTGGATCTGGTCCTTCGGGATGATGCGGCGGATGGTGGCCTCGACGTTGGCGAACACCTGCTCGGTTTCCTCGATGCGCGTGCCGGCCGGCGCCCGCACGTGCAGGCGGAACTGCCCGGTGTCGACTTCAGGAAAGAAGTCGCGCCCCACGAACGGCAGGAGCACCGCGCCGCTCACCGCGATCACGCCGAAGACGACCACGACACGTCCGCGGCGCACCAGCGCGGTTTCGAGCGCGCCGACATACGCGGTCCGGAGGCGCTCGAACTGGCGCTGGAATCCGGCGTGGATCCGGCCGAAGAAGCTCGACGGAGTGCCCGCGCCCGCCTCGTCGTGGGTCTCGGCCCCGAGGAGATACCGCACGAGCGTCGGGACGATCGTGCGCGAGAGCAAGTACGAGGCCAGCATTGCGAACACGACCGCCATGGCCAGCGGCGTGAAGAGATACTTCGCCGGCCCCGTGAGGAACACGACCGGGACGAACACGATGCAGATCGAGAGCGTCGAGACGAAGGCCGGCGTGGCGATCTGCTGGGCGCCGTCGAGGATCGCCTGCACGAGCCGCTTGCCGAGCCCGAGGTTCCTGTGGATGTTCTCGATCTCGACGGTGGCGTCGTCCACGAGGATGCCGACCGCCAGCGCGAGCCCGCCGAGCGTCATCACGTTGAGCGTCTGGCCGATCGCGCTCAGGATCGCCAGTGACGTGAGGATCGACAGCGGGATCGACGTGATCACGACGAGCGTGCTCCGCCAGCTCCCCAGGAACAGCAGGATCATCAGGCCCGTCAGAGCCGCGGCGATCGCCCCTTCGGTGAGCACGCCAGTGATGGCGGCGCGCACGAAGAGCGATTGATCGAAGAGCTCCTTGACCTCGAGCCCGGGCGGCGCCGCGGCGCGGATCGACGGGAGCAACGCCTTCAGCTGCTTGACGATCGTCAAGGTCGACGCGCCGCCCTTCTTGATCACCGTGAGCAGCACCGAGCGGCGACCGTCCTGACGGACGATGTTGGTCTGGACCGCGAAGCCGTCGCGCACGTGCGCCACGTCGCGCAGATAGACGGTCGCGCCGTTGACGACCTTGACGGGCAGCTCGTTGAGCGCGGACACGGCGTCGGGGCTGCTGTTCAAGCTCACCCGATACTCCTGCGGCCCGAGCTTCACACTGCCCGACGGTAGAGTCAGGTTCTGGAGATTGACGGCGTTGCTGACGTCCGACGCCGAGATCGACTTCGCCAGGAGCGCCTGGGGATCGAGGTCGACCATGATCTGGCGTGGCTTGCCGCCGTACGGCAGCGGCAGGGTGATGCCCTGGATCGGCGCGACCTGCTGACGGATCCGGTAGATGCCGTAGTCGTAGAGCTGCGCCTCCGGGATCGCCTTGCCGCTCAGCGCGAGCTGGATGATCGGCACGCTCGAGGCGTTGTACTGAAGGATGAACGGCGGCACCGCGCCGGGCGGCATACGGCGCAGGATCGTCTGCGACACGGCCGTCACCTGGGCCAGCGCCCCCTCGACGTTCACGTTCGGCTGGAAGTAGATCTTGATGACGCCGACACCGGGGTAGGTGTGCGACTCGATCGCGCGCACGTCGCTCACCGCCGACGAGATCGTGTACTCGGAGAACGTCGTGATCCGCGAGGCCATGTCTTCCGTAGTCAAACCGTCATAGTTCCAGATCACCGAGACAACCGGGATGTCGATCTCCGGGAAGATGTCGGTCGGGGTCGTCACGATCGCGAAGACGCCGAGTAACAAGATCGCGAGGCCCATCACCACGAAGGTGTACGGCCGCCGGAGCGCCAATCGAACGATCCACATGAGCCCGGGTTCCTCCCTTCCCCTGTTGATGCCACGGAACCGTCGGGCGATTCCTCGGTGCATGACACCGAGAACAATCGTGTTTTGACGTCAGCGGAATGACGAAGTGTTCGGGCAGTTCGGGCAGAAGGCCCGATCGGGTCAGGACTGCGCGACGTCAGAGCGACGCGGGGCCCGAGCGTCGTCGCGCGAAACGGGAGAGCCGATCGAGCAGATCGCGAAGGAGCGGACGCTTGCGCGCGTCGGCGCCGGCGGCCTCGCGTGACGGCGCGTCGAGCGAGTCGACGAACGTCACGATCTCGCGGTTCACCCATTGCGGCGCTTCCAGCGGAAGCATGTGGCCGGCGCCGTCGACGAGGCGCAGGCGCGATCCTCGGATCAGCGCGCTGAGGCGCTCGGCCAGCGCCGGTGTCGTGAGCCGGTCGTGGTTTCCCGCCAGCACGAGCGCGGGCACATCGAGGCCGCTCGCCTGCGCGGTCAGATCCATCTCGCGCGCGGAGCGCACGTCGTTCTGGATCGTCTCCGGCCGGCACGCGCGCAGCTCCTGCATCGTGATCGCGACCGCGTCGGCGGCCGCCTCCGGCGCGAACAGGACCTTCTTGACCATCGAGAAGAACAGGAGCCGGCGCAGCGGCCCGGGAAGATACGCGACGAGCCGTTCGCCCACGCTGTCGACCAGCGGAAGCTTCACGCAGCTCGCGATCAGCACGAGGCCTCGCACCAGGTCGGGTCGCCGCGCGGCCAGCGCGATCGCGATCGAACCGCCGAGCGAGTGGCCGACGATGAGGGCGGGGCCGCTCTCGAGCGCGCTCAGGAAGTCGGCGACGGCGGCGGCGTAGTTCTCGACGCTCGCGCCCGGCGCGGGATCGGACTCCCCGTGTCCCGGCAGGTCGAGCGCGACCATGCGGAGTGCGCCGCCCAGCTCTTGAAGCTGGCGTACCCAGGACCGCGCGTTCATGCCCGAGCCGTGGATCAGCAGCGCCGGTTGCGCGCTGCCGCCGCCGGCGGTCAGATAGGAGACGCGGCCTCGGCCCGGAAGCTCGATGAAGTTGCGAAGAATCTCGACTCCGCGCTAGCTCGACGTTCGCGCGACGCGCACGATGGTGATTCTGCCCTCCTGAGCGAGCCGTCCGAGCAATGAAGTCACCGCCTCGGTCGACATGCCGATCTTCTGGCTCAGCTCACCGGGCGTCACCGACTCTTGATCTCCCAGGCAGTTTACGATTTCATCGTCGAGGTCGTGCCACCCATCCGTCATCGCCGCCTCCCGCGCGGGCTCCGTCCACCCGACACGATTCGAGTTCGACACTCGAGCTCGATACTCCCGGAGCACGACGTGTGCCAGCGCTCCGGGAGGTCACGATCCCGGGGCTAAGTCCCCTCAGGTATGAGGATTCGCCCGGCGGCTCGGCGAGCCGTGCCTTCGTTGCGTGCGTTCGCGTGCCGACTAAACAGGCAGGTGGCCGAGCGCGCAGCCCGGTACGTCACAAAAGTGGGCGGCTTCGGTGACACCGCGCTGGTCGGAGATCGCGGCCCTCTCGATCGCGATCTCGGTCGATGAAAGAAGCTCGTCGATCCGATCTCGAGCCCTCGTTGCAATCGAGAAATACTCGTTCGCGTCCAGCCATGCCATCTTGCGCGCCCTCTCATGCGCTTCGCGCGGCCGTGCCGGGCGCGCGAGGACGAGCCTCGCTCGCCCGGCTCAGCCTCAACCGCGCGGAGCCTGCACTTCCTCGTTGCGGTCGTGCGGCGCCTGCGAGCCGCGCGGGGCCTGGATGTCCTCGCTGCGATCGCGCGGCGCCTGGACCTCGGCGCTGCGGGGCGCCTGGATGTCCTCGGACGGCTTCGGCGAGGCGCTCGCGATGCCCGCGAGCAGCGCGGTCCCCAGGAAGATGGCCAGTGCGGTCGTACGTTTCATGTCTTCGTCCTCCTTCGTTGTGCTGTTCGAGCCGATCGAACGCTAGAGCAGAGGACGTGCCAGACTCGAACTCGATGAAATCATTGAGGACGCATGTGCGATGTTTTCGCGTGGCGGTTCCAACGCGAAACGCCGGGTTCACGCTGAAACCACGTCGCGCGATCGTCGACTGTGGTTCCGCAGTGGAACGTCGTTTCGAAGTGGAACGCGCGCGTGATGAATTTGTCGTGATTCGACGCGGTTCTCACGTGGCATGTGATTTGCGCTACAGCGTAGACTGAACTGGAGGTTGTGATGCCGGCGCCGCTGATCCTGACGTTCGTCTCGACGGTCGCGTTCGCGGTTCAGCTCTTGATCTTCGCGTACCTCTACTCGTCGCACCGGGTTCGCTTCTTCCAGTACTTGCTCCTGGCCTGGGGCGCCTACACGCTCTCCAAGGGTCTCAAGCTCGTGGACGTACTCGTGCTGGGCGTCGATCATCCGAGCTTCGTCACCGACCTGACCACCGTGGCCGCGGTCGGCTTCACCCTGGCCGCCGCCTTCGCGCACCGCTGGGGTTATCGGTTCAGCGCGCGAGACGTGCTGCTCGGGAGCGCCGTCGCGGTCGGCTTGACGTTGGCCGGTGATCTGAGCGGTGAAGCAACCCAGCGCGCCGGAGGCATCACGCTCGGCCTCGTCCAGATGGCGACCGGTCTCCTGTTCTGGCCTTTCCAGGGCCGCATGACGCGGTTTCGCGGCGAGCGGCTCCTGGCCGCCTTCCTCACGCTCTGGGGCGTTCACCGCATCGCGACCCAGTTCGTGAGCACGGTACCGGGTTCGACCGGATACCTCGTGGTGCACGCCGTGTTCATCCTCTTGTACTTCCTCTCGACCTTCGCCGTGATCATCATGGTGCTGGAGCGCGCGCGCAGCGACAGCGAGCGGCTCCACGCGCGCCTGCGTGAAGCCGAGCGCCTGGCGACGGCGGGAGAGCTCGCCGCCGGCATGGCCCACGAGATCCGCAATCCGCTCGCGGCCATTCTGAACGCCACCGCGCTCCTCACCGACGAGAACGGGCTCACGCCCGACGAGCGAGCCTCGACGCTCGCGGCGCTCCGGACCGAGGCGCGGAGGCTCAATCGCATCCTGTCCGACTTCCTCCAGTTCGCGCGTCCCCAGGAAGCTCGGCGCGCGCCCGGCGACATCCGCGAGGTGGTCCAGCACGTGAGCTCGCTGATCCGCGAGGACCGCTCGCGCGCGCCGCGCGTCGACGTGCGAGTGGCGGTCGACCCGGCCGTCCCACGCTTCGCGTTCGACCGCGACCAGGTCACCCAGGTGCTGTGGAACGTGGCGCTCAACGCCGTCGAGGCGATGAACGGGCGCGGTCGCCTGTCGCTCGAGGTCAACCGGCGCCACGGCGACGTCGCGCTGTCGGTCAGCGACACCGGCGCCGGGATCGCCGCCGAGAACCTTCCGCGCGTGTTCGAGCCGTTCTACACGGGCAAGCCGAACGGCAGCGGGCTGGGGCTCACGATCGCCGAGCGCATCGTGGGCGCGCACGGTGGGCGGATCGAGATCGACTCCGAGCTCGGCCGCGGAACGCGCGTGACGCTCCTGTTTCCGCTCGCGGCCGCATGACGATGGCGCACTTGCTGGTGGTAGACGACGAGCCCTCGGCGCGGAGCACTCTGGCCCTGCTGCTGCGCAAGCGCGGACACCGCGTCCTCGAGGCCGAGGGCGTCGCGGCGGCGACCACGCGGCTCGCCGAAGAGGTGTTCGACCTCGTGGTGACCGATCTCCGCATGCCCGACGGCGACGGGCTCGATGTGCTGCGCGCGGCCAAGGCCCAGGCTCCCGCCACCGAGGTGATCCTCCTGACCGCGTACGCCGAGTGGAAGTCCGCCAAGGAGGCGATCCGTCTGGGCGCCCTCGACTACTTCGAGAAGGGCCAGGAGCCGGACGAGCTCTATCACCGCATCGACAAGGCGCTGGCCGGGCGCGCGCTGCGCCGCGAGAACGAGAACCTTCGCGCCCAGCTCCGGGAGCGCTACGGGCTGCCCGGGCTCATCGCGCACTCGCCGGCCATGCAGACCGTGCTCGACCTCGTCGAGCGCGTGGCGCCGACCGATGCCACCCTGCTGATCCAGGGCGAGTCCGGCACCGGCAAGGAGGTCATCGCCAAGGCGGTGCACCACGCGAGCGCGCGCGCGGCGCGCCCGTTCGTCGCGGTGAATTGCGGCGCCGTGCCGGAGACCTTGCTCGAGTCCGAGCTGTTCGGGTACATGCGGGGTGCCTTCACCGGCGCCGCGGTCTCCAAGCTGGGCCTCTTCGAGGAAGCCGACGGCGGCACCATGTTTCTAGACGAGATCGCCGAGATGCCCCCCGCGCTCCAGGTCAAGCTCCTGCGCGCGCTCCAGAGCGGCGAGGTGCGGCGCCTCGGCGCCACGCAGTCGAGCACCATCGACGTGCGCGTGATCGCGGCCACTCACGGCGATCTGTCGGCGCTGATCGCCCAGGGGACCTTCCGCGAGGATCTCTTCTATCGGTTGAACGTCATCCAGGTGGCCCTGCCGCCGCTCCGCGACCGTCGCGAGGATATCCCGGCGCTGGCCGAGCATTTCCTCGCGCGCTCGGGCGGCAAGCTCGGCCGCGAGCTGCGCCTCGCGCCCGAGACGGTGGAGCGACTGCTCCGCTACGCGTGGCCGGGCAACGTGCGCGAGCTGGAGAACGCGATCGAGCGCGCCGCCATCCTGGCGCGCGGCGACGTCGTCGAGCCGACCGACCTGCCCCCGCACGTGTCGGCGGGCCTGCAGCTCGGCCCCTCGCCCCAGCTGCCGCGGCAAACGTCTCTGGCCGAGGCCGAGCGGGTGCACATCCTCCAAACCCTGGAGCGCTTCGGCCGCAACCACTCGAGCGCCGCCGAAGCGCTCGGCATCGGCCGCACCACGCTCTGGCGCAAGCTCAAAGAGTACGGGATCGACCGCTAGCTTCAGCCCGTCAGAAAGCCTCGCTCGCGGCTTCGTGGTATGTCCGTGGTATGAGACAAGGGCATGGGGGCAATGATCCGTGGCTCACGCGGCGGGAGATGTTGGCGCTGATGGCGGCGGCTGCGCTGCCGGCCGGGGCCGGGGCCGCGTCGCCCATGCTGAGTCGTCCCATTCCCGCGAGCGGTGAGACGATTCCGGTGGTCGGGCTCGGCACCTGGCGGGTGTTCGACGTCGGCGGCTCGCCGGCCGAGCGCGGGCCGCTCAAGGACGTGCTCACGAGCCTCGTCGAGCTGGGTGGCCGCGTGGTCGACTCCTCGCCGATGTACGGCGCGGCCGAGTCAGTCGTCGGCGATCTCGCGGCGGAGCTCTCGGTCACCGACAAGCTGTTCCTCGCCACGAAGGTGTGGACGAGCGGACGTGAGGCCGGCGTGGCGCAGATGGAGCAGTCGCTGAAGCGGCTGCGCGCTCAGCGGCTCGACCTGATCCAGATCCACAATCTGCTCGACTGGCGAACGCATCTTCGAACACTGAGAGAGTGGAAGGCGGCGGGTCGCATCCGCTATCTCGGCGTCACGCACTACACGGCGAGCGCCTACGACGAGCTCGAGCGCGTGCTGCGCGCCGAAGCCCTCGACTTCGTCCAGGTCAACTACTCGCTGGGTGAGCGAGAAGCCGAGCGCCGCATCCTGCCCCTGGCCCGCGACCGCGGGGTCGCCGTGCTCGCCAACCGTCCCTTCGCGGAGGGCGGCCTCTTCCAGCGCGTGCGCGCTCAGGCGGTGCCCTCCTGGGCCGCCGAGTTCGACTGCGATAGCTGGGCCCAGTTCTTTCTGAAGTGGATTCTGGCTCACCCGGCCGTCACCTGCGCGATCCCGGGGACGAGCCGGCCGCAACACCTGGTCGACAATCTCAAGGCTGGCGTCGGCAAGCTGCCGGATGCCGCGGCCCGCGACCGGATGGCCGAGCATATCCGCGCGGTCTGACCAGACCCGACCGTTTCGTCGAGAAACGTCGTGTTCCGTTTGGGAACGCCCACGCGCCGGCGCGCGGCCAACCTCGCGGAAAGGCGGCACTCGAGTATGGCACCGAAGTTGAGTGCATTCGTCGGCATGAATACCAGGGTGATGCTCGAACGGTTCACGCCCTTCAAGCGAGACTCGGCGCGGCGCATCGACCGGGTGATCGACTACTTCGGCGAGGCTCCGTCGATGCGCGGACCCCGCGGCGACGGGAGCCGGCGCGCCCTCTTCCTGATCCCTAGGCCTCAGCTCAGGAGTCGGACCGAGAGCGGCGTCTCCGTGATCGTGTCGCTCTCGGCGCGCAGCCGGTAGCCGCGCGCGGTCGGCCGCGAGGTCACGCAGGCCGCGAGGTCGGTCTCGACGAAGTGCAGCGCGGCGCCGTCGTCCGCGGCGTAGCCGGCCGGGAATCCGCCGCGCACGAGCCGTTGATACGTCGGGCGCCGGTCCTTTTCGCCGTCGTAGTGTGGGCACGCGCTGCCCCGGAGAAAGCCGAGGCCGTCGCGCAGCGCGGCGAGCGGTCCGAACGAGTCTGTCACTCCGCACTCGAACCAGCAGATCATCCCGGCGCTGACGCCGGTGAGGATCACGCCGCCCTCCCAGGCGTCGCGCATCATCCGGTCGACACCATGCACCCGCCACACCGCCAGCATGTTCGCGGTGTTCCCGCCGCCGACGTAGATGATGTCCTGGCTCGTGAGGACGCTCGCCATGTCCGTCCGCGGTCGCCCGAAGAGGCCCAGGTGCGTCGCCTCGGTCCGATCGCCGAACGCCTCGTAGAACTTCGTGATGTACACCGGTGAGTCGCCGCTGGCGGTCGGGACGAAGCAGATCTTCGGGCGCGGCTTGCCCGCCAGCGTCAGGACGTACGCGTCCAGAGCCGAGCCCTCGGGCTCGACGCTGAAGCTCCCGCCGCCCATCGCGACGATCTGCTTGCGCGCGCGCGAGGCCGTCACCTGCGCGTCGGCTGATGGCCGACCGAGTCGGCGTACTTCTCCAGCTCTTCGGGCGGCAGGTACTGCGTCTCCCACTCGCGGACGCGATCGAAGCCGGCGAACGTGTGCACGTCACCCAGCGGATGCCGCTTGAACCGCTCGGCGAAGCGCTCCTCGGCCAGCGGTCCCTCGTCGCGAAGCGCCACGGCGAGATCGTAGACCGCTTCGATGGTGGCGCGAAAGGTCGCGCCGGGGATGATCGTCACGGCGATGCCGAGCTCCTGCATCTGGGCCAGGCTGAACCGCGGCGACACGCCGGTCTGGTTGTAGAAGACCGGGCCCTTCACCTCGCGACAGATCCGTCGCACCTCCTCGACGCTCGTCGGCCCTTCGACGAACGCGAGATCGGCGCCGGCCTCGAGGTAGGCGTTGGCGCGGCGAATCGCCTCGTCGAGCGAGCCGCCGGTGGCGCCGCGGGCGTCGGTGCGCGCGATGAGAACGAAGTCCGGATCGAGCTCGCGCCGCACGGCGTCAGCCGCCCGATATTTGCCGACGGCCTCCTCGATCGCGATCACGCGGCGGCCGGCCACGTGGCCGCACCGCTTGGGGATCACCTGGTCCTCGATGTGGATCCCGGCCACGCCGGTGCCGATGTACTCGCGCACCGTGCGCATCACGTTGATCGCGTTGCCGTAGCCGTTGTCGGCGTCGGCGATGACCGGGACCGCCACGGCGTTCGCGATGTAGCGCGCATTCAGATGCATCTCGGTCATCGTCGCCAGCCCGGCGTCGGGCATCCCGAGCAATGAGAGCGAGGTCCCGTAGCCGGTCATGTAGACCGCCGGAAACCCGACGTCGGCGAGGATTCGCGCACTGAGCGCGTTGTAGCAGCCGGGGACGAAGAGCGTCTTGCCGGACTTCAGAAGCTGCCGGAGCTGCGAGGTCGCGCGCATCGTGTGTCCTCCCCTTGGCCTGAACGGCCGATTCGATTGGGTGATACGCGCCCGGCACACGGGTGTCAAGCGACGTCGGGGGCGGCTCGCGCGAAATTTCGATCTTTTCCACCGATTAACTATTCTGGTTATCAGGAATCGGAGCTCAATCAGAATGCCCGGAGCCCCGTCGGCGCGATCGGGATCATGCAGGTCATGCCCGCGACCGGCAGGGACATGCGCGTGGGCGACATCACGCAGATCGAGCCGAACATCCACGCCGGGGTCAAGTTCCTGCACGCCATGATGAACGAGTACTACGCCAACGAGCCGATGGACCAGCTCAACAAGGGGCTCTTCACCTTCGCCGCGTACAATGCCGGCCCCGGACGGATCCGCGGGCTGCGCAAGCTCGCCGCCCAGCGCGGCCTCGACCCCAAGGTCTGGTTCAACAATGTCGAGCTGCTGGCGGCGGAGAAGATCGGCCGGGAGACGGTGACCTACGTCACCAACATCTACAAGTACTATCTGGCGTATCAGATGCTGGCCGAGGAGCGCGCGGAGCGCGAGCGGGCCAAGGAGGTGGCCAAAGAGAGTAAGTAGTCCCGGAGCGGCTCGCCTTGACAGACCTCCGGCGCGCGCCTACTGTCCCGAAATCATGTCCCGGGGCCTACTGCCCGGGACCCGGAGGATTGCATGACGACCCGTCGCGACTTCCTGACCACTACCGCGGGCGCCCTCGCCGGCGCGACGCTCGCCCCCCGGCGCGCGACCGCGGCGCCCAAGGCCATGACCGTCGTCCGCGAGAGCTCGTTCATCAAGCCGTTCGACGACTACTTCGCCAAGACCCTGGCGATGGACTACGAGAAGGCCACAGGCATCAAGATCAACTACGAGGCGGTGAGCGTGGGCGGGATGCTCACGCGGTTCACGACGATCGCCGAGACGAAGTCGGGACCGGAGATCGCGATGACGGCCCTCAACTGGCCGCAGCTCTTCGACCCGAGCCTCGTGGACCTCACCGATCTGGCGACTGAGATCGGCAAGAAGATCGGCCCCTGGCACGACAACATCCTCGACGCGGTGGTAGTCAACAAGAAATGGAAGGCGCTGCCGTGGGGCAACATCGGCCAGCTCGAGGTGTACCGCACCGACTGGTTCAAGGAGGCCGGCGTCAACAAGTTCCCCGACAACTGGGAAGACTTGCTCGCGGCCGGGCGCTTGCTCAAGAAGGCCGGCCACCCCTTTGGTTTCGAGCTGGGTCACGGCTTCGGCGACAACCACGGCTGGCTCTACCCGCTGCTCTGGTCGTATGGTGGGCGCGAGGTCGACAAGGACGGCAAGACCGTGCTCATCGACTCCGACGAGACGGCCAAGGCCGTCGATTTCTGCCGGCGCTTCTACAAGGAGACGATGTTCGAGGACGTGCTCGGCTGGACCGACGTGAACAACAACAAGGCGTTCTTCGGTGAGCAGATCTCCTGCACGAACAACGCGTCGTCGATCCTGGTCGTCGGCAAGCGCGACTTCCCCGAGATCGCCAAGGTCACCGATCACGCAATGAATCCGCAGGGCCCCAAGGGCCGGTATCACCTCCTCAATCCCGTGTCCCACGCCGTCCTGGCCCACGCGCCGGACCAGGCGGCGGCCAAGGCGTTCCTGCGCTGGCTCTACGACGACAAGCAGTTGTCGCGCTGGCTCGCTTCCGGCGATGCCTATTACGCGCCGTTCCTCAACGGCTACGAGAACCATCCCATGTGGGGCCCCGAGCCGCGCTACCTGCCCTACAAGGAGTCGCTGAAGACGTCGCGGCTGCATGGGTGGCCCGGGCCGCCGAGCCACGCCATGTCGGAGAGCGTGGCCAAGTACGTGATGGTGGACATGTTCGCCAAGGCGTGCCGCGGCGACTCGACCAAGGATGTCATCGCGACGGCCACGTCCCAGCTGAAGCAGATCTACAAAGCGAAGTAGCCCGCGATGTCCGTCCGGCCGGCGACGCTCGCGCGGACCGCCCCGGTCGCCGGCCGGCGGTCCGCGCTGCGCGGTTTCCTCGAGCGCGAAGGGATCTTCGGCTGGCTCATGCTGGCTCCGGGCGTGCTCTTCCTACTCGCGTTCGTCGCCTACCCGTTTTTCTACGGCATCTTTTTGAGCCTGGAAGACCGGCGGGTCGCCAGCCCGGGTACCTTCGTCGGCTTCGCCAACTTCCTGACGCTCGCTCACGACGACGTCTTCTGGCAGGTCGCGCGCAATACGTTCGTCTACGTCACGGTGACGACGGTGCTGAAGCTGGCGGGCGGGCTCGGGATGGCGCTGGTCATGAACCAGGCGTTCCGCGGACGCAACCTCGTCCGCGCGTTCCTGCTCCTTCCGTTCATCGTCCCGACCGCGCTGTCGACGGTGGCCTGGATGTGGATCCTCGATCCCACCTTCAGCGTCGTCAACTGGCTGCTCGTCCACGTCAAGCTCATCAGCAGCGGCTACTCGTTCCTCGGCAACGCGACCCTGGCGATGGGATCGCTGATCGTCGTCAACACGTGGCGCGGCATGCCGTTCTACGGCATCACGTTGCTCGCCGGCCTGCAGACGATCTCGGCCGATCTCTACGAGGCCGCCGCCATCGACGGCGCCACCGGCTTCCAGCGGTTTCTCTATGTCACCCTGCCCGTCATCAAGCCGGTGCTGATCATCGTGACGATGTTCTCGGTGATCTTCACGTTCGGCGACTTCCAGCTGATCTACGCGCTCACCCACGGCGGGCCGGCCAACGCGACCCACGTCTTCTCGACGTGGTCGTTCGACATCGGCATGTCGGCCGGACAGCTCGGGATGGGCGCGGCGGTGGCGCTGGCGATCCTGCCGGCGCTGGCCGTGCTGATCGTCGGGCTCACGTTCTATTTGGCACGGGAATGAGCGTTTCGGGGATCATCTCGGAACGGGTGTCTCGCCGACCGTCGAGCGCCGGAGGCCCGGCGAAGGCGCTCGGACGGCAACGATGGTAATCGGCGGGCGCGGTCTCGGCGGGCGAGTGCTGCGGCTCTACGTGCCGCTGGCGCTGTTCATCGTCGGCCTGCTGTTCCCGTTCTACTGGATGCTGATCACCTCGATCAAGCCCAACCGCGAGCTCTACAACGCGAAGATCATGCCTTTGATCGTCTATCAGCCGACGCTCAAGCACTACGTCGATCTCCTGTACGAGACGAACTTTCTCACGTGGACCTACAACACGATGCTGGTCGCGGTCGTCACCACGGTCATCTCGCTGGTGCTCGGGACGATGATGGCGTACCCGCTCGCGCGCATGCGGTTTCCCGGCACGGCCGTCGTCGCCATCGGCGTCGCCGCCACGTACCTCGTGCCGCAGCCGCTCCTCTTCATCCCGATGTCCGACATCATCAACCGGCTCGAGCTCGGCAACACCTTGACGGCGGTCATGCTGACCTATCCCACGCTCCTCCTCCCGTTCAGCGCGTGGCTCTTGATGGGCTACTTCAAGAGCGTGCCGCGCGAGCTGGAAGAATCCGCGCGGATCGACGGCGCCAGTCGGTTCCAGGCGATGACGCGCATCGTGCTGCCGCTCTGCACCCCCGGGCTCCTGTCGGCCGGAATCTTCGCGTTCACCTTGGCCCAGAACGAGTTCCTGTACGCGCTGATCTTCCTGGCCAAGAGCGACGTGCGCACGGTGCCGATCGGCGTGATCACCGAGCTGATCCGCGGCGACGTCTTCTACTGGGGCCAGCTCATGGCGGCGGCGCTGCTCGGCTCGGTGCCGGTTGCCATCATCTACTCGTTCTTCGTGGAGTACTACGTCGCCGGTCTGACGGCCGGCTCGGTGAAGGGCTGAACAATGAAAATCGTGCGAGCGGGTACCTTGATCGATGGCACCGGGGCTCCTCCGGTGCGCGACGCGGTGATTCAGATCGACAACGGCCGGATCGAGGCCGTGACGACGGCCGGGCCGAGCGGAAGCTGGCCGTCCGCCACCGAGGTGATCGACGCCTCGGGCCTCACCGTGCTGCCCGGGCTCATCGACTGCCACGACCATCTCGCGTTCCACGGCTACGAGCTCGCCAAGCGCTGGGGTCTCGACGAGCCGCGCTCGACCTGGCATCTGCGCACGGCGACCGTCGCGCGCCAGATCCTCGAGTCGGGCTACACGGCGATCCGCGACGCCGGCGGGCTCGACGCGGGCTTCCGGGTCGCCATCAACGAAGGGTTGATCCCCGGGCCACGCCTCGTGCTGTCGCTCGCGATCATCTCGCCGACGGGCGGTCTCGGCGATCGCGTGAGCCCGTCGGGCCACCGGGCGCCGACCGAGAGCGATCCGAGCCTGCCGTCGAGCGTCGCCGACGGCGTCGAAGCCGTGCGCACGACCGTCCGCACGATGGTCCGCGCCGGCGCGGACCAGATCAAGTGCGCGACGACCGGCGGGGCCAGCTCGCGCGCCGGCCACGGGCCGAAGGATTCCGAGTTCACGCTCGAAGAGATGAAGGCGCTCGTCGACGAGGCGCACGCGCTCGGGCGACGAGTGATGTGTCACGCGCTCGGCGGAGCCGGGTTGCGCGTCGCGATCGAGGCGGGGGTCGATTCGATCGAGCACGGCTGCTATCTCGACCAGGATCGGGAGCTGATCCCGATGATGGCCGAGCGCAAGATCTTCTTCGTCCCGACTCTGACCGTCTACGAGTATCACCGCGAGTCGCCGGCGCCCCACGTCCGGGAGCGAGCCCACGCGCTGCGCGCGCATCACGTCGAGAGCGTCGGGCGCGCGCTCGCGGCCGGCGTCAAGGTGGTCGCTGGCACCGACGCCGGGGGCCACGGTCATCCGAGCAACGCGCTCGAGCCGGCGCTTTTGGTCTCGGCCGGGATGACGCCGATGCAGGCCCTTCAGGCGGCGACGGGCCGCGCGGCCGAGTGTCTCGGGCTCGAGGCGGAGATCGGCACGATCGCGAAGGGCAAGTGGGCGGATCTCGTCTTCGTCGAGGGCGATCCCCTGCGCGACATCACCCTGCTCCAGGACAAGCGTCGCATCAAGCGCGTGATCAAGGGCGGCGTGACCGCCCGCGGCTAGCGGCGCGAGCGTACCGGCGGGCGGGCGCACGAGTATTAGTCATCCCGGGCCGGTGACTGCCCAAGGGAGAGGCAATCGGATTGACGTCGGTCCCGTGAGCCGCGAGCCGGAGCATATAGAACCGCGACTTGGTCACTCTCCCAGCCTGGCGTGGTCCTTGCTGATTTGCCCTGGCTCCGGGCGCGGGTGGCCACGCTCGGCCGGAAAATCTTTGGCGGAGAAATCTTGGTGCGGCAGCACGCGCTGCAGGCCGCCGCGGGGCCGTCGTGCGAGCCGCAGGGCCGGCCGGGGGCTGGGGTCCCCAGGCCCCGAGGCGAGCGATACGATAGGGCCCCGCCGGTCGAGGCGCGCCTCTAGATAAGGAGCCGGAATGAAGGAGCTCGTGGGACGACTCGATCGTCGGGAACTCTTGCTGGGCCTCGCGGGAGCCGGGGCGCTCGGCGCCCTCGCGGGTGTCGGCCGGGCGTTCGGCGCCGACAAGCTGGTCGTGGGGGTCATCTACGTCGGTCCGCGCGACGACTATGGGTACAACCAGGCGCAGGCCCAGGCGGCCGCCGCCCTCAAGAAGATGCCGGGGATCACGGTGGTCGAGCAGGAGAAGGTGCCGGAGACCACCGACGTGCAGAAGACGATGGGCTCGATGATCGAGCAGGACGGCGCGACGCTCCTGTTCCCGACCTCGTTCGGCTATTTCGACCCGCACATCCTCCGCACGGCCGAGAAGTATCCCAAGGTGCGCTTCGCCCACTGCGGCGGGCTCTGGACCGACGGCAAGCACCCGAAGAACGTCGGCAGCTACTTCGGCTACATCGACGAGTGTCAGTACCTGAACGGCGTCGTCGCCGGCCACGCCACCAAGACGAAGAAGCTCGGCTTCATCGCCGCCAAGCCGATTCCCCAGGTGCTGCGCAATATCAACGCGTTCACGATGGGCGCGCGCACCGTCGACCCGAAGATCACGACGCAGCTGATCATCACCGGGGACTGGTCCTTGCCGGTGAAAGAGGCCGAGGCCGCCAACAGCCTGATCGATCAGAGCGTCGACGTCGTCACGTGTCACGTCGATAGCCCCAAGGTGATCGTGGAGACCGCGGAGCGCCGCGGGATCTTCGTGTGCGGCTACCACGCCGACCAGTCGGCACTCGCGCCCAAGGGTTATCTGACCGGCGCCGAATGGAGCTGGACGACGCCGTACACGACGCATGTCAAGGACGCAATGGCCGGCAAGCCGATGAACAACTTCATGCGTGGCGGCCTGAAGGACGGGTTCGTCAAGACCGGCGCCTACGGCCGCGCGGTGGGCGACCCCGCGCGCAAAAGCGCGGATGCCGTCAAGGCGCAGATGATGAAGGGCGACTACGTGCTCTTCAAGGGGCCGCTGAAGGACAACG
>WNFO01001594.1_pt1 | contig 18064 bp, 19 predicted proteins | sample 5400251 | NCBI WGS metagenome assembly WNFO01 (sample SAMN13153354, study PRJNA577476) | soil metagenome | isolation source: 100 cm saprolite under Madrone tree | place: USA:California | collected 2016-06-14
GATAAGTTCGCGGAGCCCCTTGTGCAATGGGCTTTCTATGAACGCGCTGGATTTCGGCGGTAACCATTCCGGTGACGCGCAACCTCCGGATCAGGTGCCTGTGGACTGCGTATCCTGAGAAACCGTGCATAAGTCAGGTAGAAGTAACCTCCCTCGCGACCGACGGGAGGACTTCTCGGGATTATTCCCGAGTAACGGGCAAACCGGAAGTATTGTTCAAGTGAGAGTCTTGCCCCGACAGAACGGGCCGGTTTCCAATTCAACAAAAAGGGAGGAGTGCAAATTCGCACCCGCCACAAATCAAGAATGGATCGACTTAGGCTGCCGCCTTGCCACTCTTCGGCTTGATTGTTTTCTTGTCTCGTTTCGCAGCGAATTCTTTGGCCACGGCTTTCTGGAGCTTTTCAGCATCCACTCGATAGCGTTTGGCGGCTTCCATAAGAACGTCGTCGCGGCTGATGGAGGATCGCTGATACGCTGAGTGCAGCAGGCTCATTTCCAGAAGTAGTTTGCAGAGTTCGGACTCATCGTACGTGCCCACTTGCTTGACCAGAAGTTCCTGTGCGGACGCAGAGTCCTTCTTCGCCTCTACCTTGTGCCGCTTCGCCAGAGCCGGGACTTGGCTGTAGGAGAGATGGCCGATCAGATAGTGAGCGACCGCCTGTCCGCGCTTCCCGCCGTCCATGACGATGGCCTCTGCCATCTTCTCGCAGGGCTTCTGGTTAGCTGGTAGCTTGGTGCTTGCGCCGTTTGCCTTGGGCTTCTTGATCTCCAACTCCACATACCGATTCCGTCCAAGAGGAGCGCCCTCGCGGGAATTCCACGCCGCTGAAATCTGGATTAGCTGCGGCTTGGTTTCCAGAGTCTTTTTCATGCAAGAATCAATCTTGGCCCGGAAACAGTCGGGCGAAGTGCAGAAGTCCTTTCGCACGTCTGGGAACAGTAGCTTGTTGAATCCGGTTCGCTTCGGGCAGTTGGCACACGAACCTGCTTCGGGAACGAGTGTCTCATCCTGCTTGTCAAACGGCGCGGACGCCAGTTGTAGCTCGATTCGATCCATGCGGCCAACTCCCGAACTGGAATCAGGACTTGGCTGTTGCCCTCGCTTGTCCACAAGCCCCGAAAAGCAGCCGAAAACGCCTCCGGCTGTTGCGAAGCCGGGAGCTTGGCGATCAGCAAAGCGTGGCCGATGGTGATCTGGTCTTTCAGGAATGCCTCGGCCACCGGTGGTATGAGGTCAGCGAGTCTAATGCGACCGTAGACGTAAGCCTCACTCTTGCCAGCGCGTGAGGCAATGGTGGCGATGGTGTGGCAGGCTCTCCTAGTTCCAAAAGTGATTTGAAACCCAGAGCTTCTTCAAGCGGGTGGATGTCCTCCCGCTGCAAGTTTTCGACGCACTGCGCCTCGATGGCCTCGGCATCGGTCAGCTTGACTACGCGGACGGGAAGTTTTTCGAGTTCAGCCAGCTTCGCCGCTCGTAGGCGACGTGCCCCGGCTACGACCTCATACTTGCTTTCTTCCAGTTCGCGTACCAGAAGAGGGGCCAGAATCCCTTGCGTCCTGAAGCTGGCGGCGTTTTGTGCCGCTGACCATTTTGTGGCCGAGGATGCCCAGCGGCGCGTGGGAATGCTTGGTTCACGTTTCCAAAGGGCACATAACTGTGATAGCCGACACTCGACCGTACCTATGCTGCGGTGAGAGCCGTCGAAGCTATCGGACTCGGCCAAGCCTCAATTTCGGGTTTGCCAATAATCTACATCTCACGATATCGGCACGACCGGGAGCACGATGTGTGAGGGATGCTGGTCGTCGTGGTAAATCGTATTCACAGCAGTCCTCCACTGCCGATTGTCGTTAAGAGGTTCCCCGGTATTTGGATTAAGGTCAAAACGCGGAAAATTGCTGCTGGAGATGTCGACTCGGATTCGGTGGCCTTTCTGGAAAATCATTGCCGTAGGGTACATTTCGATAGATATCGGATAGATCTCCCCAGGCTTCATGAGCTCTGCATGTTCCAGTGAACTCCGGTAACGGGCGCGAATGATCCCGTCCTGAACGCCGAGATCGAATCCCGCGGGAAAGTCCTTACTGGGTGGATAAACATCCACCAGTTTCGCAGTGAAGTCCGTGTCAGGCGCGCTCGACGACGCCCACAACTTCATCGTTAGGGGACCCGTGACTTCGACATCTTTCTCCAGGGGCTTGGTCTCGAAAACGAGCACATCGTTTCTTGCAGAGAGCGGGCGCGTGTCCTCGCAGTTCCAGAGTTCAGTGCGGCACCGCTGGTCGTAAGGGCCTTGTTCCATCAGGTTTCCCGAATCGCCTGGGCGCTCGCTGGTATTGTGGTGCGAGACCGGACCATAATGCGCTGCAACGTTGCCTCCGATCGTCGGCACCGCATGCGCGGGATCGAATTCGTAGCTGGTGGGTGCCTCGTGTGAAGGCTTTTCCGTAGAGAGCACTCCATTCGATCGCAGGTAGTATGAAGTCTGCACCGCCCGTTTGAGCGGCCACTCCGACTCATCGCGCCAGTGGCCCCCAGCGAAGATGCGTCCCTCGCCGGTCTTATATCCATCGCCTCCGCCGATAATGAAGATGCGAATCGGGGCCTCGCGATCAACCCCATTGTCGATACCTTTAAGCCAGTGGTCGAACCAGCGCGATGTAAGCTGATCAGGATCGATACTGGATGAGGGCCCAAACTCAATTTCTCCCGCGGTTGTACGCCTTGCTCCCCCATGCCACCACGGTCCGATGATCAACTTCTGGTTGTGCTTCGTCTTGCTCAGCGCGATCCAATTCAAGCTCGTGCCCTGCAGGTTGGAATCGAACCACCCGGTGAGATGGTAGACAGGGATGTCCTTATAGTCAGCAACGTGGTCGATCACGTCCATGCCAACGTTTTTCCAATAAGCGTCATTGTCCCCATGTGACATGGCTTCAATGAGCCAATGCTCATAGCTGGGGACGAGTTGGAGCGGTGTTGTGCCAGGGCGCAGTGGCAAACCTTTCACATATTCGCGCACCTGCTCTCCAAGCTTCGCCATGGCCTCTTTGTTACTTGCTCCGTCACGATCACCTTCAGGCTCGAAAAGGTTAAAAATCTAGTTCATCCAGCGCAGTTCAAAGGTTCCATTATGGCGCAAACCGACGCGTCCCGCGTCAGAGGTCGCATACGCTGGAATCATCGCTTTCAGACATGGCGCGTTCGACAGAGCAAGTGCATGCTGTGTTCCGCCGGGATAGGACGCTCCTACGGTCCCAATGGCGCAATTGGACCAGGTTTGGGAGCCAATCCACTGGGCAGTGTCGTAGCCGTCGTTAATATCGTCGCGGAAAAATTGCCAGGTACCTTCCGAATTGAATCGACCGCGTACGTCCTGGAGTATGACAACATATCCCTGCTTGACCCAGTGGTTAGCATAATAGACATCGTTATCTTTCCCGTATGGCGTGCGCTCTAGAATAACGGGAAACTTACCTTCGACCGGCTTCTCGTTCTCTGCTGGGCGATAGACATTCGTTGCTAGGCGCACACCATCACGCATAGGAACCATGATGTTGGGGAAAGCGGCGATGCCATAGTTTGACGACCCGGAAGCGTCGGGAGTCTGAGCAGAAATGGAGGTAGCTAAAGCAACAAGGCAGCAAGTCATCAACACACTGGGTCTTGCAGTCATCTGAGAGCTCCTGATTGGGACCGACGACTGAGCGCGGCATTGCACGACCCCACTATGGTCGCAATACCCCGCCATTTAACCGAGCCTTGGATGTTATCGTACTCTCAGTTGGGTTTCTGCAAACGGGCTGTCCGACAAGTTGAGAGGAATTCAATCTGTCCTGCAGCTAAAGTGCAGGCTATTTCACATAACGGGTGCGGTTAGGCGGATCATGGACCTCCATCGGAGATTTCCGAGTGGAGGTTTTTCATGCTCGAAGATTATTACGTTAAGCCTTCAACCATCGACAGAGTTCGTAGTAGCTGGCTCGCTCCGCAGATTGAGAGCTACTTGGAATGGCTACAAGCGCACGGGTACTCTCGCCTTGTTGTGTATCGCCGGTTGCCGCTGCTTTTTCACTTTGCCGAGTTCGCACAGAAGAAAGGTTGCAAAGACGTTGCTTCTTGTAAGACCTATATAAAGGTGTTCGTATTGCAATGGCTGGAGCAACACGGAGCCAAGGAAAAGACTGCCGTTGCGATACGCAAGCACGCTATCGATGCTGAGTGTGGCGTACGACAGATGCTGCAGCTGGCCTGTAAGGAACCAGTAACGCGCAATCGTCGGCGTCGCCCATTTCCACTCGAATCAGCGGTTCCGGGGTTTGCTGAGTATTTGCGCAGGGAGCGTGGATTCGCCGAAAGCACAATTCGCAATTACCGTCGTCACCTCAGTGAGTTTGCTCAGTACCTGAGCAAAACTGACATCACTTCTTTCAGTCAGTTGTCCCCAGCAGTTCTGGCGGCGTTCATTGTGCAGCACAGGCCGAAGGTGGCTCCCCGTACACGCCTCGCTCTCTGCTGTCATTTGCGAGTTTTGTTGCGATTCTGTTACCGCGAGGGGATCACGACTCGGAATCTCAGCGGCGCCGTGGGGACTCCACAGATATATCGACTCGATGATGTGCCACGTTCGATCACATGGGATGGTGTTCATCGTTGCCGGAAATCAGAACGTGGTTGCGGATAATCTTGCCGTTTCGTTCGAGAACGGAAGCGAGTTTCCAAGACCCGCCTACTCGAACCTTTTTGAGAATATTGACCCGTTCGGCGTACCGTTTGGTGCGAGCCATCGGCCTCCCTCAATGGGGGAGGACATTATCGTGGGTCAGATATTCGGTCAAACGGAGGAAGAATGGACACCAATGCGGACACCAAAGGAGGTAAGTAATTGAAAACTAGGGACGGTGGTTAGAAGGCAGCGTTCTAACCAACTGAACTACGTCCCCACTCGCCAAATCAACGACATGCGCAATCGCCAGTGTTTATGCGGCCTTGCGCGAATTGCATAAATTGCCCAATCTGCTCCAGACGACCCAGATTGCATCTAATCGGGCCGGAACCGCTAATAAACCGCCAATAAGAATCTGAGCAAATCGTCGTTACAAAATTATCCTAACAGCTTCTCATAGAACGCGAAAGCCTCTGCCCTGTCTCGCTCTCACTCTAAATCTTAATTGAGCTTTGCACCTTCATACGCCTGGCGGGTCAACTTGCTTGATTTAGACCTCCCGCTTGGGGCGCGTTGCTGGCCCGCTCACCTCTGGGCGATATCACTGGCCAATCCGCTCGCCACGCCTCAGGAGCAGCGGAGTTCATGTACCTGATGCGGACTGGCATGGCTGCGAGATCATCTGAAAGCTCAGCTTCATTCCGGATCGGCCACCAGTCGTACAATTTCGTCGATTGCTCGTTGACCGCTGAATAGTTTCTGGCGGGAAGCCACCACTTGCTTCACAGAATCCACGCCGGGCGGCAGGATTGTAGGGCACGACTTCGTTCGGTTGCTGGCCTAGACTGTCTTCCAGGGATCGTCGCCTTGCGACTCGCAGTTCGGTATTGATGTGAAAGATGTTGATCCCTGCTGCAATCGCCTGGCAGAAGTCGGTATCATCGGTTTCCGACCCACCGTGTAGTGTAAGAAATACTCCGGCAGCTTTCTTGATTTCGCCGATTCTCTCAATATTCAGCCGCTTTTTTCCTTTCCTTGCTCCATACTTTTTAGCATACCGTTACCGTGCATTGTGCCTACCGCTGGAGCGGGGATATCGACTCCGGTCGAGGTGACGAATTGTCGAGCCTCCTCGGGGGTTGTGAGGTTCCGGGATTCTTTCCGCACCCTGTCATGGATTTGGGAGGTTTTTCACTGCACGAATTTGATCTGCGGGCAAGGTTGTTGTGAATCAGATGCATAGGGACCGTGGCGCGCTCCACGAGCGTTCAGCGGAGCAATCGCGCAAAAGACAGGACGATTTGAACTCGCCAACAAGGGGCGGAGATCTTTGTGTTGCGATAACGTCTCCGGGGTACATCTTCAGATCCCGGTGTCAGTTGCGTGGATCTATGGGAGCCGGCGGCGTTCCTCGAGCCTCGATTGCCTCACCAGCGCGCAGACACAGATCCTCGCGATAGCGGCTGGCAACGATTTGCACGCCCACCGGACTCTGACCCACGAGGCCCGTGGAGACCTCCAGTATCGGCAAACCCAGCGCAGGCGTCGCTCGCAACAAAAACTGCGAATCCCACACTCGTTGAAACGCTGCGGTGCCTTGCAGATCGACTCCATCTGGAAAGGGCAACTCGGCTGAAACCGGAATCAACAGCACCGCATACCTATTCAGAAATAGCTGCCACTGGCGCGTCACAGTAGCCCGCTGAACGAGCGCTCGGGCTACGGCGTCGGCGGGATACGTTTTGACCCGGGGTCTCACGGCTGCCACCACCGCCAGAGCGCCTGGATCGCCGTCGCGCTCTGCCGCGTCCGCGAGCTGCGCGAAACCATCCCCGAGCCACAGCCATTCGTTAACTTCAGCGGCCTCATTCAACGGCGGCGTATCGTCAACTTCTCCCACGTTCCATCCTGCATCGGCAAGGCGTCGCCCTGCATCCAGAACAGACGCCTCGACCTCGCGCGCGACCTGCCTCCCTGCCGGTCACAGGCATAGTGCGGCATGAAGTGGCATGGGCGGCCCTTCCAGAGGCGCGGGGACCGACCAAGGATCTCGTGGACCGGCAGCCGACATGGCAGACAGACTGAGGCGAAGATCCTCGACGGTACGTGCTATGGGGCCCGCCACATGCATCAGCTGAGCTCCGATAGTGGGCTCGGGCGAAGGCGCGTTGTAGGGGCCCCAGTGGTTAGGGACTCGCCCGAGGCTGGGGCGTAACCCCTGAACGCCGCAAGCATACGCGGGATAGCGCACTGACCCACCGATGTCCGTCCCTAAAGCAATGTGTCCGATGCCCGCTGCGACGCCAGCAGCTCCACCACCCGTGGATCCGCCAGGAGTTAGCCGCGGATCACGTGGGTTGTGTGTGTGCCGCCATAGAGCAGGTTGCTCGTAAATCAACGTATGGCAAACGTTGGCGCGTTGCTGCGCCCGAGCAGCAGCGCACCTGCCCGCAACAGATTATCTACGGCAGGGCTGTTGCATTTGGCGATGAGGTTTTCTTGTAGCCTGCTCCCATCGGTCGTGGCGAACCCTGCCTGGTCGATGTTTATCTTGACAGTGACCGGCACGCCGGCCAGGGAACCCGGGTCGTTTCCGCGGGCCAACACACTGTCCACCCGGTCTGCCTGCTCTCGCACCAGATCCGGTCGGCAGTCGACGATCGCGTTGATTCGCGGATTGACGGAGTCGAGCCGTTGCAGCGCTGCGTCCGCTACCTCACGGGCCGACACTTTGCGCGTCCTTACCAGGCGAGCAACTTCGCTTGCTGACAGGCGCCATAGTTCGTTCATCGGGCTTTCTTCTATACAAAGCCATGGCAAGCGACGTGCCAACGGAAGAGCAATTGAATCGAAGGGAGATATCAAATCTAAAGGTTTTGCATTCCGCAAACTCACCGATAGGTGTTCCGTCCGGAACCGGAATGGTTTCCGCGTCCGATTGCATGCTCCTTGGTAGGAGCACGAAAATTGCCAAACCAAACAGCCGGACAGCCGACGCTCGTTACTTGGTAATCTGCGCGTTAGCGTGGACGTTGAAGCTCAGCGATATACGAAGGCCGAGGCTGGTGCGTCGATATAAAAACTCCAAGACTTTTTTGCGACAGGAAGTGTCTGCCCGACGTCTTTCTGGCTGCCCACTCGGGTCATCAGTTGATGCGGGATCGCTCAGGCCCGGATCTCCGAATCAGAAGGGTTCATCTTTGCACCATATCTCCTGGAAAGGAGGCGACAATGCATCAGAAAGTAGTGCCAGCTCCGTTTCGGCGGTGACTCGCTTGAGGTGTGATGCCATGGCCTCAGAGAGACGTTATTACGACACGAAGACTTCTATTCAACACGTGCATTTGATGCTGAGGCCGACACGGTCGATCGACCTGTTCGTTCCGTGAGGCATTTCGCGAAGAACAAACGCGTGCGTCGACGTTGGTCTTGTACGTGCAGTAATGTTGGTTGGAAAGCTGTCGGAGGGAAGGGGTGACCAGGGGAGCGAAAAGGGAGTGTTATGGTAACCGCTAAAGGCTCTGGTGTTTCCTATCGTCGCCCCAACAAGATCCGTCGACCGCGGGAGAGTGCGATGTCTGAGACCCGAGAGCGTGTTCATATCGAGGACGGGCCCAAACGGGTGCGAATGTACCTCGGCGGAGAGCTCATCGCCGACACGAAGCGCCTCAAGCTCGTTTGGGAGGTCCCCTACTACCCCGCGTACTACTTCCCGCGGGAGGACGTACGCATGCAGCTGCTGACTCCGAACGGGCGCACACAGCGCTCGCCGAGCCGCGGCGACGCCCACAACTTCACCGTCAAGGGTGGCGACCGCGAGGTCGAGGACGCCGCCTGGCAATACCCGGAGTCACCGGTCGAGGAGCTGCGCGAACTGATCCGCTTCGACTGGAACGCCATGGACGGATGGTTCGAGGAGGATGAGGAGGTCTTCGTCCACCCACACGACCCGTACACGCGCATCGACATCTTGCACAGCTCCCGGCACGTCGAGGTCGAGGTTAACGGCGTGAAGATCGCCGACACGCACCAGCCGACGCTGCTGTTCGAGACGAGGTTGCCGACTCGGTACTACATCCCGAAGCTCGACGTGCGCATGGACCTGCTCATTCCGACCGACACGGTCACGGGCTGTGCGTACAAGGGGTTCGCCGAATACTGGTCCGTCGATGCCGGCGGCGAGACGGTCAAGGACCTGGCTTGGTCGTACAAGACGCCGCTCCCCGAGAACGTCAAGATCGCCGGGCTGGTCGCGTTCTACAACGAGCGGGCCGACCTCATCGTCGACGGCGAACGCCAGACGCGACCAAAGACCAAGTTCTCGTGAGCCCAGTTAGCGCCGGGCGCGCGGTGTCAGCCCGTTGTTGGCGAGGCGGAGGGGTCTCAGTGCTCTTCATGCGACTTTTCCTTTCTGAGCGACAGGCTCAGTCTTGGCTTGCATCGATCTAGATCGGCGGCCGACACCCATTGCGCCGCGTATGGTCGACACATCACCAAGCTTCACACTACGTCACACGTTGCGGTAGCCCCGTTCCTGTAGCAGCCAGCTGTTGCCATCCGGATCGGAGAAGTTGGCAAAGCTGGCATAGTCTCCGCGCGCGGGGTCGAGCCCGGGTGCGAAACCTCCATCCCAGGCTCCAATGGGCGTCTTGTGCCGGATCTCTCCGACGTCGACGCCACGTTCGATCAGGCGGCTCCGTGCGGCCTCGAGGTCCGTGACGACGAGATAGACGTTGCGAAGTGAACCAACCAGCGCATCAGTGAGTCCGTTACCTATCTGGATCGAGCAGCTTGAGCCCGGCGGAGTGAACTGCACGACGCGGAACGCGTCGTTCGGCGAATAGTCGACGTCGAGCGTGAAGCCGACCTGGTCGACATAGAACCGCAGCGCTCGCCCGACGTCGCTCACCGGCACCGTGATCACTTCGACTGAAAACGTTGGCGTTCTCACGGTTACATCTCCTCGCTGCCGCGAGTTGCCGAGTGCCTGCTCATGCCGACTTGCGGCGGGGGAGCACTTCGGCGACGGTGAGCTCGCGATCGGGACCGTGTGGAATCACGGTCTGACCCGGTTCAAGATGAAGCTGTTTGCCATCGAGCTGCACCGAGACAATATCCGGCTCGAATGACAAGAAGTTGGAGATGCGGCCGACCTCGGGATATGCCTCAGGATACGACCATACTGCTAGATGTGCTTCACCGATGTTGTAGTAGCTGCACAGCCCTTTGTACGGGCAGAAGGTCTGGCGTTCCACGGGAGTGAGCGCAGAATCATCAACGTCGGCACGTGGAACGTACCAACGCGGCGCGAAGCCGGACTCGTACAGAACCATGGGCCGTTTAGTATCGGCAATGATGCTGTCCCGATTGCAGACCATGAGATGACGGGATGTCTGGCGGATGTCGATGCGGTGGTAGCTGTCGGCGGCATGGCCCACGATCCGTTCGTCCTCTTCGTAGAAAGCCTCCATGGCCGGCCAGGAGAATGCGACCCGTCCCTGCAATTCGCTCGCGTACGCGGGCAAGTCGATGTGTCGCCATGCCCCTCGCGGTGCGCTCTGCTTGCCCGCCTGAACGGCATACCAGGACGTGAGCCCAAGATCGGGATGCCGGGTCGTATGCTCGGTGTGTTGTAGAGTGTCGGGAGAGATCTCGGTCTCGGGGAAATAGGCCATCGGATAGTGGCCCGGCTCGAAGAGCAGAACGACGTTTTCGCTATCTGCGATCCAGTTTCCACCGAAGCGCACGCGCATCCGTCGACGCAACGGCTCAACGTACAACAGTCTTTTAGGCAGCGGTTCGGGCACCAGGAATCGGCCGACTGCTCCCGGTGATAACGGACCTTGTTGCCATGACAGTCCCATGATTTCTTCTCCTCTTAGGGGAATCTTCAACCAAATTGCTATGACGCAGCAGTACTGAAACCAGCAATTCTGCGCCGGGCAAATCGAGTTCATGTTGCATCCCGACCTTATTTTTCTCAGAGGTCGAGAATGACATTCGCGTCTGGGTGTGAGCAGCACACCAGCACATTTCCGGGAGCCGGCATCTCAAGCGGTTCGGGGTTATAACTAATCGATCCCCCAATCAGACCAGTCATGCAGGTGTGGCACACTCCAGTCCGGCACGACCATCTGACTGGAACATCGCACGCTTCCGCCAGCTCAAGCAAACTCTGGTACTTAGGACCCCATTCGGCGGTGATCCCGCTGCGGGCAAACGAGACTGAGGGGCCAGATCCCGGCGGCCCTTGTGGCAGGTACGGGCTGTGATCAACCCGCGCCATGCCAGGTGTAATCCCCTCAAGAGCACCGAAAACTTCCGTGTGCATATCATCGTCGAGCACACCCCAGTTTCGCAGCCCATCGCGCATGGTCTGTAAAAATGAAGACGGGCCACACAGATAGAAGTCACTATTTCGTGATACGCCAATCCTCTCCAGCAACGCTGTGTCAATGTGCCCAGAAACATCGAAGTCTGCCCCGGCTTGGTCGGTTGCAGCTGGGCTGCTGTACACGATGTAGCTTCGTCCGCGAGAGAGCTGTTTAAGGAGAAAACGCGATTCTCCCGCGAACGGATGATTGGCGCGATCGCGCGCTCCATAGATCCACCAGACCTGACGTTGTGATCTTTCGGTGGCAAGTGCGTGCAGCATCGACATTACGGGCGTTGCGCCGACGCCGGCGCTTAGCAGAACCACAGGATTCTCGCCGGGGCGTAGAGTAAAGCTTCCCCGCGGTGCACTGACATCCAACACATCGCCTTCTCGCGCACGCTTGCACAGAAATGAACTCCCAATCCCATTCGATTCGCTCTTGACGCTGATGCGGAAGTGATCGGCTCCTGGCAGGTCAGACAGCGAATAGCTGCGCAGAACCGGCGCTTTGTCCGGATCGACATGCAACCGCAAGACAATAAACTGACCCGCGCCGAAGACAGGAAGGGGTTGCGCGTCGATCGGCACCAGAAGGAAGGAAGTCACGCTCTCACTTTCCTTACGGATATGCTCGACTCGCATTTCTCTGAATCCGGGCCACGCTGGAGCGTTCTCCTCATTTGCGAGTCCCGGATTTCCCACCACCGTTTTCCCGCTCGACTCTTGCTTGAGTATTGCCTGGAATGAACTTTGCCAACCCTTGCTCAGTGCAGGAATCCGAAGCGCGCGTTCTAGTTGCTCGCGCGAATGTCCCGGTAAATACAAGAGAGCATCAATTTCGGCCACCGTGCTCCGTTCTGGACCGTCGGCAACTTTTACGATGTCATCGCCCGCACCGACTTCACCTTCCTGCAACACGCGGAAGTAGAAACCTGGTCTTCGATGTTCGACGAGCAGGGCTGGCATGCGAGGCTCGTTCATGCGGATTCCGACGCGGTAGCACGTTACGCGGGGCTGTGTCACCTCAAATACCGCATCGCCAATGTGGTACCGATCACCAATGCAGACTTCTTCATCAAGGAGTCCGTCAACAGTGAAGTTTTCTCCGAACTGGCCGAAACTAAAATCATTTCGGCCCAGATAGCGTTCCCAGTAATGGTAGGAGTCCATCTGGTAAGCAAACACGGCGCGCTGTTCTCCACCGTGACCGGCAAGATCCGCTTGGGCGTCGCCATCTACGTTGAGCGTGCGCACTGCTCGCCGATCCTTCACGGGAAATTTCCAGATCGCCGTTCGGACACTCTTGCCGTTCGATGTCACTTCACGCGGAAGACCAACATTCACTGAGAGCAGCCGGGCCATGAGTACCTCCTCGGCGGATAAGCCCATAAGCGGGCGGGGTTAACGCACCCAAGTCACTGAACGCGCAAGACGACGTGAGAATTCACAATGTCTGTTTCCTCGCCTTGGCTTCAGGTAATCGAATCGACTTAGAGCGCCCTGTGTGCGCATACCTTTCCAGGCCTTCCCCTGGAACTTGCGGCTGAAGATAGATGAGCAGTACACAACAGACCAAACCGAAACCAGCCAAAGGTGACCAATACGCCAGGCAGGCTGCGGTACCGAACATCCCGAGGGTTATCAGCGCCCGCATACGGGTAAAATGCCGCGTCGTTGGTGAACACTCACTTTCACTCGCTTGAGACAGTACCTCCTGTTGATATCCCAGGAATGCGATATTGACCATTACAAATACCGCTGCATAGACGACAACAGGGCCTGCCGCGAGCCTCGTGTCTGCAATCCAGGCAGTTGAAAAAGGTATGAGTGAAGTCATGAACAGATGTGCAAAATTCCACCATATAAGCTTCGGTGTGGCTTCGTGGGCAAAAAGCAAGAGGCGATGATGGTTGATCCAGATGATGGCAACAAACAGATAGCTGACGGCATAGCTCAATGCGGTGGGCCACAGAGGAAGCAGAGCCGAGAGCGTCGCTTGTGCTGGAGGTTTCAGGTCCAGAACCATAATTGTAATAATCACCGCGAAGACAGCATCCGAGAACGCTGTCAGCCGCTCTGTTGAAGTTGTTCTGTCCGCCATGACTTCTCCGTATTGGCTTCCGTCACTCCTTAGGTCTCTCGAATCTCATCCCGCTCAAGGCGACACTGCCTGCTTTGCTTCCAGGATGATGTCTAAAGCCTTCTGTGGCGCACTCAGCAGCGGTGTGTGATCGACGGCGAGCGACCTTGTTGTTGCGCCCATTCGATTCGCCATAAAGTGTTGTGTTTTGGGGTTGATCATGCGGTCCTCTTCGGCAATCAGGTACCAGGAAGGTTTGGATCTCCACGCCGGTGTTGGAACCGGCTCTTGGATACACTTCAGCGCGATTGGCCTCTGGACAGCTGCCGATAATGCGATTTGTTCTGCCGTGGCATGGTACGAGAAGGCATTTCTGAAACCCTCGTCCGGCATCCAGATGAAACCCTCAGCATCCGGGGCGAGTTGAGGCGACTGGGAGTGTTTTTCGTCTCGGTAGAAGACCTCTGCAACCGTCTCACCCTCGTCCGGAGCTAGTCCCGCGATATAAACTAGTGACTTCACGCGCGCGTCATTCACTGCGCCGATTACAGCGCCTCCATAAGCGTGACCAGCGAGAATGACTGGCCACCCTGTCCGGGCTATCGCACGCTTCAATGCCGCAATGTCATCTCCCAGTGATGTCAGAGGGATCGGAGCTGCGATTACTCGCAAACCTTCTCGTTCAAGACCGAGAATAACGTCTTTCCAACTGGAACCATCACCCCATGCTCCGTGAACCGCAACTACGGTAATGTTTCCAGGAGCCGTCACGTCGAATCCTTTCTTCTAGTCCAAAGCCAAGAGGGCACCCAGTTTAGCCAGCGCCTTAACTGAGGAACTTCCGAATACGCTCCGCGATGAAGCCGCTGGAGTCTTCGAGCGCGAAGTGGCCGGTATCAATCAGGTGCAGCTCAGCCTTCGGGAGATCTCTTTGATAGGCCTTGGCTCCTTCTACCGTGAAGAACGGGTCGTTCTTCCCCCAGAGAATCAGCATTCTCGGTTGTCGGTTGCGGAAGTACTCATGCCAGCGGTCATACAGCGCGACATTGGACTGATAGTTGTAAAGAAGATCGAGTTGAATTGCGGCATTACCAGGACGATCGAGGAAGAACTGGTCCACGGTATAGGAATCCGGGCTGATTCGGTCAGGGTCGACGATACCATGTGTGTACTGGAAGAGCGTCGTTTCTTTCGTCAGAAGATCACGTACTGGCTTCTCGGTCTCGGAATTGCGATTGGCCCAGAATGGCTTCATCGGATCGAACGCACCACCGATACCTTCCTGGTACGCATTCCCGTTCTGAACGACAATGCCTTTAATAGCATCTGGATGTTTTGAAGCAATCCGATAACCGACCGGTGCGCCATAGTCCTGCACATAGATGCTGAACTGCTTCAACCCCAGGTTCTTGAACAGCAGGTCCTCGACGTGTGCTGCAAGGTTGTCGAAGGTATATTCGAACTCTTGCACAGTGGGGGCATCACTGTAGCCAAAGCCCAAATAGTCCGGAGCAATCACATGGAACTTATCCGCTAATTGCGGTATCACGTCACGATACATGTGCGAAGAACTGGGAAAGCCGTGCAAAAGTACGATGGTAGGCGAATCCTTGGATCCGGCTTCGCGGTAGAACAGCTTATGCCCCCTTACGTTGGCGCGATGATAAGTTGTCATGATAATCCCTCCGTTCACTTGTTTAACGACCTATGCTGCTATGAATGTAGAGATCGATACTTATCGACGGACCAAGGAGTTGGACCAAGCAACGCGAGCGCCACAATGCAAGCAATGTAGAGGAGATCGCATTCGTATCCCGGAGGTCCAAACTGCGCTCTTCCGTTGTTAACGCTTAACAGCTTGATCGAACTGAAGCCATATGGCAGATGGACCGTGAAGATCGCAACCCCAAGCAGAATAATGGCCGGAATACTTACGAGAGGAACGAAGGCTCCGACCAGGAAAGCGACGCCCACGACAACCTCAGTGGCGATTGTGACCAAAGCCATAAAGTGCGGTAGTGGAACACCGGTTGCCTGAAGAATACCTGCGAACGCATCAAGGCCCTTGGACCCTTTCGCCAGACCGTGCTCCAGAAATCCGTAACCAACAATCAATCGAAGCGGGATCCCCGCGTAGGGCGCAAGTTTCGCCCGCGCACCCCGCCAAGCCAATATTTCCGCTGTGAGAGTAGACATTGTTCTTTTCCTATCACGATTGCCTGCAACGTGGTTGCCGTCCGCGATTTGCAGTTCAAATGCGGCTCATCTGTCGGTGAAACCTTAAGCAGGTCTTTAGCCAAAATGCGAGCGCTGCCGATGCGCAGAAAAGATCTTATTTCTCCTCAGTGCCTTGTCGACAGGAAGTGCCTTTTGCCCTATGGGGAGTGTCGTAATAGCGACTCGGAGACTTCCGCGAGACGCGGCATCGTGCACGACTTCTAGTCCCCGCCTAGATAAGTGACCCCTGTTGCTTAAATTCATCATCGTCGCTTAGGGCTGTTGTATGCCGTCATCACTTCCGCCCGTCCGGATAGACTCGATTTGCGGGGTCCAATGGTGCCGATCCACGATGCCCAAATACTTGAAGTCGCTGACGGTGGCGGTGATGCTCCCATCAATGCTCCCTTATTTCAAACAAGCGCCCCTGGCAGATCGTTATTTCCCGAAAATCCCTCGTCAACTTCCGGTCCGAAGAACAGCTCGCTTTCCGATCCCTTCTGGAGCGCATCTGTGTATTCTTGGCCCCGCGTACGGTAAACCCCGAGCCTCTTCATCTTGGTGATTAATGTCGTACGTTTAAGTCCCAGCCGGACAGCTGCACCTCGAGGTCCTCCTACCATTCCCCCCGTAGCACGCAACGTCTGCAAAATCAGTGCTATTTCGGCGTCCCGGAACGTGCCTTGTGCGGCGGTCGGAGTGATTGCATTCTTCTGTGATATGGGCAGAGGATTCGGAAGTACTCCATTGTCCGATCGGATCACCGCCCGTTCAACCAGGTTTTGCAATTCCCGCACATTACCCGGCCAGGAGTACTCAATGAACGCATTCATCGTTGTCTGCGATATCTGCTCAATCCGCTTCGCCATGCGCCGGGCAAAAAGCTCGACAAAATGCCAGACCAACGGCGCAATATCCTGCCGGCGCTCGTGCAGTGGTGGCAGCACGACAGGAAATACATTGAGACGGTAGTACAGGTCACTGCGGAATTCATTCCGCGCAACCATCTGGGTAAGATCGCGATGGGTCGCCGCCACCAGACGGATGTTGATGCGGTGCGTTCGGCCGCTGCCCAAACGCTCAAACTCCTGCTCCTGCAGGACGCGCAGCAGCTTAGGCTGCAACGCGTGCGGTAGATCTCCGATTTCGTCCAGAAAAAGCGTGCCGGTGTCGGCCGTTTCGAATCGGCCGATTTTCTGCGCGATCGCACCTGTGAAAGCGCCCTTCTCGTGTCCAAAGAGCTCGCTTTCCAACAGGTCAAAGGGAATGGCAGCGCAATTCAGCTTCACGAAAGGACGGCTGCGGCGTGCGCTAAGGTTGTGAATGGCGCTCGCGATCAGTTCCTTTCCTGTCCCTGTTTCGCCTTCGATCAGCACTGTAGAATCTGTGGGCGCAACCGAGCGGACCAGGTCTAGGGTCTCCATGAGAGCCAGGCTGTTACCAATAATTCGTTCGAAGTCCTGATGGCGGTTTGCCTCAGCAAAGCCCATCCTTGCGAAGCCTTGCACGAACGGAACAACAACACTTGGGCTTGCCATATTGAGTCCCCCTCAACCGTCTTAATATCTGCCGAAATCCTTCCGATAGTGAAATCTGACGGCTGTTACGCTGAGTGTGCAATGACCTGCGACTTGGGCGCTACCGTAGATCGATGCTCTTCGCAGAGGTATTTGGCGTAGATCAACACTACCCGCTTAGGGGGAACCGACGCTCCCCCTTCCGGGTGATAAGAAATCTTTTAGCGTTGTGGGATTTCGAAATGCTTCCTGCCGAAGAGATGCGCATCAATGGACCACGCGCCCGGACCGATCATTGCCAAGGTGGCACCCAAGGTGGCCAACATGACTGGAATCCCCAGACCGCCGGCGCTCGAACAAACAATCCATAGCTCAACGATTGCGACCATCGTTCCAGCGATCGGCGTCCATAAGCCAACGAGGAGTAGTATCCCGGCGACTGCTGCAAACATGTGCGGAACTATTGATGCAAATTGTGACGTGTCCCTTAAATGTGCGATCCCATAACAAAACAGAGTCGTGGCGGTTAACACCCGCTGGAGCAGAATGCCAATGCCCGGCCAACCGTTCGGGAAGGTGGAAAATAAGCGTTGCAAGAAAGACCCTGATCCAGCATAGGACATTCGCAACACGTCCCAAAACGGCCAAAAGGAGGTCCGCACCTCCATCTTTCAGGGGACCTCTAGCTCGATAATTCCACGCTTCAGCCCGATTGTAACGGCATGGGCCCGGTCGCTAGCCCCAAGCTTCGAGAGTATGTTGGCGACATGGCTCTTTACGCTGGCTTCACCGATTGAGAGCTGATCTGCGATCTGTTTGTTGGCGTTTCCGTTAGCGATCAGCCGTAATACGTCGATTTCTCGTGGGGTCAAGTCGTCTCTGGGATGATCTACTAGCCCGCATTATTCATGAAAAGTGGAGTGGAGTGTGATTGTTCGCATGAGTGATATGTAATTGCGACGACGGGGGAATTTCCTTCGATCGCGTTATTGATTCCAAAAGAATTAGTTGGGTTCAAACGTCAAGTTTGACAAGTGGGGACACACCTTCGCCAAGAGTGCAACCAGTCTGGTTTCGGATTGTAAAAAGTGGGAGATTTATCCGCTCTGCGCGCCCAAACGGCAGGCGATAAGACGGAAGGCAGGTAGAAACGGGAACGACGTGGGCAGGTGAATGACCCAGCGCCGTGCCGAGACCATTACCC
>WNFO01006673.1_pt1 | contig 18057 bp, 22 predicted proteins | sample 5400251 | NCBI WGS metagenome assembly WNFO01 (sample SAMN13153354, study PRJNA577476) | soil metagenome | isolation source: 100 cm saprolite under Madrone tree | place: USA:California | collected 2016-06-14
ATCAGATTCTTGAATGTGGCTGCCACTTTTGTTTACCTACTGTAGCGGCGGTCTATGACCGCCGGTTTCAGGCTTGACGAACGGAAAAACCCGGCGGTCTATGAAGGTGTGAACGAATTGCCAGGACAGGGTGTTCCCCTCCTGGAACAGGAGGGGTGGCTGCGCCAGTAAGAAAAAGACGCGAAGCCCGAAGCGGCGCAGACGGGGTGGTCATTATGGTAAATGTTGACGTTGTAACGTTATCTGGGACTGACCACCCCGTCTGCGCCTTCACAAGGAGGCTTCGCAGCATTTTCTTGATGGCGCAGCCACCCCTCCTCTTCGAGGAGGGGAACACCCTTTCCTGCGATTTATTCACACCTTCATAGACCGCCGCTACAGTCGCCGTCCTCGACTTTACTCGAAGAGTTCGGGGAAGTAGAACGTGACAACCTTGTTCATTTGAGAACAGGCGATCATGATCTCTTTGAACTTCGGAATGATGGCAATTCCAGCGTTCTGCCTTCCTCCTCCAACGAGTTCTTTTACCGGGATTTTCCAGCGGGGTGCAACGTCGCCGTCGTCCATGACACTCCAGACAGCCCAGTCATCCCTTGAATTCGTCAGGATCCAACCCTTCTCGGGATAGATCGCGATTTGGCCGCCTCCGAATCCGCCGGTCTTTGGTCCCTTGATCACGCGAAGAGGCTTGGTGTTTCCACTGGCCTCCCGGTCAAAGATCAAGAGGGCGCCACCGCTCTTCACCACCAGGAGATTATGGATCGGGTCCACAGCCGACTGGGGAGTCGGCGAGTTGATCAGCGTATCCGGACCGGCCAGAACTCGCTTGGGCGCGACGTCGCCGTCTGCCAGGCGGTCAAATACGTAAACCCCTTGAAGGCTACCAGTGCCGCGGCCCCTGAGGCCGTTGCCGACAGGCAGGAAGATCTCGTTATGTTCGGGATCCGCCGTCACCGTATTGAGAGCGCCGGTATCGGCTCCTAATATCTTCGTCTTCGGGCCCTGGATTACACGGACAGGCGGCTCCTCTCCGTTGACACTTCCGCGGAATGTCAGGATGGCTTGTGTCAACGGGCTGTTTACAACAATTTCATCGTGGATCGGATCATACGAAAAACCGTGCATGGTCCTGCTCAGCTTTGTCCTGTGACCCTCGATCGTTCGTACCGGCGGTTCATTTGTCTTCGCCTCCCGGGCGAAGCCCGCAATCTGCGGATGGGTCACTCAGTTCGGCACCCATATCTGGTCTCGCCTGGAGTCATACGCCAGCGCCTCCACTTTGCCGAACTTCAAGGACACCTTGCCCTCCGGTGCGCTGCGTATGGTGCGAATCGGCGCAACGTTTCCGTTCGCGTTGAGGGGATACACAACAGCGGAAGCATTCCCAAAGTTGGCGACCCACAGCTCCTTGTGCTTGCTGTCGACAAATACGCCGGAAGGATTCAGCAGGCCGGTGCGGTTCCCTTTAATGATTCGCGTCGGCGCGACATTGCCCTTGTCCGTTTCCTTGAAGACGAGCACGGACTGGCCGATGTCGTTCGCAACGTAAAGATCGCCTGTGTCGGGATCCAGCGACATCTGCGCCGGCCAGTTCAATTGTGTCAGCGAACCCTGAACGACGCGCAGGGGAGCAACATCTCCGGCCGCGCCCATGGGGTATACCGAGATCGACGGGTCCTCAAATCTACCGGTGCCTGCAACAGTGGAGTCACTGACGTGGCCCCAATTGGTCACGACCATTAGCTTGTTCTTCTGGTCCAGGACGATACCGTGAACGTCCGATAAACGAGTGCTCTCCCCCTGCAGGCTCCGCAATGGTTTTTCATCACCGGAAGCTCCCTTGCGGTAAACCGCCACTTGAGGAGGGTGCTGGACGCCAACGTAAAGCTCCTGGTTCTCTTCATCCACGGCGAGGGCGAAGCCGCGATGAGGAGTCTTCAGGGTCCGTGGTGGTTTGACATTTCCATTCGCCTCGCGAGGGAAAATGACAACCTCGTCCCCCGTGTCCGTTTCGACCGAATAGATGTCACCGTTCTTCGGATCAACGTAAATCCCGTTGTTGTATTGGATCTCGGTTTCCGGCCCTTGAATCACCCGCTTCGGTTGCGTGAACGGAACTCCTGGCGGCGTATTGTCGAGCCGGTTGAATATCCGAATTGCCCAGTTGTTTTGGTCCATGAGGACCACTTCATCGAAATTCAGATCCACGGCGACCGAGCTGTAGATTGGATCCAGATCCCGGATCGTTCGTGTCGGCGGACGATTGATAAAACCGGTCTGACCGGAATTCTGCGAAGCGGCATATACCGATGCTTCGCCAAACGTCTCGAACAGATTGGCCTGTTTGGATAACGCATCGTATCCGGGTTCGCAATAATCTCCAGACGCAGGTAACTCCTCAACGGAAACCAATTGAGGACCGCCGGTGGGCGCCCTCAATTCCGGCCTCTCTATCAGAGAAAGGGTGAAGATGCCTCCTGCAACTGCAACGATCGCTGCAAGGAACATCCTCCTACTTTTTGGGGCACGCATAAGCCTCCTTCGGAACAGTCCTGGAAAAACACCTTTGCGCAGTTAATACCAGGTTCGAATCGCTGTCAACAAAGCGCGCATCACTGTCTTGCAGAGGGTTCGCCGCTCTCCCGGGCTGGAACGGCAAACGCAAAGAGCGCGACCGTCACGGCAAAGAGCGTCATCGCGCTCAGCGCCAGCGACCGGTGAACACCGATCAACGCGCCGGCAACGCCGACAGTTACTCCACTGAAAGCGCGGAAACCGAAGGCGGACATACTGAAAAGACCGATCAAACGTCCACGGAGGTGGGCGGGCGCCAGAATCTGCACGACGGTCTGCGCTGAAGAATAAAATGCAAGATTCAGGATACCGGCCAAGAATAGCAATACCAGCGACAAATAGTAATTAGTTGAGAATGCAAAGGCCGTAATCGCGATACACCAGAGAATGGCACAAGCAATGGCGTTTAGGGGTTTGGCCTGAAGCCAGCCCTTTCCTTCGAGGAGGAATCCGCCAAACACAGCTCCCGCCGCACTGGCCATGAGCAGCGCGCTGTAGGCGAAATCGGCACGGCCCGCACCGAGATCGTCGGCAAAGGCAGGCATCAGCGTCTGAAATATATTACCGACAAGCAATGACGCGCTCCCGCCCAGGATAATCATGGTGATGATCGGCCGGTTCTGCGCAACTGCCCGGAGAACGTCGATGGCATCATTCCACGCCAGGCGCTTCGCCGCCGACGATCCTTCCCGAAGGTGTCCCGTGTATGGAACAACCATCAGCCACAAGGTCAACGGAATATAAATAAGGATGTTCGCAACAAGCGCCAGAGGAGGGCCCAGCACCAGCATCAACCCGGCTCCCACGGCAGGACCGAAGAGTATCCCCAACTGCCGGCTGGTGGCATTGAGCCGTACGGCGCTCTGGAGATGTTCGATGCCGACAATGTCATGGATCAACAACTGCTCGGCCGGTGCCCACATCACTCCGGCGATTCCATGAATAATCAGCAGAATGCCTGCATGCCAGACCTGAATTGTATTTGTGAAAAAGAGTACAGCCCACGCCGCGGACACGCCCATGAACAGGATCTGGGCAATCTGAATTATCTTCCGGCAGTCGTAGCGATCGGCAATACCGCCGAAGTACACCGAAAGCAATAGAAACGGGGTCCAGTGGCTGATCTCCGCGAATCCGGCCAGCGTCGGCGAGTGGAACTTTTGAAACAATAACCAGTAACTCACGACGTGCTCGATGTTGTCCGCCATCATCGCGAGGATCGTCCCAATGAAGAAGAAGCGGAAGCTTCGGTGATACAGGGCGGCAAACGCGAGCTGTTTGGTGGGTTGTGGCAATAGTTTTTCGGTCATAAAATCTGATTAAAAGGCGTGGAAGTTCTTGGATTCCAGTATCCGTCTGAGCTTGTCCAGACAGCGCAAGCGGATACATCCGACGCTCTCCTTCGATAGATCGATGGCGGCGCCCGCCTCCTCATAATCGATGGCGGTCGTCATGATCGAATCCGAAGCGGACGGGCACTGAATAGATCAGCCTTTTGTAACGTTGCAGGAGCATTTCCCAGCCCTGGGAATCCCCTGCCAAGCAGGCTTCGACAAGGTGCTGATCCGACAGCGTGACCGCAGGATCCGTAGCCATATCCTCCCCAACCCGATGAATGAACACGGGCTAGCGCCTTCGTAAAGGGTCTCTGGCGTTAACGCGCCCCGCACCGAGATACATTCCGGGATTAAGATACGCGATCGATTCCGCCGTGTCGAGCATGCGCCGAACACTGTCGGCAGCGGGTGCTGTGGATTTGGAGCGGACGAGAGCCGCTTCAGCGGATACTACGGCCGCTGCGAAGGAAGTGCCTCCAATGCCGGCGTACAATCCAGCCGGACACGTCGATATCAAAGCCTCGCCCGGAGCGGCGACCTTTACCGCAGTCCCATAATTCGAGAATCGGGCTTTGCGATCTTCGCGGTCCGTAGCGGCAACACCAGGTACAGCCCGATGAGACGCCGGGAAAGTAGTACTAACGAGCGAGTTCTTGTTGCCCACCGAAGCCACCAGGATCACGCCACGACGTTCAGCCAGTTCGCGAATCAGGTCCGGGTCCGAGTTATTCATGGTTAAGGCAGAACTCTTCCCAGCGAGGGGTGAGGAGAGGAAAAACCGGACCCAAGGTTACGGCATTTCAACTGGCGAGTACAGGAAACGGTCGAGCAGGCCGAGGTAGCTATAGTGGTTTCCTGCCGTGGTATACTCCGGCACAACAAGTCCGAGGAGGCCCATCGTGAAACATAGAATTCCCGTAGCCGCAAGCACGGTTTTGTCGCTGTTCGCGATCGCGTCTGTGTGGGCGCATCACTCGCCCTCGGCCATCTTCGATATGGCGAAGCGGATCTCGGTTACGGGCACGCTCACAAAGATCGATTGGGTCAATCCGCACATCGTGATGGAAATGGAAGCCAAAGGTGAAGGTGGAAAGACCGATCACTGGACATTCGAAAGCAACCCTCCTTCGTGGTACCGCAGCGTCGGGCTGGCGCGGGCGGATTTCGCCAAGGCAGTCGGAGAGACAGTCACTGTGGAAGGCGTACGCGCCAAGGATGGTACGACATACGGATATATGCAAAAAATCAAGTTGCCCGATGGCACATCGCTGGAGTTGGTTAACGGCGCGGATCCCAAGTAACGGAGGTGAGAACATGGCGAAACTACTCTTGAGCGTCTTCGTTTGCATGATCCTGATTTCGACATCGGCGCTGGCGCAACAGAATGGCAGCGCGCCGGTGAAGCGCGCTCCCGCGACCCATCCTGACCTGAGCGGCCTCTGGACCTATGCAATCGATCGGGCACCGGCTGCGCTGAAAAAGGAAGTGAATGGGACGCTGACCATCCAGAAGATCGATCAGAGCGCGCGGCACGGTGACGCCACTTCCCTTCGAGGCGTATTGCCCTCGACACCGGCACCTTCCTACAAACCGGAGTTCCGGGCCAAAGTCAAAGACCTCTTCGACCACGAAAGCAAAACGGACCCCGTATTCTACTGCGGCAGGCCAGGAGTGCCACGCATAGGTTCTCCGCGCAAAATCGTGCAATTGCCCACCGAAACGATCTTCTTCTATGAAGATATCTCCGGCGATCCGTATCGCATCATTCCGACCGACGGCCGTCCGCACAACCCCAGGGCCAACCCCTCACATTACGGCGACTCGGTGGGCAGATGGGAGGGCGATGTGTTCGTCGTGAATGCCAGGAACTTCGTAGAGGATTCCTGGTTCGGCGAGGATGGCTACTTTCATAGTGCCGAGATGCGCGTCATAGAGCGGCTCTGGAAAGACGGGCCGAACCTCGTCTGGCAGGCGACGGTGGAAGATCCCGTCGTGTTGGCTGCTCCCTGGGTGATGCCGCCACGTCTCATCAGGCCATCGACGGATCCGTTGGAAGAATCGCCCAAGTGCGTCGAAAGGGACGGGCCCAAGCTTCTGAACAACGACCATCATCTTCAACGATAGGACCTCTTTCGCAACAGCTGACCGAACTGTAGCGGCGGTCTATGACCGCCGGTATTTCGTTGGTTCAAGGAAAAACCGGCGCTCACAGAGCGCCGCTACAGTTGTTCCTCGGTTGGGCCACCGGCGTGCTAAAAGAAAGCGGCACCGTCAGTCCGGCGCCGGGGAGCCGCGCCGCAGTATCTTCATCGGTGTTTTCGTTTGTTTCCGGCGGCGTGACAGTGACCGAAAGCGGAATTGCCACAACGGCTACCGCTCAATCGTTCCGCGTTTTTGCGGAATTCGACTCCGCGCAATCGATACGGACGGGTATTGCGATTGCGAACCTCAGTTCTGCCTCGACGACGGTGCAGCTTGAATTGCTGGACCTCGACGGGCAACGGCGGGCGTGTCCGGATCGTCCACTATTACTGGAAACGGCCACCTCTCGCTCTTCCTGAACGAATTGCCCGGATTTCAAAATCTGCCGGCGTCTTTTCGAGGTGTATTGCGCATTTCGTCAAGCCTGCCCATTTCAGCGATCGGATTGCGAGGACGGTACAACGAACGCGGCGATTTTCTAATCTCCACCACACCTGCGATCGCGGAAAATACACCCACGACTACTGGTGAGCTTGGGTTTCCACACATCGCCACCGGAGGCGGCTACACAACCGAATTCCTGCTCTTGAATCGCGGAACTGCATCTGCCGGCACGATATCCATATTTTCCGAGTCGGGAGACAGACTACCGCTGCCGATAAGCAAGTGAGTCACAAGAAGCACGTAGTCGTGGGCTTTACGCCCGCGTTCAAACAATCAAAGAATTCTTCTGGAGGTATTTGAGCGCGGGCATGAAGCCCACGGCTACGTGCTTCTTGCGGACGGTTCCTTCTCTTGCCGTTAAGTGGAGCGTCCGGATTGCGGACCGTTGCCGCGCAGGTGTTGAACCGGGACAGCGTGTCCCCAGGCGATATCGTCGATCGAAACTCCGATTGCAGCCGCCAGGCGCCGGCGCTCGGAAGGACTCGGCGTGTAGTTGCCGCTTACAATGGCTTTAACCAGTTTCGGATCCAGGCCCGCGGCTGCGACGAGCTGATCAACGCTCATTCCGGCCTCTTCCATGTAGCTTGCCAGAGGTTTCATCTCGGCGCCATCATATCACGGAGAAATGTCGATAAGCTTGACCGGCCCGCATGTTGGAAGGATGATTCTGTGCATGGAGGCAGCATGCATCGACTACTTTGCGTCCTGATCCTGTGTGTTGTCGAGGTACGCGCTCAGGAAGCGCTACCCAGGGATGTATATCCGGACTCCCGCAACCGGCTCCCCGCTGTCAGCGCTGTCAACTCGGCCGCGCCCCTGGGAGTGGCTGCGATACGGCTTCACGGATCAGGAGCGACTGTCCGGTGGGATTCGGCGCTCGGGCGCGCGCTGACGGAACTGGCGATCCTGACGTCGGCCCGCGAACATGACCAGCCGTACGAGTGGTCGCTCCATGAGATGGAAGCGATCGCGGTGGGTTTGGATCCGGCTGTCATCGACGTCGTGCGGCACCGGAAACCGCTCAACGGAATCGGCGAGAAGGAGTCGGCCGTCATCCAGGCCGGCCGCGAGATCTTCGGAACGCACAAACTGAGCTCGGAGACTTACGCTCGGGCATTAAAGCTCCTTGGTAAGAGCAACCTCGTGGACATTGTTGATCTGATGGCCAACTATGCTGCTACCGCCACCAGATTGAGCGCCATCAATCAGCAAATGCCTCCCGGCTGGAAGCAGTTCTTGCCGCTGCCATTCACTCCGTCTGATGACATTTATCCCGACTCGAGAAGCCGCCTTCCCCTCATCCGAAGCCAGGCCCAGAATACGGCAGCAGCGCCCGGTCTCTACACACGCAATCTCGCTCCCGAGGGCACGGGCCCGGCGCATATCAGGCGTCACCAGGGAAGCCGCCAGTCCCTGGAAAGCAGCGTTGGACGCCGGTTGATGGGTTTGGCGATCCTAAGCCGTCCTTATCGAATTCGGCCGCGAACTTTTCCGCAAGCACACCGTCAGCCCGCAAACCTACGCCCGCGCGTTGAAGATTTTCGGAGAGAGAGATCTTGTGGACATGGTCGATTTGATGGCGCAGCATGCCGGGGATAGCACACTGTTGACCGCCTTCGATCAGCACCTGCCCGCCGGTCAGAAACCGTTGTTGCCGATCCCGTGAGGAAATTTCAACCTATGCGAAACAGATTTACATCCATGATGCTTGTGATTGCCACCGCTGCCGTAGTTGGCGGTGCATCGCTCGCTGTGATACCAGGTGCTGGTCAATCACAGGGGCGAACGACCGACGGAAAACCCGACTTCAGCGGGATTTGGCAGGCGAACACCACGGCGAATTGGGACCTTCAAACCCACGAAGCGCGTCCCATGGTCGCCCAGGCCGGAGTGTACCCGGACGTTCCGGTCCTGGCCGCACCCGTAGTCGCACTCGGCTCTTTAGGTTGGATTCCTCCGGGGTTGGGCGTGGTGGACGGCGATGAGATTCCTTACCAGCCGTGGGCGGCACAGCGGAAACGCGAAAACGCCGCCAACTGGCTGGACCGCGACCCGGAACTTAAATGCTACATGCCGGGCGTGCCGCGCGCGATGTATCTGCCGTACCCATTCCAGATTGTTCAAAGCGCCAACAAGATCATGATGGTTTTCGAGTTTGCGAATGCTCAGCGGACAATCCATCTCGATAACGTTGAGCCTTATCCCGGCGAGGCCTACATGGGACATTCGGTTGGGCACTGGGAAGGGGACACGCTGGCCGTCGACGTCTCCAGCTTTACGCCCTACACCTGGTTCGACAGGTCCGGCAACTTCCACAGCGATGAGTTGCACGTTGTGGAACGATACACACCCATCAGCCGTGACGCGATCCGTTACGAAGCCACGATCGAAGACTCGAAAGTATTTACCCGGCCATGGAAAATCAGCTTGCCACTCTATCGTCGTCTGGAGTCCAATGCCCGAATCATGGACTTCAAGTGCATCGAGATGGTTGAAGAAACACTGTATGGACATCTGCGCAAGCAGCCGCTTGTAAAGCACTGGGAAGGGAGAACAATGCTGGTGGACATCACTCGCAAGGTTCCCCCGGGCGAAGACGTGTACGAGCGGCTGTGGTCTGGCAATCCGCCCGAGGACAAGTAAGAAGGAGGACGAGTTCAATGCGAGCAAAACTGGCCGTTATTGTTGCCGGCGTCGCTGCGCTTCTATTTCTGGCTGTAGTACCCGCGTGGTCGCACCACGCATTTGCGGCCGAATTTGACGCCAATCAGCCAGTCAAGTTTAAAGGCGTCGTCACGAGGATGGAGTGGACAAATCCTCACGTATGGATCCACGTTGATGTGAAACAGCCCGATGGCACTGTGGAGAAGTGGTCCGTTGAAGCAGGCACGCCGAATGTCTTGTTCCGTCGAGGTTTTACGAAGGACGCTCTCAAGGCGGGAACGGAAATCGTCGTCGATGGCTACCGGTCGAAGGATGGGACACGGCGGGCAAATGGCAGGGACCTTACACTACCTGATGGGCGCGTGCTCTTTCTGGGTGGGTCTTCGCCTGATGCCCCGAAATGAACAAGAACGCGGGCTGAAGCCCGCGACTACATTGGAACGCGCGTGGACCTGGAACGCGTCGACCTGAAATGTAGTCGCGGGCTTCAGCCCGCGTTCTTTACTGTTGTGGAGCCGCTCCTCCAGTAGCGTTGTCCTGGGTTGCCGGATCCGGCCCGCGGCCCTCCGCAAAAGCTTTCTCTGCAGCACGCGTGTTTGCAAGCATGCCGATCAGGCCGTAATTGCCCTCGTGGCATCCTCCTTCATAGACCTGATTCGCTTGATTGTTGTTTTTCGACAGCTCCTGGACGGCTGTCCATGGTCTAGTCCACGTCGTTGGATCCTCGATCGTCACCTGGAACGAAAGCGTGTTCTCATCGACACGCCTGTAGCGTTCGATGAGATGCAGGTTCTCGCGGGATCCCTGGAACTCCGTCTTTTGCGTGAAGTTGGTGATGTCCACGACCAGTGTATCCCCTTCCCACCGGCCAATCGCGTCGCCGAACCGCTGGCGGATATGGCTCGGCAGATGGGGACGGTTCCCAATCGGGATGAGCCGGCTGAAACCTTGCCCCTGGCCGATGTCGTAGTTGATCGCCACCGCACCGGGGGACTGCACAATCCGCGCCGCGCCACCGAAACTTCCCGATTGGAGTAACACCGGAAGGTTGTTTCCGAAACAGCGCTCTGGTCCGCTTCGATCCTCGGGGCCGTCGGAGCGATTGATGCGGTCGAGGTTGTAGTCCGGGGAGCGCTCCGCTCTCCTCGGTGAAATCGGACCAGGTCTTCCGCCGGAGGTGCCTTGCAGTAATGCCTGAAGATACTCTCGCTTTGTTGCGATTCTCTTCTGGCCCTCCGCACTCAAGGGTGGGATTCTTCCGTCAGGCGGATCCGTAATCAGCGACGTGCGCCTGCCCCTGAGCAGCGACGGGTCGCCGAACCAGTGCTCGTTATAGGCACGGGCAACGTCGCGTTCGGTTCCCGTCCCCTCGCGGCTGTCACGGCCCGGACGCTTCGCCTGTTCGGCCAGTTGCCGCTCGGCGGCGGCGATTTCAGCTTCCGTCAGAAACTCTCTCGTGCCGAACTCTCTGGGTCGTTCCAACGGCGTAACAAACCGGTTACTCCATATGCCCTGCAGGTCCGGATCACCCCAGGGCGTCCGGAGCGCCTGGCCTGCAGCCGAGGCCGGCGCCAGCAACAGGGCTACAAACATCGCACTCAGTGCAATTCTCATATCAAACCTCTCGCGACGGCAATTTTAACACCTTGCACAGAGGGCAGGAACACAAAGACACAAAGGGCACAAAGACACAAAGAAGGCCGCCATCAAAAAATTATTTAAGGCGGCCTTCTTTGTGTCTTTGTGCCCTTTGTGTCTTTGTGTTCCTGCCCTGTATGATGCTGGGAATAATCGAACCACAGGAGAACAACGCATGAAATCTACGAAGCAGCCCGTATTCGTTGTCTTCGTTCTGATCGCTCTTTGTCACCTTGCGATCCATCCGGCGATGTTTGCCCAAAGCGGGAACAATGAGCGCTGGGTCGGCACGTGGTCTACGTCTGAGGTAGGTCGTCCGCAGACTCCACCACCGCCAGCCCCGGCTCTGCCGCCCTTCCAGGCCAATCAATGTCCAGCGGCGCCCCCGGCGGCACCAACGTTCATGCACTTCAACAATCAAACATTGCGTCAAATTGTGCACACCAGCATCGGTGGTTCGAGAGTGCGGGTTGTACTCAGCAATGTGTACGGAACCGAGCCGCTCATGATTGGTGCGGCCCACGTCGCGCTCCGCGACAAGGACTCGTCGATCCAGGCAGGATCCGGCCGGCCGCTAACGTTCAGCGGAAGGCCGGTCGTTTCGATTCCTGCGAACGCCGTGGTGTACAGCGATCCGGTGAATTTGACCGTACCGCAGATGGCCGACCTGGCCATCGACCTTTACCTGCCCGGCAACACTGACAGGCCAGGGCCGCTCACGATGCACACTGGTGCGTTCCAGACCAGCTACGTCTCGGAAACAGGCAATCATGCAGGCTCGGCCAGGCTGCCGGCGGTAGCAACGGCGCAGAATTGGTTCGTCATACATCGCGTCGAGGTGCCGGCGCCTGAATCAATGGGCGGTCTCGTCGCGTTCGGCGATTCAATTACTGACGGCACACGCTCGACGCCGGACAGGAACAATCGCTGGCCCGATCAGCTCGTGAGGCGAATGCTGTCGCAGGCGACACCCATCAGGATGGGCGTGATGAACGCTGCCATCGCCGGCAATCGCGTGCTGAACGAGGGCGCTTTTCAGGCGGGTATCAACGCGCTGGCCCGCTTCGAGCACAACGCGCTCTCGCAACCCGGTGTTACGCACATCATCTTGATGGAGGGTATCAACGACATTGGAAATGCGCGTACAAATCCGACGCCCACGGCCGAGGACGTGATCGCCGGCTACAAGCAGCTCATCGAGCGGGCCCACTCGAACGGGCTGAAGATCTACGGCGCTACGCTGACTCCGTTCTATGGCGCGGCATATTACACCGATGTCGGCGAGGCGAAGCGCCAGGCGGTGAACCAGTGGATCCGGACCAGCAAGGCCTTCGACGCAGTGATCGACTTCGACGCCGCCACGCGCGACCCGAACGATCCCAAGAAGTTCCTGGCGGCCTACGACTCCTGCGACCACCTGCATCCCAGCGATGCGGGATATAAAGCCATGGCCGACACTGTTGATCTCGGGCTGTTCAAGGCTGCACCCGCTTCTGCGCGAAGGGCGGGCCAGTAATTACAGCGGTCTTGACGCGGCCTTTCTTGAGCCTGCATTCTTAGCCGCGGAGCGGCGGCAGAGTGTAGCCCCGGGCGCGAGCCCGGGGTTTTCTTTCGACACGATTTCAGCCCCTTCCGGGGCTGGGATTCCTACGCAATCCAGTCCACGGGCTTGCGCCCGTGGCTACATTCTTACGCCGCTCCGCGGCTGGCTGGAGCGGCCAAGCTCCTTCCGTATTCGATCTTTTACGGGACCTTCCGGCGCTTCTTTGAGATACATCTCAAGCTGCCGGATGACAGCAGCCGAATTCCGGCGGCGCAGATAAATCTTGGCCAGAAGCAAGTGCACATCGGCGATGCGGTGGGTCCGTGAATCGGCTTCGAGTGCCATGGCCTCGGCATCGTCGAAACGCTCCTGCACGAAATACGCATTCGCCAGCGCGAAATAAGGGTCGCCTTCTCCGGGAAATGTCCGCATAGCGTCCGCTAGAACTGTACCGGCACAATCGAACCGCTTTTGCCTGACATACACTTCAGCAAGATTGAGCGAGAAATAAAGCGAGCGACCCAGCACGATCGCGCGTTTGAACGACTGTTCCGCGCGGTCCAACCGTTCAAGGCGCCGATAACAGTTGCCCAGGTCGTTGTGTGCCGAAGCATCGTCGGCATAGATGCTCAGCCCCTTTTCGAAATGATCGATGGCCTTCCCGCAATCGCCCCGCTTCATCCTGCCTCGAGCGCGATCGAATTCCTTCCGCGCGTCTTTTGGAATCAGGTAATCCTGCAGCGGCATGACAATCGGCCCAGGCGCACGCCGGCCCGCGGCTGGGCGTAACTCGATCGTAACAATGCCGTGATCTCCCGGAGAAAATGCATCCATCTCGATGGTCGCCCGCTCATATGCGGGATGCTCCACGGAAATGAAGTACCGGCCTTGCGCGGGAAGAGAGAAACCGAATCGCCCAAGACTGTCGGTATATTGCTCGTTAACAGGCTGTCCGGACTGCACAACGGCCACTCTCGCGAAGGGGACAGCCTGGTTCCCGCCGGCCATGAAAACCCGGCCATCGATTTGTGCAAGCTGTGCAAGGAGTGTGAGGAACAGGATGCCTGTCATCATGCAGGCATGGTATAGTTCAAACGAACATGAGTCTAATCGATTGTTCGAATCGGGATGATGAGGAATATTCATGCTCTGTCTTGAAGTGCGCCATCTGAAACTGATGACGGCAATTGCGGACCAGGGCAGCGTTACGAGCGCGGCAAATCATCTGAACCTCACTCAATCGGCCTTGAGCCACCAGTTACGTGATATTGAAGACCGGCTGGGTACCACGCTTTTTCAGCGGGTATCTAAAAGGATGATCCTGACGGCGGCAGGCGAACGGCTCCTGGATTCCGCGCGAAGTGTTCTGAACGAACTGAGCCGCGCCGAGGAGGAAATTCGAGGCCGCTCCGAACAATTTGAAGGCCTTCTGCGACTTAGCACCGAGTGCTACACCTGTTACCACTGGTTGCCCTGCCGGCTGAAGTTGTTCAAGGAGCGATATCCAAAAGTCGAAGTACGCATTCTGGCGGAAGCCACCCGACGCCCATTCCAAGCGTTACTGGACGGCAAGCTCGATCTGGCGGTGGTTTCAACGAAAGTCCGGAATCAACGACTGCTCTACAAGGCGATCTTCAAAGACGAAGCTGTCATTGTGGTGCACCCGGATCATCAGCTTGCCCGCAAAGCTTTTCTTGTGGCCGAGGACTTCGCCAACGAACATCTGATCACCTATACCGCGCCGAAAGAAGAGTTGACGGTGTATCAACAGGTACTGGTTCCGTCAGGAGTTGTTCCACGCGCGCACTCTCAGTTCGAACTGACTGAGGCCATCCTGGAGATGGTAAAGGCGGGAATGGGAATCACTTTGATAGCGCGATGGGCGGCGGCGCCGTACCTGGAATCCGGTGCTTTGAAAGCCGTGCGGCTGACACGAGCCGGCCTTCATCGAACGTGGTCGGCAGTGATGATCCGCCAGAAAACTCAACCCGGCTATCTGACGGATTTTGTAAAAATCCTTGCGAGTCGGCCGACGCCCGAGACCGAAATCGTCCGGGCGTAGCTACGTTATACTGTTCAGACATGAAAAGTGCGAGTCAGGAAAGTATTGATGCCCGTGATGGGGTCCAGTCGAGTGCGCGGCTCATACTCGACGTGGCGAGGGCGGCGAGCCATCTTGAACTGGCGGAAGTGCTCGAATCGCTGATCGCCACCCTGAAACCGACGATCAACTTCCACGCAGTAGCCGTTTTCGTCATCGAGGGTGAGTACGCCCGGCTGCATTCTCTGCATGTCGAAGGCATCGAGAGGAGAGCCGGCGAGCCCGTCGAGAGTGTCCTGGCGCGCGTAGCGGCTCGCCGCAACATGCCTCCTCCCGGAGATCCTATCAAGCAACCGCTCAGTGATCATCACGTCAGTGCGGTTGCGTCTTCCCGCCGGCCCTTCGTTTGCAGGGACCTCCAGCGGGAGCAACTGTTTCCGCGGGACGAAAAACTTCTGCAGTACGGCGTCCAGAGCTATATCTCCCTGCCGCTGATAAGGCGCGACGAGGTCATCGGCGCCGTGGATTTCATCTCATTCGAGAAGAGAGCCTTCGACGACAGCGAAGTGCAGCTGCTTCAGGATGTTTTGGAAATTGTCTCTATCGCCGTCTCGAACGCCCTTGCGTACGAGGAGATCACGGCGCTCAAAGAACAGCTCCAGGCCGAGAATCGTCTGCTCCAGGATGAGATTGTTCAACGTTCGATCTATGAAGAGATCGTCGGCTCGTCGCAGTCTCTTCGTAATGTGTTGGGCGCAATCGACAAGGTGGCGCCCACGGATTCCACCGTCCTCATCACCGGAGAAACTGGAACGGGCAAGGAATTGGTGGCTCATGCGATTCACAAGCGGTCGCCCCGGTCCGGACGCGCGCTGGTAAAGGTCAATTGCGCCGCGCTCCCGGCTGAACTGATTGCAAGCGAATTATTTGGGCATGAAAAGGGCGCATTCACCGGCGCCTTGCAGCAGCGGATCGGACGTTTCGAGACGGCCCATAGCGGAACAATCTTTCTGGACGAAATCGGCGAACTAACACAGGAAATGCAGATCGCGCTGCTGAGAGTGCTTCAGGAAAAGGAATTCGAACGGGTAGGCGGCAACAAGACTATCCACACGGACGTACGTGTCATCGCTGCAACCAATCGCAACCTGGAACGCGAGGTTGCCGACGGACGTTTTCGCACCGACCTTTATTACAGGCTGAATGTCTTTCCGATGCACGTTCCCTCTTTGCGGGAGCGGGCGGATGACATCCCGGTTCTGGTGGATTACTTCATCTCCCGCTTCGCGGGCCGGATGGGAAAACGTATTCGCCAGATCGATAAGCGGACATTCGATGCAATGCAGCAGTACTCCTGGCCAGGCAATATTCGCGAACTGCAAAATGTCATCGAGCGCGGGGTGATTCTTGCAGAGGCCGAAGTGTTTCGGATCGATCCCGGCACACTGCCGCAGGAATCCCGGGGAAGTGCAGAAATCGCCGCGCCCGCTGGCGAAAGCACACGCGAGCAGCAGAAGGCTCGCATCGAAGCTGTTTTGAAAGAAACGCGCGGGCGCATCGCCGGGCCGGATGGGGCGGCAGCTCGGCTCGGCATGCCCGCATCGACGCTTGAATCGAAAATCAGGACGCTGAAGATCAATAAGCACTTGTTCCGCGGTAATCCGTGATTATGATTATGGTCCGTGGCTTGCACGGTATAGTAGAAGGAGAGTCACGAAGTCAGTGTTAAAGATTACTCCAAGTCGAGAAAACGAAAAATGCCGGGTGCGGCTCTGCGGCCAGCTCACCAAAGAGTATCTGCCGGAGGTGGAGCGCACGCTCACCAGCGAAGGCAGCGAATCCGAAACGATCGCCCTTGACCTTGCGAATGTGACCTTTGTAGACCGCGAGGCGATGGTCTTTCTGTGCTCGGCCAAGGCCAGAAACATCGCAATTGAAAACTGTCCATCCTATGTAATTCGCTGGATCCAGCAGGAACGCCTCTGCGGCGGCGCTTCCAGCGATGATCCCCAGCAAACCAAATCCTCCAAGCCCTGAATCTTTCGCGAACCGTTCGTGATTTCGTGAAGGCTTTCGCGAACGACTCTGCTCTTTCTGATTAGGCGCAGGCTACGCGAATTACGCGGATGGGACCGCTAAACACTTGCAATCTCAATTGCAGCAAGAGATTGCGCGCCCATCCGCGTAATTCCCGTAATCTGCCGCTTCAACCATCTTGTTCTGGCACAGCCCGTGCACTACGGGGCGCGTGAGCTATGAGGTGGTTCTGATAGTCATTATTCTCGTGCTGCTGTTGATCGCCGGGATCGCGCTGATTGCGGATGCAGGAAGACGCGTCTTGCGGGATCGAAGGAGGTAACCCGTGCTTTATTTGCTGAAAATTTACGCTTTGGTGGCCGGCACTGTGTTTGGTTTGTCCGGCATGGTCATTCTGGCTTTGCTCGCATGGCGCGAGGTTAAAGCGTTTGCAGCGGCCCGGCATCGAATCCAGGAACGCCTTGCAAGCTTCATAACTCAGCCGGAGTTTTTCGCGACTCGCCTCGCGATTTCGCGAAGCTTTTCGCGAACGCGCCGCGCTACTCCGCTCGTTTCGCACAAATTTCAATGAGTTAGCAATTGGCAGCGCCGTTGCAAAAGGATCGGTGAATCTCAAGGAGGTTTAAGACAATGAATAAATCGATTGTTTCCAGGAGTGGAGCCAGCGCCTTGCTGGCGGCCGTCGTTGTGGTTTTTGTTTTCGGAGCAACAGCCATGGCGCAGGTGGAGAATCCTTCACAGGTTACTATTCAGGGGACCGCGTTGATAACGAAAGACACGACTGGCGGGACGACGTCCCACAGCGCGACAGAATCAGGTGGTTTCCTTCTCGGATATTCATACCAGTTCAGTCGCTGGGCTGGAGTCGAAGGCAATTACGGCTTCACGCGGAACACGCAAAACTATCTCGGATCCTTTGGCGGGTCGTCACTACAAGCCAACTTTCACGAAATCACGGGAGCGTTTGTAGCGCACATCCCCGTGAATGTTCGCAGGGTCCGGCCTTATGCTCTGGCCGGAGCCGGCGCACTGGTGTTTGATCCCACTGATAAATTTGTGGTCAGCGGAGCCGCCCGGCAGACGAAAGCGACGTTTCTCTACGGCGGCGGAGTGAATTTCGACGTCACGAGGAACTTTGGAGTCCGCACCGAATATCGTGGACTCGTATACAAGGTGCCGGACTTCACGATCGACAGTTTAAAGCTCGACAAGATCACCCACCTCGCACAACCCTCCGTCGGATTCTACTTCCGATTTTAATCCTCCTCGCACGGGCGCCCGCCGTCGGCTGACGGCGGGCGTCCCGCCGCCTGGCAATGAATCATGTACAATTTGGCCAGGAAAGCGCGTGCCCGAACAGAACATACTTCTTCAAACCCTCGACACTCGTTGGCAGCGACACGTTTCCGAATCGGGATTGCGAACGGCCCTGGTTTATTTGTTTGTTCTCACCACCTGTGGATTGGCCATCTGGCTGACCCTATCTCCGGCCTTTCCGGTACTGTCGCGAATAATTGAAGAGCGGGGCTTTCGCGTTCTCCTCTGGGGATAATGGCCATTGCTTGTGCCGCGGTAGA
>WNFO01008653.1_pt1 | contig 18035 bp, 20 predicted proteins | sample 5400251 | NCBI WGS metagenome assembly WNFO01 (sample SAMN13153354, study PRJNA577476) | soil metagenome | isolation source: 100 cm saprolite under Madrone tree | place: USA:California | collected 2016-06-14
TTACGAAATCTCGCACGGCGGGTATGCTCCGCAGTTCGTTCGACAAGATCCCGATCGCTTGGTGCCGCTCGGCGCCATGCGTGAACTGGAGCGGGAAGGCGTGATCGGCAAACTCCACGGTGAATTCATCTCCACTTCAGGATTAGCTAACCCGTTGTCCAACACGCGTCGCATGGGCCGTGAGATGGCTGAACGGGTAAAGCAACTGGGAGTCGACGCCGTTATACTGACTTCCACCTGAGGAACCAGCACGCGCAGCGGCGCTGCGATCACGACTGAACTCGAAAAGGCCGGCATCCCAACCGTTCAAATTACGGCGGTTCTTCCCATCGCGAAGATGGTGGGCTCCAACCGCACCGTTCTAGGCAACGGTATCGTTCACGTCGTCGGCGATGCCAACGTCTCGCCGGAGCAAGAAAAAGAAATACGCCGCAAACTGGTGGAAAAGGCGTTGGAGACTTTAAGGTCCGCAAAGGAATAATTGTCGTGTCATCCTCAATGCCGACCTGTCTTGAGACTTTAAATGGATGTCTGAGGGCACGCGCACCCTTATCTTCCCCGGTTCATCGCAATCTCGTCTAGTATCGGCATCAAGTAACTTTTAAAAACCGCGAAATTCTCGGCCATCGGGAAGTGACCTAGCCCTTTCATCTCCACGAATTTCGAGCCTTTAATCTGTTCGGCCAGGATTCGTGTTTGGTCGGGTGAGTTGCCCCAGTCGTACTCGCCGGTCATGAGATAGACCGCGACTCGGGATGTGTCGATCCGTTGCGCCTCGCCGCCGGTCAGGTTGTGATCGATGAAATTATAGTAGAGATCGCCTTTCGAGACGGGCGGCGCGCTTTGGCCGTAGGTCCAGGCGATTTCGCGCCGATACTTTTCGGGGTTGCCGGGCGCGGTCTTGCCGTACATCGACTGCATCCTGAATTCGTTGCTGATTCGCGGGTGATCGTGAAAGTCCAACGTCGGCGCCATGCGAGCACGGCTCAAGCCGGATTCGAGTCCGATAACAGCTCTGAATTCATCGGGCCGTTCGATGGCCAACTCCACCGCTAACTGCCCGCCCATGGAGCATCCCATGTACACGGGTCGTTCAAGAGCGAGCGCGTGGAGCAACTCGACTTGGAAGTCCATGAAGAAGCTTTTGGTTAACTTGTATTCTTGTTTCCACCACTCGACGGATTCCGGTGGCAGTGACTTGCCGTGATAGGGGAGATCGGGAACGATGACTTGAAATCTCTGCGTGATCTCTTCGTCGTTCAACAGATGGCGCCACAGCCGGCCGTCGGAAGCCGCAGTATGCTGGCAGATAAGCGGAATGCCGGCGCCGTTTTGCTCAAAATAGACGCGATATTCGACGCCGTGAATCTCGAGATAGACATATCTTCCGATCGCTGGGTCGAATTTTGCCATGACTAACTTGCGTCCGCAGGTTGTGAAGTGCGCGCCGATTCATTTTCTAATTCCCGCAAGATATCGAGCATGCGAGTCAGCGCCCAATAGTGGGCGAAGGCGGCTTCGATATCGCCGCCGAGCTCGAAGTTTTGCCGTGAAATGCAGCCGTAGAGGTCGGTGAAGAATGGTGGTGGTATGGGTTGTAAGAACTTCTGCCAGGTTTCAGTTGAACCTTTGATGAAGAAGCTCCAAGAATTCATGAACGTCGGGTTCAGTTTCATCTCGGTGATGACGCCTTCACGCACCTTGATGATGCACTTCCAGTCTCCAACGACGAGCAGGATATCTTTCGAGAAGAACCTGCTCGCCAATTTGAACTCCGGGTCCTTGTTGATGGCGTCGCGAACATGCGCCGTCTCGCTTGGATTGTTGAATCGAAGGGTCATCGGCGTCTCCTACCCAATCCGTCTCGCGTCTCTTTCGAGTCCGGAGTAAACCCGAGACCCGAAACTCGAAACCTTGTCCTATTTGAAAAAGATCGAACGAAACTCTGCGTTGAGCTTCTTAAATTCATCGGGCGACGGTCTATCCATAAGAACCGTAGTGGCGACAACTTTATCTGCGTCTTTGATCGACGGATAGATACCCGGATAAAGAGCGAACTCTCCCTGTTCAGCCACAAGCTTTTGTCCTTCCGCTGAACAGATAAATTCCACGTAGAGCCTGGCAGCGTTGGGATTGGCCGCCTTGCTGCCGACGCTCATGACGTTGAGCTCGGTAAAATGCTTGTCCAGGAGCACATAGCCCAGGGGACCTTTGTACTGTTTGAGATACTTGATATAGCCGATGCCGACTTGGGCTTCACCTTTGATCAGTGCAGTGGGCACCGGTGCAAAGGATTCGACCAGGTGCGGCTCCTGCCTGGCGAGTGCCTTGATAAAATCCAGCCACTTGTCGCCTTTGGACTTTTGCAGATTCCAGAGAAATTGGGCGGTTTCGGCATGCTGAGTCGGATTAGGAATACTGATCTTGTCTTTCCACTTGGGATCGATCAGATCGTCAAGACTTCGGGGCCGATCTGCAGCCTTGACGGTGTCCGTGTTGTAAAGAATGCTGATGGGAATGATCCGCCAAGCCGTCATCATGGCGTCTTTGTCTTTGAATTGTTCGTCAAACTTCTCGGAAGCCGACGGAACAAACTTGGCAAAGGCCCCTTCGTTCTTCAATACAAGATTCAATCCCGGGTTTCCTTCGACCACGTCATAACCCGGTCGGCCCGCGCGCCATTCGTTGACAGCCCGGTCCGTTACGGCATTGGCTGACCCGCGCCAGTATTCGACTTTGATTCCGTATTTGTTTTCAAACGACTTGAAGGTCGATTCCATGGCCTGGGGCACGACGGTTCCGTAAAGCACCACCTTTCCCTCTTTCTTGGCTGCGTCCGTATTCACGTATTGGGCTTGAGCGTCAGTCGCGATGTGACCGTCCACAAAGACGAGCAACAGAGATAGAAATAGAGAAGAAAAGTTTTTGCATGCAGTCATTCCATCGACCTCGCTGTCCTACGATGGGGAAAATTTTGGACCGTGAGATTTTTCTACCGGCCGCCGTAAAGTTCCTTCACAAAACCGCTGCTTTGCAGTTCGTTGAGAAAACGATTGTCGTAAAAATCTTTGGGATTAGCGGATGCTGCTTTGGGGTGGTCGGTGACTGACAGCGCTGCGCGGATGGCTTCGTCCGTCACGTAGGGAACCTTGGGAAACAGCGGGGCGAAACTGCTGTACGCCTCGTCGATTATCTCTTGATCTTTTGTGGCGAGGTATCTGGCTATTGCTCGCTTTGATACGTCGGGCTGCTCGATGGCAACCTTGAGGCCGCCTAAAAAGGCCTTCAGGAACGCCCTGATAAGATCCAGATTCTGCGGTACCGTTGAGCGCCGGATGACGATGCCTTCGAAGGGGTACGGTATTTTGAGCGACCCGATGTTGACCAGCTCCTTGAATCCGAGACGCCGCGCCATGAGAGTTGTTGGCGCGGAGTGCACCGCGGCCGAAACGATTCCCTGTTTCAAAGCCGCTAGGGCATCTTCTTGCCGTGAGAAATAGAGTACCTTCATATCCTGCTGGGTCATCTTGTATTGTCGAAGGAGCGCAATCGCGGCGTGATCCGAGGAGGCGCCTTTCGTTATCACGCCCAGTACTTTACCCCGTAGGTCGGGAACTTCTTTGATCTCCGGTCTGGCATAAATAGAAAATGCAAACGTCGGGACCGGCATGCCGATATAGATCAAGTCCGCGCCGCTGAGCATCGCATTGACAGCCGCGCCGCCAGTAAGTGCCACGTCTACGGACCCCGAAACCGCCGACTGAGTAAGTCTGACTCCCCCGGGGATGTAGACCGGGTGTACTTCAATTCCGTATTGCCGATCGATTTTGTTTTCAGGAATGTTCCAGAGCGGTGTCTGTCCTCCGTTTAGTTGGGGATACCCGACACGGATGTTGGTTGTGGCCGCGTTTGCGCGCGTAACCAATAGGAAGAGCTGAACGGCGAGCACAAGGAGCAGGCCGAAAAACGCCAATAAGAGCAATCGAAGAACCGGAAGAATTTTTTCATTGTTGTCAGACATGAGCTTTCCTCCCGCGTTTCGGGAATCGGTGTCGCAAGGATGCTGCCGCGCGACACCCTTGATATTCAAACGCTTGCGTTTGTTCCCGAAGCTTGGGAGACGCCTATACAAAAAATAGGTGTTTTGCAACCGGCCCGGCTTATCCGAATTGGCATGGCTTCGCTGGAGATGTTGTGGAAGTGTTGGGAAACAATTGACACTAGCCGACCCCGTTGTTAGGGTCGGGGTCGGCCAACGACGGAGAGCGTAGGCTCCATACAAATGGACTCAACACTCTTCGTTGAATCACTCAATATTGCGGTTTAGGTCAGAAAACGAGTTCATGCCTGAAAAAATGGAACAGATTGAAGCTATCCTCTGGATTTACAAGACTGCCCTCACCAAAACGGTTCAGCTTCTTCGTGACAATTTAGGAATTATTTTTGCCCCGATAGCTTACGGGGTGGTGTTGTCTGTCGCCGCCTTATTGCTTGCACCCCTCGGGTTTATCGGCGGGATGGTTCTTGGGGCCGTATTGGCAGCGTGCGCGAGTTCCGCGCTTTACCTTGTTGAAAACGTTGTTCGTATGGGAAAGGCGACGCTCCAGGATTTTACCCGGGGGTTCACGGTTTATATATGGGACATCCTTACTCTAGCGTTTATCTTCTGGATCCCTATGAGGCTCCTCTCCCAGTTCGCCTATACAACCCCGAACGGTCCGCTGCTCTATCTCGGAGTTCAAATCCTTTTGTACGTTATTTTTAATGCAGTGCCGGAGCTCATATATCAGAGCCGCGTGTCGGGCCTGGCGGTTTTCTCGGCCAGCTACCAATTCATCGTGGAGAACTGGATCGAGTGGCTAGTGCCGAATCTCTTAGTCGGAGTGGCGGGTTACTTGCTGCGGGATTTGGTATACAGCGTGGTTGCTCCCTTACCTTTTTTTCTTCAGTATTTTTTTGTCGAAGCGGCCTTCGGCCTTTTCCTCACGTTCCTGATGATTTTTCGCGGTCTCCTTTTTGCTGAGCTCAACGGTACCACGCGGCGAAGCAGAGTTTATCGTTATAAGGCGCGCTCATCGCAGTGAGAATTTTGGTAGGGAATTCCTCAATCGTACAGCAGCACTGACTCGCGCTCACTTATCCATGCGGCCTCGTCCGCTCCGGCGAGAGCATCGAGATCTTGGGGCGTAGCAGCAGAATCGTCCACCCATCGCCGCAACAGATCGCTTCCGTTGATCAGGTCAATGGCGAGGCGATCGCGTTCGTACTCATAAGTGAAGTCGCGCCAGAGATTATAGTCCGGCCTCAGAGTCCTGAGGCGCTTAAGCGCGAGAGCGATGAGGCGCCACGGTTTGAAACCGTCGTGGTCGTAGCCCGCGTCATCGATGTGGATTTGTATTCCCGCGCAGAGCTGGCCCGCATATTTGTGAAACGTGGGCGCGAACCAACAATCCCGCAGCCGGCAGCCGCGCATCCATTGCGGAGCGACGGATTCCATCTTCGCCAGCAATGCGCGCGGCTCAAGATCCGGCGCCCCGAAGAGCTCCAAAGGCCGAGTCGTGCCGCGTCCCTCGGAGAGGGTGGTGCCTTCCAGCATGACCGTTCCGGCATAGCATCGCGCCATCGAGAGATTGGACGCGTTGGGGCTCGGGTTCACCCATGCGCGCTCGCTGAGCGGCCAGCCGTAACCCGGCGATCTCGACGGCTTCCAACCATCCATCGTTACGACCTCGCAGTCAACGTCCAGTCGAAGCGTTTTCACGAACCATCTCGCGAGCTCACCTAACGTGAGACCGTGACGCATGGGCAGCGGCCCTGCTCCTACAAAGCTTTCCCAACCCTCGCGGAGTTTGAGTCCCTCGACGGGTCGCCCAGCCGGATTGGGCCGGTCGAGCACCCAGACCGTCTTGCCGTGCTTCGCAGCCGCTTCGAGAACATAGCGCAAAGTTGTGATGAAGGTATAGATACGACAGCCTACGTCTTGCAGGTCGACGAGCAGCACGTCGAAACTATCCATCATTGCCGTCGTGGGACGGCGCACTTGGCCGTAGAGGCTAAAAACCGGAATCCCGTGCACCGGGTCGTTGAAGTCCGGCGATTCGATCATATTGTCTTGCTTGTCGCCCCGGAGCCCGTGCTGGGGACCGAAGGCCGCAACCAACTTTATGCCGTCGCAGCCCGCGAGCGCGTCCAGCGAGTGAACGAGGTCGCGCGTCACCGAGGCCGGGTGGGCGAGTAGTGCGACGCGGCGCCCGAACAGCGGTTTTCGTAGCACGGGATCTTCCAGTAGTCGATCGATTCCAAACTTCATGGCTTGCCAGTATAAGCGGGATCATCGAAAGCATCGATCTCCAACACGAAGGCGTCGGGATGGTGAAAGTCCGGCTTCCCCGGAGGATGATTCAATGCCCAGTAGGAAAGCGAGCCGCTGTCATCTTCGATCACAGCAGAAAGCGCGAGGCGCAAAGACAACGCCGGCTGGATCTTTGGCAGATATTTCAGGTGGACGATCGCTTCGAGATCAAGACGATCCCCAGCGCTGCACACGGTGATACTCGGCGCTGGGCCTTCATCCTCAAGCGATAAGCCGTCACGATAACGGCCAAAGGAATAAACTGCCCACTCTCCCGAAGAAGCAAAGTTGAACTCGTAGTATTCCGGTTTGCCCTTCACGGAAACGAAAGCCTCAAAGCAGGTGTGCTGCCAAAGGCGATCCGCCCTGCGTGGCGGCCGAGGCGGCGGAATCCGGAGACGCATCAAATCCCCTTTAAGGGCATAAGTAAAAGCGAGTACGTTGTCCTGTGTCCAACTCACGCGTCCTTCGATTTCTTCGACGGCTGGGTTGTATGTCTCCGGATGACACGTGAGCATGGCTCTACAGAGAACGGAGGAGGGCATCGCCGCACACTATATTGAACCATTGTACTTGATATCGGTGCCGAACATCCAGGAGAGTTGGCGGAAATCCGTGGGTTACGGTTGCTAGGATTTTACCCGCTAGCGTTTCAGCACCGCTGAGAGCTGCACCAGTTCTTGGTAACGACTGCCCCATTTGTCGGCGTCGGGAACAAGCGTATTGCGGTTTCCCACATCGTCGGGACCGCCGCTAGCGAGTTCCTTAAACGCGGGCCAGCGTCTTTGCCGGAAGGCGGTCTCTTGTCCTCTCTTGGACAACATAAAATCAACCAACAGAGCGGCAGCATGAGGATGCGGCGGTTGTGACGACATGACGAACGCTGACACCGCCTTAACCGGGATGAACGGTTCAGGAAAGACGTAATCGACGGGAGCCCCCGCTTGGCGTAGCGACACGGCTTCGTGGTGATGCGCATCGATCTGCACCGGGAACTCGCCTGCCGCGACCAGTTGGGAAACCAAGCTACGTCCCTGGCGAATCTGCAAGTTCTGTGCGCCCAAGCTGCGGGCGATCTGTTTGCCTTTTTCGTCGCCGTAGTAATCGAGCAAGGCGGCGAGCCAGTCGTCAGCATCTTGATCCATCGCTAATTTTTCTTTCCACTTGGGTTGCAAGAGATCGTCTATGGATTTCGGCGCCTGCGCGCGAGTGACCTGCTTGGTATTGAAAAGATAGACAAGGAGGGAAGCCCAGATCCCGTTAAAGTATCCCTCCTTGTCGTAGAATCCTGTGCGCAGACCTCTCCGATAAGGCGTGTCGTAGCGCATGATGACGTTGGCCTTTTTCAGCGTATAAAGCGCGGAGCTGCGAATATTCAGGGTATCGTAGTTGTATTTGCCCGCGCGATGTTCCGTCAAAATACGATTCAATAAACTCTGCGGGCCCGAGGTCAGAACTTCGACTTTGAGGAACGGATACTCGGCTTCGAAACCGCTGGCGAACTGCCGCAAATCCTCCCGGTTCATGGCAGCGTACCACACGACGGTTTTTTCGTTTTTCGCCTCCCTCACCAAGGCTGCCTGCCGCTCAGCCGCCGGAAGGCGGTTGATTTTGGCTAGAGTATCTTCGGGCGTGGCGGCGCCGACATCCGAGGCTCGGAAAACAAGAAATGCCGAAACAGTGAAAATCCATGCGCAAAGTCGAATCAGTTTTAACATGGTTCACCTTCTAGATGGGGCCATCGAGTCGAAAAGTTTTCCCCGCCAGCCGCCCCACCGGAGGGGCTTGATCGTCAACATAGGATGCGACGGCCTCACCAACGAATAGAAACAAGCCGTCCAACGCAACTTCTCTAACGAGGCGGCATTCCACATTGGCGTGACAACCCGCCACCAGCGGCGCTTGCACGTGTTTTGCCGGCAGGGTGTCCAAGCCCAGAGCAGTGAATTTGTCCTCGACATCGCGCCCGGAAAGATCCCGGCTGCGATCCACGGCGTGAAGCTGGCTCTGTGAGCAGACGTTGACGACGAATTCGTTGCTTTTTTGGATCATCTCGCGGCTGAAGTTCTTGTCCTGAATGCCGATGACAAGCAACGGCGGGTCGTCGGAGATTCCCAGCGCGCGGAAGGCGAACTGTACGTTGCGCTTTCCCTGCCAAGCTGTAGAAATAAGGTAAAGGCCGGTGGGCGTTGTCCGATACGCTTGCGGCAGCGCGACTTCACGTAGCATTTGATCTCCTCGAGAGCCGATTCCATGTCATTGCCCACGCATATGCAAATCTCTGTACCAACGCTCCACCTCCCGGACGTTTTTTTGACGGCTGAAATAGTCTCGCTCTGTGCCTGTTTCTTTTAACTCCAATAACATTTCTTTTGCGGCGGCCAAAGCCGCAAGGGAAATGCTGGAGGGCATGAGCGCAATCCTGAAGCCTAAGTGGAGAAACTCAAATACCGTCATGCGCGCCTTGGGCCAGAGACTGACGAGGGGCGCTCCGGAGCGCGCGCCGATGTCGCGGAACTCTTCTGCAGCGGAAAGCTGAACGCCAATCGCGTCGGCGCCGGCTTCGGCGTAGGCCGACAGGCGCTCTTGGACTTGCGCGAGCGGTTCGCTGCAGCGCGCGTCGCAGCGGGCGATCAAAACGAGTGATGAATCTTCCCGCGCATCCACGGCGGCCTTGATGCGATCGACCATCAGAGACTTAGGGAGAACAGCCACTTCGTCACCTTTGGAATAAAGCTCGTCGCCATAGCTGTCTTCAAAAGATTTTGGTCGGGAAGACAAAAGCTCTTGTGAATCGCATTACCGGAGAGATGGACAGCGGAGTATCCGCAATCCGCCGCAAGGCGGGCAAATATAGGATCGGTAACGCCGGGGGCGACGGCGCCTTTCGGGTCGGCGAGGATCTCGCGCAGACGCGCGCGCTTTTCCAGGTCCGTCATTCTACTCTGTTCTGCAACCGGCCTACTCCATACCGTCGGTGATGAATTGGATCACATAGCCCGCCGGATCGTCCATGTAGGTTCCGCCCTGGCCTTGCTGCCGCTCCTTGGCGGCGCCTCGGTCGCCGTTGGCGATTTTCAGTTTATCCAAGTGCGCCATACCCTCATTCCATCTGGCCGCGGGTACATAGAAGGCGATATGAGGCCCGGGAACCTTGCGGCTCATCACCAATCCCTTGGATGAAAAAGGTGCTTGCGTAAGAATCAACGTTTGTCCGCTGGCCATGCTCATTGTTGCCTGTTGCTGTTGCGTTTCGCGGTGGTTCTGTACTTCAAACCCGAGAACGTTTTTGTAGAAATCGACGGATGCCGCCACGTCGGGCGCTTCCAGCTCAAGGTAACCGACTCCTGTCATCCGGCTACCGGAAGCGCTCGCGACGGCTGCGGAGTCTTGAGGCGTATAAACTGCATAGTGATTGCCTGCCGGCTCGGTTAAAAACAGCGTCTGTTTAGCAAATGGGTGAACGTTCTGAACCGGGCCATCGAAACGAGCGCCCAAGTCAGTCAAGTCTTTTGCCACCTCTTCGAGGCCTTGCTCCGTTGTCGTGAAGGAATAAGTAGGTAAACCGCGGGCGGCGGCCGGCTGCGGACGCTCTTCGCTCTGGAGATAGACGCCCATCCGCTTGCCGCCGATTTGAATAAACGTGTGCGGCACCGCGCCGCGCTTGCGCTGGCGCACATTCAGGCCATTGCGACGCGTCACTCGACCGCCGAACACTCTTACGTAGAATTCTTCCGCTACAACCAAGTCATCGACAGGAACGACGAAATGATCCAATGATTGAGCTACAGCCATAGGCCGGCAAACCTCCATCCGTTTGCTTTGGCTCGTTCTACCAAGGGCGCTCTTCAAGTGTCAAGGAAGAGCAGCTGAAACTAAAGCATGCGGTTGATGATAGAGGCGGCCGGGGATACGGACTCAAGTGTAACCCCTGCCTGGAATGATGCGCCGCGCGGCGAAGTGGGCGTCGGTGTAACCGACGCCGAAAATGACATCGCTCATGAGCCTTAGGGACGGCCTCGCGCAGGTTCAATGGGGGATGATGATCGTCGTTTGTCTCAATCGAGGCCGTAAAAGCGCGCTGGATTGGTGAATAGAATCTTGTCTATGACCTTCGGATCGATCTCGCCGTTTTCTTTAAGCCGCGCCAATGCGAGCAGCTCGCTGGCATTGTCGGCATGGCCGTAGTCCGAGCCAATCATCAGAAAGTTCTCCCCCGCGTACTTGAGCACGTAGGGAAGGTCGTCGTCGGTCTGGCAAGCGGCGAATAATTGGTTGCTGCCGCTGAGCACGTCGGGTCTCGCCTGTTTGCCCTCAAGCTTGGGGAAGCGCAGGTTGAGGTCGTGGACCAAATAGGGCACCCATTGCGCGGCGACTTCGATGGCGCCGATGCGGAGCTTGGGGAAGCGCTCGGGAATCCCATTTAAGATCATCGAGTGAAAGCCGCCGATCACCATGAGCTTCGCCACGCGGAAAGGCTCCCCGTTGAGCATTTCATTAACCGTGAAATTGCCGATGCCGGAATGAATCCCGATGGGCAAGTTAAGCCGGCTTGCTTCTTCGTACAAAGGGAAAAAATAAGGATCGTGCAGGGTGTGATTGGTTTCGATCCCGCGCATGAAAACCGCGCAGGCGCCGTTGCCATGTGCCCAACGCAGCTCATCCAGCGCCATGTCCATCGTCATCAAGGGCAATTGGACGGCCCAACGCAGCCGATCTTTAGCTTTGGACCAGATGTCGGCCATCCAGCGGTTGTAAGAACGGCAGAGAGCAAGCTCGATCCTGGGGTTGTCCGTCACCGGGCGCAAAAACAGCGTCGGATAGAGAACTTGTACACCGGTGCCGATTTCGTCCATGTGTTTGAGGCGCGAGTCGATGTTCGCCATTTCACGGGACTCCTGCGCTGTGTCCTGGCCGATATTGTCGCGCCCGCCAATTAAACGTCCCCCGATGATCCAAAAATTTTGCCTTTTGCCCGAAGGCATGTCGACGGTGATAGGCACCGGCCGGTAGCGGCGGTCGCTGCCTTCCAAATAGTCCCAGGTTTTTTCCGTCTCGATGACATGGGCGTCGGCATCTATCGATAACATTGTCGAACCTCCAAAAGTAGAATTCTAAGAACAGTTCTACAGCGCATACAGAGCCCGTGGATTGTCGTCGAGGATCTTGTGGATCACCTGTGCAGGCAGCTTGTCTTCGCTTCTGAGCTTGCGCAGCGCCTCGATCTCGCTGGCGTTGTCGGAATGGCCGTAGTCGGTGCCGATGACGAGCGTATTTTCCCCGGCGTAGCCGAGGATATAATCGAGATCGTCATCGGTCTGACAGGTGACCCAAACCCGTTTGTCCTCGAGGATGGTTTTGCTCAACTGCTTGCCGCGTCGCGCATGACGCCGCGCCAAATCATGAATCGCGTAGGGGATCCATTGGGCGCTGACTTCGATGATGCCGATGCGCAATTGGGGAAATCGCTCCGGGATGCCATCGTTGACTAGCGAATGAAACGCGCCCACCACCGCGAGCTTGAATTTACAAAAGCCGGGCTCATCAAGGAAAAAATCATGGGACTCGATACTGCCGTTCGCCGAATGAACGCAGATCGGAAGATCAAGCTTGCTCGCCGCAGCGTATACTGGAAAGAAATAGGAATCGCTGAGCCGCCGGTCGGCTTCCAGCCCTCTCAGATAGACACCGCAGGCGCCGTGCTCTTTGCCGAACTGTAATTCCTCGAACACGCGCTCCATGTTGAGCAGCGGCGGAACCACCACCCAGCGAAAACGGTCCGGCGCTTTCTTGACGATGTCTGCCATCCAGCGGTTGTAGCTGCGGCAGAGTGCCAGATCGGCCTCCGGTCGGCGCGCCGTCGGAAAGATAAAAATCGTCGGATAGATCACTTGAATGTCAATACTCAGATCGTCCATGTGTTTGATCCGGATGCTGAGATCGCTCATGTTCCGGGCTGCCTCGGGTAGCGTTTTCTCCACATTGCTGCGCGGCATGAGTCTACCGTCGATGAACCAATAATCCACGGTAGGATCGCCGTTGGTCGCGCCAACAATTCTCGGTCTAAACTGGCGCTCCGATTCAAGCATGTAGTCCCAGGCGGACTCGTTCTCGATCACATGCGCGTCGGCATCAATGACTGGCATCGCCTACTCCTCCGGTTTTTGGTTAACGTCTTTTCGTCAACGTGACTTATCCTTCTCTCGGCAGCTCATTGACCAATTTACCGTCTTCGTATGCGAAACACTGGCCGCTCTTTTCCATAGGCAGTTGAGCCGCCAGCACAAACGCCTGCCCCAGAATCTCGGGGCCGGGCAAACGCTTGAACGCTTCCTCCGGCGCGGTTTCGGTCACGATAGGCACGCGCGGTGAAAAAGTGACCACGCAGATATTCGAATCCCTGACTTCTTCCGCCACATAGCGCGTAAAGGTGCGAATTCCGTCCTTTGTCGCCATGTAGGTACCCGCGCCAGCCGGTTTCAGTCCGCCGCCGCCATAGAGATTGATAATGTGTCCGGCCTTGCGCTTCTCCATGTGAGGGATCACATGTTTCGTGCCAAGGAAAGTTCCATAGAGATTCGTTTGCACCACGCGATTCCAGAAATCCAGCGGCATCTCGCCGATACGCGGCCAGCGCGGAATGCCCCAGGCAAAGTGGGGTACGATGGCGGCGTTATTGATATGCACATCGATCTGGCCGAATCTGTTGATGACCTGGTCGACCATCCGTTTCACGCTATTTTCATCGCGAACGTCGACGAGCAGCGCCAAGGTTTCCGTCAGTTTGCCCAGTTCAGTGGCCGTCTTCGTGGCATTGTCTTCGTTGAAATCCGCGACGACAATCTTGGCGTGCTCTTGAGCAAATGTTTTGGCGGCATGCTTGCCGATGCCCTGTGCGCTACCTGTGACGACGACTACTTTATCCTTAAGCACAGACGAACCTCCTTCTGTCAATTCTATCTGGTCGTTAGAAATTTGCTACGTCTTAAGGGCGCGATAGATTTTTTCGGCGGTTACCGGCAGGTCAAAAAGGCGTACTCCGACTGCATCGGCGACCGCATTGGCGATGGCGGCCGGTGGTCCATTGTTGGCAAATTCTCCAATGGGCTTCGCGTCACACGGCCCAACGCCGCCTGTGGATTTTACGAGAACGGTTTTGAGCTCCGGAATATCCTTTGCCGTGGGCATTTTGTAATCGCCAAGATTGCTGTTAGTCACACGGCCGTTTTCCATGACCAGCTCTTCCATGACGCCTTGGCCGACTCCCATCACGGTGGCGCCGTCGATCTGGCCCTGATGCGTGACCGGATTGATGACAGTGCCCACGTCATGGGCGCTCACGACGCGATGCACCCACACGGCGCCCGTTTCCGGATCGATCTCAACTTCTGCCACCTGGGCGCAGACGTAAGAGATGTCCTCGGGATAGGGATAGTCTTCATAAACCGAGACGGTAAGTGGGCTAGCCGCTTGGGTGACGACGCGGCGCAATGCAATTTGCTGCCCGGGATCTTGGCGCAGCCAGAATTTTGAGTCGCCAAACTCGATCTCTTGGGCGCCACACTCTAACATTCGGGCCGCCTGATCCAAAAGCTGCTGCCGTAATTTCTCACTCGCTTGTACTACGGCGTTGCCGGCAACATAGGTCACTCGGCTGGCACGCACGCCGCTGTCGCGCGGCGTGAGATCCGTATTGCCGACGAGCACGCGTACGCGCTCGATGGGGACGCGCATCTCTTCGGCTACGAGTTGCCGCAGGATCGTGTGTGTGCCCGAGCCTTGATCAATGGTCGGGCTAAGAATCGTGAAACTGCCGTCAGGTTCTGCTGTGAGGATAAGACCTGTGTCACCGCCGCTGATGTGGCGCCCGGACAGGGCAATGCCGCGGCCGTAGTTAGGACCCGGCTTCGGCTTTTTCCAGCCAGCGCTGTCCAACGCGGCCTGCAGCACCTCGCGAAAGCGTACGTGGTGTAGCCGATGGCCGACGGCGTCTTCTTCTCCTTCGCCGAGAAAGTTCTTCAGGCGAAACTCGGCGGGGTCCATTTCCAATTCCCTGGCAATCAGGTCCGTATGGGAGTCGACGGCAAAGGCGGTTGCCACGGCGCCCGGACTGCGGTAGTACCCACCGGGAACGGTATTCGTGTAAACCTGGAGAAACTCGAAAAAGGCGTTGTCCACGCGATATTGCCCGCCGGCATAGTGCCACGTCGCCAGAGAAGAGTTGGACTTGAGCGCGCCGTAGGCGCCGCTGGCATGAACCGCGCGGAGTGAGCGCGCCAGGATGCGACCATCGCGCGTTACGCCGCTGCGAATTGTGATGACCGTCGGGTGCGCGGGATTGCTCGCCGTCAACTCCTCGGCGTAAGTCATCACTATTTTTATGGGGCGTCCCGACTCCCGCGCGAGGAGGTAGGCTACGGGCAAATCGCTTGCGTCGCCTTTGCCGCCGAATTCGCCGCCGACATTGACGACATTGATACGAATGCGCTCCTCCGGTAAACGCAACGCCTTGGCGAGCTGGCTGCGAATCCCAAAGGGATTTTTCGCCGACACTGAGACCTGGATCCGGCCGTCGCTATCGATGGCGACGACTGCCGCGTGGGGTTCGAGATACCCCTGGTGGCGCGCCGGGATGCGAAAAGTGTGTTCCAACACTAACTCTGCGGCGCGAAAGCCCTGCTCCACGTCACCCTTGCGCCAGGCCAGACGAGTAAGCCCGTTGTGCACGTCCAGCGCTAGCAGATCTTTGGGGCCGCCTTCATAAGTGGTCACGTCGGAATGCAAGCGCGGCGCGCTAGGTTGCATTGCTTCGATGGGATCGAACACTGCCGGCAACTGTTCATATTCCACTTCGATGAGACCCAGCGCCTCTTCGGCGGCGTCGAGTGTTTCCGCGGCCACAGCGGCCACGCGATCGCCGACGAAGCGTACAATATCCCAGCACAAAACCGGCATGTCGCGGATTTGCTTGCCGATATAAAGCCCGCGCGCATCTTCACCGGTGACCAGCGCTTTTACGCCGGGAACTTTGCGAGCTTTCGCGGTATCGACCCGCCGTATGCGGGCGTGGGGGTAAGGACTGCGAAGAATTTTTCCCCAAAGCGTCCCCGGCAGATTGACGTCGGCCGCATAAAGTGTGCGACCGATGACCTTGTCCGGACCTTCCGCACGTGGAACGGAAGTGCCGACTACCTTGAAATCTGCCATGTGATCTCCCTTCGCTGCGTTCTTGAAAGTCCCAACATCCTCCGACGTTCAATCTTCGTCACGATACTCCTTGACGGTCTTCGCGTGCAATCATCCCGCACCGCAAAGTAAACCAAGAACGGCCTGTTGATCGAATTTCTTGATTGAACGACTTAGTACGGCGCAGCATTAGGCGTCAAGCGCTCTTGTTAGAGACGCGAGGTGATACACCTTTTCTGCCTCGCAGCAATTTGCGTTCAGTCATGGTTAGATTCGTGACCGATCTATTGCTACAGTAGAGACATGAGCTGGCAAGAAAATCTTATCAACGGTGCTTCGGATATCCGTGAGTTGATTTTGCAAAGCAAACGTATTGCTGTTCTCGGCATTAAAACAGAAGCGCAGGCAGATCAGCCCTCGTTCTACGTGCCGAAATATCTCGCGGCAGCCGGATTCGAGGTCATCCCGGTGCCCGTCTATTATCCGGAGGTCACGGAGATCCTCGGTAAGCGAGTCTATCGTCGGCTGACGGAGATTCCCGGTAACATCGACCTGGTGGATGTCTTTCGCCGCTCTGATGACATCAACGGCCATGTCGAAGAGATGCTAGCCAAGAGACCAATGGCCGTTTGGTTTCAATCAGGCATACGTAACGACGCCGCGGCTGAGACGCTGGCCAAGGCGGACATTAAAGTTGTGCAGGATCGTTGCTTGATGGTCGAGCACAGGCGAGTGGCGACAAGATAACATCGGTGCCCGCTAAGTTCTTTATGCCGGCGAAGGTCAGCCGATAACACAGAGGATGTTGCGTGTGGCAATACCGAGGTCAAGAGAGACCAGCGTTTGCTGAGGAGCCCGGGCCCGGACAGGAGTCGGTCTGGGATTATCCTCGGCCGCCGGCAATAGTAATCGATCACCGGCGGGTCGAAGTTCGGCTCGGGAATTTGGTTGTTGCCGATTCACGCCAGAACTTGCGAATTTTGGAGACGGCGAGCCCGCCAACATTTTACATTCCGCCTCACGATGTCCAAGTACAACTTCTGCAGCCTTGCCCGGGAGTATCCGTTTGTGAGTGGAAAGGGGTCGCTCATTATTGGGCGTTGAGAGACCATCCAGATTCGCCGCAGGTGCTCGGCTGGAGCTATCCGAGTCCCAACAAGCCGTTCGGAGCAATCGCAGGTTATTTCTCTTTCTACCCGACCATGGTGGAATGTTTTGTTGACGGCGAGCGAGTCCGCCCGCAACCGGGTGAATTCTACGGCGGCTGGATTACCAGCGAGATCGTCGGACCATTCAAGGGCGACGCAGGAACTCAGCACTGGTAAGCCGTTAACGGCGGCTCTGGCGAAACTTTTCCCAAGCGGCACGCGGGGTTTGTCTTGACCTGTTCGGCCGACACGGCGGTGTCCACCTGAAGAGCCACTGCGCCTACCGCTTTTCCGACGGCGAAGCGCGCCCAGAATCGTGAGTTACCATCCATAGAATCCATCGAAATCAGGTTGCCGTTGTAGTCGACGACGGCGATGCCCGCCCGACCTTGTTCCGCTTTCACTAATGCGACGGCCGCATCGATAATGATCCGGGCTTCTTCTAAGGAGAGGGAGACCGGAACATCGATTCGGGGGCGAGTCGCAAATACATCGCTGGCCGCCTCGGGCTTTTCCTGGGCGGAGCCCGCTGAGAGCATGAACCCCGCTGTGACGATCGTCAGGAGCGGGATCATCAACATCAGTGCCAAGTTCGACGAAAACAATTTCTGCAGGTTCATTTTTATTCTCCTTTCTTTGAAGCAGCCGCTTATATCCGGTGCCAATGTATGTGTTGTGCGAGTAGTGTTGCAGGTGAGCGGAAAATATTTGAGTTGCTCCTGTTTTGTCAACTCCCTTGAGACAAAGGCCGCCAACTCTAATGAAACTGTCCTCTTGGCGGAAGACGAAGAAAAAATGGCTCGTCTGTTGAAGCGAGTCCTATCTCAAGGTGACTATAGAGTCCTTGGTTGCTGGACGGCCACGAGGCGATCGATCTGATTTCTCGTTACCAGCAGGAGATCGACGTTGTGGTGCTCGACATCGGCTTACCTAAAATTGCGGGGTGAGGTGTGATGCGCAAACTGAAAGCGACAAATCCTCCTGTCAATATTGTCGTTGCCAGCCCTAGGATGTTTCAGACTGGTGTGAAGGCGGTTATCGACAAGCCATACGCTGTCGGCGATATCATGGAGGACCCTGCAAACTCGAATCGAATGCAGCCGAATGATAGCAGGAGACAAGCCGAGGAATGGTTGATGGTCGGGCTGGCTATTTGACGGGTTCGAAGAAGGCGTCTTCTCGATGAACGTAGCCGCTAATCAGTTCCCTGTCCCTGTCTAAAGAGCGAACACGAAAATAGTCGCCCGTCTTGCTTTGTACCTTGATACGGGTGCCGGGTTCGAGAGTGCCTGTAATGTTGGCATCGGAGCGCGGTTTGTCTCGAACGAAGGAAGCATCGACGACCCTAT
>WNFO01001866.1_pt1 | contig 18034 bp, 17 predicted proteins | sample 5400251 | NCBI WGS metagenome assembly WNFO01 (sample SAMN13153354, study PRJNA577476) | soil metagenome | isolation source: 100 cm saprolite under Madrone tree | place: USA:California | collected 2016-06-14
CAGCAATGGTGCCGCCTGGACCCCCATTGGACAGGCGCTCTACCCCGCGTTCAGCGGCCTGGGCCCAGGCGCGAACACCTCCCTGTTTCGTATTTTCTGGTGGGCGCACATCCTTACCGTGCTAGGTTTCCTGATTTACCTGCCACGCTCCAAGCACCTGCACCTGATGGCAACCCCTTTCAACGTCTTCTTCAGCAATTACGGACCCAAGGGCGCGTTACCCTTCATGGAGAATATTGAGGAACGCGAGGACTACGGCGTCTCGAAGGCCGAGCAGTTCACCTGGAAGCAGTTGCTCGATGGCTACGCCTGTACCGAATGTGGACGCTGCAATACGGTGTGTCCCGCAACCAACACCGGCAAGCCGCTCTTCCCCAAGGAAATTATCCTGGGCGTGAAGGAAGCACTCTTTGTGCACAGCGATGAAATTCTCGGCGAACATACGATCTGGAGTAGGCTGGGCGTTGCTAGCGTCAAGGCCGACGAGACCCCACGCGAACAGGAAGCACATCACCAGCCCATGGTCGGCGGCATCATCTCCACTGATGCATTGTGGGCCTGTACCAGCTGCCGCGCCTGCATGGAGATATGCCCGGTTTCGATTGAGCATGTCCCCACCATTGTCGATATGCGCCGCCACCTGGTCATGGAGGAGAGCAATTTCCCCACAGAAGTTACCTCGCTGTTCAACAACATGGAGCGTAACTTCAACCCCTGGGAAATCAACAACGACAAGCGCGCGGAATGGGCTGAGGGCCTGGGCGTGCCGCTGATGTCAGAGAATCCCGACGCCGATGTGCTCTACTGGGTTGGTTGCATGGGCTCGTTCGATCAGCGCAATAAGAAAGTAGCCACCTCGGTTGCGAAAATTCTGCTGGCGGCAGGCGTCAATTTCGCCATCCTTGGTCCTGAAGAGTGGTGTACCGGCGACCCGGCACGACGCATCGGCAACGAATACCTGTGGCAGGTGATGGCGCAGCAGAATGTCGAGACGCTGAACACCTATGGCTTTAACCTCACCGACCAGAGCAACGTGCCCGCACTGCTTCAACACGATCAAAAACGAGTATCCACAGCTTGGCGGCAACTATGAAGTGGTGCATCACACCGTCTTCATCGACCGGCTTCTGGCTGATGAGAAGATCAAGCTTCCCGAAGGCTTTGACCAGCGTAAGCTGACCTACCACGATCCCTGTTACATCGGACGCTACAACGACATCTATGATGAGCCGCGTCGCGTGCTGACGGTGCTCAACAGCAACGGCGTAACGGAGATGCGCCGTCATCGCAACAAGAGCTTCTGCTGTGGCGGCGGCGGTGGTCGCGCCTGGATGGAGGAGCGCATCGGCAAGCGGGTCAACCAGACCCGTGTGAATGAGGCATTGGAGACGGGAGCCGAAGTCCTGGCCGCTGCCTGCCCCTTCTGCATCACGATGTTTGACGATGGCATCAAGGGGGTAGAGGCTGAAGAGAAAATGGCGATCGAGGATATCTCCGAGATCGTTGTGCGGGCAATGGAGTCGCAATAGCAGAGTTATCGTATGAAATGGGTCAAAGAGCCTGGCGCGCCAGGCTCTTTGACCCATTTCATACCAGTTGTTGCTGGGTACTCAAGAAAGCATGTAAATGAAATCGTACTCTGAGCCCACCGGATTGCCGCGAGCATGCAGTTTCATCTGTCCGCGTACATCCTGGTAAACCCCTGTACCGCCGGTGATCGCAAGCAACGAATCGGCGTTGTCAAAGAAAGGACCTTCGACGGTGATCTGGCCCGCGGGGAGGAAAACCGTCCAGAAGCATTCATAGGCCTTGCCAGGAATAGTACGAATGCAATGCCCATTGTCACTTCCAACCTGTTTTTTGTCAGCCTCATCAAAGACGGGGTTCGCGAAGGCCAGGATGTCGCCACGCGAGTCACCCTTTGGGCCAATGTCGACGATCGTGTCGGTAATAGCATGTTCGACCACGTGAATCGTGTTGTGCTCATTTGCACGAGCGGCAAACACGCCACTAGTAAACAGTACTACAGTGAGTGCAACAGCGGTAAGCGAGACCGCCACTGTGAAAATAAGAGACCTCCTCATGCTTATGACTCCTTCAAAATGAAATAAGAACCCTGTTACGTTTGTTTCGGCAGGAAAAGTGCCTGCTCTTAAATTGAAGTATACGTACTAACAGATGGGCCTGTCAATGACCCACGTTGTGCCACTGTGCCACTGCATCGATGTGCTCAGGTTGTATAATGAAGCATCTCACTAGCAAGAAAGGAAGATATACCGTGGAACTACACAATAAAGGTATTTTAGTCACAGGTGGTGCCTCGGGCCTGGGAGCAGCCTGCGTCAGGTTGTTGACACAGGCCGGAGCTAAAGCGGTCATTGCCGACTTCAATAGCGAGACAGGCATAGCCCTGGCGCAAGAACTGGGCGATGCGGTGCGCTTCGTCAAGACCAACGTCGTAGACGAAGCGGACGCGCAGACAGCCGTTCAGACAGCCGTTGACACCTTTGGTGGCTTGCACGTGCTAATTAACTGCGCCGGTATCGGATCTGCCGAGAGAGTCCTGGGCAAGGACGGGCCGGGCAGCCTGTCTTCCTTCACCAGAGTGATCCAGGTGAACCTGATCGGAACGTACAACACCATTCGTCTTGCTACGGCAGCAATGGCAACTAATCAGCCAAACGAAGGCGGTGAACGCGGCGTTATCATCAACACCGCCTCGGCGGCAGCCTTCGAGGGTCAGATCGGGCAGGCGGCTTACTCCGCGTCGAAAGGCGGAATCGTCAGCATGACGCTACCCATCGCACGCGAGCTTGCACAACATGGCATCCGCGTGATGACCATTGCCCCCGGCCTCTTCGATACGCCCTTGTTAGGCACGTTGCCAGAACCCATGCGCATCTCGCTTGGCCAGCAAGTTCCTTTCCCACCTCGCCTGGGTCGTCCCGATGAGTATGCCGCCCTGGCAAAGCATATCATCGAGAACCAGATGCTCAATGGCGCAGTGCTTCGCCTGGACGGTGGGATAAGAATGCAGGCGCGTTGACACAAAGCGAGGATGCCACAACGCTCGTGAACGAAACGATCTGTCACCCATTCGAAAAGTGGCTCGGTCACCTTTTTCTGTGCGCAGGCGTAATAACAAGAGATACTGAAACAAGAGACAAGCTGAGAGAGGAGCGCAAAAGACAAGCTATGCCCAGCAACATTATTGCCTACGAGTGGCCCTTGAATGGCACCACTCACATTGCGTATGAAACCGGTGATAATCACATTCATGAGATGGTCATTGGACAGAAAGGGACATGGCGCGATAATGATATCACGCGCACTGCCGGTGGTCCTGAGTTAGAAGATGCCATCCTGGCAGGCTCTACCTGGCCAGATGGGCATACGCAGCAGATAGCCTATACCAGTGCAGTGAATGCGAATGGTCATATTTACGAATTGGTCATGTACCAGCATCATCCCTGGAGTGTCGAAGATATTATGAGGCAAGCCATTGATGCTGCTCCTGCCGATGGTTTCGCCCTGGCCGGGTATGCCTGGAAAGCTGCCGGAACCAAACACCTTGTCTATAGCGGGCGCGATGGGCATCTGCACGAACTGAGTGCAGGAATCACCGGACTGTGGAAATATTCTGACCTCACGCAGGTGACAGGCGCCCCTCTCGCTGAGAGTTCACTGCTGGCAGCCTTTGCCTGGGAGACTGGCAAACAGAGGCAGGTCGTCTATGTGGGTGGAGATGGACACATCCATGAACTTATGAGTGGCATGGATGGTGCATGGAAGCATACGGATCTGACAACGGTGGCGGGCGCGCCCCTGGCAGGAGATTCCGCCCTGGCTGCCTATGCCTGGGAAGCCGGTGGAACGAAGCAGGTCGTCTACACAGGCGACGATGGGGATGTCTATGAGCTAGTATGCGGACTGGATGCCGCGTGGACCTTCGCAGATTTAACAAGCCTGACAGGAGCACCTCTGGCAATTAGCTCCGCCCTGGCTGCTTCTGCCTGGGAGACAGGCAGGGCCAAATATGTTGTCTATGTCGGCAGTAATCACCACGTCTCCCAATTGCAGATGCCGCTGCAAGGGACATGGGAACACAGCGACTTAACGCAGCTTCTGGGCGCGCCCGAAGCCAGTGAGGATGTCATTGCCACTCACGAGTGGACTCCTGAGTTTGCAAAGCATCTTGTCTATCTTGACACTGCCGAGAACCCACACATTCATTCGCTGATGCTCAAACACGGAGGACAATGGCAGCATACAGATGTGACTCGCTTGACTGGTTCTCAACCGGTGGTATAGGGATCAGTTCCTCGCCCTCGGCTGACTACTGTGGTTAATATATGAGGATATGTGTGTAAAGTTTCACGAACTCGTACAACCAGGCGGCATTTTCCTTCGACATGTTGACACAGCCATGCGAACCATGGATGGAATATTGCGTGCCGCCCGGGTCAAGGTGGGGAAAGTTCGTCCCAGGGCCATATTCAGTGCGCCACCAACTATCGTGCAAGAAGTACCCATTGCTATGGAATTGCATGGCATAGTTAATCGGCGTCGGCGGATACCACTCAGGTGAAGACATAGGTACATCCGCTTTAAACACAGTGGGCGCTTTCTTCCCTTCGATCCACCAGGTTCCCGGAGGTGTTGGCAGGTCTGGCTGCCCGGTTGTCACCTGGAATGCCTTGAGCAGCTTTCCATTCTGATAGACTCGTAGAGCCTGTTCAGCCAGAGCTACAATGACAACTTTCGCACGCATATAGCCGTAGTGTTGCATCAACTGCATATCGGTTTGATGAACCTCGTTATAGGGCGCTTTGTCACTGAAGTCTGCTACCATCGCCTGGAAATTGCTTACATCCATATTCAGGTCTTCGATGGTTTGCTGGTAATCCGCCAGGGTTTTCGCCGCTGAGAGTTCTCCTTGCAACCACAATGGGCCGGTCGCTCCGTTTGACCCATACTCATAGCCAAGAGGGTAGGTCGTATTGTTATACCCATCATGATGCGTATGCTGTTTCCCAAACTGAACGGCATCCTGTTGAAGCTCCTGAAACAAGTATTGGCTCTCTGTTCTCAGTGCCGGAATCTGGATTGTCGCGCTATGCGCTTTCAACCCCTGTAGCGCCTTTTGATAGGCAGCGTCGCTCGTGGCAGACTGGATTGCCTGCTCATCGCTGTAATACTGCTGCTGGTAGGTGGTGACATTGCCTTGATACTGTTGCATCAAAGCAATCCATTGCCCGAATGTCCGCAGTTGTGCGCTTCCTTCGTTTCGCAGTGTGCGATCAACGGTAGGTGTCGGCTTTATAGGACTTTGGATTGCTATTCCGCTACATGCGCTGAGGAAAACGATACAGAGCAAGAGTCCGCTCAGCGATGCTATGGGCAAGCAACGCCGAAAGGAGCTAGTGTTCGCACACACATTTTTGTTCATAAGGCATTCCAACTACAGCGTCCACACCTTCGCGTTGCTGAATGCTATCTCGGTTGGGTTATTGTTTGGGTCGGCAATCATGCCTATTTGCCCCTGGCTATAGGTGTTGTCAGTCACCCCAGTAATCAACTGGTGGTTCACATACAGCTTGATAGCGTTGCCCATTGCTACCACGGCTATCACATTGGTCTGATTGAGTCCTGCCTTGATAGCTGGGTTGGAACCCTTTGTCAACGTTTTGAGGTCTGTCGCTGCGTTACCCGTCCTGAGATAGAGGATGTACGACTGGTCTTGACCGATATCGAATTCGTAGTTCTGGTTGGTCGGACTCGTGCTCGTGACACGGAAGACAACCCCACCAGCGTCACCTTTGATAATCGTCATCTGCACTTCAAAGACGAAGTTGCCGAACTTGGGGGTCTCGGCAAGACAGTAGTCGGAATAGCGTGCATCCGGTGCGATCACATGGTAGGCCCCACCCGTGAAGGCACAGTTGGTGGAGTTCACGTCCCACCCATGATTCTGGCTATTGTCACTCAAAGGGTCGCTGAAGGCCAGCGTTCCATTCTGGCCATAGGAATTCTGTACTGTCGGAGGAACAACAGCCTCGGCAGTGCCAGGCGGAGGCGTAGCAGGAGCTACAGGGGTATTGTTAGTAGTTGAGGTTGGCCCTGGTCCTGGCTTGGAACGCAGAAGTAACGCAAAGAGGCCGCCACCGACAAGGATCAGCACGAGCAAGACGACAGCGACGATGACAGCGACGCGATTGCCCGGACGCCGCGGCTGGGGAGAAGGCGGTGGTGGTGCTACCTGTGGACTACCATAAGGACCTTGATAGGGCGGTACACCATAGGGAGTCTGGGGCCCAGCTCCGTAGGGTTGTGTACCACCATAAGGAGCCTGGGGCCCAGCTCCATAAGGTGGTGCATCATAGGGAGTTGCTGGTACTGTCCCATAGGGCTGAGAACCATACCCGGTCGGTGGTGGGGGTTGCTGTGCGCCAGCAGTCGACGGTGACATGATGGTAGGATCGTTGGGCGCAGTCCCAGCAGTAGAGTAATAGTAGGGTGTGACCGCACCACATCCGGGACAGTTTGTCGCCCCGGGAGGGAGTTGAGCACCACAAGAACTACAGTTCATCGCATTTCTCCTCATTTCTCAGGATGAGTCCCAAACTGGGCTTGTTGTATACGAGGACGGTTAATCAAGTCCCACCCCTCCTAAAATATCTAGACGATGACAACTACTGATTTTAGACTACGAATTGGGAGCGATCAGCCAGATCGCTACCCGACAACAAATAGGCTGCTCACCGACTCACCATTGTGGATACGCCGAATCGCTTCAGCCATCAAAGGAGCGATGGAGAGTACACGCATATTGGGCAACCGCTTATCGGCTGGTAGAGGAACAGTATTCGTGGTTACGATTTCCGCGATATCCTGCTGGGCACGTAACCGCTCGATAGCGTTACCGGTGAAGAGGCCATGCGTGCAAGCAATGGCAATTCGACCCACATTGCGCTCGTGCAAATGACGCAGAATCTCAAAGATTGTGCCACCATTGGCAATCTCATCATCAAGGATAATGACATCCTTTCCCTCAACATCGCCCACAATGGTGTCGATGATCACTTTCTCGTCGCTGATGCGCTGTTTGTTGCCCGCAGCCACGGGTAGCCTCAGCAGACGTGCAAATTGCGAGGCAGACTTGGCATGCCCCAGATCGGGCGAGACCACCACCGTCTTGCTCAGGTCACGATCGCGGAAGTGACGGGCCAGCACGTTGAGCGCATTCAGGTGATCCACCGGCACACTGAAGAAGCCATGAACCTGAGCCGAGTGCAGCGTAATCGTCAGCACGCGATTGGCTCCAGCCGCTACCAGCAGATCAGCCACTAAGCGTCCTGCAATCGAGATACGCGGGGCATCCTTCTTGTCGGAGCGGGCATAGGAGTAGTAGGGAATGACCGCCGTGGTACGCGCCGCCGATGCACCACGCGCCGCATCCAGCATGAACAACAATTCCATCAGATGCTCCTGCACCGGCGGTACAAGCGGCTGTATCAGGAAGACATCGCCTTCACGGCAATTTGCATTCAACTGCACATAGAGGCAATCATTGCTGAAGCGGCGAATCGTGGCCGGACAGAGTTGCACACCCAAACAACTGCATACCTCGTTTACCAGCTCCGGGTGAGCGTTGCCACTGAAAATCGTGATCTCACGCATCCTATTCCTATCCTCCTCTCTTTGACGGCAGAGGCCAGGGATGCCCCGCCGAGCGATAGACGGCCTCTATGGCGAACCTCTTCTTAGTCAGGCTGCTTTTTGTAGTCAGTACGTCTTCGCCTAATGAAGTCATCAAGATCAGCACGCGAGATACGATAGCCTCTGCCTATGCTGAGCGTCACAAGTTCCCCTGAGCGTATCCATACACGCACCGTTTCAGGATTATACGATTCGCTACGGAGGAAAAACACCTGTACTCACTGATACATGGCTCCATCGTGACCTCCCAGGCTTGGCTCGCAAGAGAATACCTATGTGAAAGCGAGAGAAGCAGGACTAGGAATGTCCACCCACGTCCTCGTTAGCCTCTTCAGCCACCAACCGCATATCGGCCACCAGCCGGCGAGCCAGTTCAGGATCGAGCCGGGCAAGCTGCTCTCTCATCTCCATGTGTTGTTCTTCGAGCCGCTTGACAATCCGCAGAATCAACTCATCCTGGTGGTCCAGGTGCTCCATGACGTGGCGAATCTCTTCTTCACCCTTACAGTCAGTTACATAATCGTTTTGTGCTGTGAGTCGATCCTTTTCAGCTTGCCGGTTCTGAGACATCATCACAAACGGGGCGCTGTACGCAGCTTGGAAACTGAGCGCTAGATTCAGCAAAATGAACGGATATGGATCCCAGTGAGAGGCCCAGGCTACGATATTCAATATTATCCACAAAGTCAGAGTCACGCTCTGTATAATAATGAAACGCCAACTGCCAACGGTAGAAGCCACCTTATCAGCAATCTTTTGCCCCCCCGTCAACTGTTCATCAGCCACCTTATTCACATCGATGACAGCGGGATGATCGTGCTTGAACGTAGGGAACCGAAGATGCATTCCTTCTACCCAATGCTTAAAGCTTTCATTGCGAGCGTGGGCTTGCTTCGGCGTTGCCACGTCTGCCCCAGGAGTGATATCCATGATTACTCTCCTTTGCGTTACTCAGGTTGCTAGCACCCGAGATGTTTGGCAATCACCATGCGCTGCACCTCGCTGGTGCCTTCACCGATCTCATTGGCCTTCACGTTACGCCAGTAGCGCGACACAGGAAATTCATCCATGAAGCCATAGCCGCCATGGATCTGCACAGCTTGATCTGCCGCACGCTTTGCCATCTCGGAGGCGAAAAGCTTGGCTATCGAAGCCTCTCGTGTATAGGGTTTGCCCTGTACGTGCAACCAGGCGGCCTTATAATACATAAGACGAGCGAGTTCTATCTCTGTATCCATATCGGCAAGTTTGAACTGAATCGCCTGGAATTTACTGATCGGTTGTCCAAACTGCTTGCGCTGCTGAGCATAACTCAAAGCCTCATCTAAACACGCCTGGGCCAACCCGACAGAGAGGGCAGCGAGCGCCACCCGTCCACCATCGAGAATCTGCATGAATTGCTTGAAGCCTTCACCACGCCTTCCCAGAATATTTTCCTCGGGAACGACGCAATCTTCAAAGGTCAATGGGCGCGTATCCGAGGCTTTCCAGCCCATCTTTTTGTAAGGCTGGCCAATAACGTAGCCGGGAGTTCCCTTGGGCACAATGATATTGGTAATTTCCTGGCGCAGGCTCCCCTGCTTGCCGGTGACGGCGGTGATGGTGACCCCACCCGTTATATCGGTACCGGCGTTGGTGATGAAGCACTTGGAGCCATCGACGTGCCACTCTCCATTGCGTAGCACAGCGCGTGTCTGTGTGCCACCAGAGTCAGAGCCCGCACCAGGTTCAGTCAGGCCAAAGGCCCATAACTGCTCGCCACGCGCCAGCGGCGGCAGAAAGCGTTCTTTCTGCTCTCTGTTGCCAAACAAGAAGATGGGACTGGCCCCCAGCGATGTGTGAGCCTCCATAGTGATACCAACCGAGGCATCGCCACGCGAAATTTCTTCAAGGGCAATGCAGTAGGAGAGATAATCCGCGCCTGCGCCACCATATTCCTCGGGAAATGGCAGTCCCAGCAGTCCCAATTCACCCATTTGTCGAATCAGTACGTACGGAAATTCGCCTGTGCGGTCCATTTCCTCTGCACGTGGCTTAATCTCTTGCTGCGCAAACTCTCTACAGGTGTCACGAATTGCCTGTTGCTCGTCAGTGAGCGTGAAGTCCATTTCAGTCTGCTCCCTTTTTTGCTTGATGTTACTTCACCCAGATAGCGGCGCGGATGCCCCTGCGTTCACGCATGGGGAGGAAGCGCCGCTTTCCCTCGTTCGATCCAGGATCTATTTTGAGACGCAACGGGACCGTCCTCGCTGTTGGTTTTGCTTCCTTCAATCTGAGCGTGAAAGGAAACCGGCGCAGAACCGCCGCCTTGCCTTGCTTCAGGATGATGCGAGCGCGGGCAGGCGTGCATGGCATGAGCGGCCTACGCTCAGCATCGACGACAAAGACTTTTGACATGGTTCTTGCTCCTGAGTGGAGACCCCGGTAAGGGGGCAACGCTCTCTGATGCCAAGGCACCAGAGAGGTAACGTTTTCCTCGCCCCTGTTAGCTGGCGGCCATCTTCCTGCTGCACTGGCTTTTACACCTCATCAACCTGTTTAACAGCAGAATTAGAGCGCTTGGAACTGGAAAGGCCATTCCAAGGTCTGAACCTGAGCACTCCCGGCTAACGGCTCCTCTCTGTTTCCAGAAAGGGGGCTGGTCAGCATCGAGGCTATTTTTCAAGCCTCCGCATTCATGCGTGAGGTCGCTGACAACATTGCACCATACGCAAATTATTATACGAGATAGGAGCAAGCGAAACCTGGCACCTGACTCAATCGACATCCAACACCGCTTGACCAAGACTGCCAGCATCAGTGCTAGCGCCAACACCCTTACGCAGCATAGGAACCTTATCAAGTTCCTCCCAGGGAGCATCGATGTCAGTCCGGCCAAAGTGACCGAAGGCAGCGGTTGGTTGGAAAATGGGTCGGCACAGCTGCAAAGTCTGGATGATCGCCGCCGGACGCAAGTCGAAGTGCTCATTAATCAAGCGTATTATCTCCTCGTCAGAGACTTTGCCTGTACCGAACGTATCGATGAAGAGGGAGAGTGGTCGCGCCACACCAATAGCATAAGCGACCTGCAATTCAAGACGATCGGCTAAACCGGCAGCAACGATGTTTTTGGCAATATGCCGTGCAGCATAGGCCGCCGAGCGATCCACTTTGGTCGGGTCTTTGCCGCTGAAGGCTCCCCCACCGTGACGAGCCATGCCACCGTAGGTATCAACGATTATCTTGCGACCGGTCAGGCCAGCATCACCCATGGGGCCACCCGTCACGAAACGCCCTGTCGGGTTCACAAAAATCTTGGTGCGCCTATCCAGTAAATGGACAGGAACGACGGGCTTGACGATGTGATCGAACACGTCCTGGCGAATCTGCTCCTGATCCACATAGGCGGCGTGTTGGGCAGAAACAACGATCGTATCGACGCGCACTGGCTGCCCATGCTCATACTGCACCGTAACCTGACTCTTGCCATCGGGACGCAGGTAAGCCATCGGGCCATTGCCACCCCAAGATTTTCGCCGCACCTGCGAAAGCTGGCGTACGAGTTTGTGGGCCAGGCTGATAGGCATCGGCATATATTCGGGAGTCTCGTTACAGGCAAAGCCAATCATCATGCCCTGATCACCGGCACCGATCCGTTCCAACTCATCGTCACTCAACTGCCCTACCCCAACCTTCACCTCTAGTGAACGACTGACGCCCAGGTCAATGTCGGGCGATTGTTTCCCAATAGAGGTGACCACCCCGCAGGTGCGATAATCAAAGCCATAGTCCGCGTTGATGTAGCCTACCTGCTCGATGGTCTTGCGCACCACCGCTGACATGTCGATCCAGGCCGAGGTGGTAATTTCGCCAGCAACGAGCACCAGGCCCGTCGTGGTGGCCGTCTCACAAGCAACACGGGCCACCGGGTCCTGTGCTAAAATGGCATCAAGCACGCCATCCGAAATCTGGTCACAGAGCTTGTCAGGATGCCCTTCAGTTACTGATTCGCTGGTGAAAAATGCCTGGGGAATTTTCATAAAATCGCTCATTGCACAATCTCCTTTTTTTGCTGAAAGTACGTCAATCTGGCAGAGACCAGCCGCCCAATAAGCGTCAAGATAAAGGATAGCGAACCGTGTTCTCGCCCCAGAACACGCAAAAAGCCCCTGCGATGCAGGGGCTGTATGATTGCTCGTTCCCCTCATCTTGCGGAATCCTCCGCCGGAATTGGCACCCTTCCTGCGCAGTCGCAGGGGGGTTGTCGGGCTTCATTGGGCCGTTTCCCTCCACCTCTCTTGATGAGAGCAGGTCTCACTGCATATATTCAGTTGTGTATGTTCTTCGGGTCAACCTCTGTAGAAATACCCGTTGTCCGGGAGACAGATAACTCATCCCTACCTACTTAAGTATAGCCAAGAAATCCTAGGGGTGTCAAGTTGCCGATTCTGACACTCAGGGCTATTTAAAAGTCGTCCTTTTGCTCATGTCGGTCCGCAAGCGGGCCTACTTTGAGGGAAATTGTTGAGGTAGTGGCGGGCTGAAAGCCCGCCACTACCTCAACAATTTCCCTCGGCGAGCGCCGAAGGCGCGAGGAAAGACAACGAAACGCGACTTTTAAATAGCCCTGTCTGACACTTCCGGTGCAAGCGGCAAAGTGAACAGGATGCGCGTCCCTTGCCCTGGGGTACTCTCTGCACGGATAGTGCCCCCATGAGCTGTAATAATCGCCTTGACGATAGATAACCCCAAGCCACTGTTCCCTCCTGCACCAGAACGAGCACGATCGGCACGATAAAAGCGATCAAAAATGTATGGCAGATCAGCAGCATCAATACCTACGCCTGTATCACGTACAGAGACGGTCACACTTTTCCCTTCTGCCCGCGCTTCAACAGTCAGCGTCCCTCCAGCAGGTGTATGGCGTCGTGCGTTGTCCAGCAAATTGAGCAACACCTGCGTAATGCGGTCACTATCAGCCAGCACCAGGGGTGTCGTCGGCGCAATCTCATTGTGCACAGCAATACCTACTTGCTCGCATTCTGGACCAATGACCTCCAGCATTTCATTCACTAGCTCATGCAAATCAAGTGGGGCCAGTTCCAGTCGCAGAGCACCCGACTCCAGCGATGACATATGCTGCATATCGCCAACCAGGCGCCGCAAGCGCTGCACCTCGCGTCCGATGAGGTGGGCCGTCTCCTGGCGAGCTTTTGGCTCATAAATCACATCATCGGCCAGCGCTTCACTCAAGCCCTGGATAGCCGTCAGGGGCGTAATGAGATCATGAGCAATGTTGGCAATCAGATCACGACGCAACTGCTCCTGGTGACGCAGTTCGGTCACATCAGACTCAATAGTGTCTGCCATAGCATTAAAGGTGAACGCCAACCTGCCCAGTTCATCCTCAGAGGCGGGAGGTATCACCCGTTGGGTATAGTCCCCCTCTTTCATCCGCTCGGCAGCAATCGTCAGTGCCGTGAGCGGCTTGGTCAGGCCATGAGCCAGCATGAGACTGAAGATGAACACCACCAGCCCAACACCAATGCCAGCAATCAGGATCGCCTGATTGACATTGACCAGGAACTCATTGGGGGAAAAACCGCGTGGGTACAATTGCGGCTCCGCGAGCAGTAGTGCCCCAATACTTTGCCCCTCATTGTGTAGCGGCAAAGCAACATACTGCCCTGCGAATGTGTCGCTCTGAGGGCCCCCATGTAAGTCTCCATCCACCTCTTGTCCCTGAAGTGCCTGGTTGAGCGCCTGCTGCACTACTGGAATATCAGCACTACTCAGCCTGATATTAGCAGATGAAGGGACACTATGCACTTGGTGATTAGTATCTATCACCACGAAGAGATCCGGGCTATCCAGCTTCAACGGCTCCGCATTGTCCCAATTATCTCCTCCCTCACCATAGACATCCACAATACCTTGGGCGAGATACTCCGCTCGTGTATGCAGCAAATCTCTTTCTGTACCGTAGAAGTAGTTTTGTACGACAAATGCAATAACGATCACCAGCACCAGGATAGCTCCCAGGGCCACACCAAGATAACTCAGGATGAGTTTCACACGCAGACTCGCCGTTGGGCGTGAGAAACATTTCATCAGTCTTATTCCTCGGGCTCAAACTTATAGCCCACTCCCCAAACCGTTTTGATGTACTGGGGAGCATCCGGCACCGACTCGATCTTTTTCCGCAAGGTCCCGATATGCACATCGACGGTGCGGCCATCGCCAAGATAGGTATAGCCCCATACCTGATCCAGGAGAGCTTCGCGGGTAAATACGCGCTCAGGAGCCGCTGTAAGCGTCATGAGGAGGTCAAACTCCTTGGCCGTCAACGCCACCCTCTGTCCGTTTACCTCAACTCGCCGGGCCGGGATGTTGATGAGCAGCCCACCAAAACGGCGTTCCTCGTCAGTCGTCTCTGTCTTATCCACTTCCCTGGCTTCGAGACTCCCCACCAAGGATTGGGAGGTTCTGCGCAGAATGGCCTTCACTCGGCTCACAACCTCACGTGGACTGAACGGTTTGACAAGGTAATCATCAGCACCCAGCTCCAGGCCTGCAATGCGGTCTTCTTCGCCCTGGCGCGCCGTTAACATGAGAATAGGCGTGTTGGCCCACGCACGAATGCGACGGCACACCTCCATACCATCCAGTGCTGGTAACATCAAATCGAGAATGACCAGGTCGGGATGCTCGCGTGCGTGCAATTCCAATCCAGCCACACCATCGGTGGCCGTCAGCACAGTATAATTCGCCTGCTCCAGGTAAAGCTGAATGACCCGTGCAATATTTATTTCGTCTTCAATAATAAGAATTTTCATAACCTTGATACCACTTCTTAAATTTGCTTTGCATCATAGCATATCGCGAAAAGATCAAGAAGCCCCCAGTAAAATGTAAAATTTATGTCAAGGCCTCAACCGGGCAACCTTACAGATATCCTTACAGCCTTTTTACATTTCTCTGCACGTTTCTTGAAAATCATCAGGCATAGTATCTATAACATATATATGAACTCTCCTTATTCCTAGAGCCTGGCACCCAGCGAGGTGCTAGCTTCCTTTTGACAACATAGAAAGGCGAAATGAGACATGCCATATCATGATACAAATGCAGAACCAACAGAGTACCATCAAGCTGCACCGGAACCAACACTTCCTTATCAAGCAGCATCAACAGCGACACCGGCCTCGACACCACCTGCCCGGAGGCGACGCCTGCCTATAGGGGCAATTCTCCTCGTGGTAGCGTTACTCGCGGTCCTCAATATCGGCTTGTTTGCAGGCTGGCAAATCGGCAGAAACAATCCTACAACCACACCACTCATCAGCGCACCCTTGCAGACGGGAAACGCACCAGCAATTACCGTACCCTCACTGAGCAGCAACAACATCGAGACTGTGCGTGAAGCAGTCATTGCGAAGGTGCGGCCTGCAGTCGTAGAGGTGAGCGTGACCACTGCCTCTGGAAGTGTACTTGGCTCTGGCGTCATCATCGACAATCGTGGGTATATTGTCACCAATAATCACGTGATCGATGGGGCAAGCACAATCGAGGTCACGCTCTATGATGGTAAAAAATTATCAGCACAGTTGACCGGAGCCGATCCTGCCGATGACCTGGCAGTGCTGAAAATTACTCCCCCTGCAGGCGGCCTCACCGTGGCAGCACTAGGCGACTCATCGAAGTTACAGGTGGGACAAGATGTGCTGGCCATCGGCAACCCGCTGGGCATCACACAAACCGTCACGAGCGGCATTATCAGCGCCCTCGGACGCACAGTCTCAGAAGGTCAGAATGGCACGACGCTGCCAGAAGCCATCCAAACGGACGCTGCCATTAACCCTGGCAACAGTGGAGGTGCACTGGTAGACATGCAAGGGAACCTGATTGGTATTCCCACATTGTCCGCCATTGACCCTGAGTTCAACGCACCTGCCAGCGGCGTTGGTTTTGCTATCCCCTCAAACCGTGTGAAGCTCATAGCACAGCAAATCATCGCCACAGGGAAAGTCACCCATACCGGACGCGCTGTCCTGGGCATCCGAGTCGTCGGTGTTAACGCAAACGTAGCTGCACAAAACAACCTATCCATTGACCATGGCGCGTTGATAGTGAGCGTGAACCCGAATAGCGCAGCAGCTCAAGCAGGCTTACAACCTGGTGATGTCATCGTGCAGATCGACAACCACCCGGTGAATGATGCCTCTTCCCTCTCTGACGCCCTGGCCGATAAAAACCCCGGTGACGCGGTTTCAGTCATAGTCCAACGTGGCAATCAGCAACTTACCGTCCATGCAACCCTGGGCGAACTACAGGTTGGGTAGGATACCTATGTTACCTTCACCCTCTCGCACCGTTATATTACATGAGGGCAAGTAAACCCTCAGCAAAAATACAACTAAATCGATCTACTTTGCTTGTAGTGCGGTAAGGAGTGCCTCTTCGTAGTGCGAGAATCGTAGAGCAAGTTTGTAGTCAGTCGCTTATTTTGAGGAGTTGTAGGAAACCTTCTGCAACTCCTTTTTTCGTTGATTGTGGTGCTCCAGCATAACATAGCTGCGTTGCAACGCTCGTGTAAAGCCGGGCTTCCGTGCAACGCACATTGCATGCCGAACAACCGCTTAAGCCGGATTAGTTGGAGCCTTTACCTCGGACTTAAATCCCGTGCGAGCATGGCTATCATCACAAAACGGCTTGTTGCGGGATTGCCCACAGCGACACAATGTCAGCTCATCATCGGTAATCTCAAAAGGATTGCCTTCGCTATCCAGCAGAATCAGCCCTTTCGCACCTTGAATGTAGAGGGGGCCATCCTTCTCTGCCATAATGCTTGGTTTCGTCTCGTCTGCCATAATAAATCCTACTGCCTTTCAAAACGTATTTGCTTAGGGTTCGTTGCTCTGCTTTGTGTCTTAGAGTATAGCAGATTAGCGTTTGAAAATATAGCGTTTTATCACAGAATTTCATATTTATTCCCACACATATTGACAATCATCTCTCCACTTTGTTATTCTTCCTCGTGGAAGAGAACACGTCGGAGGGACCCTGAAATGCTACCAACACCGCCCTATCATGTCGGTCCACCAGCAGCCTATCAGATCTCGCAGCAACAAACAACGCCACTTGCAGGCACCAGCAACCAGTTGGCTCCTGGAGGTTCAACACCCCTCCCTTCCGCATCCTCACAGAAACGAACATATACACGTATTATCGCAGCCATCATCGCCATCGGGCTAGCCATTGCGCTGTACTTCATCTGGCGCTCACCCACGACAACACCCCCAGCACCGAGTATCACCCAGCAAAACGTCAGTACATCGCCCTTTACAACGAACGCCACCAGTACCACGACGAACCCCTCCACTAATGACGCCAGCACTATCCAGGTGTACATCGTAGGAGCGGTGAAACATCCAGGGGTATATACGCTCCCCGTGAGCGCACGTGTCTACCAGTTATTGCGCATGGCAGGCGGCCCTTTGCCGAACGCCAACCTTGTCGCACTGAACATGGCCGCCAGGCTGAACGATGGCCAGGAAGTCTATGTCCCCGTCATCGGTGAAACGCCACCTACCTCTTCCGGCGGAGTACCAGGACCCGGTACCAGTTCCCCTACTGGCTCGGGCCAACTCGTCAATATTAACACAGCAACCGTCGATGAGATGCATCAGACACTGCACATCAGCGCCAGGACAGCCCAGAAAATCATTGACTACCGCACGGGACATTGTCCAATTTTGTCACTAGAGTAGAGTACAAAGATATTCTGCTTATTCTTCGGTCTCTGCTCTCTTCCGAAGAGCCAACGTCAGTAGACTCCGATCAATTCAGCAAACCTGCGTACGGCTTGAACCTTCACAGACAGATAGTGTAACAGAAAAACAGGGTAGTGCCTACTACCCTGTTTTCTTTTTGTTCTTGACAAGCAACCAGTAAATAGCTAGCATCCAGAAAGGAAAAACTCCTATGGCAATCAGCGAACGAGCACCAGGAATACAACTACCAGAACAAAAACCAGCACCAGACGAAGCCTCCATTGCTTCCCATGTGGCAGGAGTGGTAGAGAACCTCGAACAAGACAGGCAAGCGATACAAAACCCCTTTGAAGTATGCCGACGGGCTGATATGGCAATGGTCGCCACATTGCAACTCATTGAGTCCCTGTTGCCAAACGCGGTACGGGAACAGGTACAAAGCCTTATCAGCATCCATGACGCGGCATATCAAGCGGCAACCCCTTTCACAGAGCACCAGGAACAGGAGTACAACCTATGACCAACTACCACTTGACACCACCAACCACTCTCCCATCACTTGC
>WNFO01006239.1_pt1 | contig 18031 bp, 17 predicted proteins | sample 5400251 | NCBI WGS metagenome assembly WNFO01 (sample SAMN13153354, study PRJNA577476) | soil metagenome | isolation source: 100 cm saprolite under Madrone tree | place: USA:California | collected 2016-06-14
AAACGCGAGCAGAGCGCGAATGAAGACTCTCATTCCGTCGATGCTGTCCATGTGCAAGACCTGCCCGAAATCGCTTCCGATGATGCATCGCTCGGGACCGATTTCCTTGATCGTACGGATCGTTTCCATCGGATCGGCCACAGGCTGATACAGGCTTGGGATCATGGGCTGGCAGTAGGTTCCAACGTAAACCCCGAGATCGGCGAGCTGCTTCATCTCATCCAACAAGAGCTTATTCAATTCCAGCAGAGGGTGATCGAGAGTGGCGCGCACGCCCAGTTCCTTGGCCTTTTTCGCAAGCGGCAACAGCTCCTGAAAATCGGTGTGTCCGAAACCGATTCCGACTTTCTTTTCCACCGCCATTTTCATGATCTCGACGACCTCCGGGAGCACTTCGCCGGATTCGCTCACCAGCCGGACGCCGCCTCTCTCCGGATGCCCGGCTCCGCGCCAGAAGCCAAACGAGGTGAAAGTGGGAAACCAGATCATCTTGAAGTTTGGATACTGAAGGCCTATGCGGATGGCGTCGGGGTTCATTCCCAGGCATGTGCCCGCTCCGCCATAGATCTCCACACGGCGGGCGAGTTCTCCCTTTTCGACCAGGTAGTCGATGTGGCGCTGAGCCAGAAAGGCGGCATTGGCGCTGACGTTCCAGTGATCCTTAAAAGCCAGCGCCCGCATGCCTGCCTTGGAAGCGTCAATGGCGATCTGAATCATATCCTGAGACCGATGAACAAAGTCCGGATAAGCATGGATGTGGCAGTCGATCGCTCCCACTAAGAGTTTGTTCTCGATACCCGGATAAATCTTGAGCATCTCCGGGTTGTCTTTGAGCATTTGATAGAAGTAGTCCTTGGCATTGAGTTGCCGGACTCGTTCCACAGTCAGGACCCGGCCCACAAGGAGCTGTCGGGCCGCTTCCGCATCAGCAGCAAAATCGCACATCATCGTCTCCTTTAAGTGAAAGAGTTCGTTCGCCGCGGATTGCGCGGATTACGCGGATGGGCCGCTTGTGTTTTCCGAACGCACGCGTCAGGCGACACGTATGCGGCCCATCCGCGTAATCCGCGCAATCCGCGGCTAAATCATTTATGAATTTCCCCACGCTTCGACAAATCGGCGAGCATCTTCTATAACTGGCTCCGTGACGGGGACATAAGGAACAATCATCCGGTCGACACCGGCTTCTACAAAGGGCTGCAGCCGTTCCTTGATTTCTTTTACTGAAGTGGCCGGGATGACGGGCAGCTTGTCCATGTAGGCATCCGTCATCAAGGCGCTGGCGGCCTTGAACCCACCCGCCTTGAAGGCCTCCTGAATGGCATTCACTTCCGGCTCGAATCCGGAGGCTTTGAGCATGTCGCGATAGTGGTCGGCGATATTGTAGAAGGTCAGCACTTGCCGCAGGCGCGAGCGTGCCATCGCCCGATCCGGATGCAGCGATACCCGCACCTTTGAGATGATTTGAATCTTGGCCGGGTCGCGGCCCGCTTCCTCAGCTCCGGCACGAACACGTCCCGCGATTTCACGAATCGTGGCGGGAGTCGCCATGTTGATGAATACTCCGTCGCTGATCCGGCCGACGAGCCTGGTCATCTGTGGACCCAAACCCGCCAGGTAGATCGGAAAGGAAGGATGACTGGGCTTCCAGGAAAGCTGGAAGCGCTGCCCCGTCGAATAGATTTCTCCCTGGTACTCGACTCGTTCCCCCGCAGCGGTTGCCCGGACGATGTCGATGTACTCCTGCGCCCGGCGCAACGGACGATCGAACGTGCCTCCGTGCCATGCGGCAATCGTCTTGTTGGCGACGCCGAGACCCAAAAGCAACCTGCCTCCCGAGAGGTCCTGCAACGTGGCGGATTGAATCCCCAGAGTGACCGGACTGCGCCCGTAAATGTGATAAATGGCCGTCCCCACTTTGAGCGTGCGCGTCCGCGCTGCAATTCCCGAAAGCAGAATCAGCGGGTCCGTGCTGTTCGATTCGCCTTTCCAGAACGCCGCAACAGGATAGTGGGCGGCAGAATTCAGTTCGATGTCATAGATCACAATTCTTCCTCCGTGATAAGTCAGAGTTTTAGCCGCGGATTACACGGATTACGCGGATGGGTCGCAATCAAAAAAACCAGTTACTGCGACCCTTCCGCGTAATCCGTGTAATCCGCGGCTAAAAACCCGAATTACCTTAAGTAAACACCCTTGGGGTCGATCTCTTCTCGCAACAGGCGAAGCTCTTCCTCGGAAGGAAGAGGAGTGAGCGGAACCTCCTCGGGGATATGCAAAGGAAAGCCCGTATTCTCCACCACATCTTCCAAACGAGCCAACGGGTGCAACGAAACCAGCGAAGCGGAGTGGGTGTGAGGATCGAACCCGAGCACAGCCATGTCGGTGATGAGGCGGTAAGGGCCGCCTCCGCGCAAACCCAGCTCCTGGCGGTCACGTCCACCGACGAAGCCAGGACTCGTGAGGTGGGCCACTGCCTCCGGCAGCTTGCGTTTTTCGTGCCGCATGATCATGATCACGCGCTTGGCCAGCGAGGCGATATCGTTTCCGCCCGCGCTCCCATTAAAATAGCGGACCTTTCCGGAGTCTTCTTTCAAGAGCGTCGTGTTGATGTTACCGAAACGGTCTACTTCGAGGGCCCCTAGAAATCCCACATCGACAACACCCCGATGGACGTTCATCCCCATGATGTCCAGAAAGCCGCTCCAGCAGGTTGCCTTGTACCAAATCCGGCAATCGGCCAGGCCCACCGCTGTATCGATGGGACTCATATTCATCACGCCGATCTCCAGAAGAGCGCTCAGCCTGGGCGCATGTGTCCGTTTGGCGAGGACACACGCCACTTGCGGCAATCCAAGCCCAACGACGACCACTTCGCCGTCGCGGAGTTCCCTGGCCCCGGCCGCCGCCATAATCTCAGAGGCAAGAACTTCAGACATCTTTGTCTCCCGGCTTCATATTCCCAAATCCGTTGCTGGAAAAGTGGACGAGGCTATCAGAAGTGGAGAGAAAACTTCAAGCGAGATTCTTGATGGCAAAGCGCATACGGTCTACTGTAGCGGCGGTCTATGACCGCCGGTATTCTTGGAATCCAGGAGAAACCGGCGGTCATAGACCGCCGCTACAGTAGACGGAACCACTCCTCAGCGCGACGATTTTTCAATGTTCAATCTGAAGCAGGCGCAAGGCGAAAACGGTTTCTCATTTTTGATTCCTGGTTTCGCTGCCGGCTGCGCACCCTGCGGCCCCCCTGACTGCTTCCGCGCTCAGTTGCTGGTCCGCTTTCCGGAGAGCGCCTTCTGCATTGGTTCGGTCATACTCGCGGGCGGACCGCGTAAAAGCTTCGCAAGCCGCCGCCCGCCGGCCGTTTTTCGCTTCAATTTGGGCCAAATGCAGCCATGATTCCGCCAGAACGGTGCGACTGAATCCCACAGGTGGCTTCCGGGCGGCCAGATCATCGTCAATGCGGATCGTCTCGCGAAAGCCGGCGAGGGCTTCAGTGATGCGGTTCGTTTTCATCAGTTGCATGGCGGTCGTGAGCTGGCGCCCGGCAAGTTCGTCCTTCAAGTAGTTGTCCTGGGGGTCGGCCTGGCTCAATGACTGCAAAATCGATAACGCTTTCCGGCCTGCAGCCAGCGCCTCTTCCGGGCGTCCCAGCTTATCCAGAACCTCCGCCGCAATGCCGTGAGACATGCTGAGATCCGTGAGCGCCTCCCTGTCCTCGGGCCTGGCCGCCAGGCGGTCGTCATTGATCGCGCGGGATTGCTCGACCGTCCGGAGCGCCTCGCTGTGCCGGCCTGCGTTCATGAGGCGCGAAGCATAGAACGTGAGCGAGCGCGCATAGTCCCGCGGCAGGTTCTGCTCGCGGCTGCCGCGCGTGATCAGATTTTGATAGATATCGAGGCACTTCTGCCAGTATTCGGATAAGCCATCACCGCCCATTCTCCCGAGCGTCACGGCGTGTGCGAAGTAGGCTGTGGCCAGTCCCCGCATCGCTTTCTCATTCGCCGGATCTGCAAGCAACACTCTGCCGTAGGTTTCCTCTGCGTCCTTATCGTTCTGGATGGCCTGCGGAAAATCGCGGAGGCTCACGTTTACTCCCGCCAGCCGATAATGAACGCTACCGATGAGGTTTTCCACTTCAGGATCGGCCGGCTTGATTTCGAGCAGCAGTTCGCGGGCTTTCTGGAAGCTTGCGAGCGCGGCATGGTAATCGCCGAGACTGGAGGCTGTTGTGAGTCCCCCCTGCACCTCGCCGATTCGCATGAAGGCCTGCGCAAGCTCGAGGGTCAGACCGCGATCGTTCCTGGTTTCGCGCGCCAGGGCATTCAGAAACTCCAGCGCCCGCGTGACCAGCAATTTCCGCACAGCTAAAGAGCCCTGAAGCGGGGCCACGCCGTCGTGCAGCTCGAAGATGATCGAATGCGCGAGCTGCCGCACTTGATCAAACCTTCTCTGCGCGACAGTGCGTTCGCGCTCCGCGATGTTTGCTTGCCGGACAATGGCGGCAACGCTTCCGAATCCAAGCAACAAGGCCACCGCGGCCAAAACGAATCCCATCTTGTGGCGCCGGACGTATTTGCCGACCGTGTATCGCACCGATGGGCGCCGGGCCTGGACAGGAAATCCGCCCAGATAGCGCTCGATGTCCGCGGCGAAGTGTTCCACGGAAACATATCGCTCCGAAGGATCCTTGCGGATCGCCTTCGCCACGATGTGGTCGAGGTCCACGGCAAGTTCTTTGGCCAGCGCCGTCTTCCCCGCCGCCAGGCTCAGGCGAACCGGAGTTTCCTCGCAAACCACGCGCACAATTTCCTCGAGCGGTTTGCCGCTCAGCACGTAGGGGCGGTGCCCGGCCAGCAGCTCGAACAGGAGCACGCCCAGCGAATACACATCCGTCGCAGTGTTGACGTTCGCGCCGCGAAGCTGCTCCGGGCTGGCGTAATCCGGCGTCATCGCCTGCGTCAGGGGCATAGTTCCGGGTTCGGCCTCGGTGCCCACAGGCGAAAGCATCTTGGCGATGCCGAAGTCCAGAAGCTTCGGAATCCCTTCCTCTGTCACCAGAATATTGGATGGCTTGAGATCGCGGTGAACCACCAGGCTCCGATGCGCGAACTGCACGGCATCGCAAATTTTCAGAAACAGCCTCAGGCGGTCGCGCACCGGCAAGTCCTGTTTCCGGCAGTATTCGTGAACCGGCTCGCCGGCCACGAATTCCATGACGATGAAGGGAATGCCTTCCGAGGTCAGGCCCGCGTCCAAAAGTCTCGCGATATTGGGATGCTCGAGACCGGCGAGGATTCGCCGCTCGTGCTGGAATCGCCGCATCAGGCTCGGGCTATATAGGGCGGGATCGATCAGCTTTACTGCGACTTCCTTTTCGAACTGCTCGTCATCGCGCCGGCCCAGGTAAACCATACCCATGCCGCCACGGCCAATCACGCGGATGAGCCGGTAAGGTCCGGCGCGTCTTCCCTCGAAACTTCCGGCCTCGGCCTCGATTGCAGACGCATTACCCCGGTACGTCACCGAGTCGAGAAAGTCTCCAGCCTGTTCGTAGGCCCGGATCAGCGCCCGAACCTCTGTGCTGAGCGGCGTGCCCGCGCCGCACACCGAATCCACATAGGTGTCACGCTCCGGGGCCGGCAGCTCGAGCGCAGCCGCCACTACCTTATCGATTTGCTCCCACCGCGCTTGTGTATTCATGAGTCCGTTGCGTTCAGGCGGTGCGCCAGCCAGGCGCGCGCGACATTCCATTCGCGCTTCACCGTCGCCGTGGAGATGCCCAACACTTCCGAAGCTTCGTCAACCGAGAGACCGCCGAAGAATCGCAGTTCCACGACGCGAGCCTTCTGTTCGTCGAAACCCCGCAACTCTTCGAGAGCCTCGTGCAAATCGAGGAAATCGACGGGCCGCGCGGGCGCCCGCGGATGCGCGTCGTCCAGCGAGATCGCTCCGACCATAACGCGGCGCTTGTCGGTCCGCGCCGCGCGGGCGTAATCGATCAGAATGCGGCGCATCATCTGAGCCGCCACCCCGAGAAAGTGCGCGCGGTCTTTCCATTGCGCGCGGTCCTGGCGTACCAGCTTCAGGTATGCCTCGTGGACCAGCGCCGTGGTCTGCAGCGTGTGGCCCGGATGCTCAGCGGCGATCGACCGCCGTGCCAGCCGCCGCAGTTCCGCGTAGACCAGCGGCATCAGAGATTCGAGCGCGCTGCGGTCTCCCAGCGTCCAGCGGTGCAACAAACTTGTGACTTCGACGCTCCCTGGCTCAGTCATTGTTCGGTTTCCTGTGCGGATTTTAGCTAAAACGCGTGATCCCGAAACCGAAAAAATCTCGCGTTTACTGTATGGGAGGCTGTAGCGGCGGTCTATGACCGCCGACCATTCCGCAACTGCTGCACCGTCGGCGGTCATAGACCGCCGCTACAGTACGAAAAGGAGGATTAGTGCCGAACTACATATTTATTGAATCCCGGGACCCGTTTGATTCACCCGACACCTCGTTCCTGGCCGATACCGCGACTTCGTTGAAGAGACGAGGTAACGACGTTACTGTCTTTCTTGTTCAAAACGCGGTACTTGCAACGCGAAAGCAGGCGCGCAAATCGCAACTGCCTCAGTTAATCGAGTCGGGAATCGCCGTCCTGGCCGACGATTTTTCCTTGCGGGAGCGCGGCATTCAATCCGACGAATGCCAGGCCAATGTGAAGACTGCAACCATCGATCAGCTCGTCGATCTTCTCCTCCAGGAAAACACCAGGGCCATTTGGCATTAGAGGCGTGGGGGGAGCCACGCTAATGGAAGGACAAAAACATGGCAGAGAAAAAACTGACAATCGCAATCATGGATCCGCCGTATGAAAAAGCTTCGACGACCACCGCGCTCCGAATCGTTTCGGCCGCACTGAAGAAAGGCATCGACGTCAATGTCTTCGCCTACGAAGGCGCGGTCAACCTGGCGATGAAGGACCAGGCGCCGCATGCCAATCCAGTGAAAGGAACGACGGTAGAGCAGGAAGAGCATCCAACGACCAAGGAATTCGTCCGCAGCCTCCTGGAAATCGGCAAGGGCAGCCCGCAACTGACATGGATCAACTGCGGATTGTGTGTCGATGAGCGCGGGGCCGTCAATGTCGTCGATGGCGTCAAGCGCGGCAGCCCTGCGGACTTCTTCAAGATGGCCACGGAATCCACAAACACGCTGGTCATCCCGACCAGGTAGGAGAGACGCATGAAGATATTAAATGTCGTGGAAACCGCCTATCGCGGGACGCTCGAAGAACAGGATGACACCATCTTGTGGATCAGCCGCGCATTGAAGAATGCGGGAGCGGATCTTTCGGTTTTGATTCGTGGCAATGCCGTGAACTACATGGTGAGGCAGGAATGCCCAACCGTGACCATCGGCAACGTATCCATCAAACACCCTGCCAACCCCAACGACGATATCGCCAGGCTGAAGGAGAAAGGCGTTGAAGTCTATGTCGTCCAGGACGATCTCGACGAACGCGGTATCTCCACCAGCCGATGCATCACCGGTCCCAAAATCATTCGCCGCTCCGACGTGGCGGAGATTTTCGACCAGCACGACCAGATCTGGCACTGGTCTGTTTCGCGAGGTGACTGCCGCTCACGATGAAGATAAAGAGGAGCACCTGTTCGTCTGGGCCGGAGACCAGGCGCGGGCCAATGCCGACTTTCTTGCGGTGATCGATTTCGACCAGCATTCGAAGCATTACGGCGATGTCATCACGACGTTTCCGCTTCCCAACCCCGGCGCAAGCGGCAACGAACCGCATCACGTCGGGCTCTCGGCTGATGGAAACGTGCTGGCGGCCGGCGGATTGCTCAGCGTTTTAAAAGGCCAGAACGAGATCTTCTTCTTTGACGTTTCGAATCCGAACAGGCCGAGATTTCTCTCGTCCGCCAACCCGCCGCTGTCTGCAATCACGGACGAATTTCAGGCTCTCCCGGATGGAGGGTTCCTGGTGACGATGATGGGTGGCCCGGCCGGCCATGCTCCCGGCCGGGTCGCCGAGTTCAATAGCAAGCTCGAGCTGGTCGCGGAACATCCGGCGAATCCGCCGGACGACGGCTTCAATCCTCACGGCATTTCCGTACGGCCGGAACTCAACCTGATGGTGACCAGCGATTTCATTTGTCCGTCCACGACCCTGCATGTCATGCCGGGCGGCCTGGACCTCAGAGGCAGCATTCGTGTGTGGAACCTGCGGCGGCGAACAATTCTGCGGACTATCCAGATCCCCAACGCGGGCGGCACCATCGATGTGCGTTTGATTCCTGGAGATTCTCAAGGACGCGGCTACACGGCCGGCATGCTGGATGACCAGCTATACCTGATCGACTCCTACGCCGGCACAGCAACGGCAGTTTTCGATTTCGGCTCAATTCAGAAAGGCGGCTGGCCTCAGCTCATGCGGATGACGCATGACGGGACGCGTCTGTTCATCACTATGAATCAGGCCGGCAAGGTGGCCATGCTGGATACGTCGCAGCCTGCCCATCCCAGACTGCTGCGAGTTCTTGACCTGGGCGCCGGTTCCGGACCTCACTATCTGCGGCTCACGGAGGATGAACGCCGCCTTGTGATCAGCGACTACTTCCTCAATGAGGATTCATTCGGCAAAGTACATGCCGAGGGCGACCACAAAGTGCACGTCGCCCGAGTCCAGCGCAACAACCTGCAACTCGATCCGCGATTCCGGCTGGACTTCAACACGGCATTTCGGACAGGGCCGGCTCGACCGCACGGAGTAGCCTTCAAGTAACCACAAAGAGGAGAAATCTTGAAATTGGACGAATCCTGCATCTCAAATCCGAAATCCGAAATCTCCGATTGGACGGGCCGAGTCCAATTCGAGATTTCGGATTTCGGATTTGAGATGCAGGATTCGTCCAATTTCAAGATTTCTTCTCTTTGTAGTTAACACCCCCTCAATCAGACATACTAGCTGTAGATGAAGTGCCCGGGCTGCACCACCGAACTGACCGGCATGACGCTGGACAGCCATGAGGGGAAGTCTGTCGTCATCGATGCCTGCACGACATGCCAGGCTTTCTGGTTCGACAGGTACGAAAGCCTGCAGCTCTCACCCGGTTCGACGCTCAAACTGATGAAGTTCATCGGTGAAAACTCGCAGTCTGCCCGGCCGATGCCGCAAACGTTCCAGTGCCCGCGATGTCCGGCTCACCTCGTCCTCACTCACGATTTGCAGCGAAACACGAAATTCAGTTACTGGCGCTGCCCAAAAGATCACGGCAAGTTCATCGGCTTCTTCGATTTCCTGAAAGAAAAGAATTTCGTCCGTCAGCTTTCTCCCAAGGAGATCCAGGAGCTGCGCAAGAACATTCAGACCGTGAGCTGCTCCAACTGTGGCGGGCCGATCGATCTGGCAACCGCTTCCGCGTGCACGCACTGCGGCTCGCCTATTTCGATCCTGGATATGAAACAGCCGCAACAGATGCTCGCGCAACTCCAGCAGGCGGCCGCGCCCAAGCCGCCGAATCCTGCCCTTCCATTGGAACTCGAGCGAGCCAAACGCGAGGCCGAAGGATGGTTCGGCCCTCATGAGTCGGATCCCGACTGGTTGAGCGACGCGTCTTCCGGCAGCCTCATACACGCCGGCTTGAACACGGTCGCCCGATGGCTCAAGAACTCGGGATTCTGAGGGGTTTCGTCACTTCAGAAAGTCTGCAAGCTGAGCCCGGGTCAGGCGCCACTGCGAGCCAATTCGCTTTCCTTTTAGATCACCGGCCTCGAGACTCGCGATCACGTCCGCTTCGGTGACACCGAGTACCTTCGCCGCGTCAGCAGGGCTCAGCATTTCGGGGAATCCACCGGGCGTTGCGAGGCCGCCGGTCTGATTCAACATCTGTTGGGCGATCGTCATTCCGACAGCCAATTCCGCACCCACACCGCCGGCGCCAGGGCCTCCCTTTTCGAAACCTTGCGCGATCTGGTATTTCACGAAATCGTTGAGATTACCCACGGCCGCCATGCCGGAACGCTTATCGATCGCCTGCTCGACTTCGGGCGGCACAGAGACGTTTTCGATGACGAAGGCCGGCATCTCCAGTCCGTACTTTTCCTTGAGCGCTGGATTGATCAAAGGAAGCAGCGCAGCCCCGAGCTCGGTGTGGCGCGTCGCGATGTCGAGTGCGGGAACTTTGCTTGCGGCCAATGCCTCGCTGAAGACACTCACGATGCGCGACCGCATGGTGTCGGCAAACTCGTCCAGCTGAAAGTGAGCATCGGTGCCGGCAACTTCTTTCAGGAAACGCGGTCCATCGACGACCCGGAAATCATAAGTGCCGAAAGCGCGCAGCCGGACGATTCCCAGGTCCTGGTCTCGAACCATCACCGGGTTTGATGTTCCCCACTTGTTGCCTGTGAACAATCGAGTCGTCACGAAATACACGTCGGCTTTGAAAGGCGACTCGAACCCGTATTTCCAACCGAGAAGCCGGGTGAGCAGCGGAATGTTGGCGGTCGTCAGTGTGTGTTTGCCTGGTCCGAAGAGATCGCCGAACTGGCCCAGGTAGACAAACTGCGCCATCTGGGACGCGCGCACAATGAGCTGGGCGCCGCGCTTGATTTCCTTGTCTTCGTCTGGAAAGCGATACGACAGGGTGTCTCGCGAATCGTCGGTCCACTCGATGATCTCGATCAGTTGCCCTCGGATCAAAGCCATACACACCTCCCGCCCCTGTGAGCCAGAAATCCATTCTCCCACAAGGACATCGCGGCGGGAACGCACGTCGAATCAGCCGCCAATGACGCGAATAACGCGAACGGTTCGCGCCATTCGCGTCATTGGCGGCCGATTGTACGGTTTGGGCTTGACGCAAGAAATCGACTACCATAAGGTTTTGCCCCAAAGCAGAGTTTGGAAACGGGAAGCCATTGAAATGAAACAAACAAGAAAGAAAAGCAACGGCAGGCTGCAAAAGGCTCACATCCAGCTGCGGGTGAATGGCGAACAAGTCGAGGTAGCCTTTGCCCCACATAAGACGCTTCTGGAAGTCCTTCGCGAGGACCTTGGACTCACCGGCACCAAGCATGGCTGCGAGCTAGGCGAGTGTGGATGTTGCGCCGTGCTGGTGGATGGCAAGCCGGTGCTTTCCTGCCTGGCTCTGGGACTTGCAGTAGAAGGGCACGAGGTCACAACGGTTGAGGGCATGGCGCAAGGAACGGAGCTGCATCCGTTGCAGCAAACGTTTGCCGAGCTTGGCGCTGCTCAATGCGGCTATTGCACACCGGGAATCCTGCTGACTGCAAAGGTACTGATCGAGAAAGTCCCGCGGCCTTCCCGCGATGAAATCAAGGAAGCGTTGGCCGGAAACATCTGCCGCTGCACCGGCTATATCAAGATTTTTGAAGCAGTGGAGCTGGCCGCTGCGCGGATGGCCGGCGAGCCGGCTGAACCGGCCAAGGAGAGCATCTATGGCTGGGAGTAATGGAGCGAAAAGAAGAGATTTGAAGGTTATCGGAAAGCCCTTCCACAAGGTAGACGCCAAAGTGAAGGTCACCGGCGAACTGAAGTTTGCCGACGACCTTATGCTTCCACGGATGCTGCACACCCGGCTTCTGCGCAGCACGGTCCCGCACGCCCGCATCGTGAAGATTGATACTTCGAAGGCGGAAGCGTATCCCGGCGTCAAGGCCGTCCTTCTCGGAAAAGACCTGCCGACCACCTACGGTGCTCTGCCTGTCAGCGAGGATGAGCACGCCCTGGCCATAGATCGAGTGCGAATGGTTGGAGATCCCGTGGCCGCAATCGCGGCGGTGGATGAGGATGTCGCAACCGAGGCCCTGGACTTGATCGAAGTCGAGTATGAGCCTCTACAAACGATCACGTCGATCCAGGATGCCTACGCTATAACCGAGCCCCGCATCCATGAGTATGGTGAGCTCGGAAACATCCATCGAAGACAAGTCTACGAATTCGGCAATGTGGAAGCAGGTTTTGCCGATGCCGACTTCGTACGCGAAGACATCACTTTCTATGAGGGCAGCACGCACCTCGCTCTGGAACAACACGCAAGCCTCGCCCAATTCAGCCATGACGGCAAGCTCACGCTCTGGACTTCCACTCAGGACATGCACTACCTGCATCGGCACCTGGCCAAAGTGCTCGGGCTTCCTGCCAGTCATATCCGCGTCATCGCCACGCCGAACGGCGGAGGTTTTGGAGGCAAATGCGATCCCTTCAACCATGAGATTGTCGTCTCGAAGCTGGCGATGATCACAGGACGCCCCGTCAAAATCTGTTTAACTCGTGAAGAAGTTTTCTATGCCCATCGGGGAAGGCATCCCGTCCTGATGTCCACGAAAACAGGCTTCAAGAAGGACGGCTCCATTACCGCCATGCACCACCGCACGATTTTGGACGGTGGCGCCTACGGAGGCCATGGTGTGGCCAGCACGTTCTACACGGGCATACTTCAAACAACGACCCACAACGTCCCTCACTACAAGTTTGAAGCCGTTCGCGTGTTCACCAACAAGGCTCCCTGCGGCCCGAAACGAGGGCACGGCACACCTCAACCCCGCTGGGCGCAGGAAATTCAATTGGACAGGATCGCCGAGCAAGTGGGACTCGACCCGGCGGAGATGCGGAAACAACATGCGATCCCACCCAACTCAATAACGGCGAATTGGATTCGCATCGGGACGCTGGCCCTCGGCGAGTGCATCGACAAAGTGGTGCAAGGCTCCGGCTGGAAGGAAAAGTTCCGAAAGCTGCCTTACGGAAAAGGGGTCGGGATTGCATGCAGCGCCTACATGACCGGAACGCAAACGCCAATCTACTACAACAAGCTGCCGCACTCCGGCGTGCAATTAAAACTGGATCGAAGCGGCGGCGTGTGTGTCTACTGTGGTTCCGTGGAGATCGGTCAGGGTTCCGATTCCATCCTGGCCTATATTGTCGCGGAGGTTCTGGGAATCCATCCTTTCGACATACGCGTCGTGACAGGCGATACCGACCTTACTCCAGTGGATCTTGGCAGCTACTCGAGTCGAGTCACTCTCATGACCGGCAATGCCGCCATCCAGGCTGCCGAGCGCGCTCGAGAGATATTGCGCCAGGCAGTTTCCGAAAAACTGGATGTTCCGGGCAGCAGGTTGTCTTTCGCGGATCGCCGCGTTTTCGACACCGAGAATCCGGAAAAAGGAATGAGCTTCGTGGACGCGGTCTGGCTCGCCGAAGAGAAATTCGGCACACTCGGCACGACAGGCTCCTACAAGCCGCCGGCTGCGCCCGGAAAGTACAAAGGGTCCACCATCGGTCCGTCGCCGGCTTTTACCTGTACGGCGAGCGTGGCTGAAGTCGAGGTCAATCCCGAAACCGGCATTGTCACGGTTCCCCGTGTCTGGATCGCACATGACATCGGCCAGGCCATCAATCCCTTGCTGGTGGTGGGACAAATTGAGGGTTGTGTTTATATGGGCCTCGGAGAGGCTCTCATGGAGGAGATGACATATCGCGGCAACCGGAATATGGTTCACAAGTTTCCTTCATTCCTCGAATACAAGAGCCCAACGACGCTCGAGATGTGCGACGTCGTTACTTATCTCGTCGAGAGTCAGGATCCCAATGGCCCGTTCGGCGCGAAGGAAGCCGGCCAGGGACCACAGTTGCCCGTTCCGCCTGCAATTGCCAACGCCGTTTATGACGCGGTAGGAGTTCGAATCGATGAAATTCCCATCACTCCCGACAAAGTAATGAAGGCGCTCCGGGCAAAAGCGAAGGGCAAGGAAGGCCGATACGGGCCCACAGTATTCCCGACATGCGAAATGCCCGAGGCGATTGTTGTGAAGACGCCTTTCGAAGGCGGAGACGGCAAGGCGGTAGAACGCGAGCCGGCGTTATCGAGGAAATAGAAACTGTAGCGGCGGTCTATGACCGCCGGTTCGGCGCTCATAGACCGCCGCTACAGTAGCCAAGAAAATAGGTATGTATTAATGCTGCGACTCCCCAAGTTTCGTTATTTTCAACCGGAGACCCTCTCCGAGGCCGTAGAGATGATGGCAGACGGCGGGCCCGATGCCATGTTCGTGGCGGGCGGTACGGACCTTTATCCCAACATGAAGCGCCGCCAGCAGATGCCGAAGATTGTCATCGGGCTCGCCCAACTCCAGGAGCTTCGCACCATCAAGGGCAAGCCGAAAGAAGAAGTGGTTCTCGGCGCCGGCCTGACGTTGAGCGAGGTTTTCGACGACAGCCGTATCCAGCACGCCTATCCCGCCGTAGCCAAGGCTACCGGGCTGATCTCCACGCCCTTGTTGCGCAATATGGGCAGCATCGGGGGAAACCTTCTGCTCGACACGCGATGCAATTACTACGACCAGAATTACGAGTGGCGGAAGGCCATCCACTTTTGCATGAAGAAAGACGGCGAGATCTGCTGGGTGGCTCCCTCCAGCCCGCGCTGCTGGGCGGTCCAGTCCAGCGATTGCGCCCCCGTGATGGTGGCGATTGGAGCGAAGGTAAAGCTGGTTTCGAGCTCGGGAGAGAGAATGATCTCGGCCGCCGACCTTTATAATGACGACGGTATCCGCCACCTGAACAAACGTCCCGATGAACTGCTGACCGAGATCCACTTGCCGCCGACCAACGGCTGGCGCGCCACATATTGGAAGCTCCGCCGCCGCGGCTCATTCGACTTTCCAGTCCTTGGCGTGGCGACCTGCCTGCGCCTGGCGGATGACGGGACAGTGGAGGACGCCAAAATCATCCTGGGGGGAGTTGGTTCCCATCCCATCGAAAGCGCGGCTTCAGAAAAAGTCCTCGTCGGAAAGAAGCTCACGGAAGAAACCATCCGTGAAGCCGCAGAAGCAGCGTACCGGCCGGCGAAGCCGCTGGACAATACGGATTTCGCCATGTCCTGGCGCAAGGACATGGCTCGGTATTATGTCGCTGGCACGCTTCGAGAATTGGGTGGCCTGCCCCCGAGTTCCCCTCGTTAAGCACAAAACGGGGAATTTTGAAATTGGACGAATCCTGCATCTCAAATCCGAAATCCGAAATCTCAAATTGGACCGGCAGTCCAATCTAATATTTCGGATTTCGGATTTGAGATGCAGGATTCGTCCAATTTCAAAATTCCCCACAGCCACACCAATCATGCTCACCGGACAAAATGCTGCGAGTCCCTCTCATTGTCCTGGCACAAATACTCGGTGATCTCGCCGCCCGGACTCCCGTCCCAGTTTGTATACGTCCACGGCACCGTAAAGCTTCCCGTCCATGGTTTCGTGTAAGCACCGATATCGTCGACCGTCACTTCGTATTTCAGCGTGTCGTAGTCGGGACGCGTGAACTTTTCAGTGAAATGGAGGAATCGCGTATGCGGAAGGCCGCCGCGGTGAAACCAGAATCGCTCATTGTAGCCCGTCGACTCGACAACCAGAGTATCCCCTTCCCAGTGACCCGTCGAATAACCGAAGTAAGTGGGAAGCAGATCCGGGTCATTCACGTTCGGTAGAGGACGCCCGTCCGTGTAGATGACGCGCCAACTCCGCGGTCCGCCGCCGAAGACGATGAAGATCCTCTTGTATTCGGATTGCTCGATGAACTCGAACCCATTGGGCGTTTGAAACTGCCGAGGTCCGCCGGGAGGAAAGCAGAACACATGAGGATCGGTTCTCCCGCCTTCTTTCTGTCGAACATCGAAGAGAGCTTTGGCCCAGGGCTGGAACGGAATCTGATCGACGCTAAGATTGCCACCGCCTCGCCCATAGATGGAGCCGCCGCTGCCCCAAAATCCCTTTCCTCCCGGCGGCGGACCAAGGATCACACGGCCGGCTGCATTGCGCGGAGCCGGAAGAGAGGGGACAGCATTCGCACCTCGTGCTCCGCGGCCTCGGGCGCCACGTCCCGCGGCCGGCCCCTGGCCCGAAACATTTGGGGCCTGGGCGGGAGTCTGCGCATGGGAAAATCCCGATGGCAGCGAGCTCAACACCAGGGTCACTAGCAGGGCACTCCAATGGAATCGCATTAAAGCCTATCTCCTGTTTGGGAAATGGGGTCGTAGCCCCGTTTTTCATTCTAAAAACTCATTCGCGCAAACACCATCGGTGACAGGAAGAGATATAGCAGAACTGCCCGGATACAAATCAAAATGTTTTGTAAACTACTGGTGCGCAATGTATAACAGTGATTCGAACGAGTCAATTCATGAAACCCATCGGAGGCATCACGATGACACGGAGGGCTCTCAGTTTTAGCGCGATCGTTGTCGGTTCGCTGGTATGGGCAGCGCCGCTGCCGGCGCACCATTCATTTGCTGCCGAGTACGACAGCACCAAGCCGGTAAAACTCACAGGCGCAGTCACGCGAGTGGACTGGATGAATCCCCATGCCTATTTCTACATCGACGTGAAAGACGCGGCCAGCGGGCGAGTCCAGAATTGGGCGTTCGAGTTAGCCGCTCCATCGGTGCTCCAGCGGCAGGGCTGGACTCGAAGCACGCTGAAGGTTGGCGATGTGATTACTGTCGACGGAACTCGCGCGAAGGACGGCGGCAATCATGGGAACGCCAGATCGGTTATCAATGCCGCTACCGGTAAGAAGTACGGCGCGGGTTCCAGTGAAGGCCAGCCAGGGGAACCAACGCCGCAGTAGGAGCGTGGAATGCGAAGCCTGTCCACAGCACTTGTAAGCATTGCCCTGTTATGCCTTCCGGCAGTTTCGCTGGCCCAGGGGCGCGGCGGGCGCGGCGCAGCTCCACGCCCTCCATCAGCGCCGACACCGCGCTGGCCGGATGGCCATCCCCTGCTGAGCGCACCTCCGGGTCAGATCGGATATTGGGATTCCGGTACCGGTTCGTTGACCGGCAAGAGGGGCAACAATCTCCCAACTAACATGGAAACCAGCGAAGTTCCCTTCCAGCCGTGGGCCAGGGCTCTCTATGAGGAGCGCCAGAGAACGCAGTCGAAGAACGATCCCCACGCCCGTTGCGCCGCTCCGGGCGGACCTCGGCAGTTCCATACTCCGTTTGGGCTGCTGATCTATGAGCTGCCGGAAGCCAATCGCGTTTTGATATTGTCGGGCGGCGGAGTCCGCACGTGGCGCGTCGTGTACCTGGACGGACGTTCCCATCCGCAGGGTGATGCCTTGAACCCCGGTTTCCTGGGACATTCGGTGGGACATTGGGAGGGCGACACCCTCGTCATCGACACGATCGGGTTCAACGAGAAGTTCTGGTTCGTCCGGGCGGGTTTTCCACACACCGAGGCGCTTCACCTGACCGAGCGAATCTCACGCCCCGACTTCAATACGCTGAAGTACGAAGCGACCGTCGATGACCCGAGAGCCTACACCAGACCCTGGTCTGGAGGTTGGTTGATCAACTGGCATCCGGGTGAGGATTTCGAGGAGTACTTCTGCACGGATAACAACAGGGATGCAGAGCACCTGGTGGGCCGTTAGAAACACAAAAAAAGAATTAGCCGCGAATTACGCTGATTACGCGAATGGGGCCGCATCAAAAAACTTTTTGCGGCCCCATTCGCGTAATCAGCGTAATTCGCGGCTAATTCTTTCTAACGCCCTAATTGTCCCTCACGATCTTGAAATCACCCTTCTGCGCTCCGTGATTCCACGTTCCAACAATTGAACGCCGCGGGTTGGTGACGTCCTCGATTTTGCCGTCGATGATGAAGTGGACGGGATTTCCGGACTGGTCCTTCGCATCCGCTTCGATGTGAACGCCCCAGTTACTCGCATCGAGTGTCGCCTTCGAAAACTTGACGGAATCCGGCCCGGGATTGATGAGACCTGTAATGTTCTTGCCGTCCCAGTCCATCACTACCGTCACATCATTCCGATGAGTGGGTGTCGGTCCCCAGGTACCGTGCCAACTGCCGACCAGCGGGTGTCCTTCCTGAGCCAGCGCTGCGAATAGAAATAAACCGAAAGTTATTGCGTGCATGCGCCAGATGTTACATCAAAAGAGGCGCTGGCGATGAGCATTCAGAATGTCGAACTGCCGCCGAAGTTGGG
>WNFO01001604.1_pt1 | contig 18016 bp, 18 predicted proteins | sample 5400251 | NCBI WGS metagenome assembly WNFO01 (sample SAMN13153354, study PRJNA577476) | soil metagenome | isolation source: 100 cm saprolite under Madrone tree | place: USA:California | collected 2016-06-14
GTGCTGATCGGCTGGCAGGGCCGCATCTTTGTCGGCGCCGCCTCCGACCACACCGACCGCAAGGTGGAGGCCTATAGCGTCACGGTCTCCAAGCAGATGTGCGACAAGCCGATCGCGCCCGTGCTGTGGGAACTCGAGGAGGTCGTCGGTCACTGGGATCAAATGATCCTGCGTTCGTATGCCTGGATCGACGGCGCGCGGGTGCTGTACCAGGAAGGCACACTCGACAGCATGCTCCCGGTCGCGGAACTGATCGAGCGCGGCTTTGGCGGCGCCGGATTTCCTGACGGCTGCGCCATGTTCGGCGGTACCTTTGCGGCCAAGGGCGGCATCCGGCCGGCCAGCCGCTTTGAGTTTGAGCTCGAAGACCCCGTTCTCAAGCGCAGCATTCGCCATGGCTACGATGTCATTGAACTTCCCGTGCTCGGCTGACTTATATTGAAATCGTCATGCCCGGCGCGCGCCGGGCATCCACGTCCTCGGATCGGCGGATCGCTTGAGGCGCGGATGGCCGGGCCGAAACCCGGCATGACGGCGCTGCCGTCGGGCCGAATCGGCGCACGGCTGGGTTCGATTCCTTTTCGGAAATCGGGTGGCGGAGACTGGGCTGTTTTGCGACATTGGTCGCCATGAAATCAACCGCAAAAAATATCATCCATCCCGCGCCTGCTTCCGATATTGCCGCGCGCGTCGATGCCATCGACTGGACCCAGGCAGGCACCGATCTCGATGCGCAGGGCTGCGCTGTCCTGAAGGGATTGCTTTCGGTCGAAGAATGCCGCGCGCTAGCGGCCGTCTATCCGGACGACAGTCGGTTCCGCAGCCGGGTGGTGATGGGACGGCACGGGTTCGGGCGCGGCGAATACAAATATTTTTCCTATCCGCTGCCCGACCTGATCGCGGAATTGCGTCCCGCGTTGTATGCGCAACTGCACGACGTGGCTAACAGCTGGAACGAGGCCATGGGCATCGATATCCGCTATCCCAGGAGCCATGATGCGTTCCTGAAGCGATGTCATGCCGCCGGCCAGACCCGGCCGACACCGCTGCTGCTGCAATATGGCGTCGGCGACTACAACTGCCTGCATCAGGATCTCTATGGCGAACATGTTTTCCCGCTGCAGGTCGCGATCCTGTTGTCGGAACCGGGCCGGGATTTCACCGGCGGTGAATTCGTGCTGACCGAGCAGCGGCCGCGGATGCAGTCGCGGCCCGAAGTGGTGCCGCTCGCCCAGGGCGATGCCGTGGCTTTTGCTGTGCATGTCAGGCCAATGCAGGGGACGCGCGGGTTCTATCGCGTTAACCTGCGTCATGGCGTCAGCCGGATCCGCTCCGGCCATCGCCACACCGTTGGCGTGATCTTTCACGATGCGAAGTGAGTGCGAGTTTTGACAGTGGATTTATTTGAGAGCGTGCCGGATGTGCGTCCGTCGCAGGAGGCAATGGCGGAGCGCGCCGTGCTGCTGCGCGGATGCGCAAAACCGTTCGAGGGCGATCTGATCGCTGACTTGCGGGATATCGTGACGCAAGCCCCGTTTCGCCACATGGTGACGCCGGGTGGCCATCAGATGTCGGTGGCGATGACAAATTGTGGGAGTGTTGGCTGGGTCACCGATCGCACCGGTTATCGCTACGACGGCATCGATCCGGAGTCCGGAAAACCCTGGCCGGCAATGCCGCCATCGTTTCGCAGGCTTGCCGGGCAGGCGGCGGCGCAGGCGGGTTTTGACGGGTTTTGCCCGGAGGCGTGCCTGATCAACCGCTACCAGCCGGGCGCGCGCATGTCGCTGCACCAGGACAAGGACGAGACCGATTTTGCCGCGCCGATCGTCTCGGTCTCGCTGGGGTTGCCCGCGATCTTTCTGTTCGGCGGATTGAAGCGCAGCGACCGGCCGCGGCGGTTTCGGGTCGAGCACGGCGACATCGCGGTGTGGGGCGGCCCGACGCGGCTGGCGTTTCACGGCGTCGCACCACTCGCCGACGGCGAGCATGCTGTGATGGGCCGGCAGCGTATCAACCTGACGTTCCGGAAGGTGCGATAGGGGCTGCCGAATTTGCTATGTCATTCCGGGGCGCGCGTAGCGCGAACCCGGAATCTCGAGATTCCTGGTTCGACGCTTCGCGTCGCCCCGGAATGACAGTGTGTAGCTTACGGCTTCGCCGGATGAATGAACGTCCACGGACTAACCTCGGAATCCCTGGGCACTTCGATGTCGATGAGGTAGGGCCCGCCATCCGCCAGCGCCTTTTCCAGCGCGGGCCGAAACGTCCCGGGCGAGGTCACGCGCGCCGCACCGACGCCAAAGGACTCCGCGAGTTTCACAAAATCCGGATTGACCAGATCGGCCGCCACCACGCGGCCGTCAAAGCGCTCGCGCTGATCGCGCCGGACATTGCCATAGGCGTTGTTGTTGAACACCAGCGTGACCACGCCGATGTTGAACTGCACGGCCGTGGCCAGTTCCTGCACGCCGAACATGAAGCCGCCATCGCCGGTGATGGCGACCACCGGCCGGTCCGGATGCGCCACCTTGGCGCCGAGCGCGGTGGGAAAGCCGGAGCCGAGCGTGCCCTGATAGCCTGATGTGATGAAGGTGCGCGGCTCGTAGACCGGAAAGCCATACCAGGAGGCAAAGCCGACCTGCGACAATTCGTCGGTGACGATGGCGTTTGGCGGCAATACCTCGCGCAGAACGTTCAGGTAGGCCATCTGCGGCTGAACCTTCTGGATCTCGCGCAGCGCTGTGGCCGAGGCGTCGCGGATCGCGTCGCGGCGGCCGCTGGTTTTGGTGTAGCCGGACTTTCTCACCGCTGCGAGCAATTCGCGCGTGCCGGCCCGCGCATCGGCAATGACAGGAGCATCCGGCATGAACCGGCGCATTTCCGAAGCATCGATATCGATACGGATCGATTTCAAGCCATCGGGGCGGAACGGCCAGCGGAACATGGTCGGCAATTCCATGCGCGAACCGATCCCGATCATCAGATCGGTGTGCGGCCACATCCGATAGGCCGCCGCCATGGTCAGTCCGAGTTCGTGCGCATTGCTGACGATGCCGCGGCCGCTGCGGAATGCCACCACCGGCGCGTCGATCAATTCCGCCAGTTCGAGGATTTCGTCGCGGGCGTGAATGGCGCCGCTGCCGACAAAAATCATCGGCGTCTTGCTGTTCGCGATCAGCGCGGCGGCGGCCTTGATGCGTTCGGTGTCGGGCTGCGGCGCCGGAAAAGGCTCGAACGGTTTTGCCGGGCCGGTTTCGGCGCGCTGCGTGAACACATCCCACGGCATTTCCAGCGCCACGGGGCCGCGCCGTCCCGACAGCATTTCCTGGAACGCGCGGCTGACGAGTGTCGGCGCGGCATCGGGATATTCGATGCGGTCGGCCCATTTCACGAAACTTCGAAGTGTCGCGAGCTGATCCGGCATTTCGTGCAGATGGCCGCGGCCCTTGCCGAGATATTGCGTCGGCACCTGTCCGGTCAGGCAGAGCACCGGTTCGTTGGAGCCGAAGGCGGTCAGCAAGGCAGCACCGGCATTGAGCACGCCCGGGCCGGGCACCACGCTGAACACGCCGGGCCTGCCAGTGGATCGCGCATAGCCATAGGCCATGTAGCCGCAGGCCTGCTCGTGACGGACGCCGATCACCTTCAGCTGTGCCTGCTGGAAGGCGTCGAACAGCCCGTAGATCTGGGCGCCGGGCAGGCCGAACACGGTATCGACGCCATGCGCGACGAGGCCGCTGACGATGGCTTCGCCGCCGGTACACACTGTCATTGCATTATCCAATCGCTTGCAAAGGGGATCACGAGGCTTCGTCGACCACGCCGTTGCGCAGCACGCCGATGTTTTCGGCCTCCACTTCGACGACATCGCCGGGCTTCAGATAGCGCGGCGGGTCGAACCGCGCGCCGGCGCCGGTCGGCGTTCCCGTCACAATGACGTCGCCTGCTACCAGCGTGGTGAAGGTCGAGATGTAGTTGATGAGATAGCGAAAGCCGAAGATCAGCCGGCCGGTGCGGTCGTCCTGCCGCGTCTCGCCGTTGACCCGCGTGGTCAGTCCGATATCCGCGATCTGCGATTCACCGGTGTAGGGAACCAGCCACGGGCCGAGGCTGCCGGTCGAATCGAAATTCTTGCCTTGCGTCACATTGAATTTCGCGTGCCGGACCCAGTCGCGGATGGTGCCTTCGTTGCACAGCGTGACCGCGGCGATGTGATCGAGCGCCGTGCTCTCCGGGATGTGCCGGCCGGCCTTGCCGATGATCAAAACCACTTCGCCCTCATAGTCGAGTTGCGCGGATGCGCGCGGACGAACCAGCGGCGTGTCGTGGCCGACGAACGAGCGCGGCGTGCGCATGAACATGCTGGGATATTTCGGGGCGTCCTGGCCGTCCTTATATTCCGCGTTGCGATCCGGATAATTCACGCCGATGCAGATGATTTTTTCCGGCGAGGGGATGGGTGGCAACCAGGTGATCGCGTCGAGCGCGTGGTCCGGCGAACGCTGCGCGGCATCCTCGGCCAGTCTTGTCAGCATGCCGGCCGCAATCGCTTCACGGAGCGTCGGATAGTCTTTTGCAAAGCGCGCGGAAAGATCGACCAGCCCGCCTTCGACCACGGCGCCGTATTTGGTTGTGCCGTCGACGGAGTAGGTAGCGAGGCAATGTGAGGTCATGAGATGTCCAATAAGAGGTGGTTCGTAAAGCTGTCGCCCGGCGTTCAGGGCCGCTTCAGCCGGGCGTCATGCCTTTGGCCCTGATGACAGCTGTGGCGGCGGGAGTGGTCAGATAGTCGATGAACGCCTTGGCGGCGTCCGCTTCCTTGGTATCCGCCGCGACGGCTGCCGTGAAAACCAGATCCTGCTGCAATTCGGCGGGGAATGAACCGGCGGGCTCGACACCGGGGGCCATCAACACATTGACGAGAAACACCCCGAGCTCGGCGTCGCCCTTGGCAACGGCCGGAGCGATGTCAGCTGGTGTGGTCTGAGGCTTGGTCTTGGCTTTCATCGCCTCGGCAATGCCGAGACGGTCGAACACCTTCAGGACATAAGCGCCGGCAGCACTTGCCGGAACGAAGGCAACCGACGGCGCATCGAGCAGGGTCTGCTTCAAGGCGTCCGGCGTAGAGATGTCGGGCTTGGGCGTCCCGGCGCGGACGATGACGCCGTAACCGACCCGCGCGATATCGATGGTAGGCGAGGGGGCGAAGCGGGCCTTCGCGCCGGCGTCCTTGAAAACATCGACGGGAACGACCGCGAGGTCGAACGGCGTGCCCGATGTAACCAGCGCGATGATGTTCGGGGTGGAATTGAAATGAATGACAAGCTTGTGGCCGGAGGCGCGCTCGAACTGAGGGCCGAGTTCATTCAGCGCGCCGGTCATCGAGCCACCGGCTATGAGCTTGAGTTCAGCGGCTTCCAGGTTTTCAATCGGTGACATGACAAGACCCAAGCTCAGTATCAAAGTGACTGCCACGAGAGAAGTCATCGGGGGTCCGATACAATTTACGTCGTCCCGGCGAACGCCGGCATCCATACCCCGTGTTCTATCATTGGGGCACTCGGGGAGACACCTTCTGCAACATGGCCGCCGCGGGTTATGGGTCCCGGCGCGCGCCGGGACGACGCGCGGCGAGAACCTTCGCTATCGGAAAATCGCATATTGCGGCGAGAATTCATCGATCGACCCTAATCGGCAATCGTAACGTCGGCGACAAACAGCGGTTCGCGTATCGCCTGTCCCGAAAACGGCGAGCCCTGCTCGAACCACGAGCGCGGCGCGGGCGCGCCCCATAAGGTTTGCCGGCGTGGATCCCTGAGCGACCAGCGCATCGGCTCGTGGTCGTGATCTCCGGTAAAGTAATCGCTGGTGTAGAGTTCCAGGCGATGGCCGTCGGGGTCGCGGATATAGAGAAAGAACGCATTTGAAATGCCGTGGCGGCCGGGCCCGCGCTCAAGGTTTTTGAGCAAGCCACTCGAGGCCATCACGTCGCACAGATGCAAAATGTTCATCGCGGTCGGCACCCAGTAGGCAAAATGGTGCAGGCGAGGGCCACGGCCGTTGGTGATGGCGAAATCGTGCACGTTGCCCTTGCGATGCATCCACGCTGCAGCGATACGCCCGTTCGGGCCGTCTTCCTCGCCATATTCGGTCAGCCGAAAACCCAGCCGGGCGTAGAAGTCGACGGTGTCCTGAACCTCCGCGGCGAACACGTTGAAGTGGTCGAGCCGCTGCGGGTGGCAGCCTTTGTAGAGATCGTAGCGGCGCAGCAGATGCGGACGCTTCTCCATGGTCGCATGGAGCTCGATCTGAAAGCCGAAGGGGTCGGTGAATTGCAGCGTGCGACCCTGGAACGGCTGATCCGCAAAAGCGTAAGCGATGCCGTTCTCGGAAAAGAACGCCGCCGCCTTGTCGAGATCGGTTTCATTGCCGACCTTGAAGCCCAGGCGGTTGCAGGCGGCGGCGGGCGCCTTGCGCAACACCAGCGAGTGATGCTGATGCTCCTCGCTGCCGCGCAGGTACACCGCGCGGTCGTCGCGATCCTCGACATGCAGCCCGACGGTGGTTTCGTAAAACTCCCGGCTGGCGTTCAGGTCCACCACGTCGAGCACGACGTGGCTGCTCCTGACGATGTTGAATGGCGGATCGAAGGTGTGCTGCGGGACGGGCATGAACGTTTCCTGTAGTCGCGTGAGCGGAAAATCTTATCTTTCGTCATTCCCCCGATGTGCAATTGCACATCGTGGATGCGCCTCTTGGCGCAGGCCCGGAATCCATACGCCCTGTCGTGGTTATGGATTCCGGGCTCGCGCTTTGCGCGCCCCGGAATGACGAGTTCAATTTATATCCCAAGCCGCTGAATCTTGTGCGTTCCTCGCGCCAGCGAAACGTGCTTGGTTTCCATGTAGAAGTCGAATGAATAATCGCCGCCGTCGCGGCCGATGCCTGACGATTTCATGCCGCCAAGGGCGTCGGCAGATGGCGGACGTTTTCGGAATTCAACCAGATCATGCCGGCCTCCAGCGCATCCGCGACCCGCAGCGCGCGGCCCATGTCCGCGGTCCAGACATAGCCGGTGAGGCCATACTGAACGGAATTCGCAATTTCGATGGCGTCATCCTGGTCGCGGAACGGAATAACCGTCAGGAAGGGGCCGAACACCTCTTCCTGCGCGACGCGCATCTTGGCATGCGCGCCGGTGACCAGCGTCGGCTGCACATAGTGCCCGCCGCCGGGTCCGTCATGCGTCTTGCCGCCGACCGCGATCACAGCGCCGTCCTTCCGCGCGACATCGAAATAGGCGCAGACTTTTTCCAGATGGCGGTCGTGGATCAGCGGTCCGATTTCTGTCGCGGGATCGAGCGGATGGCCAACCCGGAGCGCCTTCACCCGCGCCGTGAGTTTTTCAATGAATTGTTCCGCGATGCCTTGCTGGATCAATAGCCGGCTCGACGAGGTGCAGCGCTCGCCATTGAGCGAGTAGATCATGAACACCACCGCGTCGAGCGCGCGGTCCAGATCAGCGTCGTCGAACACGATCACGGGGTTCTTGCCGCCGAGCTCGAAATGCACGCGCTTCAGGCTCGGCGCGCCCTGCGCCATGATCGCCGAACCGGTCGCGCTTTCGCCGACGAAGCCGATCGTCTTGATCGCGGGATGCTGGGTCAATGCCTTGCCGGCTTCCTCGCCGATGCCATGCACGGTATTGAGAACGCCGTCGGGCACGCCGGCTTGCTTGACCAGTTTTGCCAGCAGGTCGGCCGTCACCGGCGACCATTCCGCCGGCTTGTGCACCACCGTGCAGCCGGCGGCCAGCGCAGGGGCGATCTTCCAGGTCGACAGCATGAAGGGCGTATTCCATGGCGTGATCACGCCGACCGGGCCGATCGGCACGCGGGTTGATACGTTCCAGTGCTCCTCGCTCGGCATGTTCTGGCCGTCGCGCGCATCGGCGCATTTGTCGGCGAAGAAGCGGAAGTTTTCGGCCGCCCTGATCGCGGCCTTGGCCATGAAGCGATGGGCCTGGCCGGTATCGATGCATTCGAGCACGGCGATATCGTCGGCGCGGTCCTCGATGGCGTCGGCAACCCGATGCAACAATTTCTTTCGCATGGTCGCGGGCATGTCGCGCCAGGGCTTGAACGCCAGCGCGGCTGCCGTCGCGGCGCGATCGATATCTTCGGCATTGCCGCGCGCGACGGAGGCGAGCACCGCGCCGTCGATCGGCGACTTCGTTTCAAACGTTTCGCCCGAGATCGACGGCACGATCTTGCCGTCGATCATGTGTCCGATGCCGTCAGCTCTTAGCTGTTTCAGCAACGGCGCGGCGCGGTCGCGATTGGCCTGAAACACATCGGATGATTTCGGCGTGACCTTATCCATGCGCGGCCTCCGCTTTCAGGACGTCGTGGATGTTGTTGCGCTTCCAGCTGGTCTCCTTGTCGTTGATCTGCATGTCGAACGACAGCGCGAACTTGCTCGCCGCAAAGACCGGATCGAGATGATCGGACAGGATGCGAAAAATGTGCTCCCCGGCCTTCTTGCGGGTCGCGAGATCGCGCCCCTCGCCAAGCCGCAGCACCATATCGAGAAAGCCGAACTGCGGATTGCCGTCGGCGATGGCAAAATGCTCGCAACGGATCGCTCGCACGCGGATGCCGCCGAGCGGGAAAATCTTGGTTTCCACCGCGGCCTTGCGGACCACTTCGACGACTTCGTCCATATCAACGAGGGAATCGACATTGGCGGAGTATTCGATGGTGAAATGCGGCATGTCTGGATCACTCCTCTGCGGGGCGTATCAAGCGAAGTAACAGCTCACCGTGCCATACGGACCATAGTCGGCCTGGATCGTGTCGCCTTTGCGGGTCTCGATCGGCCGAATGAACGATCCCGCCAGCACCACCTGGCCGGGTTCAAGCGCCAGATCGAGCGGCGCGATCTTGTTGGCAAGCCAGGCCACGCTGGTCGCAGGATGATTGAGCACGCCGGCGGCAAGCCCGGTTTCTTCCAATTGACCGTTACGATAGCACAAGGCACCGATCCTGCGCAGATCCGCATCCAGCGGCCGTAGCGGGCGGCCTCCGAGCACGATGCCGGCGTTGGCCGCATTGTCGGCGATGGTGTCGAAAATCTTTCGCGTCGACTTTGTTACCGGATCAATCCGCTCGATCCTCGTGTCGAGAATTTCCAGCGCGGGCACCACGAAATCCGTTGCGTTGAGCACGTCGAACATCGTGCAGTCTGGCCCGGCAAGCCGCGTCTTCATCACGAATGCGAGCTCGGCTTCGACCCGTGTGCCGATGAAGCGGTCCGATGGCACGAGGCCGCCATCGGCAAAGAACATGTCATCGAGCAGCACGCCTGAATCCGGCTCGTCGATCCCAAGCGCGCTCTGCATCGCCTTCGAGGTGAGGCCGATCTTGTGGCCTTTGACGACGCGGCCCTCGGCAAGCTTGATCGCGATCCACGCCTTCTGGATGGCGTAGGCATCCTCGATGGTGATGCCGGGATGATCCAGCGATAGCTGCCGGATCTGCTGCCTGGTCTGCTCCGCCCGATGAAGCCGCTGGGCGGCGAGACCGATATCGTCTGTTGTCAGGGCCATGCTCGGTCGAGGTCAGGTGCGCGATTAGCGAAAAAGGGCTGCCGAAAAACTGATTAACATGTTAAGTGAAGCCGATCAAACCGATTCAGGTTTTGTTGCAGCGCAAACCGAAATCGGCGGTTCCTGATTGGGACGATTGACAATGGGGCGGAAAAAATCGCCGGTGGCTTTGCGATCGGGTTCGACAGGCCAGCCTGCCGGCGCGAGGCGCGTGCCGATGCGGGAATTCTCCCGTTCCTTGCCGATGTCGCTGCTCCGCGCGCGCGAAGCGGTGATGCGGCATTTCCGTCCGTCGTTGCGCGATCACGGTCTGACCGAACAACAATGGCGAATCTTGCGCGCGTTGGCCTCGATCGACGCCATCGAGGTCACCGAACTGGCGCGGGTCGCCTTTCTGCTGGGGCCAAGTCTTTCCCGGATCCTGCGCGACCTGGAAGCGCGTCGTCTGATCGAACGACGGGCCGCGAAAGCGGATCTGCGCCGCGGCGTCGTATCGATTTCCGCAAAGGGTTTGAAACTGATCGAAGCGGTCGCGCCGTCATCGGAAGCCATCTATGCCGCGATCACGAGGCGTTATGGCGTGCGCAAACTCGCCGAGTTGCAGGATATGCTGCATGCGCTGGAGGGCAGCCTGTCGGGGTTGCAAGTTGCTGGCGGAAATGCCGAGCCGAATTCGAGTGAGCGCAAATTTGCATGACCGTGTGAATAGACCCGCATGGCTGGATGCTCATTGTTTGAGCAGCCTGTGCGAACGCGGAATTGATGGCCAGGCCAATTTACTCTTTCTGACGCTCGGCATAGACACGCGAGCGGTTTTTCGCTCAAAGTCAGAAACTTAAGAAGGCCAGCACTCAAGTTGGCTTCACAGGAGGAATGGATGAAGCTTACGCGACGCGACTTCACGGCAGGGTTGGCCGTTGGTATTAGCGCACCTTACGTGATCGGCAGCGCGCGCGCGCAGGGCGCGACCATCAAGATCGGAATGTGCGTACCGGTGACGGGTCCGGCGGCGGAGCAGGGGCTTTGGGCGCAGAACGGTGCGAAGCTCGCGCTCGCCGCTGTGAACAAGGCCGGTGGTGTCCTCGGCAAGCAAGTCGAACTCGTCATCGAAGATGACCAGACCACCAATCCAGGCATCGTGCTGGCGTTTTCGAAACTGGCCGCGCAGCCTGATATCGTGGCTTTTCTCGGGTCGATCCGATCGACCCAGGTGATGGCGATGGCGCCCGACGTGCTCAAACTCGGCAAGCCCGTGATGATCGGCGGCACCAATCCGGACCTGACTCATATGGGCAACCAGTGGCTGTTCCGTTTCCGCCCCAATGACAGCTATTCCGGCCGCGTGATCGCCGACTACGGCGTCAATACGCTCGGCAAGAAAAAATGGGCGATCGTGCATTCGACCGACGCGTTCGGCACCGCCGGCGGCAAGGCGCTGTCGGATGCATTGGGCAAGCTTGGCGCGCCGCCGGTGCTCGACCAGGGCTATGCCAACCAGAGCCAGGATTTCACGCCGGTCGTGCTGGCCGTGAAGCAATCGGGAGCCGATGTTCTCGGCACCTATTTCACGTTCGAGAACGATCTCGGCATTTTCGCCCGCCAGCTGCGCCAGCTTGGCGTCAATATTCCCTGGGTGGGATCGCCGTCGGTGGTGGCGGTTTCATCGACCAAGCTGGCGGGTCCGGCGCTGTTCGGGACCTACGGCGTGGCGGATTACGCGGAAGACTCCAGCGAGGCGTCCAAGGCCTTCGGCAAATCCTATCGCGACGCCTACAAGACGGCGCCGGATAACCAGAGCGCCTGGCCGTACGACGCCATCACCATCCTGTCGGCTGCGATCAACAAGGCCGGCTCGACCGACCCGACAAAAATCCGTGAGGCTATTCTCGGCGTCAAAAAATATGCCGGTGCGGAAGGTGAGTATAATTTTGACCAGAACGGCGACGGTCTGCACGGCTATAACGTCGTAAGGAACGAGAAGGGGACGATCGTTTACGACAAGCATATCGACTTCAACGACTGACCCCAGATCGTCGGCCCCTCCGGATCCGGAAGGGGCCGACGCGCTCCGCGCGGCGCCTCACGTTGCGCTGGTCGGTTCGCTTTCGATTTCGGCCCAACGTATTATCCGCAACCAACAGACTGGGCCGGTTCGCTTCTCTTAGCCGAGCGTTTCCATGGATCTCGTACTGCAATTGCTGTTTACCGGAATAGGCATCGGCGCGGTCTATGCGCTGGTTGCGCTCGGCTTCGTGCTGATCTTCCGCGCCACCAACGTGGTCAACTTCGCGCAAGGCGAATTCTCGATGGTCGCGGCCTATCTGATGGTGGTGTTCGCCGTCGATCTGCACTTGCCGTACTGGCTGTCGTTCCTGCTGGCGCTGGCCGGCATGGCGTTGTTGGGCGCGATCTTCAATCTCGGGGTCTATTATCCGCTGCGTCACCGCACCTTCCTGCCGGTGATCATCGCGACCATCGGCGCGTCGATTTTGCTGGCCAATTCCGTGCTGGCGATCTACGGACCGCAGCCGCAGGTGCTGGAGGGATGGTTTGAGACACCCGGCATCCAGCTCGGGCCGGTCTATCTCGACAGCCAGTATCTGCTGATCATCGCGGTCACCATGATCCTGGTGGTGTTCAATTACTGGTTCTTCGAGCACACCATGCTCGGCAAGAAGCTGCAGGCGACCTCGCAGGACAAGGAGATGGCCTCGCTGCTCGGTATCTCCGTCTCGACCATGATCATGATCACCTTCATCTATTCGGCGGTGCTTGGCGGCCTCGCCGGCATTCTGGTGGCGCCGGTCCTGTTCGTCTCGATCCAGATGGGATCGACGATTGCGCTGAAAGCCTTTGCCGCGACGATCATCGGCGGGTTCGGCGACGTCGCCGGCGCGATCATCGGCGGGCTGGCGCTCGGCATCATCGAAACCTTTGGCGCGGCCTATGTATCGGTGCCTTACAAGGACGGCTTTGCCTTCCTCGTGCTCGTGCTGTTTCTGGTGTTCCGGCCCCAGGGCATCTTCGGCGAACGTGTCGCGGAGAAAGCATGAGCGCCCCCAGCGAGAACATGCCGATCGCCGCCGTGTCCGCGCCGCGTTCAAAGCCGCTGTTGCTGCGTCACCTGCCGTATTTCATCGGCGCCGCCATCCTGGTGGCGCTGGCCGCCACGATGCGGTTCGACGGCTACATCCACAACATCCTGATGCAGGCGACCACCTTTGCGATCGCGGTGTTCGGTCTCTCGGTGGTGCTCGGCCTGTGCGGGCAGATCAACCTGGCGCAGGCGGCGTTCTTCGGCCTGGGCGCTTACGCCGTCGGCCTGGGAACGTCGGACTATCATCTCAGCTATTGGCTGTGTCTTGCGGGTGGGTGCGTTATCGCACTGTTGGCTGGTGCGTTGCTGGGCGCCTCGACGTTGCGGCTAGGCGGGCATTATCTGGCGATGGTGACGATTTCGTTTCAGCAGATCGTCACGCTGGTCATGATCAACACCATCTGGCTCACCCATGGCCCGGACGGCGTGGCGCGGATCGGCCGGCCCGATCTGTTCCAGTCCTCGCAGTCCTATTTGGCCTTCTGCGTTGCCATGCTGGCGCTGGTTGGCTATTTCGTCTGGCATCTGTCGGATACGCGGCTCGGGCGCGCGATGCGCGCGGTGCGCGATAACGAGCTTGCGGCCGGCGTCGTCGGCATCGACGTCTTTCGCACCAAGGTTTCCGCCTTTGCGCTCAGCGCGGTGCTCGGCGGATTGGCCGGCGGTCTGTTCGCCGGCGGCTTTGCCTATGTCAGCCCGGATCAGTTTTCGTTCGCCGAGTCGGTCGTGTTTCTCACCATGTCCCTGCTCGGCGGCGTCGCCTCGCCGATCGGGTCGGCGATCGGAACAGGGCTACTGATCCTGATTCCGGAATGGCTGCGGTTTCTCAAAAGCGTTCCCGGGCTGTATCTGGCGATCTACGGATTGTCCGTCATCCTGATCATCCGCTACATGCCCGACGGCATCTGGGGATTCGTCAATCTCGCGACCGCGCGCTGGCGCGCCAAGGCCAAGGTGCATGCCTCGGGTCCGGCGCTGCATTTGGCTCCGGCGTCGGTTGGCGGCGCCATGGTTCTGGAAGTCAAAGGCCTCGCCAAATATTTCGGTGGCCTCAAGGCCGTCGATGATGTCGATATCGAGGTGCGGCGTGGCGGCGTCCACGCGCTGATCGGGCCGAACGGCTCCGGCAAGACCACGACGCTGAACGTGCTCTCCGGCCTCTACAAGGCGACCGCGGGCAGGGTGATCCTCGACGGCACTGATGTCACCGATATGCCGCCGCATCAGCGCGCCGCCGCGGGGCTGGGGCGAACGTTCCAGAATATCCGGCTGTTCCGCTCGATGACGGCGCTGGAAAACGTCGTGATCGGCGCCGAGCGGCCGGGCAATATGCTACTCGGACAAAGCGGCGCCGACGCGCTGACCGAGCGTGCGATGTCGGCACTGACCTTCGTCGGACTGGGCAGCCGCGCCAACGAGTTGATCTCGAGCTTTTCCTATGGGCATCAGCGGCTGATCGAGATCGCGCGCGCGCTCGCCGCCAATCCGACCTTGCTGCTGCTCGACGAGCCCGCGGCCGGTTTGAACTCGACCGAAAAGCTCGAACTGCATGAGTTGCTCAAGCGCATCGCCGCCCAAGGCCTGACCATCCTGATCATCGATCATGACATGACCCTGGTCTCCGAGGCGGCCCAGCACATCACCGTGCTCAATTTCGGACGCCGCATCGCGGACGGCGAATCCATGGCGGTGCTGCGCCACCCCGATGTCGTCTCCGCCTATCTCGGGACCGAATAATGCCGCTGCTCGAAATCAACGACCTGATCGTGCTTTATGGCGAGATCGAAGCGCTGCGCGGCGTGACGATCAGCGTTGATGAGGGGCAGGTGGTGACCTTGCTCGGCGCCAATGGCGCCGGCAAATCGACCACGCTGCGGGCGATCTCCGGCCTCGCAAAACCGGCGGCGGGCGAAATCCTGTTCGACGGCAAGTCGATCGCGGGCCTTGGTCCGGAAACCATTGTCCGGCTCGGCATCTCCCACGTGCCGGAGGGGCGGCGGGTGTTTCCCGGCCTTACCGTCAAGGAAAACATCATGCTCGGCGCGTCGAACCGCCGGGTTGCGAAATCCGAATTGTCGCGCGAAGCCGACGCCATGTTCGATCTGTTTCCGGACATCCGGTCGTTTTCCAACGCGCTCGGCTGGACCCTGTCCGGCGGGCAATTGCAGATGGTCGCGGTGGCGCGCGGGTTGATGGCGAAGCCGCGGCTGTTGCTGCTGGACGAGCCCTCGCTCGGGCTTGCGCCCGTGATCGTGCAGGCGGTGTTCCGCATCATTTCGGAGATCAGGCGCAACACCACGGTCTTGCTTGTCGAGCAAAATGCGCGCATGGGACTTTCCGTCGCCGATCACGGCTACGTGCTGGAAACCGGGCGCATCGTGCTGGGCGGCAAGCCCGACGAGTTGTGGGGCAATGAAGCCATCGCCGCCGCCTATCTCGGCGGTCATGCCAAAGTCAGTGCTTAAGAGCATGATCGCGAAACGTGGGTACCGGTTTTCGGATGAGATCATGCTCAAACAAAATGATAAACGAAGGGTCTGATCCAGCGGAGTTGGGGCAGACCCTGAAGCGAGCGGCGAATCCATGGTCACCATAAAAGTTCAGAATCTGATCGACTTCGTTACGGAAGTTTTCACCCATTCAGAGTCTTCGGCCGAAGAAGCGAGGCGCATCGCGACCTATCTGACGACCGCCAATCTCACCGGCCACGACAGCCACGGCGTGATCCGGGTGCCGGTCTACATCAGGTGGAAGAAGACGGGCTCGGTCGTCCCCGACCAGACCGTCGAGCTCGTGGTCGATACGCCGTCGCTGGCGGTGGTCGACGGCAAGTTCGGTTACGGGCAGACGGTGGCACCCCAGGCCGTCAAGATCGGCATCGAAAAATGCAAGGCGGCGGGTCTTGCCGCGGTCGCGCTGCGCAACGCCGGACATATCGGCCGGGTCGGCGACTGGGCCGAAATGGCGGCGGCCGAAGGGCTGGTGTCGATCCATTTTGTCAATGCCGCGGGTTCGGTGCTGGTGGCGCCTTACGGCGGCGTCGAGCGCCGGCTGTCAACCGCGCCCTATTGCGTCGGCATTCCGCGGAAGGGGCAGGGGCCGATCGTGCTCGATTTCGCCACCTCGATCGTCGCCGAAGGCAAGGTGCTGGTCGCGAGTCGCGGCGGCAAGAAACTGCCGACGGGCGCGCTGATCGATCTCGATGGCACCTTGAGCGAAGACCCGGCGGTGCTTTATGGACCGCACACCAAGGAAGGGCCGCGCGACCACAGCCAGGGCAAGGGCGCGATCCGCGCGTTCGGCGAGCATAAGGGGTCAGGCCTGGCGTTGATCTGCGAACTGCTCGGCGGTGCGCTGACCGGCTCCGGCGCCACCGGGCCGAACAGCGTTTTGCCAACGGCATGTTCGCTGTTTATGTCGATCCCAAAGTGATCGATACCAGCAACTTCTTCGATGGCGAGATTGCGCGCTATGTCAGTTACTTCAAGGACACCAAGCCGGCCGCCGGCATCGATGCCGTGTTGGTCCCGGGCGAGCCGGAAGCCGCCGCGCGCGCCGATCGCACCAAAAACGGCGTGCCCTTGCCGGATGAGACCTGGGCCGCGATAGTGAATACCGCGCGCGAGGTCGGCGTCAGCGAGGTGAGTATCCAGCGGGCGACGGCATAAATGCCCCGCAACGAATATGGACCTCATCCTGAGGAGCGGCGTCTTCGCCGCGTCTCAAAGGATGGGCGGCGAACGCCATGGTTCGAGATGGTGCAAGAGCGCCTCCTCACTATGAGGACTCAAACGTCAAACCGGTTGAAAGCAAGAAAAGGAAACGCGACCAATGGCAAATAACGTCAAGAAAGTATGGGCCTCGGGCAAGGCCGTGGTGAACGCCTGGCTCGCGATTCCGTCAGGATTTTCCGCCGAAGTGATTGCGCAATGCGGGTTCGACAGCGTCACCGTCGACATGCAGCACGGCGTGCAGGATTACCTGTCGATGGTGCAATGTTTTCAGGCGATGAACGGCCATCCGGTAACGCCGATGGTGCGGGTTCCCTGGAACGAGCCCGGCATCATCGGCAAGGTGCTCGATGGCGGCGCCTATGGCGTGATCTGCCCGATGATCAACACCAGGCAGGAGGCGGAGAACCTGGTTGCCTACAGTAAATACCCACCGCGCGGCACGCGCTCGAACGGTCCGATTCGTTCCGGCATGTATGGTTCGGCCGGCACCTATCAGCAGACCGCCAACGACGAGATCGTGTTGTTGCCGATGATGGAGACCAAGACCGCCGTCGAGAACATGGAATCGATCCTCGATGTCGAGGGCATCAACGGCGTCTATATCGGCCCGTCCGATCTCGGCTTCTCCTACGGCCTGGTCCCAAAACTCGATCGCGACGAGCCGGAGATTCTCAAGATCTATGAGAAGATCGTGAAGGAATGCGGCAAGCGCGGCCTTTATCCCGGCATCCACTGCAGCGGCGCCGACGGCGCGCTGCGCGCGATCAATATGGGCTTCAAGCTCGTGACGCTGTCGAATGAGAGCGGATTGATGATGACCTACGCCAAGATGCAGGTCGCGCAGACCCGCAAGGATTCAGGCGGCAAAGCGTAGAGCGCGAATAGCGAGTAGCGAATAGCGAATGGGGAGTAGCAAATGGTGAGTAACGGGTAGAACATGCCCTATTCGCCATTCGCTACTCGCTATTCGCCACCTAGAGGAGACCCCCATGGCCCCAGTCCCCGTGATTCGCCTGCATCCCGATGATGGCGTGCTGATCGCGCGCTCGAGCCTGCCGCCCGGCATGCTGGTGGCTGACGGCGTAACCACGGTCGAACGCATTCCGGCGGGCCACAAGGTCGCGACCCGCGCCATCGCGGTCGGCGAGCCGATCCGCCGCTACGGCCAGATCATCGGCTTTGCGACGGCACCGATCGCGCCGGGCCAGCATGTCCATACTCAGAATTGCGGCATGGGCGATTTCGCAAAAGACTATGCCTTCGGTATCGACGTCACGCCGACGCCGAATTTCGATCTGCCCGCGACCTTCGATGGCATTCGCCGCCCCGACGGGCGGGTGGCGACCCGCAACTATATCGGCATTCTCACCTCGGTGAATTGCAGCGCGCATGTCGCCGGCATGGTCGCGGATATCTTCAAGAAGAATCCGTTCACGCACGACAATCCGCTGGCCGATTTTCCCAATGTCGATGGCGTGGTGGCGCTGACCCACAAGACCGGCTGCGGCATGACGCAGGACGAGCCGCTGACCATCCTGCGCCGCACGCTCGGCGGCTATGCGCGGCATGTGAATT
>WNFO01001690.1_pt1 | contig 18013 bp, 15 predicted proteins | sample 5400251 | NCBI WGS metagenome assembly WNFO01 (sample SAMN13153354, study PRJNA577476) | soil metagenome | isolation source: 100 cm saprolite under Madrone tree | place: USA:California | collected 2016-06-14
TGACCCAGCGTATCAGACCGATCCGGATACCTGGGTTAAAGGGGTGGAGGCAAAACGTGCGCAGATGGCGTCTCGGGCACCGTCTCGTTCAATTATCTTTAGAGTCGGCTCATCTCCGTTGGTTCCGTCGCCGCAGTACCAGGCCATTGCAGGAGGGCTCGCTACTAATTCGGGGGCGACCCTTGGCCCCGTCCTGTTCATGTTAAGCACGCTTGGAATCTGATAAGAAAAGAGTACTCAATCGTCAGGCGGGTTGGGATAGTTTTTGTTGCCGGTCATGCCCGTGATGACGGCGCCCGCGATTTCCTCGATCGTGAGCTTTCGGTAAGCCTGCGTAGGCATGATCTGGAGGTCGAAAACGTAGGCAGTTTGCCCTGAGCCCGCCTCCTTCGTCATTATCGACAACCTCGGGCATCGCAAGATAGATGTAGACTACCTACATGCCTGGGTGTAGATTATCTACAGGCTATGGCGAAACGCTACCAGAACCGCATCGAGTTGCTACAAGGCACCCTGGACATGCTGATCCTGCAACGGGATCGCGGCGGCGATCCGGGCCGGATCTCAAGAGGTTCTGCAAGTGGAGACGGGATCGCTCTATCCCGCGCTGCATCGGATGGAGAAGCAAGGTTGGGTGAAATCGGAATGGAAGCAGACGGAAAACAACCAGCGGGCGAAGTTTTACAACCTTACAGCCGCGGGGCGCAAGCACCTTGCGGCTGAGCAAAGCCGCTGGCATCAAATGACCGGTGCGATCGCAGGCCTGATGAATCGAGGTGAGGCATGAGCATCTGGAGCCGGCTTTTTCACAGACGCGAGATGGACGCCGAGCTTGACGAAGAGATTCGCGGCCACCTCAGCATGGCACAGCGCGACCGCGTGGATCGCGGCGAATCGGAGGCCGACGCGGGCGTCAACGCCCGCCGCGAATTCGGCAATGTTCTCTTGGTGAAGGAAACCACGCGCGATATGTGGGGCTGGACGGCGCTCGAAAACTTCGCTCGGGATCTGCGTCATGCCCTACGCCAGTTGAAGAAGCATCCGGGCTTCAGCGCTGTCGCGGTGGGAACACTTGCACTGGGCCTTGGCTCGACGACGGCGATGTTCTCCGTGGTCAAGGGAGTGCTGCTGGAGCCTCTGCAGTATCGCGATCCCTCGCGCCTGTTCCTGGCGTACGCGCGCTTTCCGCTGCTGACCTGGCAGAAGGGTCCCGTGAACGCGCGTCACTTTCACGAATGGCGCGCGCGCTGCCGGGCGTGCGAATCTGTCGCGTTGGTGGATGCGGTAGCTTTCGGGGTCGCCGGACGCGGGGAGCCTCGGAGCGTGCCGGGATTACGCGTGTCCGCGAATCTGTTCCGCACACTTGGTGTCGTGCCCGCCTTAGGCCGTGACTTCCTGCCCGAAGAGGAACTACCCGGACGCTCCGACGTCGTCCTGATCTCCGACGCCCTCTGGCGGGAGCTGTTCGCCCGCGACCCCTCCGCCGTCGGGGAGACATTGAACCTGGATGGAGTCTCCATGCGGATTGTCGGCGTCATGCCGGCTTCGCTGCACCTGCCGAAGGGAGCGGAGTGGGGGCCGCTGATCGGGATGACACTGGCGCCGGAGATCTTTCGTCCTCTGGGAATGGATGTTTCCCAAGCCCGCCCGCTGGGCGGCTTTGATTATATTTCCGTGGTTCGCCTGAAGAAGGGCGCTGCCACGCGCGAAGCGGAAGCGGAGATGTCGGCCCTGTCGGGCGAGCTGGTGCGTCCGTTCAAAGTGGACGTCGGTGCCGTACTGGCGCCCATGCACGACCAGGTCACGGGAGGCACCCGCCCGGCGCTGCTCCTGCTGTTGGGCACTGTCGGCGCAGTCCTGCTGATCGCGTGCGTGAATATCGGCAACCTGATGCTGGTCCGGACCTCGGCGCGCTACCGCGAAGCCGGCATCCGCATGGCCCTGGGAGCAGGACGGGCGGCGTTATTCCGCCTGGTGCTGTGCGAGGCGCTGGTGCTGATCGTGCTGGGTGGGATCGCCGGAGTCGGCCTCGCGCAGTTGGGCGTACGGGCTTTCGTCGCCGCCGCGCCCGTCGACCTTCCTCGCTTGGACGAAGTCGGCATCGACTGGGGAGTGATCGCGTTCGCCGCCGCCAGCGCCGCGCTCGCCGGCTTGGTGTGCGGTTTGTTTCCGGCGTGGCGTCTGTCCCGAACCCCGCCTCTCGATTCGGTGAAGAGCGCGTCCACGCAGTTCACCGAGGGCCGTTCCAAGCTTCGCCTGCGCGAGTGGATGGTCAGCGCGGAGGTGGCGATCAGCACCGTCCTGCTGATTGCCGGAGGACTTCTGGGCTTGAGCTTCTTCCGTCTCTTGCACGTCGACAAGGGATTTGAGACGGAGCACATCATCACGCAAGCGTTCGGCCTGACTTCCACGAAGTATCGAGCAGACGACGTTCAATTTCATTTTCTGGACCGCATGCTGCGTGAGATCGCCGCGATTCCGGGCGTCGAACATGCGGGCGTCACCAGCCAACTTCCTATGCGAGGGGAGTCCTTCATCGACACTCTTCAGGACTTCGATCAACCGCTCGAGGCGCAGAGGCGCCCCTACACCGCCAACTATCGATTCGCCAGCGCCGACTACTGGCGCGCGCTCGGCGTGCCCCTGCGGCAAGGGCGCTATATCGAAGAGCGCGACTACGATCGAAATGTCGTCGTTGTGAGTGACAAGGTGGTGGCCCTGCTGTGGCCCGGAGAGAATCCCTTGGGCAAGCACCTTCGCATGCTCACGCTGGTCCGCAACTCAGGAGGATTCGAACCCAAGCGGCTGCCGGGAGGAGGCATCGATTTCCGCAGGATGGAAGTGGTCGGAGTGGTGGCCGACACGCGCGAGGGCGCGCTGAACCGCGAGCCGCCCGCTGTAGTCTACGCGCCCTACCGCTTTCAGGCCGTAGGCTGGGGCTCGTTCGTGCTGCGCACGCAAGGCGATCCAGCCGCTGCTATTTCCCAGCTTCGCGCAGCGATCGGCACAGAAGATCCGGAGATGCCCCTTACTCCGCCCGAGACGATGGAAGAGATCATCGACCGCTCCGTCGCAGTCCGCCGGTTCGAAATGAACCTCGCGGCGGCATTCGGAGTCGCCGCTCTAGCGCTGGCGTCTCTCGGCATTTACGGTGTGATTTCTTTCACGGTTACACGCCGCACCCCGGAGCTCGGCATCCGCATCGCGCTCGGAGCGTCGACAGGCAAGCTGATGGCTTCCGTTCTTCGCCAGGGGATGACGCCGGTACTGCTGGGCTTGGCCGCAGGCTTGGCCGCCGCGCTGATGCTGGGGCGGCTCATCGCATCGCAGCTCTATGGAATCTCGGCAAATGATCCCCTGACCATCTCGACCGTCGCCGGACTATTGTTGCTGGTGGCGCTGGGAGCTTGCTGGATGCCGGCCCGCCGAGCTGCTCGCGTTGACCCAGTAAGGGCACTGCGGTTCGAGTAGTGGTCACACTCGCCCCACAACTGAGCCGCGACCAAAGGAAGCCGGTCACCTCAGACTAACGAACTCACTACGTTTCGTGGACTTCGGCAAGGCGCGCCCGCAAGGGCTCAGGAGGGTTTGCTTGATTTCCGGCGTGATGAGTCCGACTTCGTCGAGGTCCTGGATGTGGACTTTGTCCTTCAAGCGGAAGCTGGTCAGCTCCAGCGGTCCAGCCGCCAAACCGGGATGTCGATTTCCCGACCGCGGTCGCCATCCATCAGTTCCTCGCGAAGTCGCCGTTGGGAGGCTCCGGAGCCGACCTCTTCCACTTACAGGGCGATCGTCCAGGCCCGCCGGGCGTCGTTTTCGCGCAGGCCGTGGATCTGCAGCGGGATGGTCTGTTGATCGCTCGGAGAGACGCGGGCGTAGATGGATCCGACCTGGCTAGAACGCTCATCGCACCGTAAGTCATTCAAGGGCGTCAGGGTACCTGTTCGGATCATGACTGCTTGTTTTTCCTGTTCCCAAAGTATGAACTGTGCTATTTCTGCTGGAAATGGCGGTGGCAACACCAGATCACAATTGGAGGCTTCTGATGGAGACAAACATTGCTCGCCGGAATTTCATGGGAAGGCTGGCCGCCGTTTTGGGCTACGCGAGCCTGGCTCCCCTCGGACTGTCCGCGCAGCGGCGCGGCAGGCCAGAAGCGGCCGCCGCGGTGAAATCGGCGCTGGATAAAAAGGCGGACTACGACAAGTTCGCGAAACTCGCCAACAACGAGAATCCGTACGGACCATCCGAAGCCGTGATGAAGGCCATGACGGATGCGTGGAAATACGCCAACCGGTACGGCTATCCCGACGGAGGTATCGTCGAGGCGATCGCCGAGCTTCACAAGGTGAAACCGGAGAACGTGGTGCTGGGTTGCGGTTCGAGCGAAATTCTGAAAATCGTGGATGACGCCTTTCTGCCCGATCACAAGCTGGTGGTGGGTGTCGACCCAACCTATGAGACTGTTTACCGCTACGCTACCAACAGCAAAGCGAAGGCGATCGCGCTCCCGTTGACAAAGACATATGACGCCGACATGAAAGCCATCATCCACGCGACCAAATTGAATGCCCGGGATGTCGGTCTGGTCTACATCTGCAACCCCAACAATCCAACAGGCAGGATTGTTCCAAAGGACGAGATCAAGCTGCTCCTGGACAGCATTCCGCCAGACGTTCCGGTGTTCATCGACGAGGCCTATCACCACTTCGTCGACGATTCCAACTACGAATCGTCGGTTAAATACATTCTCGAAGGCCGGAAAGTGATCGTGGCCCGTACGTTCTCCAAGATCGCCGCCCTGGCCGGTATGCGCCTGGGCTACGCTGTTGCGCCGGTCGAAATCATCGACATGCTGAAGCCGCTGGTCGTCAGCTACAACGTCAACGCCGTCGTGAAGTATGGCGGTGCCGCGTCGCTGAAGGACATCGCGCACGAAGCGAAGATGAAGCAGCTCAACAAGCAGATCCGCGACAGGACCACCAATGAGCTGAAGGCGATGGGTTTTGAAGTTATTCCGTCACAAACCAATTTCTTCATGGTCAACGTGAAGAAAGACGTCGCGCAGGTGGGCGAGGAATTTCAGAAGAAAGGGATTCTCGTCGGCCGCAAGTTCCCGCCAATGAACGAATGGCTCCGCGTATCGGTCGGCAGCGATGACGAAATGAACCGATTCATGAAGGCTTTCAAAGAAGTTTTTCCAGCCGAGAAAACGACACAATCCAAAGCGTAAAATAGAAGAAAAAGACCAGCCGCGAATTACGCCAATTACGCCAGACATTTGGCGTAATTGGCGTAATTCGCGGCTGGTCTTTTGTGTTCCTGCCTCAATCTTGATAAAATAGTATAGATTGAAGGCAGACCATGAAGAAAGACTTAAAAACCATCGATATTCTCAGCCGGGAGTACCCATACGGCTTCGTCACCGAGATCGATGAAGATTCCGTAGCCGCCGGTCTCAGTGAAGACGTCATCCGGCTGATTTCCGCGAAGAAGAACGAGCCGGAGTGGATGCTCGAGTGGCGCTTGCGCGCTTATCGGCAGTGGTTGACTATGACCGAGCCGACATGGGCGAACGTTCACTATCCTCCTATAGACTACCAGGCCATTCGCTACTATTCGGCGCCGAAGGCGCGCGCGAATGATACGAAGAGTTTGTCCGATATCGATCCGGAGCTTCTCCGCACGTATGAAAAGCTGGGAATTCCGCTCAAGGAACAGGAGCTGCTTGCCGGGGTCGCCGTCGATGCGGTCTTCGACAGTGTCTCCGTTGCCACGACGTTTCGGGAAAAGCTCGAGCAGGCGGGCATCTACTTCTGTTCTTTTTCCGAGGCGGTTCAAAGGTATCCGGACCTGGTGCAGAAATATCTGGGCTCGGTCGTTCCGTACAGCGACAACTTCTTTGCGACTCTGAACTCGGCGGTTTTTACTGACGGGTCATTTGTCTACGTGCCGAAGGGCGTTCGCTGTCCCATGGAACTGTCCACGTATTTCCGCATCAACGCGCAGGAAACCGGCCAGTTCGAACGAACGCTCATCGTTGCGGACGAGGGTAGCTACGTCAGTTATCTGGAGGGATGCACGGCACCGATGCGCGACCGCAACCAGCTCCACGCCGCGGTTGTGGAACTGGTGGCGTTGGACGACGCTCAAATTCGTTATGCAACCGTGCAGAACTGGTATCCAGGCGACAAAGAAGGGCGCGGCGGCATCTACAACTTCGTGACCAAGCGTGGAAAGTGCCAGGGACGGAATTCGAAAATCTCATGGACGCAGGTCGAGACGGGTTCCGCGATCACGTGGAAGTACCCTGGCTGTATTCTCATGGGTGACAATTCCACCGGTGAATTCTATTCCGTTGCGTTGACGAACAACTATCAGCAGGCGGATACGGGCACCAAGATGATCCATATCGGCAAGAACACGAAGAGTACGATCATCTCCAAGGGCATTTCCGCCGGTCACGGTCAGAACTCGTATCGTGGCCTGGTGAAGATCACAAAGGGCGCCTCGAACGCCCGCAATTACTCGCAGTGCGATTCGCTGTTAATCGGCGACAAGTGCGGCGCGCACACTTTTCCGTACCTCGAGGTCAAGAACTCGACGGCGCAGGTCGAGCACGAGGCGTCCATTTCCAAGATCGGTGAAGATCAGATCTTCTACTGCCAGCAGCGCGGACTCTCCACTGAGGATGCGGTTTCGGCAATCGTCAATGGCTTTTGCAAGCAGGTGCTGCAGGAGCTGCCGATGGAGTTTGCGGTCGAAGCCCGGAAGCTGCTCGGGGTTCGATTGGAAGGGAGTGTCGGCTAATGCTTCGAATTCGAAATTTATGCGCATCGATAGACGGAAAACAGATCCTTCGCGGCCTTAACCTCGACGTCAATGCCGGCGAGGTCCACGCGATCATGGGCCCGAACGGTTCAGGAAAGAGCACGTTTGCCCAGGTCCTTGCTGGACGCGACATCTATGGCGTCACCGCCGATGACTTGAGCTTCGAAGGCCGGAATCTTCTGGAAATGCCGGCAGAACTGCGTGCAAGAAATGGTCTCTTCCTGGCATTCCAGTATCCCGTGGAAATCCCGGGAGTGAGCAATCTCTACTTCCTGAGATCAGCGGTTAATGCGGTTCGCGCGCATCGCGGGCTCCCCGAGCTGGATGCAGTGGATTTTCTGTCGGTGGCGAGAACTCATGCACAGAAACTGGGCCTTGACGACGCGATGCTCAAGCGATCGGTCAATCAGGGCTTCTCCGGCGGCGAAAAGAAACGGAACGAAATTCTGCAGATGATGATGCTGGAGCCTCGACTGGCGATTCTCGACGAGAGTGATTCCGGCCTCGACATCGACGCGCTCAAAATCGTTGCCGATGGAATCAACGCGATGAGGCATCCGGAACGCGCCATTATTCTCGTCACGCATTACCAGCGGCTGCTGAACTACATTGCGCCGGACCGGGTGCACGTGCTCATCGGCGGAAGCATCGTGCGATCGGGCACGAAGGAACTCGCGCTCGAGTTGGAGCAGCGCGGCTACTCCTGGCTCGAGCAGCCGGCGGGGGTGGAAGCATGAGCGCCGTGATGACGGAACAGAATATTTACGCCACTCAATTCTCGGAGATCGCCGGCCGTTTGCCGGGACGAGGACTGGCCTGGGTTGATCGACTTCGGAAAACTGCGGTGGAGCGGTTTCTCGACCTCGGTCTTCCGACGACGCGGCTCGAAGACTGGAAATTTACGAATGTGGCCCCGATCCGCCGCCTCACGTTCCGGCCGGTGAACCAGGTGAACGCATCGATTCCCCAAGCGCTGCGTTCACAGCTTGACCTTTTTCCAAGCCCCCGACTTGTATTTGTCGATGGGTTGCTCGACCGGAAATTGTCCGGCCTGGGATTTGGAACCACCCCGCCGTTCGCTAAAGAACGCGCGAACGGCACCCCACCTAACTTAGGAGGGGAGTTTTTGGGGCTGCACATGGCCGGGCTTTCGGATTCGCTTGCGGATCCAAATCAAGCCGCGATTCTGGAATCGCATCTGGGCCGATACGCCGAGACTTCCGATCGTGCCTTCGCGGCCTGGAACACTGGGTTCTTTGCCGATGGCGCCTGCGTGATGATTTCCCCCGGCACAATACTGACGCATCCGGTACATCTTGTTTTCATCTCGACCGGCGCGGGCGAGCCGCGGGCCACGTATCCCAGAAATCTGATTCTGGCCGGTGAGAGATCTCAGGTTGCAGTGGCGGAAGTATTTCTATCAGCCTCCGGCGGGGTGTACCTGACGAATGCCGTCACGGAAATTGTCGCGGGCGCGGGAGCCACGATCGATTACTACAAGATGGAGTGCGAATCGGGCGACGGCTTTCACGTTGCAACAGTCAAAGCCACTCTCGATCGGGATGCGAGCCTGACGTCGCATTCGATCTCATTTGGTGCTGCTCTGGCGCGCAACGATCTCCGTGTCGCGCTCGACGGCGAAGGCTCGCAGTGTACTTTGAACGGACTATTCGTTGTAGATGGCCAGAGGCTTATCGATAACCATACAGAGATCGACCACCGCAAGCCCCATGCGACAAGCCGGGAACTGTACAAGGGCGTTCTCGCCGGACATGCCCAGGGCGTCTTCAACGGTGCGATTATCGTCCGCAAAGACGCGCAAAAGACCGACGCTCTGCAACGCAGCAGGAATCTTCTGCTCTCCGAGAACGCCCAGATCAATACGAAACCACAGCTCGAAATCCGCGCCGACGATGTTCGGTGCGCTCACGGCGCTACGATCGGCCAGATCGACCGCGAGTCGATGTTCTACCTGAAGAGCCGCGGCCTCGATGAACGGGCTGCCCGGCAGATCCTCATCCGGGGATTTGCCGCAGAGATCATCGAGGGAATTCGTGTTTCGAGTATTCGGCAGCAATCGGAAATCCGGCTGGGCGAATGGTTCGAAGGCAAATTGGAGGCATCATGAGTGCTGAGCGAAAACCCGTGCTTGACCTGGACGTTTCCGCCGCCCGAAAGGATTTTCCTGCCCTCCATCAGGAAGTGCATGGCAAACCGCTGGTTTACCTGGACAATGCTGCGACAACGCAGAAGCCGACAGCGGTAATCGATGCCATAGACCGTTTCTATCGCCTCGATTGTTCGAACGTCCACCGCGGCGTGCATGAGCTGAGCGAGAGGGCGACTAAGGCCTATGAAGAAGCGCGAACGTCCGTAAAGCGTTTCATCAACGCCCGTACCGAACGCGAGATTGTTTTCGTTCGCGGGACAACGGAAGCCATCAACCTGGTTGCGAGCTCCTATGGCCGCTCGCATCTCAAAGCCGGCGACGAGATCTTGATTTCGGCGCTGGAACATCACTCGAACATCGTTCCATGGCAGTTGCTCTCGGACCAGATCGGCACCCGGCTTGTGGTTGCGCCGATCAATGATGACGGCGAATTGATGCTGGAAGAGTTCGAGCGCCGTTTGGGACCGAACACCGCCCTTGTTGCGGTTGCCCACGTCTCGAACGCGCTCGGGACAGTGATGCCTGTCCAGGAAATCATCCGTATGGCTCATGCCCGGAATGTGCCGGTCCTGATTGATGGCGCACAGGCGGTTTCCCACCTCCGCGTGGACGTCCGGGAATTGGGTTGCGATTTTTACGCGTTCTCAGGTCACAAAGTATTCGGTCCAACTGGAATCGGAATACTGTACGGCCGCGAGGATCTGCTCGACCGCATGCCTCCCTATCAGGGAGGGGGCGACATGATCCGCTCTGTGACCTTCGAGAAGACCACCTACAACGAACTGCCTTACAAGTTCGAGGCTGGCACTCCTCACGTCGCCGGAGCGATCGGGCTTGGCGCGGCGCTGGATTACCTGTCGCGTCTCGGAATCGATCGTGTCACTGATTACGAGCGAGGCCTTCTCGCGTATGGAACTGAATTGCTCGAATCGATTCGCGGGTTGCGCCTGATCGGCACGGCCCGGGAAAAGGCGGCCGTTCTATCATTCGTTCTCGAAGGAATTCACCCGCACGATGTCGGCACGGTGCTGGACCGCCTGGGAATTGCGGTTCGCACCGGGCATCACTGCGCGCAGCCGGTAATGGCGCGTTTCGGCGTGCCGGCAACAACAAGAGCATCGCTGGCCTTTTACAACACGAAAGCGGAGCTGGATGCATTGGCGGACGGTATCCGCCAGGTCCAGCAGTGGTTTAAGTTATGAATGATATTGCGGATCTTTATCAGGAACTGATCATCGATCATAGCAGCCGGCCGAGAAACTTCAGGCCGATCGGGGGTGCTGCGTCCAGCGCCGAGGGCTACAACCCGCTTTGCGGCGATAAAGTGAAGGTCTACGTGCAGATGGACGGTGACGTCGTCGCCGATGCCAGCTTTCAAGGAGATGGCTGCGCCATTTCAAAAGCGTCTGCTTCGCTGATGACGGAAAGCATCAAAGGCAAAACCCGCGCTGAAGTGGAGAAGTTGTTTTCGGAATTCCATGACCTGGTAACAGGCGCGGGCGATTCCCATTCCGGCCGGTTGGGTAAGCTGGCCGCATTTTCGGGCTTGCGCGAGTTTCCCACGCGAGTCAAGTGCGGAACGCTGGCCTGGCACACGCTTCGCGCGGCGCTAAAGCATGAGCCTGGCGTGATCTCGACGGAATGAGACGTGGGGAGGTGTCGACGTGAATTCGCTGGAAAAAAGCCAGTTGGAATCGAAAATCATCGAAGCGCTTGAGAGTTGCTACGATCCGGAAATTCCAGTCAACATTCATGAACTGGGACTTGTGTACTCGACGGATGTCAGCGATGAGGGGGACGTGCAAATCAAAATGACGTTGACGACGCCGAACTGCCCGGTTGCCACATCGCTTCCCGGCGAAGTGAAAAACAAGGTCAGCGCAATTGAGCACGTCAAAAGTGTGAATGTTGAAGTGGTGTGGGATCCGCCCTGGGACCCAGGCAAGATGTCGGAAGGTGCCAGGCTCCAGCTTGGATTGCTGTAACGTCCACTGTAGCGGCGGTCTATGACCGCCGAAAAACCGGCGCTCATAGAGCGCCGCTACAGTATCAAAGCAGGTCTATATGAAATTAAGCGCACAGGAAGAATACGGACTTCGATGCCTGCTTCGAGTGGCAAGCGCGGAACGCAGCGAAAGTGTGACGATTCCGGCGATTGCTGAAGCCGAAGGCCTGTCGATTCCGTATGTCGGAAAATTGATGAGCGTCCTTCGGCAGGGACAATTCGTCGATAGTGTTCGCGGACAGACTGGCGGTTATGTGCTCTCGCGCCCGCCTGAAAAGATCGGCGTCGCAGAGGTTCTGGCTTTCCTTGGCGGACGCCTTTTCGAGCCCGGGTTCTGTGACGAATTCGTCGGACTCGAACGGATCTGTACGCACTCCATAGACTGCTCGGTTCGATCCCTCTGGCGCTCCGTTCAGCACGCCGTTGACGTGGTCCTGGCGGGCATCACTTTGAAGGATCTGTTGCAGAAAGAATCGGAAGTGAACAAGCTCGTGGCCTTGCAGGCAACCGGTAAGTTCAAACGATGACCGGTTTTCAGTCGGAGCGAGTCTGGCTGCTCATCTTTGCGACATTGGTCCTGGACGGTCTGGCCGGCCTTGCAGGAGGCCTTCTTTCGGAACGATGGCTCGCCCGGCATCAAGCTGGGTTGATCGGATTTGCTGCAGGTGCGCTCCTTGGCGCCGTGTTTTGGGACGTCCTGCCGGAATCCGTCGAGGGCCTCGGGCGAGATGCGCTGAGCTGGACGTTCTGCGGATTCGTGGCGCTGGTAATTGTCGAGTGGTTCATTGGTCACCACCATCATGAAGAGCCGGGGCACGTGAGTCGGTCCCTGCCTCCCACTCTCCTCATCTCCGATGCTCTGCACAACATCGGTGACGGCGCCACGATTGCAGCGGCTTTCCTGAGTTCGATTCAGGCGGGTATTGCCGTCGCAATTGCGGTTATCGCGCACGAAATCCCGCAGGAGGTCGGCGATTACGCCCTTTTGAGAGCCGCAGGATGGAAGCGCGCGCGGGCGCTCTTCGGCCTGGGAATAGTTCAGCTGACCGCATTTCTGGGAGCGGCCGGCGTTATCCTTGCGTCCGAGCGATTCAGATTTGGCACAACCATCGTGCTGTCCATCGCCGCAGGTACGTTCCTGTACATCGCCGCCACCGACCTGTTGCCTGAAATTCGTGTCGGACGCACGCCGGCGGACCGGCGGGAACGCATGCTGGGGTTTGCAGCAGGACTCGGAGTGATGGCGCTGGTTTCGAGTACGGAGATGCGAAGGTTACTGTAGCGGCGGTCTATGACCGCCGGTATTTCGTTGATTTCAGGAAAAACCGGCGCTCATAGAGCGCCGCTACAGTAAGAGCCGGACTCTCGATTCGATTTACGATAACTCGTCGAGCAGCGCTTTCGCTTCACGCAAGTCCATCGTATCCACTCCCTCGGTGAACCTGTTGTAGATTTGTGCGAGCAGACCTCGAGCTTCTTCCTGTCTGCCCTGATTCTGATAGAGGCGGGCCACGCTCATCACAGCGCGCAGCTCCAGGGACTTCGCGTTCTGCCGTTGGGCAATCTTGATGGACTGATTAAAACAGCCTTCGGCATTGCTGACCGCAGGCGGCTCGGCCTTAACCACCGCTTTTCCAGCCGGGGCCGCCCGAGAAACGGACCGACCTGTGGATTGCATGAGTAACAGTTCCCCTTTGAGACGATATAGCTCAGCCTCGTAGTATCGCTCGCCGTTGCGATGGGCCATCGCCAGCGCCTCCTCCGATACACGGAGGCCCTCGTCAGCCTGGCGCGCCTTTCCCAACGCTTCGGCCAGCAGAGCCAGGAAGTGCGGACGTATTACTTCAGCTCCGGTTGCTTGATACGCAGCGAGCCCCTGGCGCATTTGTTCAATCCCCTCTTCCTCCAGCCCCTGCTCGCTGAGCGCCCAACCCCGCGTAATCGTTGCCATCGACTGATACAGCGCCAGCCCGTGTTCGCGGGAAACGGCGATGGCGGCCTCGGCGTGCTCTTGTGCCCTCCGCTCTTCCCGGCGAAGCTGATGAAGAATCGCCCCAAAGAAAAGGAGTTGCGCCAGACCTTGAGGTTCCGACAACTCGCGGGCCTGGGTCAGCGCTTCCTGGATCCGGTCCAAAGCCTGATCGGGTTGACCGAGAAACCAAAGCGCCCAGGCGGCAAAGCACCGCATCGCGACTCCGGGATTCTGCGCATAGAGGAAAGCATCATCGAGATGCTGCGCCGGATCGTAGAGCGAGAGGGCTTTCTCAAAGTGTTCCATGGTCAGAGCAAACTCTCCCAGATGCATGAAGGTGATCTCCAGGGCCCAGTGACCTCGCATCGCGAGCCCAGGGTACGGGAGGCGCTCAGCCAGGCGCAGGAATTCCTCGGCAATCTCGCGGGCGGTCCCCAGCTCTGCCCTCACGGTGTAAAATGTCCGGAGTCCCCAGAGAACTTCAGACACATCCGGAGTTTCGCCTAACTGCTGACACAGCTCTCGTGCTTTCAGGTACACCGTGCCGACGTCCGGGGCCGCATAGCCCTCGGTCGCAATCAATGGGACGCCTAGAGTGAGCTGCAGACAAAGTTCCTGCTCGGCGCGCTCTGGCGTGTCCGGTAACCTCCAGAGCAACTCCAGCCCCCGGCGTGAGAGACCGACCGCGTCCTGATACGCAAACCGGCGGATGTCGTTGTCAGCAGCCTGCTGAAGGTACTTGACGGCTTGCTTATAGTTCGACCCCCGCTCAAAGTGCATCGCAAGCTCCGCCGCAATTTCTCTGGCGCGCTCGCCATAAAGCATTTCACCCTGCTCGCCAATTCGCCGGTGGAGTTGGACGCGCCTGGACGGCGAAACGCGTTCATACAGCACGTTCTGATACAAAGCATGTATGAAGCCGTACCGCGTCACCGCTTCTCCGTTTGGCAGCGCTTGAACGCCGCAATCCTGAATAAACTGACGCTGGCGCGCCAGAACATCGCACCGCTCTTCTACGGATGCTTGATCCTCTCCCAATCCGGCCGCCACCGAGAGCGTTGAAAACTCCGCTCCTGCCACGCTTGCCGCCTCGAGTGTTCGCTGCTCATTTGTATCGAGATGATCGATCTGCCTCTCGATCATCTGCTTGATGCTGTCGGGCACTCCCACTTGCACGTTCTCGATCTCTACAACTAACTCCCAACATTCCTCCTCGTGCTCGGCAATCAACCCCTCCGCCACCAGGTAATCGACCGCGTTGACCATAAACAGCGGATTTCCCTCTGTTCGTTTGTGGATCAAGCCCGCAAGCTGTACTGGAAATCGATTGGCAGGAAATCGAACAGACAAATACTGGGTAACTGCTTCTTCGCTGAGGTATTCCAGCGGTAACTCCTCGCATTGCTGCTTGGCCAGCAACTCCCGCTTGACTGCCTTGAGCGGATGCCCGCTTAGAATCAACTCCGCTGTCCGATAGGTCCCAATCAACATAAGCGGCGCGGCCTGACGCTGCCTTGCCAGGTATGAGATCAGGTCCAGTGTCGAGTAATCGCTCCAGTGAAGATCTTCCAATATAAGCACCAGCGGCTTGTCTGCCGTCAGCGCCTCCAGGGCCTCGCCCATCTCGCGCAGCATTCGCTCGCGTGTCGCTCCGAACACTTCTCGGCTCAGCAACTCGCGATCCGAAGCGCTTACCAGAGAAGGCATCTGCAGCAGCCACATCGGCGCGTGCGCGCGCAGCACATCTACAAGCTGTCGGTCCTCTCGACACAATCGCCCGACAGCTTCGAGAACCGGCAGGTAAGCCTCACTCGTCCCATACTGTTCCAGACATTGCCCTCGACATATCCGCATGCTCCGATCGGCTGCGATGCTCCGCGCGAACGTGTCGACCAGAGCGGTCTTGCCGATGCCCGCTTCTCCTGTGACAAATACGATCTGACGTTCTCCTCCAAGCATCTTCTCGAGCCAGTTTCGCATCCGCGACATTGCTTCGCCGCGGCCGACAACTCTTTGCGAAGAATCATCAGCACGCAACTGTGGGCCCGAAGCAGCGTGATTGTTCCTGATCTCCTGTTCTTGTGCCGGTGTCTGCTCGCTCTCTGTGACGGGACCAATGAAGCGATAGCCTCGACGATGTGCGGTTTCAATGAAGCGCGGTGACTGTGGATCATCGCCGAGAGCCTCGCGGACCTGACGAATGGCAACCTTGAGGACGGCTTCACCGACAAAGGTCCCTGGCCAAACGGCGTTGAGAAGTTCCTCTTTTGTGACGAGCCGGCCCGGATGCCCGAGGAGATAGTCGAGCACGGCGAAGGCTTTGGGTCTGAGCATTATTGGTTGTGAGCCCTTCAACAGCCGCCCGTTGGCCTGGTCCAGGCAAAAGGGATCGAAGATTATTCGTTTCTTGTTCCCCACTGTGGTCACCGAACGTTACCGAAGTTTGACGGCAGGCTTAGGAACTTACAGCGCGCGGACTATTGTCCCCTCTTAATGGAAGGATGGCAATACAGGGCATTTTTCAATTTCATTCGCTTGCATTACCGAAACGTAACCGGACATTTATAGCAAGTTTATGACTTTCCGGGGCTGCCTGACCTATTCTCTTCGCTTGATGAACTGAAAGGAGAATATTTAATGAACGAATACAGGAGGTTCCATGGGTCGTCGTGCTGAATCACTGGCTGATCGCATCGAGGAAGGCGCTGCCGATCTGAGTGCCTTTGCGGAAGGACTCTCGGAAGCGGAGTGGCATGCACCCTTGTCGCGTAATGGGGGAGACCGCCGTTCGATCGGCGTGATCGTCAACCATGTTGCCAGCGTCTATCCTGCTCAGTTCGTCATCGAGGACCACGCACTGCGGCACAGCTGGCACCATCTGGCGCGGATTCGCATGGTTCTCGGCCGGTGACCGCTGACCGCGCTTCTCGCAGCCTGCGCGCGGAAAGCGGTCGCTGAACGGCGCTCATCGCGAACCCCGATACACGAACTTCTGGAAGCGCTTCCCTTCATAGGTTTCGGTGATGTAGACATTCCCCCTGGAATCGGACGCGATATTGTGGGCGCCGTAGAATTGACCGGCCCAGTGCCCGCCGCCTCCGAATTCGCCGACCACCTCCAATGATTCACGGCGAAGAATTCGGACAACTTGATTCGTTCCATCCGGAACAATGAGAAAATTCTGCGCGCCATCGGGTGAGAACGCGATATCCCACACGGATCCACTTCCAAGTGTGTCTTTGGCAATGAAAGCTTCTCTGACGAACGTTCCATCCTTCTTGAAGACCTGAACGCGATCGTTCGTCCGATCGCAAACATAAACGAGCCCATCGTTCGAAATTCGCACGGCATGCACGACTCGGAACTGCGGGGGCGGCGGGCCATTCGGCTCATACTGGCTCGGCCGGTCCTCATGCTGCACCGCGCCATTGAATGGACCTGGAAGGCGCTCGCCCGCGTTTTGGAAATACGAATCATCGGGCTTGCGTCCATATGCGCCCCAATGACGCTTGTAAGCCCCGGTCTCAGAGTCGAACACGATGACTCGATGATTCACGTATCCGTCGGCAACATAGAGCTCGTGTGTCTTCTCATCGATTTCCAGGGAAGCCGGGCCGCCGAGATTCTCCGTGTCATTGCTGCCGCGGTTTTTTCCGCTGTGGCCGATCTGCATGAGGAATTTCCCATCGCGAGTGAATTTTAGAATCTGGTTGTCCTTCGACCCCGCTCCGGCGACCCACACATTGTTCTTCGAATCAACATAGACGCCGTGCTCCAGCTCCGGCCATTCATATCCTTTTCCCGGACCGCCCCATGAGGAGACAAGGTTTCCCTGCGGGTCGAATTCAAGAACGGGTGGCGCTCCGCGATATGACGCGCGTATTTCATTCGGTTGCAGCGTCGATGGACGATGAATGATCCAGACGTGATCTTTCGAATCGACCGCCACACCTGCAACCGCGCCAACGAGCCAGTGATTGGGAAGAGGCTTCGGCCACATGGGATCAACTTTGAAGGAAGGGACCTGCGTGCCGTTCTGTGCCATAAGGATCGTCGCGGACAGCAGCAAAGATGCGCCAAGTTGCTTCATCTTTCTCATTGTTCCAATTCCGCCCAGGCTTAGTGTAATACTCGTTTTGACCAGGACAGTGTTTTTCTTGAGGCGGCTACATTAGAACCATGATTGGGCTCGGCTGCATGCGGCTCTCAACCATCGAGCCGCGAGACCCGGCGCGTGCGGTTGCAGTCATCCATGCTGCGCTGGACTCCGGCGCGACACTACTCGACACCGCCGACGCGTATTGCCTCGATGATGGCGAGACTGGACACAACGAGCGGCTCGTCGCGCAGGCGCTGAAGACCTGGAGGGGCGACGCCGGCACCATCGCCGTCGCCACCAAAGGCGGCCTGGTGCGGCCCGGCGGCCGCTGGATACCCGACGGCCGCGCCAGGCATCTGCACGGCGCATGCCTGGCAAGTTTGAGAGCACTCGATGTCTCTGCGATCGATTTGTATCAGCTTCACGCAATCGATCCTCGCGTGCCGCTCGAGACCAGTGTTCGAGCACTGGCCGAGCTTCAGCAGGCGCGCCTGATTCGCCGTATTGGTTTGTCAAACGTTACCGTTCACCAGATCAAGGCTGCACAGAGGATCGCTGACGTCGCATCGGTGCAGGTCAGCCTGAGCCTGTTCGATGATGAAAACCTGCGCAACGGCGTAGTGGAGTACTGTCGCGATCAGGGCATTCAGCTGATTGCCTACAGGCCGCTCGGCGGCAGCCGCAATAAGCGGATAGCGCGGGATCCTGTGCTAGCCGGGATCGCGGCACGGCATGGCGCTACACCGCAGGAAGTTGCACTGGCCTGGCTGCTCGCCCTGGCGCCCCACATCGTTCCGATTCCAGGAGCAACGCGCGAAGTCACGGCTCGCTCCATCGAGCGGGTAATTGCACTCGAGTTGAGCGAGCACGATCGAATGCAGCTCGATGAGCGGTTTCCCGCCGCCCGCTCGCTTCGTAAGCCGAGAGCGCGCAGCG
>WNFO01001605.1_pt1 | contig 18011 bp, 16 predicted proteins | sample 5400251 | NCBI WGS metagenome assembly WNFO01 (sample SAMN13153354, study PRJNA577476) | soil metagenome | isolation source: 100 cm saprolite under Madrone tree | place: USA:California | collected 2016-06-14
GCGAGATACTCCCCGAGCGAGTTCTGGTCGGGCTCCACCGCCCAGACGCTGACATTGGGTGAAATCTTGCTCAGCACCTGGTCGGCGGACAGGAACAGTTTGTCGGCGGCGCAATACAGCATCACCTGGTCGAGCGCATGGCCGCCGCCGGTGATGACCTTGAAGCGCCGCCTGCCGATGGAAATTTCGTCGCCATGCGAGATGCGGCGATAGGACGGCGGCAGGATCGAAACCCGCTTCAAATAATCCTGGCCCCGGCCGAGCAATTTGTCGGTCAGGCTCTCGTCCATGCCGTGGCGGCGGAAGAACAGCCGCTGCGCGTTTCGGCGTTCTTCGGTGCCGCGGTTCTGATGGTAGACCGATTGCAGATATTCGACTTGCGACATATGCAGCGGGCAGCTGAAGCGCTCGACGATCCATCCAGCGAGACCGACATGATCGGGATGCGAATGGGTCACGATCAGCCGCGTGATCTTGACGTGAGCCAGCGGGCCCTCGAACAGCGCGGTCCAGGCCGCGATCGATTCCTCGTTGCCGAATCCGGAATCCACCATCGTCCAGCCCTCGCCGTCGGCGAGCAGATAGATGTTCACGTGGTTGAGGCGGAACGGCAATTTGAGCCGGACCCACAATACGCCCGGCATCACCTCGACGGCCTGATCCGGACCGGGATGGTTTTCCCAGGGGTATCGCAGCGCCTCGGCCGAGGAGTGAACGGTGTCTGTTCTTGAGTGCATCGTTTTGCGTCGCAATGTCCTGCTATCGGCTTAGCCGCACATTCGGCGCAACGCCAGCCGAAAAAACAGGTGCCGCTTTGGGCAAAATTCATAGCAAGCCGTGATTCCGGGGCTATGCGAAGCATAGAACCCGGTATCCAAGGATTCCCAGATGTGCAATTGCACATCTGAGGTCTGGTGCTTACGCACCATCCCGGAATGACCAATCCGACTAGTTGCCGCTCGGGCTTCTAAGCCGCCCGGATGTTGCTCAGGAAGGCGTCGATCTCCGCGCGGAGAACGTCGGCTTCGCGGCGCAGCGCGCTGGAGGCGCTCAGCACCTCGCCGGCGGCTGATCCGGCTTCGGCGGAAGCGGTGGAGACGCCGACGATGTTGCTGGAAACCTCGGCTGTGCCGCCGGCGGCGTGCTGAACGTTGCGGGCGATCTCGCGCGTCGCCGCGCCCTGCTCCTCCACCGCCGCCGCGATCGCGGTGGTGACGTCGTTGATCTCGCCGATGGTCTGCCCGATGTTCCTGATGGCGCCGACCGCCGAGGTCGTCACCTGCTGCATGCTGGCGATCTGTGCGCGAATTTCGTCGGTGGCCTTCGCGGTCTGGTTGGCGAGGCTTTTTACCTCGGAGGCGACCACCGCAAAGCCGCGGCCGGCTTCGCCGGCGCGCGCGGCTTCGATGGTGGCGTTGAGCGCGAGCAGGTTGGTCTGCGAAGCGATCACCTGAATCAGATCGACCACGACGTTGATGCGGCTGGCGTTGTCGGCAAGACCCTGCATGGTGGCGTCGGTTGCCCCTGCTTCTTCGACGGCCTTGCGGGCGATCTGCGCCGAAGTGACCACCTGGCGGCCGATTTCGGCGATCGACGAGGACAATTCCTCGGTGCCGGCCGACACCGTCTGCACGTTGACCGAGGTTTCCTCGGCGGCGGAGGCCACCGCGTTCACCAGCGCGCTGGACTGGTCAGCGGTCGCCGACATGCTTTGCGCCGTGGCCTGCATGGAATTGGCCGATTTCTGCAGGCCGTCCAGCGCGGTGCGGACGGTTGCCTCGAATTCGGCAATCCGGGTCTCCATGCGGGAGGCGCGTTCGGTCTTGCCGATGCGGTCCCTGTCCTGATCGGCGGAGAGCGCGCGGGCCTCGATCATGCTCTCGCGGAAAATCTGCAGTGAATTCGCCATCGACGCGATCTCGTCGCGCTGGGTCGAGCGATAGATTTCCGACTCGAGGTCGCCGTCCGACAGAAGCTGCATCGAGCGTTGCAGATGGCCGATCCGGCGCAGGACGCTGCGGCCGACATAGAGCCAGACGAACAGCACGGAACCGACCAGGGTGAGGGCGCCGAGCGCCAGCATCACCGTGGTCGCGAGCGAGATCTCCTTGCGGGCCTGCCAGGTCGAGCCGTCGGTCTCGCTCTGCACGCCGCTGACCAGCTGCTGCACGCTGATGCCAAGACCGACATTGAGCTTGCGGGTTTCGTCGAGCACGAGCTGACCGTAATCGTTGGCGTCCAGTTCCTTCTGGCGAAGTTTAAAGACCCCGCTCTTGCCCTCGCCCAGCGCCAGCAATTTCAGCGCAGCGTCCTTGAGCGACCTGGTCGTGGAGTTTTGCGGCAGCAAATCGAGGTTCGACTTGAGGCGGGCCTGCGCCGACTTGAAGTCCTTTTCGATGGCTTCGAGCGTAGCGCTGCTGCTTGCCGAGAGGGCTGCGGTCATCTCGGATGCCATCAGGTTGCCGCTGGCGACGGCGTTGCCGAGCTGGTCGATGGTCCGCGCCACCTGGATTGCATCATCCTGAGAAAGCATGGCGGAGCCGAGGATGGCGTTGATCTGGATTTGGGCGTCCAGCATCGCAGGGTTGGCGGCGGCAACAAACTCCGCCTGTGCCCTGCGCAGCGCATCGTATTGCTTCTCATGCTGCGCGACGACTTCCAGCCGCTCGCGGGCGGCCGCGACCAGGCTTTTGATGGTCTCGTCGATGTTCCTTACGGTTTCGGTGAGAGCGGCGACAACCGCCCTGTCGGCGCCGAGTTCGATCACCTCGCCGAGCTTGTCAAACGTGACCGCCTGGGTTTCCTTCATTTTTTTGGCGCGTTCGTTGAGCGCCTCCTCGCTGCGCGAGGCCAACAGCGCCGGCCCCTGACTGGCAAGGCTTGCGCTCTGGGCGGAAAGCTGCAGGCTGGCCGCGAGACGGGGAATGTCCCGTGCGCTCAGATCGACCATCCGCTCGCCGAGATGTCCCAGTACCATGCCGGCGCCGGCGCTGATGAGGAGACCCATGCCCGCGATTACGGCGAAGGCTGCGAACAGGCTCGCCCTGACGCCCCATTGCAGCGCCAAGAATCGCGAGCGCCAACCAGGTTTACCGATCGTGAATAGGCCCGCCATGTCGCCCCCGCCCAAGCCGTCCGTCTGAATCGCGACCGGCAGTATCGCGTTACCCGGTTAATAAAATCGGGAGCATTGGCAGGATTTGCTGGATTTTTGCCAATCAAGACAAAAAAGGCCGGCGCAAAGGCCGGCCTTTTCAGGGTTGTGATTGCCGCGATCAGTATCCGGCGACGGCGGGCCGGCCCCAGTTGAAGCGGTAATTCAGGCCGGCCTTCACCGTATGCTCGTCGTCACGGAATCGGACGCCGACGATCGCGGCGGGGCCGGTCGTGAATGTGGTGTCGCCGAAATTGTAGTACTGGTATTCGGCCTTGGCCGACCAGTTCGGCGCGAACATGTACTCGAGGCCAGCGCCCACGGTGTAGCCGTCGCGATGATTGCCGTTGGTCGTGAACGCCTGCGGCACGCCGCCGACGCTTACATTGAGGTTGTTGCCATCCTTCCATCCATAACCGCCCTTGGCGTAGAGCAGCGCCGGGCCCCAGGTGTAGCCGAGGCGGCCGGTGACCGATCCAAGCTGGTCGCTGTTGGAGGTGACGAGAACGCCGCCGGGGAACAGCACGCCGTTGTTGCTGTTGTCGAGCCAGGAGTACTGGGCTTCGATACCGACAACCCAGTTCGGAGCGAACTGATAATCGGCGCCGCCCTGCAAGCCGCCGAGGAAGCGGCCATCGCTGCCCGTCAAGCTATTGTCGCCGCCGAACGCGCCGCCGAGATGACCGCCGATGTAGAAGCCGGTCCAGTTGTAGATCGGCTGTGCGTAAGCGGGAGCCTTGGTGTAGGGACGCGCGGCGAGATCGGCTGCGAGTGCTGGCACGGTCGCGCCGAGAGCGACGAGCGCCACAGTACCGAGTAGAAGCTTCTTCATTAAGTTTATTCTCCAGAGATGATTTCGGATCAGCCGCGTACCGGCTGCAACCGTGGCGCGGAGATAGACAGCTTTTGCTCAAAAAGCTGTCACCGAGAGGTCACACTGGATGACTTCCAAACCTGTTGGCAGATGACAATTTTCTGTGATTGACGAAGCCTCAATCGAGCCTGAAAGAAGCCTTAATCGGCACGCGCGGTGCCGCGCGGGCGAGATTGCAGCTCGTCCGGAAATTTCGCGAGCAACTCAACTTCAGAAATGCCGAATGCGCCGGCGGTCGCATTGTTCGGCGCGCCCAACGCGATCATCGCCCGCACGAACCGCCGATCGGCATCGCTGAAATTCGAGGCGTCGCTACTCAGCATTGCCGCCAGCACGTTCTTGAGCGCTGCCAGACGCGATGTGATCGCTTTCCGCTTTCGACCCGATCCCGGCCTTGGCCCGCCTCTACCGATTCCTCTGGATTTCGTCATTCCCACCCTTTGAACTTTTGGCGACCAAGCGGTGCCCTATCCTCAAAGGGACAAGGGCAACTGTCGCATTGTCGCGAGATCGGACCCGCGTTGGCGGGCGTTGGCGCCCCGGCCTTGCGGTCCTGTGCCTTGGTCGCGTTGCGGTGCGCTCCAGTTCGATCTTTCGCAGCGCGAAACGATCACAAACGGTTCAAGGCCTGGCCAGGACTGCCTCGCGAAAGCGTGAACGGGAATTCTTGGCCGCAAATGAAGCGCGGCGCGGGGCTTTACGGCGGCTTCAGCGCGCTGTTGAGCCAGCGCGCCGTCTCGGACGGAAAATCTTGTCGTGGAATCTTGCGGCCGTTGTTGGCGAGCGTTTCGTCAGGGCGAAACCCACCAGGGTCACTTGGTCGCGCGCGCCATGATGCCCATTCATCATCGCAGCAAGGGAGATTGCGCTTATTCTAAGCGTCGATCGTCTCGTCCGGCAGGTGATGCTCATGCCATACGGCATTGAGAATGCCGAAAGCGCATGCGAAGGCGACTCCCAGAATCCACGTAAAGTACCACATGCTACCTCCTCAATAGAGATTCGGCGAATTGCCCTCGATTTGGCTCGCGGTCACCACCCCGCGCAGGGCACTGAACACAATCGATGTGTAGACTAGTACGACAGGCAGGAAGATCAGCGTCGCCATCAGCATCACGAACAGAGTGAGCTGGCTCGACGATGCATCCCACACGGTCAAGCTCGCCATCGGCGCGACATTCGACGGCATCAGGAACGGGAACATGCTTACGCCCGCGGTCGCAATGATACCAAGAATGCCGAGCGCGCTGGCAATGAAGGCAAGTCCGCCTCTCTGAGCCGTGGTGAAGAGCAAGGCGAGCAACGGACCAAATATGCCGAGGCAAGGCGCTACGATCATCCAGGGATGCGCTCCGTAATTGGCGAGCCATTGGCCCGGTTGGCGGACGACCGTCTTCATGAGGGGATTCGACGGCCCGTCGCCGATCACCGTGCTGGTGATGGCGTAACCCTCGATTCGAAGCCACACCCACAGGCCAGCCAAGACAAATAGAACGACCGTGAGCACGGCGCCAATCTTGACGAAATCCCGCGCACGCTGCTGAACCCGGCCGTCCGTCTTCAGCGTCAGATAGACCGCGCCGTGGGTGGCAAGCATTGCGGCAGAGACGAGGCCGCACAGCAGCCCGAATGGATTGAGTAGTTCAAATAATCCGCTTCCCTCGTAGAGAGCCCGCAGATCGGAGTCGATGCGGAAAGGAACGCCCTGCAACAAATTGCCGAACGCCACGCCGAATACCACACTCGGCACCAGCCCGCCCGCGAACAGGGCGTAGTCCCAGAAGGTCCGCCAGCGCGTATCGGCAACCTTGTTGCGGAACTCGAACCCGACCGGACGCAAGATGAGCGTCGCAAGAACGAGAAACATGGCGATGTAGAAGCCCGAGAACGAGGTGGCATAGACCGGCGGCCATGCCGCGAACACCGCGCCACCACCGAGGATCAGCCAGACCTGATTGCCGTCCCAGAACGGTCCAACCGCATTGATCGCAACGCGTCGCTCGATGTCTCTACGAGCGACGTAGGGCAACAGCATCGCAACTCCCAGATCGAAACCATCCATGATGGCGAAGCCGATCAGCAACACGCCCAGAAGGAGCCACCACACAAGCCTAAGGGTTTCGTAGTCGACCGGGATCGTCATTGCACCACCTCATTCCGCGGGCACCGCTGCAGGTCGTATCGCTGGTTCCGGCGGTCCCAGCGCGCCGACCGGTCCCATCCGGATGTATCTGAGCATCAGCATGATATCGACAACGAGCAGGCACGAATAGAACAAGACGAAGCCGGTCAGGGTGAACAACACCTGCGCGGTTGATACCGAAGATACGGCAAGAAATGTCGGCAGCACCCCGTCGATGGCCCACGGCTGTCGGCCGTATTCGGCGACGATCCAGCCTAGCTCCGCCGCGATCCAGGGAAGCGGCAGCGACCAAAGCATCAGATGCAAAAGCCATCGGCGCGAAAAGTTGTAATGTGACGCGTTCCAGAATGCGACCGCAAACAGCGCGATGAAATAAAAGCCTAGCGCCACCATGATGCGGAAGCTCCAGAACAGCGGCCCGACGTTGGGAACGGTGTCACCCGCGGCGCGCGCAATGGTTGCGGCATCTGCAGTCCGCGGATCCGCGACATAGCGCTTCAGCAGGAGGGCGTATCCCAGGTCTGTGGAATGCTCGCGGAGCTGCTGCCTCGCCTGGGAGTCGCCGCGGTTCTGCTTGATCCTCTCGAGCGCCTCATATGCGATCAGCCCGTTGCGGACCCTCTCTTCGGCGTGGGCAACCAGGTCATTGATTCCCGGTAGCGGCTGGTTGAATGAACGTGTTGCGATGATGCCGAGCATCCAGGGTATCTTGAGGGCGTATTTGACCTCGCGGCTCTCCGTGTCGGGAATGCCGAAAACGTTGAATCCGGCCGGGGCCGGCTCGGTTTCCCACATGCCCTCAATGACGGCGAGCTTCATTTTCTGGTTCTCGGATACGGTGTAACCGCTTTCGTCGCCGAGAACGACCACGCACAGCGCTGCAGTAAGGCCGAACGCCGATCCGACGATGATCGACCGTTTCGAGAACGCCTGAAATCGATTGGAGAGCAGGTAATAGGACGAAATAGCAACCACGAACATCGAGCCGGTGACGTAGCCGGCGCCGACCGTATGCACGAATTTGGCCTGGCCGACCGAGTTGAAGATCAGGTCCCAGAACGACGTCAGCTCCATCCGCATGGTTTCGGGGTTAAAGACGGCACCCGTCGGATGCTGCATCCACCCGTTGGCAATCAGGATCCATAAGGCCGAGAAGTTCGAGCCGATCGCAACCAGCCACGTCACCGCCAGATGTCCGAGCTTCGACAGCCGATCCCAACCGAAGAAGAACAAACCAACGAAAGTCGACTCGAGAAAGAAGGCCATCAGGCCTTCGATCGCCAAAGGGGCGCCAAAAATATCGCCGACGTAGTGCGAGTAGTAGGCCCAATTGGTTCCGAACTGAAATTCCATGGTTATGCCAGTGGCAACCCCCATGGCGAAATTGATGCCGAACAATTTCCCCCAGAACTTCGTCGCGTCACGCCAGATTTCCCGCCCGGTCATCACGTACACGCTTTCCATGATGGCAAGCAGCAACGACAGCCCAAGCGTCAGCGGCACAAACAGGAAATGATAGAGTGCCGTTACAGCGAATTGTAGTCGCGCAAGGCCGACGGGATCAAAATCGAGCACGTCAATGTTCCCCCTCATTCGCCGCCGACACCGACGGACCTATCAGCCGCGAGACCGCATTCGAGTCGACGACCAGCCGCCCGCTGCTCGAAAATAAGAAAATGCCGGCACCCGCGATTGCCATCAGCTTGACGGCCAGCACCAGCGCGATTGCCTTGGCGAGCGGAGTTGGCGGTCGCACGCCCGCGACGAGGTAAGCGGCTAGCGATGACAGGACGGCGTTCAAACTGGGCCCTCGCAAGAAAACCTTTTCACGACACTCCATTGCCGCGCGGTCATGCGGCGCTCCAGCCGCTATTTTGCAGTACCGCACAACGAACACAAAGAACAAAACGGGTCGGGAGATTGATTCAAATCAAGTCGACGATGGGCGGCGCAAATCAACCGAGCAATCGGTCGCGAAGCTCGGTCGGAGCGGAGATATAGGTGCCGCTGAATATACGACGTCACACGTCTGCCACTGCCTGTGAGTCCGTCACAATAAGGGAAATGAACTGGGTCGGGCTTAGTGAGCCATCGGAATCTCGACAGATGCTAACCCGGGCCGGTTGATGCGACCAGTTATCTGAGGATTTGTGGCTCTCGTTTAGCAAGATAAGTTCGCGCGGTTACGCGGTGGCTCCATCGAATATGGGCACGAGCGCGCGGCGAAATTGACAAGGAAATCTCAGCGTTATCAGCACGATGACTGGTGCTGCCAGACAGGATTGAACTGTCGACCTCTCCATTACCAATGGAGTGCTCTACCACTGAGCTACGGCAGCGTGCCCCGGATACCGGACTGGGCCAAAAAGGCCGCTACAAGGCGGCCGATCCTTGCCATAAGGCCCCCTCGCGCGCAAGCGCGGGACCGGCCTCGGACATCGTCAAAAGCCGCCGCCATCAGCAGGAAGCGGCCGCGGCCTGCTTTAGCCGGGCAAGCTGCGGGCCGATCCGGTTCCCCATTTCCTCACCGAGCGCCGCCAGCGCCTTGATGGGGCGGATCATGACCTCGAATTCGGCCATTTCGCCCGATTCGTTGAAGTGGATGAGATCGACGCCCTTGAGCTGCCATTTGCCGATATTGGCGGCAAATTCCAGCGCGACATCGTGAGAGCCGGCGACGAAGGTGCGGTGATAGCGAAAATTCTCGAAGATCTGCACCACCGTGGTCAGCACCAGCAAGGTCGCGTCGCGCCCGGGAATTGGCGATTGCACGAATGGCGAGCGAAACACAATATGCTCGGACAATAGCGACGCCAGCAGGTCGCGATCGGGCGAGCCGACAAAGCGATGCCAGCCGTCCAGAGTTCGTTGCGCCAGAGGCGCCAGCGCAGGTATATCCGCCATCGGTTTCTCTCCAGCTCATTCGAACGGGTCGACGATGAAGGATGCAAAGGATAAAGGCGAGGGGCAAAGCGGAGCGCGCGGAAAAAATCCGCGGCAGGATCGGCTGAAGCTCGCATTGCGCGAGAATCTCAAGCGGCGAAAATCGCAGGCGCGGGGCCGAGGCGATGTCACGACGGTACCTCCCAATCCTGATGACGTCTCACCATATGACGTCGGCGGAAAAAAACCGGGCAAATAGCCGGGTTCGACCCGGGGCAGGTTTTTGCTAGCTTTTGACGATGCGAGGCGGAGATGGGTGTGGACGGCGCGGCTGGAAATAAACCCGATGCCCGAGCATCGCTGGCGGCCAGGTTTCCGCGTCTCGAGCAGACATTCCCGGCGCTGACGCCGCAAGAGATCGCGCGAATGCGCCGCTTCGGCGAAGTGCGAAGCCACAAGGACGGCGAAAGACTGTTCGAAACCGGCAAGCCTGGCCCGGGAATGTACGTCATCCTGTCCGGCCATGTCGCGATCAGCCAGCGCGACGGGTTCGGTCACGTCACGCCGGTGATCGATCAGGGACCGGGTCAGTTTCTCGCCGAAATCGGCCAGCTCTCGGGCCGCCCCGCATTGGTCGATGGCCATGCCGAGGGTGACGTTGAAACGCTGTTGATTCCGCCGGAGCGGCTGCGGGCGCTGTTGGTTGCCGAAGCCGATCTCGGCGAGCGCATCATGCGCGCGCTGATCCTTCGCCGGGTGAGCCTGATCCAGGCCGGCGTCGGCGGTCCGGTGTTGATCGGACCATCTGATTCGGCCGGCGTCATCCGCCTGCAGGGCTTTCTGACCCGCAACGGCATTCCGCATCATCTGCTCGATCCGGAGAGAGATCACGACGCCGCCGAAGTGATCGCGCGCTACTCGCCCTCGCCTTCGGATTGGCCGCTGGTGGTCGCCACCGACGGCACCGTGCTTCGCAATCCGGGCGAAACCGAACTGGCCCGGGCGCTTCGCATGATCGGCCCCACCGGCAACAAGATCTACGATGTCGCGATCGTCGGATGCGGTCCGGGCGGGCTGGCCACCGCCGTGTACGCGGCGTCGGAAGGTCTCTCGGTGGTCCTCCTGGATGCCCGCTCTTTCGGCGGACAGGCCGGTGCCAGCGCCCGAATCGAAAATTATCTCGGCTTCCCCACGGGAATTTCGGGCCAGGCGCTGGCCGGCCGCGCCTTCACCCAGGCGCAGAAGTTCGGCGCCGACGTCATGATCCCGATGCGGGTGAAGGCGCTCGATTGCACGCGCACCGACGGCGCCTTTGCGCTGACGCTCGATGGCGGCGACACCTTGCGCTCGCGCGCTGTGGTGGTCGCGAGCGGCGCGCGCTACCGGCGGCCCGATATCGAAAACCTGGAAAAGTTCGAGGGCCGCGGCGTCTGGTACTGGGCCTCTCCGATCGAGGCGCGGCTATGCGCCGAGCAGGCGATCGTCCTGGTCGGCGGCGGCAATTCCGCGGGGCAAGCCGCGGTGTTTCTGTCGGGCCACGCCCGCAAGGTTTACATGGTGATCCGCGGCGGCGGCCTGGGCGCCAGCATGTCGCGCTATCTGATCGAGCGCATCGAGGCGACGCCGAATATCGAACTGGTGTTCAATACCGAGGTGGTCGCGCTTGAGGGCAGCGAAGATGGTTCTCTCGAGCGCGTGCGCTGGCGCAGCCGCTTGTCCGCTGAAGCGAGTACCGTCGACATCCGCAATCTGTTCCTGTTTGCCGGTGCCGAGCCGGCCACCGGCTGGCTCGACGGCTGCGGCGTGACGCTCGATCGCGGCGGGTTCGTGGTCACCGGCGCGCAGTCCGAACAAAACCAGGGACGCCCTGTGCCGCTTTTGGAAACCTCGGTGCCGGGCGTATTCGCGGTCGGCGATGTGCGCTCGGGATCGGTCAAGCGCGTGGGCGGCGCGATCGGGGAGGGCGCACAGGTGGTGGCCGCGCTGCACGGTTTCCTTGGCGATAGGGCGAAGCCGGCGCTTTAGGGGATGATCGGAATGCCAAAGGGCTGCACACACATCGCCGGCATCCGCAACGTCACGCCGAGCGCGCTCGGTTGCGAGGAATGCTTGAAGAGCGGCAGCGTGTGGCTGCATTTGCGGATCTGCCGCACCTGCGGTCACGTCGGTTGCTGCGACGATTCTCCCAACAAGCACGCGACAAAACATTTCCATGCCACCCAACATCCGATCATTGAAGGCTACGATCCGCCGGAAGGATGGGGTTGGTGCTACGTCGATGAAGTGCTATTCGATCTGTCGAACCGAAAGACGCCGCATAACGGTCCGATCCCGCGTTATTATTGACGGCGTGTTTCAATTTGAACAAGATACCGGGGGCAATCCGTGATCAAAATATTTCGTGCCGCTGGCTTGGCCGCCACGGTGGCGCTCTCTGCCGCCTTGCTCGACCCGGTCGCAGCGTTTGCGCAGGCGCCGCAAAGCAAGTTTGCCGAGGTCAACGGTGTCAGGCTGCACTATCTCGTTGCCGGCAAGGGCGATCCGGTCGTGCTGTTGCACGGCTATGCCCAAACCAGCCATATGTGGCTGCCGCTGATCGCAAAACTTGCCGACAAGCATACCGTGATTGCGCCGGATCTACGCGGCTTCGGTCAATCCTCGGCGCCTGCGGATGGATACACCAAGGCAGCGATGGCGCAGGACATCCACGCGCTGGTGAAGAGCCTCAAATACGACCGCATCCGCCTCGTCGGCCACGACATCGGGCTGATGGTGGCCTATGCCTATGCGGCGCAATACCCGAGCGAGGTCGATCGGCTGGTGCTAATGGAAGCGTTCCTGCCCGGCGTCGGCGACTGGAACAACGTCTTTCTGTTGCGCGATCTCTGGCATTTCCATTTCTTCGGCAAGACGCCGCTGGCGCTGGTCACCGGGCGTGAACGGATTTATCTCGAGCATTTCTGGAATGATTTTGCCGCCGATCCGAAAAAATCGGTGCTGGAAAAAGACCGCGAATTTTATGCCAGGGCCTATGCCAAGCCCGGCCACATGGCCGCCGGGATGGAAGTCTTCCGCGCTTTTCCCAAGGACGCCGAAGACTTCGCGGGATTTGCCAAGACCAGGCTGTCGATGCCGCTGCTGGTGCTATCGGGCGAGAAAGCCGGCGGTCCGTTCCTGATCGAGCAGGGCAAGATGGTGGCCACCAATGTCGAGGGCGTGCTCGTCAAAGGCCGGGGCCATTGGCTGATGGAAGAGGCGCCGGACCAGGTCATCCCGAAACTGGTCGAATTTCTCAATCGCTAGAATGCGGAAGCAATGCGGGCGCGGCCAGCCATGCAAAAAACTTGGGCATCGCTATCGCGTTTTTGATCGTCGCCATATCAGAATTGCCGCTGTGCGCTGAGCGCAGGTGGCAATTTTCAATCCGCAGTCGTAGCATTCGCCGGACCAAAAAGGGGAGCGTGTCATGATTTTGGGTATGAGCCTGTCTACTTTTGTCACCGTGCACGTGATCATCAGCCTGATCGCGATCGTTGCCGGCCTTGTCGTCATGTCCGGGCTTCTCACCTCCAGGTCGATGCCGGGGCTGACTGCGATATTCCTGCTGTTCACGATTTTGACCAGCGCCACCGGCTTTCTGATTCCGCCTCTGCTGTCCGAGAAGTTGCTGCCGTCGCACATCGTCGGCGCTCTCTCGCTCGTGCTGCTGGCGATCGCGTGTATCGCGCTCTACGGCATGAAGCTTTCCGGTGCGTGGCGCTGGATCTATGCAGTGACGGCGCTGCTGTCGCTTTACCTCAACGTATTCGTTCTGGCGATCCAGGGATTCCTGAAAGTGCCTGCGTTGCATGCGCTGGCGCCGGGAGAGCCGCCGGGCGGGCCGGTGTTCGCCGTCGTGCAGCTCATCGTGCTTGTCTTCTTCGTAATTGTGATCATCGGTGCCGTGCGGCGATTTCGGCCGATGCCGGCATTCGCATGATGTCCGCGAATTCGATCTAACCACGCTTCGTCATTCCGGGACACGCGTCTTTGCGTGGACCCGGAATCCAGATGTATCTTGATCGAGATTCCAGGATCGACGCTGCGCGTCGCCCCGGAATGACGGAGCGGGATGCATCGCCATCGTCCCACAAAGGAGCCCTGCGATGCCCACGATCACGACCAAGGACGGTGTTGAGATTTTCTACAAGGACTGGGGAAAAGGTCAGCCCATCGTGTTCAGCCACGGTTGGCCGCTGTCGGCCGATGACTGGGACACCCAGATGCTGTTCTTCCTCAATCACGGCTATCGAGTGATCGCCCATGACCGCCGCGGCCACGGCCGCTCCAGCCAGCCCGGCGACGGCCATGACATGGATCACTATGCGGACGATCTTGCGGCTTTGACCGCGCATCTCAATCTGAAAGACGCCATCCATGTCGGGCATTCCACCGGCGGCGGCGAGGTCGTTCACTATCTGGGACGGCACGGCGAGAGCCGGGTGGCGAAGGCGGCCATCATCAGCGCGGTGCCGCCGCTGATGGTGAGGACGCCGGCCAATCCCGGCGGCCTTCCGAAGGAAGTGTTCGACGGATTGCAGGTTCAGCTCGCGGCCAATCGCTCGCAATTCTATCGTGACCTGCCGGAGGGTCCGTTCTATGGCTTCAACCGGCCGGGCGTGAAAGCCTCGGAGGCGATCATCCAGAACTGGTGGAGGCAGGGCATGATGGGCGGCGCCAAGGCGCATTACGACGGCATCGTCGCGTTCTCGCAGACCGATTTCACCGACGACCTCAAGAAGATCACCGTGCCGGTGCTGGTGATGCACGGCGACGACGATCAGATCGTTCCCTACGCCGACGCCGGGCCGCTGTCGGCAAAGCTTTTGAAGAACGGGACGCTGAAGACCTACAAGGGCTTTCCGCACGGCATGCCGACCACGCAAGCGGCCACCATCAACGCCGACCTGCTCGCGTTCCTCAAGGGATGAAAGAGAATCGTCATTCCCGCGCAAGCGCGTAGCGCTTGTCGCTGAGGGCGCGCGAAGCGCGAACCCGGAATCCATAACCACCATCGGGGGTATGGATTCCGGGCCTGCGCATCCAAGTCGGCTGTTGCCGACTTGGATAATGATATTGCCGAACTCGGGTAGACCCGAGTTCGGTGGCGCACCCCGGAATGACGGCGGACTGGCCGGCGCCGGCCCGGACCCCATCAAATAGCCGCAAATTTCACGCTTTTGTCGTCAGGGCCGTTGGCCCTATACTTTGCGCATTGGCAAAAGCGGGGATTCATGGATCGCATTCGCATCGTCGGCGGCAACAAGCTCAATGGCACCATTCCGATCTCGGGGGCGAAGAATGCCGCGCTGCCGCTGATGATCGCCGGGCTTTTGACCGAGGAAACGCTTGTTCTCGACAACGTGCCGCGGCTGGCCGACGTCGCGCAGCTGCAGCGCATTCTGGGCAATCACGGCGTCGACATCATGTCGGCGGGTAAACGCCCCGGCGATCACGAATACCAGGGCCAGACCCTGCACATTTCGGCCGCCAACATCATCGACACCACCGCGCCCTACGAACTGGTGTCGCGGATGCGCGCCAGCTTCTGGGTGATCGCGCCGCTGCTGGCGCGGATGCACCAGGCCAAGGTATCGCTGCCCGGCGGCTGCGCCATCGGCACAAGGCCGGTCGATCTGTTGATCATGGCGCTTGAGAAGCTCGGCGCGAAAATCGCCATCGATGGCGGTTATGTGCTTGCAATGGCACCGGGCGGCCTCAAGGCCGCCAACATCGAATTTCCCAAGGTGACGGTGAGCGGCACCCATGTCGCCGTGATGGCGGCAACGCTTGCCAAGGGCACGACCGTCATCGCCAATGCCGCTTGCGAGCCGGAAATCTTCGATGTCGCATCCTGCCTGAACAAGATGGGTGCGAACGTCTTCGGCGCCGGTACGCCCCGCATCGTCATCGAAGGCGTGGAGAAGCTTCACGGCGCACGGCACACCGTGCTGCCGGACCGGATCGAAACCGGCACCTATGCGATGGCGGTGGCGATGACCGGCGGCGAGGTGCAACTGGCCGGCGCGCGCCCCGAGCTTCTGCAATCGGCGCTCGACGTGCTGACGCAGGCTGGCGCGGAGATCTCGGTCAACAACCAGGGCATCCGCGTCGCCCGCAATGGAGCCTCGATCGGTCCGGTGACGGTTTCGACCGCGCCGTTTCCGGGCTTTCCCACCGATCTGCAGGCGCAGTTGATGGCGCTGATGGCCTGCGCCAACGGCTCCTCGCATATCACCGAGACGATTTTCGAGAATCGCTTCATGCATGTGCAGGAGCTGGCGCGGTTCGGCGCGCGGATAAGCCTCGACGGCGAAACCGCGACCATCGAGGGCATTCCCAAACTGCGCGGCGCGCCTGTGATGGCGACCGATCTGCGCGCCTCGGTCTCGCTGGTGATCGCGGGGCTCGCCGCCGAAGGCGAGACCATGGTCAACCGCGTCTACCACCTCGACCGCGGCTTTGAGCGGCTCGAGGACAAATTGTCTGCCTGCGGCGCCACCATCGAGCGCATCAGCGGATGAACTTTTTGGCCCCGTATTCAGTTGGGGCGTGGTCTCGGGCTTGACCCGAGGGTAGGTACGCGCAGACGAATGACCAGGTGGGAATCGGTGGCGCCTCAGCTCAAATTGATTGCGCTCGATGCCGACGACCTCGCGGTGATTTCGACCCATGTCCAGGATGCCCGCGTGCAAACCGCCGACATCATCTGGCGGCAGGGCGAAAAGCGGTTGGTGGTTGGCATGAGCCGGCTGGACTGGGAGCAGACGCTGGCCGGCGAGACCGCCCCGCGCCGCCTGATCGCGGCGCTGCGCTTCGACCGGGTGCTGGCGTGCAAGGCGCGCAACATCGACGTGGAGGCGCCGGAAGCAGCCCTTGAGCTGGTCGGGATCGAATTTCATCCCGGCGATGCACCCAGCGGCAGCGCGCTTTTGATGTTCAGCCAGGGCGGCGCGTTGCGGCTCGACGTCGAATGCCTGGAATGCGAGCTGACCGATCTCGGCACCGACGATCTCGGAACGGCCGATATCGGCGACGGCGCCGGGTCGCCGGGGCACGGTAGTTGAAATTTATCGTCGTCCCCGCGAAAGCGGGGACCCATAACCACCGCTGTAAGCGGGGCCCAGGCTAGCGGCCCCAGCGTGCCATGGCATGAAAGAGCGGTGGTTATGGGTCCCGGCGCGTTGGCCGGGACGACGTCTTATTACTGGACCGACATAGCGCGGTATTCGTATGGCAAAGGGTTGACGGCGGTTTGTGGCCGCGCCATTGAGCAGTGACGCTTCCGGAAAGCCACCATGCCTGTCCGCCTCGATTCAAAGAGCGCCGATTTCGCCGAACGGTTCGCGAGCTTTCTTGCGACCAAGCGCGAGATATCCGCCGACATCGAGGCCGCGGCCCGCGCCATCGTCGATGACGTCGCGGCGCGAGGCGACATCGCGCTGATCGAGGCGACACGCAAGTTCGACCGGCTTGATCTCGATGCCATCAGGTTGCGCGTCACCGCGGCCGAGATCGAGGCGGCAATAAAGGCCTGCGACGCCAAAACGCTCGAGGCGCTCGAGCTCGCCCGCAACCGGATCGAAAGCTTCCATCGCCAGCAATTGCCGCACGACCAGCGCTTCACCGATGCGCTCGGCGTCGAGCTCGGCTGGCGCTGGAGCGCGATCGAATCGGTCGGCCTCTACGTTCCCGGCGGCACCGCCGCCTATCCATCCTCGGTGCTGATGAATGCGGTGCCGGCGCAGGTCGCGGGCGTCGCGCGCGTGGTGATGGTGGTGCCGTCGCCGGACGGCAAGCTCAATCCGCTCGTGCTGGCGGCGGCGCGTCTCGGCGGCGTCTCGGAAATCTACCGCGTCGGCGGCGCGCAGGCGATCGCGGCGCTCGCCCATGGCACCGCCACCATCGCGCCGGTCGCAAAGATCGTCGGCCCCGGCAATGCCTATGTCGCCGCGGCAAAACGGCTGGTGTTCGGCAAGGTCGGCATCGACATGATCGCCGGCCCCTCGGAAGTGCTGGTGATATCGGATCAAACCGGCAATGCTGGCTGGATCGCGGCCGATCTGCTGGCGCAGGCCGAGCACGACGTCAACGCGCAATCGATCCTGGTCACCGACAGCGCACCGCTTGCCGAGGAGGTCGAACGCGCGGTGCAAAGCCAACTTGCGACCCTGCCGCGCGCGCAAATCGCGCGGGCCTCGTGGAACGATTTCGGCGCGGTTATTCTCGTGAAAAATCTCGGCGAGGCCGCTGATCTCGCGAACGCGATCGCCGCCGAGCACCTGGAAATCATGACATCGGATCCGGAAACCCTCGCGGCGCAAATCCGCAATGCCGGCGCGATCTTCCTCGGGCCCCACACGCCGGAGGCGATCGGCGACTATGTCGGCGGCTCCAACCACGTGCTGCCGACCGCGCGCTCGGCGCGATTCTCGTCGGGGCTTGGCGTGCTCGACTTCATGAAGCGGACCTCGATCCTGAAATGCGGGCCGGACCAGCTGCGGGCGCTGGGACCGGCGGCGATGACGCTTGGTGAGGCCGAAGGCCTCGAAGCCCATGCGCGTTCGGTCGGACTGCGCCTCAACCAGTCATGACCAGGCCGCACCGAGACGAGGATTCGCACAATCGCATCGTCGCGGTGACGCTGGACGAGGAATCGATCGGGCGCTCCGGCCCCGATATCGAGCACGAGCGGGCAATCGCGATCTACGACCTGGTCGAGCAGAATCTGTTTGCGCCGGAGGGCGCCGACAAAGGGCCGTTCACGCTGCATATCGGCATCACCGGCAACCGGCTGATGTTCGACATCCGCCGCGAGGACGGCACGCCCGTGGTCGCGCATCTGTTGTCGCTGACGCCGTTCCGGCGAATCGTGAAAGACTATTTCATGATTTGCGACAGCTATTACGAGGCGATCC
>WNFO01001606.1_pt1 | contig 18009 bp, 19 predicted proteins | sample 5400251 | NCBI WGS metagenome assembly WNFO01 (sample SAMN13153354, study PRJNA577476) | soil metagenome | isolation source: 100 cm saprolite under Madrone tree | place: USA:California | collected 2016-06-14
CTTCGGAAGGCGGTAGTTGAAGCTCTCGTTCGCCTGAATGTTGGCGTAATTGGCAAACATGTAAAGCTGGTCCCCGTTGTCTAGTCGCACGCCCGCATTCACGACCGACTTGACACTGTCGGACGGGGGCGTTCCCCACTGCTGAACCGGGCCGGGGTAGTGCGGCAATTGAGGCGCAAGGCTGGGGTAGGTCTCGGCGAACGCCAACGCCGACGGCCGCGTCACATTCCGGACCGTCTGGTCGTACTTGGACCATTCCGCGCTGATGTTGAAGAACCCCTGGCCGCCCAGCGGTAACCCGACGTTCGCTGCGATCTGCCGGTCCCCGCCGTCGCGCGAATAGCCCTGGCCCGGGAAATACTCACCGTACCGTGCGGTTAGCTCAACCCCGGACGGGTTATCACGGAACTGGTAGTTGAGAACACCCGCGATGGCGTCCGAGCCGTACTGCGCCGAGGCGCCGTCACGAAGGATTTCCAGCGACTTGATAGCGATGGACGGGATCGACGCGAGGTCGGGGCCCTGCGAGCCGAAGGCCAACTCCGTTTCGCCGCCTTGGAAGACCTGCACAAGAGCAGATCGGTTCATGCGCTTTCCATTGAGCATGACCAGCATCTCGTCGGCGGGCAGTCCGCGCAGCGACGGCGAGCGCACGAAGCTCGAGGCATCCGAGATCGAATTCTGGCCGACGATGAACGACGGCACCATGTTCGACAGGGTGTCGAGCATGTTGGCGGAGGGCTGAAGGGCGATATCGGCCCCGCTCAGCACGTCGATCGGCGCCGACGACTCGACCACGGTTCGGTCTTGACGGCGCGTGCCGGTTACAATGATCTCTTCAGCTTCGCCCACGCTCGGTGCGCCGGCGGGTTTCTCCTGGGCCATGGCGATATTTGTGGCGGCCGCAAGCGTCGATGCGGCCAGAATTGTCGGCAGAAAATTCATGCGTGTACTCTCCTAACGGTTATTCCGTCTTGTTTTGCGGGTGGATGGAGGCTGTGTAAGGTGCTCCACCCTGGTTGCCCCCTGTGACCAGCTCCCGAGCGTCCGGGGGTAGGTCCGCAGAGCTCCGACTCCCAAGAACCCTTTCGGATGTCGCAGTGTATTCTTACAACATCGTTACGGCAAAGTCCCGCTGAGCAATCCGACCGGCGACCGATGGGTTGCGCATACTGCGGATTTGTTGGGCCCGACGGCGATCGCAAAGACCGCAATGGGATGGATTTCCTCGTCTACATCGCTCGTCGGGCGGCGTGTCTTTTTTACAACGATCGGCCGGGAGAGCGGTCCACACCCGGCGCTGCGCCGCGAGACGAGCGCGATCGGGCCCGTACCAGGAACATCCACCCATGCGCGGCCGCCCGGCTCGAGGGTTCACCGTTCGTCGAAAGGCGGCTACACCGACCGCTTCGCCGAGCCGGACAGAGCGTAGGTGGTCCCTGAGAGCGACTGGATCATTCCTTGATGGAGTAGTCGGAGGCGTTCTTCGGCGCAGCGGCCACACAAGTGAGCCGTATGACAATGCGCGTCTCGCAGAACGCGAGATCGAGTAAGGCGAGCTGCTGCCGGTTCGAGAGGTGATCCGGTACTCATTTTCGCTGACTTCCCCGCCCAGTTTCCGCGGATGCGCTACTGTAGATGGCGAAGGTGCGGAACAGCACCACTGGGACACAGCCCAGGAGTACAAGAATGACTCTCGCACAGATTCTGGCACTCGCCCAAAAGCGCATTCGGTCAGGGCAGTTGCCCTCAAGCCTCCCCTCGAAGGTCTGGGCAGATCACGGCAAAGGGCAGCGCTGCACTGTCTGCGACCAGGTAATCGGCTCGGCTGAGCGACAGTACGAATTCGCGCTCCCAACACCGAGCGGGCACAGTGCCCATTGCGTTCACGTCGCCTGTTACCAGGCCTGGATCGGATGCCGGAGCATTAAGGCCGCGACGGTTGAGGATCTTTGACGATCATTCTGCCGGGCGCGGCGCGCAACCTTATGCTCCATGGGGCGGCCGAGCGGGCCAGGCCGTGCCCCCAGGGTACTGGCCTTGTAGCGCGACGCCGTTCAAGCGCCTGCGGAGGCTGCGGCCCGCTGAGAAGGTTTGACTCCAACCGCGCGCCGTTTTGGCGTACGGCGGCGGTCCGAGTTTTGCGTGCAGATTCCGTACGAAGTCCACTGCAAAGGCTGTAAGTGTTTGACTTTCTTGGCGCTCCGTACGGGATTCGCCTAAAGTTACCTAAGTCGGTCATAGCCGCGGCACGGCTGTAACGAGGAAAGGGAGCAGATGGCACGACTGCGACGTGATGCACGACTGGAGACCCGAGAGGCGCGCCTCCGCCTCCCGCCGAGCGCCGACAACACCGCTTACTGGCGCCCGATCGAACGCAAACTGGCACTGGGTTATTACAAAGGCCCTCAAGGCGGCACCTGGTACGTCCGAAGCCGCAAGGGGACTAAGTACGTCAAGGCGCGCCTCGCGCTCGCAGATGACTTTTCCGACTCGAACGGTTCGACCATCCTGTCCTTCGGAGAGGCTCAGCGGAAGGCTCTGGGAATCTCGGAAACGCTCAGGCCGCGTGATGAGCAACGATATACGGTTGCGCAAGCCGTGACCGACTATCTCGAGCACTTGAAGATCCGCGCGAAGTCCTGGCGCGACACCGAGGTCAAACTGCGCGCTCACGTCCTGCCGGAACTCGGAACCACTCAGCTTTCGGAACTGACCCCCGAAATCATTCGCCGCTGGCGCGACGGCCTTGCTCGTCGCACGCGCGATCGAGGACAGTCCCGCGTTGGCCGTCCTCGGAAGGACCGTCAGGCGAGTAAAGGGAGGCCGGTTGCAACTGGCGGGAGCGTGGGCGAGGCCGCCGACTCTCCCACCGCCGTGACCGAGCAGGCGGACTTGCTGCGTCGCAAGCAGGCAACCGCCAATCGCATCTTCAACAGCTTACGGGCTTGCCTCAATCACGCTTGGCGCGACGGGAAGGTGGGATCGGACCACGCCTGGCGTCGCGTGCCGGCGTTCCGAAACGTGGAGACTCCGGTTATCCGGTTCCTGACGAGTGAAGAGGCCTTAAGGCTCGTCAATGCGAGCGATCCTGAGTTCCGCCCTCTCGTTCGCGCGGCCTTACTGACCGGTTGTCGCTACGGCGAGCTATGCGCTCTCAAAGCGGGCGACTTCGATGGCGAGAACCAGACTCTCGTGATCCGCCACAGTAAGAGCGGCAGGCCTCGCCATGTGTACCTCACGGAGGAGGGCACGGAATTCTTCGAGGGGCTTACCCTCGGTCGCCCCCGGGAGGCACTGATGTTTGTTCATGGGGATGGCTCGGCCTGGGGTTCTTCACATCAGCACCGTCCCATGCGTGAGGCATGCCTGCACGCGGAAATTGACCCGCCCGTCTCTTTCCATATCCTCCGCCACAGCTATGCGAGCCTTCTCACGAAAGCCGGCGTCCCGCTACAGGTTGTGGCTTCCGCGCTCGGCCACGCGGACGCCCGAATGACAGAGAAGCACTACGCGCATCTCGCCCCGTCGCACGTTGCCCAGTTGATACGCGAGAACTTGCCTCGCATAGGGGCGACCATTCCCAGGAAGACACGGAAAGTGACACGGCTGCGGGCTTAGCCAGAGGCCCGCCTCGCAGAGGATTCCTGACATCCCCTTTCACGGCGGTAACAGGGGTTCGAATCCCCTTGGGGACGCCATAGAATGAAAGAGTTATGTTAGCAACCGAAATGGTTAAGATGCTCGATGGCACCACGACACTAAATTAATTTAGTTACCGTGTGGATCTCCGGCGAGGATCTCCGATAAAGCCCGACGGCATGGTGCCGCGCACGCTGGTTAGGTACGGTATCCAGCGCGCCACCCAGCGCGGCACGCTTAGCGCCGGAGATCCTCGGCGTAGCCGATGAGCGTCACCAGTGCGCGCGCGGTGCCGTCCTCCTTCGGGTCCGGCGCGGGCCTCGCCGGAACGGTCGGCACGAGCTCGCCGGTGCGCGTGTCGTGAACATGGCCTGCGCTCGTCTGCAGGTTACTCTAGAGGCGGCCGAGGAGTTCATCGAATACGATCGTCAGGTAGTTGCGCGACGACTCGATGTGGGCCTTGGATTCCTAATTGAGTCCGCACAGGTGATTCACAGTGCGTTTAAAGTGCCAGCGCCGCAGCTCGAAGAGTTGGCTTCTCGGCTCGACCGCGAGCGAAGCGCCCTTCGCGCCGGGGACCAAGGTGACGTCAGGGAAGAGGCGCCTGCGTGGCCGGCACCACCTGCTGGCGGCACAGACTAAGCGCTCGATAGCGTGTTCTTGACGATTTCTACGCATTCATCAAAGGAGCGCTGGTACTCCAATATCAGCAGCTCGTCGAAAGTTTCCCGCAACTGCGGCTCGAAGCCCGTGATCCGCCTTAGCACTACCTCACGTTTTTCCCGCAGGATGGGGAAGATCTCCTTCAGCGCCTCAGGTTCCCACTCCGACACCATAGCGAGGTCAAAGATGTCGCGCGCCGTGAACTGCGCCCCCCGATGCCAGATCTTCTTTGCCACGATTTCCGTGGATGTCTCGACCAGGAAAGGGCGATCTAAAACGGTTTCGAGATTAGCAGGCTTCTGACTAAGGGGTGCCCGCAACCACGAAGTCTATTTCCCCCTCTGGAAACGCGAGCTTCAGGAACTCGGTGTCCTCGACGTAGTTTGTTGTCAGAGACTCTGCAACGTCACTAAGTCTCGGGGTCAGATACCCGATGAATTCTGGATTGTCGATAAAGATATCGATGTCCTTGCTGAGGCGGTGCCGATGACGGCGCATGAGTACGGTGCCGCCGCCAAAAGTCCATTCGTGTACTGGCGGGCCTAGTTTGCGCACGTCGTCGATGAGGACGAGCGCACGCTGGAAAAGTACTTCCCAGAGCTTTAGTCGCTCGTCGTCAGCCACTTATCAGAGCCCTCGGGTAGTCCGACTGCAGCAGCAAGCCTACTCAGGTTACGTTCTACCTTCCCGGGTGCACTCCAACGACTCACTTGTTGAATCAGCCCCTTGAGGAGGGCGCGCGGGGACTCTTCTAAGAGCGCCCGCAGGTGCGGCCGACGGTTTGGCGGCGGCTTTCCCGTTAGCAGTGCGTGAAGCAGTTCGCGCTCTGTGAGTGCGGTTTTGAAACTGACGCTCGCTGCCGTGCTCGCCAGGTGCAGGAAGTCAGAAGTCTTTACTTGTGTCCGGTCGACTACCAAGGCAAGGCCGAGCTGCTCAAGAACGGCTTGGACCTTGCGGATGCCAAGATCTTTGACAAGGCCACTTTCGAGCTGATTGAGCGTGGTGCGCGTAAGGTGGGCTCCCGCAGCCAGCTGCGCCTGCGTGAGGCCACGGGCGAGCCTCGAGCGCCTGATTTCATGCCCAATAGCTTGTAGATCGAGGGTCATGGCTCTACTCTGGAGTTAAATATAATTAACATCGTAGAGACTTGCACCTCAATTGGCGAATCTATTATACTATTAGTATGCTATAGAACTATTAATGACTAATAGGACTATCTATGCCGACTATTGAAGTGGACTTTGACGTTTTTAAGGTCTTGACCGCTCGACGACCGACGGAGGACGTCTCAGAAAACGATGTACTGCGTGAGATGCTGCGCCTTCCCAAGCAGCCTACGCGACCCGTGCGCTCCGACGTTCCGGCCCCGGGCGACTGGGTAACAAAAGGTGTGCGGGTGCCGGCTGGAACGGAGCTCCGCGCCACTTACAAGGGACAGACTTATCTCGGGCGAGTTAATTCCGGCGCGCTGGAGCTTAACGGCAAGAAATTCGACAGCCCCTCGGCGGCGGCGATGAGTATTACGCACCATCCAGTGAATGGATGGATCTTTTGGAAGTGTCGCTTGCCTGGGCAGGCCAAATGGACGGATTTGAAGGAACTGCGCGAGCGATAGCTTGCAGGGTCAGGTCCTTGTGAACCCACCGAGCAACATGAACATGATGCTGATGTTCATGATGATCGCGGATTGGGTTCGGATGTGAACGACGGCAGTCGCTCGTCCACGGTCTCTTTCAATTTGTCCCAGAGCAGGAGAATGGTCCGTGCTGCCAGGCACGCGACGGCGTCCTGTTATCGGGTCGGTTGTTGCAAGAGCCATGCGGAGGGGTTCTTACCGTGAGGATTGGCTTCAGGCACGCGATCCACGCACTCGTGCCAAGGTTCTTTGGTACATGTTTCTGTTCCATTTAGGTATTAAAATACCTCATCTCTTGACTTTTATTAGGTAATAACGTACCTTATTCTAATTAGTATAGGTACTTAAATACCTTAAATGCAGACGAATACTCAACTTGACCAAATGGTCGCCGCGCTCGCCGCTGCCAGGCGTCGCGCCGGACTAAATCAGCAGGCCCTCGGTGCCAAAATTGGGGCCGACCAAAGCTATATCTCGAAGATCGAGCGCGCCGCCGTCGACCTGAAAACCTCGAGCCTGATCGAGCTCGCACGGGCACTCGATCTTGAGCTGATGCTCGTCCCGAGGCAGTTGGTCCCGGCCGTGCAGGCGCTGCAGCGCGAAGTCGCTCCCGATCCGCGCCGTGCGCCCAGTCAAATCGATCACGACCTCAGAAGGCTCTCGCGCCGTGCGCGCGGGCTCATGGTCCGCTACCCGGAAAGCCGAGCGCTATCGGAGATCGCAGCCGCGGCCGATGAGTTGCGCATCGCGCGCGTGGATGACTCCTCCGCTGCGAAGGCACGCCCCCTCATTGATGCTGCCGAGGCGATCATCGAGCGGCTGCGCGGGTATCCAAGCGATCGACCGGAGATAGAGCGATCCCAAAGGAGTGCGGGTGCCTCGGATGAGCTCGCGTCGATCGCACGCGCCGTCCGGGACCTGCGCAACGAGTGGATCCATCGGGAGGCGAGCTCCGATCCGCTACCCGCCTATCGGCTGGACAACGTCGATGCGTAACATCGCGGTGCTGGAGGTTCGCCTCCACGGGCAGCCGATCGGGACCTTGACGCGGCTCCCAGGGGATCAGGTGCTGTTCGCATTCAACGAAGCCTACGTGGCCGGCCAAAATCGGCCGACGCTGAGTCTCTCATTCAAGGACGCACTTGGTGGACTCATCACGAGCGTTCGGCCGACACAAACCCGGCTGCCCCCGTTCTTCGCCAATCTGCTTCCCGAAGGGACCCTACGCGATTACCTCGCAGAGTGTGCGAAGGTCAATCCGGAACGCGAGTTTTTCCTGATCGCAGTGCTCGGCCGCGACCTGCCCGGCGCGCTCGAGATTTTGCCTGTCGGCGGTGTCATGCCGCGTGACGAAGACGCACCTGAACCGGTCGGATCAACCCCAGACACTGAATCTGCCCGCGTATTGCGTTTCTCGCTGGCCGGCGTGCAGCTCAAATTTTCGGCGGTCAAGAGCGCAGCTGGAGGACTCACAGTCCCCGCCGATGGTGTAGGCGGCTCTTGGATCGTAAAGCTTCCGTCTACCAAACACCCTGACATACCCGAGAACGAGTTTGCGATGATGGAGCTCGCCCGCCGGGTCGGCATCTCGGTTCCCGAGACGAAGCTCATCCCCGTCGATCAGATCTCAGGTCTCCCTGCCGGCGTCGAGGCAGTCGGCAAACGCGCATTCGTCATCAAGCGCTTCGACCGCGCGGCGAGCGGTGAGCACATTCACATCGAGGACTTTGCACAGGTGTTTGGCGTCTACCCAAAAAGGAAGTACGAGCGCGCCAGTTATCGCGACATTGCCGAGGTCCTCTGGACCGAGACCGGTGAAGTCGGCGTCGTCGAGTTCCTGCGGCGCTTGGTATTCAATATCCTGATCGGCAACGCTGACATGCACCTCAAGAATTGGTCGTTGATCTACCCGAATCGACGCACCGCCGCACTTGCGCCGGGCTACGACTTCGTCTCGACCATCGCATATCTACCTCAGGATCAGCTCGCCCTGACCTTCGTCGATTCCAAGGCATTCGCCTCCGTGAACGGCGAGCAATTTCAGCGCTTTGCGACCAAAGCGCGACTGCCCATGAAACTGACGCTCGATACGGTGAGTGAGACAGTCGCGCGGTTTGGCGAGGTGTGGCGCGACTCGAGCCCGCTGGCGATCCCCGATCGCGTGCGGCAGGCCATTGAGCGGCACCTTCCCACCGTGCCGCTGTGGGCCGAAGTGCGCTCAAAGCACTGACTCCGATGCCGCATGACGCTCTGCGGGGCAGGGCCAGCTATGGGAATGTCATGGGAATGCGGTTGCCGACTTATGGTCCTCGGCTCCCGAGGCATGCGCAGGGCAGCGCTCACCAATCGGTCTTTCCCTTTTCCGGCGCAAACCGCCGGAAATGCCGCTGGCGCTTGACCGGGTCCACGTCGATAGTTATCGCCGGCCATATCGGTTCGATTGCTACCTAAGAACGCCAAACGGAGGGTAGACCCGTGAGGGACCGCGAGCTGTATTCGATCGAGGAGGCCAGGGAGATCCTTGGCGGCATCGCGCGCAACACGATCTATGAATTGATGCGTAATGGCGACTTGGCAAGCGTCCAAGTCGGCCGTCGCCGCTTTATCTCGGCAATCGCCATTGCCGCGTTCATTGCAACCTCGACGACAACGGAACGGCCGTCCCGAGGGGCTGCGTCGCGGCCGCCGCGGGCCGTCCAGATGCGGCTCCATCTGGTGCCGCCGCCCCCGATGCGTTCACGGCGTCGGGAGCAGTCACGGTAGCTCGACGCGGACGCCCTGCGGGCGCTTCCACAAGGAAGTTCAAGCCGGACCCTCAATCCGGTTGGCTCAATTTCGTAACCATCGACGTTGCCGAACTCCAACTGGGAACAGTCGACATCTGCGACTGTCTGCTCGCAGCAGGCGGCAACCCAGTCGTATCCAACATTACGATCCCGTATTCATGCGCGAGAAAGTCGTCGGTGTCTTCGAAGCGCCAACGTCCGGTGGTCTTACGGTCGACCAAGAGCAATGGATCGCGGGAGTACACCGGGTGCCTGTGGGAACACCGCACCCTCGGCAGTACATCCACGGGGCGCTGTTCCTCTTCCGGGAACCGAAGGAAACCGCTGCACTGAGCTACGACCTTACCGCAGTCGTCGTTTGGAACCCTGCGCTGATTACGAACGACGTTGCCCGGTCGGTCCACGCCGAGTTGCACAATGTGATCCCCCTTGCGTCGATGTGAAGAGCCTGCTTCGCGCCGCCGCCTGCCTTCCGGTGCAAGACTGCCGCTTCCGTCGGCAGCTTTGCCCTAAGCCATTGATTGTATTATCTTATGCTTCAACGTGGGCGCGTACTTTGAACCCCATCGAGACGCAGGGTATGCTCTCCTCATGAGCGCACTAGCCATAAAGCAAATGTCCTGGGACGAGAAGCTGCGGACCATGGAAGAGCTGTGGGTATCACTGAGCCAGGACGAATCTCGACTGGAATCGCCGCCGTGGCACCAGGACGCGCTGCGGGAAACGACCGCGCGATACGAGGCCGGCCAGCAGCAGCCAGTCGAGTGGGACGGCGCGAAACGCGAACTGCGCAAGCGCGCTGAGTGAAAGTCAAAATCCTGCCGTCGGCGCTCGAGGATCTGGACCGCGGGCGACGGTTCTATGCCCGACAAGGAAAAAGCGTCGGCGACTACTTCCTCGACTCCCTGTTTTCCGACATCGATTCCTTAGAGTTATACGCTGGCGTGCACATGAAGGTGTTTGACTTCCAGCGGCTGCTCGCGAAGCGTTTTCCCTACGCCGTGTACTACAAAGTTGACGGCGACATCTGCATCATCTTTCGTGTGCTCGACTGTAGACAAGAGCCCGAGAAAACCGCAGACGCGTTGAAATAGCTCGAAGCCGCTCTGCCCTCACAACGGATCTACGCTGGTTGCTCCGCTCGCTGCGTGCTGGCGTCGGTTGGGGCGTCAACGCCTGCCGCTGTCGAGTATCGAGTATACAAGACCCGTCGCTGGCACCGTGCACTGGCGCCCGTTGTGCTCGCGTTTGGGGAACTTCACGCGATTCTTTGCTTGACCAGAACAAGACCCCAGATGCGGCACCGGACTCTACTACGCGTTCGCGGCGCAGATGCCCTTCGATACAAAAAAAGATCTTCCAACCAGATGGTCGGCGAATGAACTTTCCGAAACCGGTGGGTATCAGCGGTTCGCCATTGTGGGAGCTGCATCGACCTGAGGATGGCGGCCACAGGGTCACGGGCGTCATGATTGAGTACCGCAAACATCAGAAAATTACGGCGGCGACAGATATTGGTTTTGCTTTGAAGATGCTCCAGGACCATCTCAGCAACAGCGGAGAACTGGGGTGAAGTGTGCCAACGAGGGTGCACGGATGAACGTCCGCTCCCGGGCCTATTCGGTCGAAAAACTCCTGACTGTGTGTAGACCGTCGATTGATCCGGAACTGATGATTCGGATGTTGATTCGGGTGGGGCGAGTCTCAGTGGCCAAGCACTCGGGGACGCCATTCACGCGTTCCGCGCTGCGCGTCCCGCAGCGGCTAGTGCTTGAGGGGGCGGATGAACCCGAATGCTTGATCAATCTGTGCACGCCGCGATTCAGCGAGCTTCTTGTCCTCTGGCGAAGCAGTCGGAGAAAACCGAATGCGATCGCACTCCGCGATGCGTGCATGATAGGCGCGCTCGATATCTTCCGCACCGGCGTCAAGCGCGACGGCAAGGATGGTGTGCCAGGTGCTGCTGACGTCTGCGAGGCTCAGGCGTCGGCTCTCCTCGTGGGACTCGGCACGCGGATCCTGATACATCTGAACCGGTGGCGCGCGTTGTTGCCGAATCACCGTGAAGAGCCACGAAACAACACCCCAGCCGACAAGCCCGCCAATCGCGGCAATCGCCCAATCAACGCTGCTCATCGATTTTCGCCGTCCAAATTTCGAAGCTGCTCGCTGATCACGCGAAACTCCTTACTGTCCTCTGACAGGAAGCGCTTTGCGCTAGAGAGTGCGTCTCGTAGCTGGAGCTGAATGGTCACAGCAGGTATGCCTTGGAATCCAAGCACTGCAAGGTCTGAAGGCGCCAGAGTCCACCTGCGTTGGATTGCCGCTGCACGTCCGATGTTGGGAGCACAGGGAAGGCACACGAGAGCGACAAAGATGAGCGAGCAGGCCTGTTTTGTCGTCACTCCTAAGTCGCTCTTGCGGACTGCGAGCAGGGCACTGGCGGCGATGGCAAGCAGGAGGCACAATACAACCGACGTGAGAAACAGTAGCTGCACCTGGAATGCCAATGCGAGCGGTGCGATGAGTACGATCAGGACTCCACATGCCGTCGCCAACCAGCCCAGAGCACGCGCAGCTTGGAGATGGCAACGCATTTCTTTCGCCACCTGCTGGGCCGTGTTCACGGCACCTCCAGAAGTGTCCCATTCCACGCGGAAGTCGGGCCGGAAAGGGATGAACGGGTTCGGGACGTACGGCCGGCGCCCAGCGAACTCAAACGTCCATCCGAACGATAGGCCATGGAGCGATCCCCGACGGGTGGTAACCACGGCCTCGCCGATGCACAGGAAATGTGCCGAGTCGAAGAGATAGACGGCCACCAGCGTGAGCGCGAGAAGTACCTCCGGCGCAATGGAGATCAAGGCTGGGGCTTCTTGCGCCCGAACAGGGACTTCAGGCCCGCGGCCGCCGCGACAATTACTGCGACCAACACCTTCCACATGGCTGCAGCGCCGGCGATTAAGAACTTCCAGATACCTTTGAGCAGCCCGGTCTTTACCGCCGCGGCCACTGCGCCGCCAACGATGAGTCCGGTAAGCCCATATTCGGCGACTTTGTCGCCCGGCTTCCATTCGGCGTAGGTGTCGCCGACATTGAATTGGTATCCTGTGATGACGCGGTCGAGATCGGCCACCGCCGCTGGTGTGTTCTCCGGGCTTGAGACCAGAACGACACTGGTAAATCCCCGGCGACCGAGAATCTTTGTGAAAAAATTGGCCGCTCGACCGCCGTTCGATTCCAGAAGGGTTGCCCACTCTAGCCGCTTGGTGGTGCTGTTATATGCGGGCGGAACGCTCCAACCAATGACGTGAAGCGGTGCCCAGCCGCGGCGTCGCCGTTGGTCATTCGCAGCCTCGGCGTTGTCACTCAACGTCTTAAGAATGGCGTCAGCATCGATTTTGTCGTTGTCCTTTACATAGCCCTCATCCTCAAATAACAGGTAGGCGCTCCACTGGAGACTCTTGGGGGCGACCATGACTTCTTTGCCCGAGGAGAGGTTTTCGTTGAGCTCTTCGAACTTTGCTGTGTTCGACGCATCGAGGAAAACATAGCCCTCCGGGAGAGTAAGTTTGGAATTGCCGCCAATGGCGACCGTACGCGGGCCGAAAGTCCAGTCAAGCGCGCGGATCTTATTCCTGAATTCCTCTGCCTTCGGATTAGGGGAATCCTGTGCTGGTACGCTTGCGGTGATGACGAGACTGAAGAATACCGTGAGCAGTGCGACCTTAGACATGGAGCCATCCTTCCTGTGATGTAGTCGCGGCCGAGGTAGCCTATCGCCTAAGTGTTACCGAGGCGGTTACGTGGATCACAAGCAAGTGATCCCATCAGGATCAGGAGCAGAGCCTGAAAGGCGATGTTCACCCGCGGCCCCGGCGGAAGACGTGACGAGTTTAGGATACTTTCGCCGGGACGATATTCAGACGGACGAAGCCCTTTCCGCCATTGCGCCCGTCAGGCACTTCGACTGTCTGCTTCCCCTCTTTGACTTGTTGGCGAAATGACTCGCGTGTCTTGGGGTTACGCAGAAGCTCTTCGATCGTCGGATTGGAAGGGGCCTTCATGACAAATCTGTTCCTTGTGAAGTCATCCTGAGCACCCTGACCGGACAGCTCGGGCATGGTACCGAATTGCGGTGCAAATCGCCCAATTCAAGCCCCCGATCTGTGCGCTGCGCTTCCTTAGCACTTCGGTTATCGAGCGCTCGTACTGCAGCGCCCGCTGCTGCTGATACTGTACACAAAACCAGTACATCATGTCCATATCCCTAGACATCCCTTCTCCAATCGATTGAAAGGAGCACCACACAGTATGCAATGCCGAGGCCTCGCCATCCGTGGAGGAGGGCGTTCACGTGAGAGGTATCCGGCATGTGTCTGCTCCCATTGTTTCCGTGTGCCGTCAGGATGGAGCTCTGCGTGGCGCCTTACATCGCCAAGTCGTCGTCGATCAGGTCGTGACCATGCTCGAGCCGTTTCCTTTGCTCGTCTTCCAGCTCCTGTTGATGGCTTCGCTCACGCGCGACATCGGGTGCGAGAGCATTTCGCCGCTCCCGAAATCGCAGCCATTCCTCGCGCGCCTCACGCTGGATCTCGGCGCTACTGGGTCTCTGTGCAATCGCAAGCCGCTTTTCCGCGGCGTCTCGCTCACGGAGCGCCGGCTGCAGGTCGTGACTGAGATCAACCATCGACGCCTTCACTGCCGAAGCCTCGCGCTCAAGGCGACCCAACTCCGCGGCCCGTTGTAGTCGCGCCAAGGCCTCTGCGCGCTCCTCTTCGCGCCATCGCTCCACGACCAGGCTGGCTTCACCGCGGCGCTCGAGGGCCGTGATGTCCGGCCCCTTGTGGTGCGTAGGCGCATGCTCGATGCTCTGAGCCTCGAGACTTCTGTGATCGATGCGCGCATCATGATGAGCTGCATGTCGCGCTTCGTTACTGAGGCTCGCCCAGCACTCACGAATGAGCTCGATCTCTTTCGCGCCGCTCTCAAGCCCGCGGCGCCGGCGATCACCGTCTGAAAGTTCAACGCTCGTCTTGGGGCCGAGCCCCGTGGGCGTGACCTCTCGGGTAGTCGTCAGGATGGGGGCGTGATGGTTTCTCTGATCGCCCTGCCGATGGGGAGCGTGGATCGCAAAGTCGACAGCGCACCCATAGCGGTTGGCGAGGTCCCGGGCAAAGGACCGCACCAACGCAATGCGCTCCTTGGGCCGGAGCTCGTGGGGGAGGGCGACTTCATACTCACGCGCCACACGAGCATCTTTGCGCCGCTCGGCCGCCTCAGCGGCATTCCACAGCGCGGTGCGATCCCGTGGCCAATTGATGTCAGCGCGGGCGGCTTCAGTCGATAAGACAATCTCGGAATGCGGTACACCTCGCTTCCGGGTGTAGTCGAAGACCAGGTCGGCGTGCCGGTCATGAATCTTGTCCGCCGCCCGGTAGGCGGCGGACGCCGTCGCGCACCGTCCTGCCGCCCGCGTTACGGGCTTCACCGAGAGGTGATAGATCGCCACGACCCGTGTCCTTCCAGCCGTCAGGCCGGACGCATAGCTCTCACGCCTCCCCGCGCCCTCGGGCGCGGGGAGGCAAGGGGGGCCGCGCTTCAGCGCGGTCCCCCGACGCACGGGAGTCGATCGATCCTCCGCCCGCGTCTTCGCGGGGGGAGGATCATCGACTCGTAAGTGCGCCCTTCGCGACTTTCGCTGCGCTCTCTTGCTCGGGGAAACGCTACGCTCGCCGGCCCGTAGCCTGCCATTGGCGTTTCCGGTGACTTTCACCGGAAATGCCGCGGACTCTGACCAACAGAGTGCGAGATGCTGTGACCAGGTGGTGCGCACGGCCGGCGATCTGCCGGCCGTGCATGAGGGCGACAACAACACGGGAGATGAGCGTATGGCTCAGCTCACGCAACGGATTGCCACGCTCGAAGAACGGCTCCAGGCGTTGAAAGTTCGCCAGCGGCGAATCGAGGCGCGACGGCGCGCGCTCGACTCACAACGCGAGCGACGGCAGGACACGCGGCGCAAGATCCTCGTCGGGGCTTTGATTCTGGCGCAAGTGCCTCGGGGGGAGTACCCGAAGGAACAGCTACGAGCAACGCTCGACCGATATCTCACTCGTCCGGACGAGCGGGCGTTATTCGTGCTCTAACGGTCACTGGGTCGGTTCGTCACTGGTTCCATCGACGTCGAGGCGGGTCCCGAACAGCGTGAGCTGGTGAGGGTTCGAACCGCCAGAGCGATTTGGGCTGTCCCATAGGTCCCCGCGGAATGAAGAATCTGTCACGCTGGGCATCAAGCTGCAGCGCTACAACAGCGGCCCGTTACAGCGGCTCGCTTCCCGGCGTGCCACGCGTGCCGACGAACGCGGCGTAGGCCGCGCTCTCATTGCTGTCAGGGCCGCGGTCGAAGCGCTTGATGTGTGCCTCGGCGGCTTTGAACACGAGCAACCGGCTGTTCAGCAGGTCGAGGCCGTCATCCGGGCCCTTCGCGGCCCACGAGTCCGATGGCTGCCGGGCTCTCGCGAAGATGGCATGAAGATTCTCCGCGCTCAGCACGGGATTGTACTCATGCAATGCCGCCAGCGCCACGATCTGCGGTTCACGATTCTGGGAGATCGGGAAGCCGGAGATGATGCTCATCACTTCGAACCGCAACCGGTTTAGGAAGCGCTTAAGATCGCGCGGTGAAGGCGAGCTCACGGCCGCGAGCGGATACCAGATGGTCAGTGCCGCAACGAACGCTTCGGAATCGCGCTCTCGCAGCGGTGGCGCAAACACGCCGCGCCAGCGCGTGTGTATGTAGGTCAGCAACCGGCGCTGCAGCGGTGGGTCGCGCAGAATGATCAGGCTTGTCACGGCGAGCAGAGCGAGTATGACGAGGGTCATCGCCCACCTCGTCGGAAACGTGCCAGAAACGCCAGGTAGCAGTTCGGCGGGCACCGCCGATGGCTTGGGCGTCTCATTCGACACAGTGGTCGGTGTGCCCGTCGCCGCAGCCGGTGCGCTCAACCCGGAGCTGTTGGCCTGATCGAGCGTTGCAAGCTGCTGTGAGAAGACTTGCAGCGTCGAGCGCGGATACACCGCATCGATCCAGTGTCCACCCATCCAGATGCCGAGCAGCGAGAGCACGCCGATTATGCCCCACGGCAGCGCGTGGCGTCCGACCGTTCGCGCCGTGCGCACGAAAGCGTTCTCCGGCGGCGTCGTGACTTTGGTGTTCGATGTGAACAGCTGCAGCGATTCGTTCGCGGCGGGCTCGGGGATGGCGAGCTTCAGCTGGATCAGCTTGTGCAGGTAGAAGTCGGCCTCCTTCAAGTCATTCCCCTCCGGGCCGTTCTCCCGCTTACGGCCCGCTTCCTGTGCAAGCGTGATCGCCAGCCGATCAAGGACGCGCTCGTAGGCAATGGCTACGATGATGCTGCAGCTGCCTTCCGAGGCGAGGAAGTTGATGTGCTCGAACATGTCGAGCAGGCTCTTGCGCGAGCAACGGTCTAGGTCGTCGATGAGCACGACGAGATACTTGCCCATCGCTTCGGTGAGGCGCTTGAAGTCCGCGGCATAACGCTCGCGCGTGCCGGTAGTTTCCGTGTCGTCCTCGGCCTTCGCTTTCGGTGCACGCAGGCCGAACGTGCTCATACCGTTCAGTACCACCGTGACCGCCGCGATGAAGGCCGCGAGCGCGGCGGAAAAGCCGGTCCACACGTTGCCCAGCTCGGGGAACACGCGACGCACCGGCGGAATGTGTTCCGCTGCCCCGGCGATTGCGTCGGCGAGCTCGGTGGACAGCGGGTCGGTGCGCGCCACGTCCTGCGCGCGCAGCGCCGCGAGCAGCTCGTCCGGGTTGTTGAAGCGATGCTCCGTCTTCTGGAACTGTCGCAGCACGCCTAGCCACGGCTCCGGCACGGTGGTTTCGGGCTTGCCGTACTTCGCCTCGAGCCGTGCGACCGTGCGCTCGGTGACGATGGTCGGACGCTCGATGTTCAGGATGTACTTTAGGTTTGGCCCGACGGCCTGCCAGCGGTCCGGATAGTTGCCGAAGTAGGCGATCAGTGCGAGCACCAGAATTACGGGGATCGCCGCGGCGACCAGGTACCCCCAGCCGCGCTTCTGCAGCAGCTGCACGCGAATCAGAAGCCCGCGCGGGTTCCACCAGTGCGGCAGCGCTTGCTGGCGCACAGCCCGCAGCAGCGAGGCGAGCAGGTTGCCTTCCTTCTCATGATGCCACGCGTTGAACCACACGGGCCGGAAGCCGTTCTGCTCGAGATCGGCCGAGACGAGGTTCATCAGCGAGCTCTTGCCGCGGCCCCATTCCGCGGTGATGGCCAGCGTGACGGGCAGATCCGTGCGCTCGTGACGCAGGAAGCGCGACAGCTGCAACGCGCGCCGCGTGAAGCCGAAGAAATCCGGATCGCCCTGCTGTATCGGGCGGTCGGAGACGATGATATCGGCAATGGTGAGCCGTTCCGGCTGCTGTTTCTGCGCGGTGCGCTTGTGCGCTGCTGCACCGCCCACTGCGACAAACAGGAATGCATAGACCCAGGGAGCCGGATAGCGAGCATAGGCTACGGGCTGCCAGGATTCGCCACCGTCCGACGAAGTCAGGATAGTGCGGCCGGCACCAACTGCTATGGCATTGCGTGCGTCAGCGAACGAGACGGAGCGCAGGTCCGCGGTGTCGCCGGACTGCTTCGCATCCCAGTGTTCGCCGCCGTCGGTGCTGAGCAGGATTTCTCCGTGGTTGCCCACGGCGAGGCCGCGTGTCGCGCCGGCGAGATCCACTGCGTTGGGCGTCGCCGAGGTCGGTGACCTGATGAAGCGCCAGTGCTCGCCGCCATCCCGTGAGAGGGAGATGCCGCCGATGGCGCTCGGACCGATGACCAGCCCGTTGTTGGCGGTCGCTAGGGAAAGCGGGCCGATGGACTGACTCCGTTGCCAGGTGGCTCCGCCGTCGCGACTCAGGAAAGGAGAAAGGCCTGGGGCCGACACAATTGCCTGCTGTGCGTCGAAGAATCGAACGGATCGCAGGCCGACGTTGTTATTGCCCGATGTGGGTAGCGTGACTGGCGTCCACGTGTCGCCGCCGTCAACGGTGAGCAGCGCAGTGCCGTGATCACCAACCGCGATGCCGCGGTTCGCGGCGGTGAATCGCACTGAATACAAATCTGCGGATGCAGCTGTCTTTCGTGGCGACCACGTCCTGCCGCCGTCCGTGGTCACGATGACGGCGCCCTTGGCGCCGACCGCGACCCATCGCTCCCCACTCACAAAGCCCACTTCGTACAG
>WNFO01002758.1_pt1 | contig 18006 bp, 18 predicted proteins | sample 5400251 | NCBI WGS metagenome assembly WNFO01 (sample SAMN13153354, study PRJNA577476) | soil metagenome | isolation source: 100 cm saprolite under Madrone tree | place: USA:California | collected 2016-06-14
GAAGGCCCGTGTGTTGGGTGCCTTGCTAGAAAGAGAGGAGGGCAAGGGGGTGGAGGCCTTGGAACGCGCGAACTTGGCGGTACTAGGTCGGCTGAGGAAGGTCGACGCAATGGTGGCCGAGAGGGGGATGGAAGTGGGAGGAGAAGGGGGCGAGTTGACGGGACTCGGTCGAGTTGAACGAGCAGCGGGGGAGATGGCCAACGGCGGGATATTAGGCCTGAGCCAAGGAGCTGGTCTGTCGAGAGCGTGATTACCTAATCAACTATTGAATACTCCCGTGTGACCCGTCGTCGTCGTCGCCCTCACCTCCGTTCTTTTGTCGCTCTCTTGTACCACTATCCCCCTCCTGGCCGCCATGTCCAGAGGCCCCAACAGATACTATGTTGCCGACCTAGACTCTCCCTCTACAGCAAACCTTCTTACTCCAAGGCAACCGAGCGTGCAGGCCGCGCTTGTTCGGGGCCCGGGCTCAAGAATCAAGTCATCACTCAGCTCTACTTCCCTTGTTAGTTTTTTATTACGCGCCCCTGCTTTTCTTTTAGCTCTCTCTCTCTCACACACACACGCAGAATGACTCTCCTTATCCTTCGACCGCGAGTAGCAAGACTGCCTTGATACCGTCAATATCCGACAAGGTATGTGTCCTTCAATGACTGCATGACTACATAGCAACCCGTCAACACACTCTTTTGTTTTGCTTTCAGTTTTCTTTATCCCCTGACCCTGCATCGTGGGGTTCAGACCTCTCTCCTAATCACCAAGAGCCCGACGACTACCTTCACAACCCGGACCCAAATCGTGACAGGAATAATGACAGGGGTCGTTCAATATTTACCTCTCGTGGTCTCTCAAATCTCGGCTGTCTTACGCTTCTGATCCTCACTCTCCTTGCTCTATTGTCTGTCTTTTGCTGTTATACATGGTGCTCACTTGCTCATCCGTACTCTTGCAACAGTGCTGGCTATCCCGTAATTACCTTCTTCACCAAGCACCCTCTTTCTCGGCAAGGTGGATTCAACTTTGGGGGAACGAACAGTTCTGGACAAGTCAAGACGTTCTTCTATTTCCTTTCGAATCTTGCTGACTTATTAAGCACAGGTACCCAAGTTGAATGGTAACTCGGGCCTCATTGACATAGACACCCCACAGAGTGCCTGGACCATCACCTCCTTCCACGATTCGTCTCAAACACTTCAGCTAGTATTTTCTGACGAATTCGAAACACCAAATCGCACATTCTGGCCAGGTGATGACCCGTATTTTGAAGCTGTCGACCTTCATTACTGGCAAACAAACAACCTCGAGTGGTACGACCCCAAAGCGATCATAACAAAGGATGGGTACCTCCAGATCACTATGACGAAACAAGGGAACCACGAACTAAACTATACCAGTGGCATGATGACATCATGGAACAAGTTTTGTTTCACCGGTGGCCTTATTGTCGCTAACGTTTCCTTACCTGGAGCGAGCAACGTGGTTGGTTTGTGGCCTGCCATCTGGACTATGGGTAATCTTGGCCGCGCGGGATATGGCGCTTCTCTCGAGGGCTTGGTGCGTTCCCATGTCACCCTTCCGATTGATCGACGTGGATTATTCATACTTTCCATAATGACAGTGGCCATATTCATATGATTCATGCGATGTTGGGACGCTTCCTAATCAGACCCAAAACGGCAAGCCAGAGGCCGCAACCATAAATGGGGACCCGTATCACGACAATGTGCTCTCCTATCTCCAAGGCCAACGGTTATCTCGGTGTACATGTGCTGGTGAATCGCATCCTGGACCTATGCATTCAGATGGGACGTTTGTGGGGAGGTCTGCACCAGAGATTGATATTTTTGAAGCGACGGTGCGTTTGGTGGCGCGTCCCTCCCTGTTCTAAATCTGACCTTACACACTTTAAGTCTCAGTACGACCAAGATACCGGCATTTTTACGGGTGCAGTCTCCCAGTCTTGTCAATTTGCCGTAAGTTATCGATACGCTTTGGACCTTCGAGGCTTACACATCACCTCAGCCATTCAACTATAACTATACTTATCAAATCAACCACACCACAATTTATAACACCGGCATTACTGGACTCAATACGTACAAGGGTGGTGTGTTTCAGCAAGCCGTGTCTGCCCTTACGCAAACCAACCAGCAAGCCTACGAGTTGAGTGGAGGTGGTTTTTCTGTTTATGGTTATGAATACAAGTCCGGAACCAATGATGCCGTACGTTATTTCTCACATTCCATCTCCGCCCGACTGAGGTTTGGCAGTACGTCACTTGGATATCAGACAACCGGGCTAGTTGGACATTATTGAGCGCCGGCGTGGGTTCTGATTCGATGGTTCAGATCGGTGACCGGCCCGTCCCCCAAGAGCCAATGGTATGTAGGCTTTGAGGCGGTATTCCACCTTACTGAAATGATTGCACAGTACATCATTGCTAATTTGGGACTGTCACCGAACTTCGGCAAGATAGATTTTGCGCACTTAACGTTCCCGACTACGATGCGAATAGATTATATTCGCGTTTACCAACAGTCAAATCAGATTAATATTGGGTGTGATCCATCGGGATTCCCGACGGCGTCGTATATCAATCAGTCAGTGATGCTATTATTTCTGAGTGTGCAATTTGTGAACTGACTTGTCCTTGCTGAAGGTATGCTGAGGCATACACTAACCCTAATCTGACAACGTGGAAGGATGATTTCGGACAGAAAGTTCCGAAAAATCGTCTCGTTGACCAATGTTAGCTAACATACGGAGAACTTTCGGGCACCTTTCTGTTTTGTCGCGTTCAAATATGCCACACGAAACTTTGTGGCCGCACTACCTCTGTGTTCGCCTTCATATCACTTGCATTACCATCCACTTGGACCCTGCAGCGCTTTGTTATACCCTGTCTGGTCTACGACTAGCTCAGCATTTTCGGATGTTGTGCACAAGCCTAAGCTTGAGCTTTCTATCCTTATCCCCTTATATTGGACATTCTTGATATGCAGCATATACTCCCTCCGGACACCACATCCCTGAGGGTGTTATTGTATTGTCAGCTCGCGCTTTGGTGAATATAGATGATACTTTCATGAACGTTGTCTTAGTTTGCCCTTCCGTGCAGTCTCCAAATTTTAGTACAATGAATTAAATAGCCTGCACTTAGTCTCACTAAGAGTACCAAATGAGAAATGAATGCGAGGTGGAGGTGAAGGTGTTTAAATGTGGGCCGTGTATGTGAGAAGTGTGTACACGCGCGTCGTGACGATGACTGCTCCCCGTAATCTACCCGCCTTCCAGTTTCCTTCTCCTCGAATGAATGTTATGGAGTAGGAGCCTGTTGTAATGCCTCCAGCTTTGCCAATGTTCGCTCGAGCGTAATGATCCCTCCCGCCGTCAACCGAGGTACGGCAGGCTCCCGATCGCGGTCACCCCCAGGCTGAGCCGCACTTGCGGCGGCAGACGATGGCTCTGGGGCCTGGGACGATGATTCCCCGCGGCTCTTCTCGACGAGCGCCCGGGCATCGCAGAGTACTTTGGCAAGCCGGCCATGGTTATGGTACAACAAGCTAATCTCAGACTCGAGAGAGCCGAGTGGGATCTCGAGTGCGCGGCGGACAAAGCCGCGTGAGAGAACGTAGGCTTTTTCGTTGTATAGTCGGCTGTTGATGATGCCCTCTTCGGTTCCACGGAGCTTGTCATACGCAGGCTCACAGAACCAACTATTGTTTCGCCAACCACCGCCCAGGGATCGTGTCAGAAAAAAAAAAGGAGAGAATGTATTGAACGAGCGGATTGGGTACGTACGGTTCTTTCACTAGGACGAGACCTTGGATGGAAACCAGGGCTTGGAGTAGTGATGACCGGGAGGGACTCCATGATTCGTTTCTGTCGCCTGCCCATGTACCAAGGATGGATAAGCAGACTTTTCCCTCTTCGTAGAGATTCCTGGAATAAAAAGGAAGGGGTTAATACAAAGCGCTGAGAAAAGTGGCAACGGCAACGAGACTTACGGGTTTACTATGAAAAAATCAAATTATACAGGTGTTAACATAAAGAGTAAATATCAACGGTACACACCACGACCATTCCCGTTCGTCCAACTGAGGAAGTGAGCTATTGGAGGACTCTGTGGAAAGTCCGAGTCCAGCATCCAATCAATGACAAACGGCGCATCTTCATATGGTGTATTTTCTGGGCCAATAATGAGGGAGCGGAGTAGGTCCGACCTGTCTTCGTAAGCTCGTACGACGATAGATTCTGTCTCGAATGCTCAGTAAAATGTCACAACGATGAAAAAAAAAATCGACCTGGCAAACTGCTCGACAAAGCACGATACTCTTTTTGTAACCTTGTTAAGAAACTGCGGGAGGGTTGTGATGCTGTTGAGTTGTAGAATGCATGATCGTGTGGTGCTTCAGGAAGGATTTCAAAGCGCTTCCAGTGCGTTTCTCTATCCCCATCTTCATCAACTCCACTCACGACGGCTCCATCGACTAATACATCCTCTTTCTCAGCAGCGTCTCTTGGTACGTCGGGGGATGACGATCGTAAAGTAGATGATGGGACTTGAGAGACCGATGCCGTATCCTGTTGATCGACGGGAACTGGTGTCACTGTTGGGATGATGTGGTCCCACCAACTCGCATGGACTTCATTGTCTGAGGCATGGATGTCGTCCATCTGTGCATCCCCCTCGACGTCCATATCATAATCCTCCTCGTCATCAGTCTCCTCCCATTCATCATTTACATTGCCGTTGGGTTGTGCCTGCCAGACCCCATCTTCGTCCATTGCCCATACCTCAGCGTCGTGATCGTGAACGCGGTCATTCTCCGGGTCGTCTTGAGCAGAACCTTCACCCCAGAGATCCTCTAGTTGTTCTAAGGTATCATACAATCGCGTGAGGCGTTCCAGAGGATACTTCGCCACTGTGCCGTTTGGCAAAGTAACTTCCACGCTGCCGTCTAATCCTAGCTATTGGTGTAAGTCAGCTTCACGAAAGTTAAATGACATGCGCGTTAAACAAACATTAGAAACTTCCCCAAACCAGTTTAACGATGTGTCGTCTGGACCTGGCTTGCGAATTTTACCCTCTACTATGCGCTCCTGCTCGCGCCGGTGAGCGATATCCATGCCGATGTCCGCCATTGTCTTGCGCCATCCTCCATAGTGACCGTCGGGGTGCACTACGGGTAATTCTCGTACCCAAGGCTCAACCTCGCCTATCCGAGGCACTTTTGGCATCTCCAAGCCATTAGTAGTACCTTTACTGTGGATGAAGACAAAATCACCCCGTCGAACCCCTAGGCCATCGAAAGTAGAGGGAGCAACGGCCGACCAGTCATTCGTACCGTGAGGATCGAGTTCGAGCACGGACGCCAGTTCAACGTCCCCGGTATCGCTGAATCTGATGGTGGCCGTTCTGTCTACCGCGTTAACACTTAGTACCACAGCCACACGTTTTTCGTCTTCGCCTTTCCAAAGAACGTGATCACCGGGCCTCATCGAGGGTCAAGTCAGAGTGCCGACGGAAGGACAGTGGCGTCCATACACTCACCAGCAGTCATATTCGTCCGGATTCAGATAAGGAATCAGCTTGGTCGTTAGCATAGTTTCTGTTGAACCGTCCTGCCAAAGGACGTCCACCGTGGTTTGTGTCTCCCGCACCACATAAACACGAACTTCAATGATACCATACGGCTCCCCCTCTTTGCCATGGCGAGTGGACGGAAGGCTTGCGGCATCTTTAAGAATAACCTTATCTCCAACACGCATCATCCATTCTGCTCTGCTGCGCACTAACTTCAGCTTGGCGAGGTCTTCTCCTGACCAAAAACGTTCTGGGCGGGAGATGCTCTGTGCAACCGGAGGTGGTAACTGTACCAACTAAGGAACATGACAAGTAAAAAATGAGGACATATAAGCTCACCGACTGATTGATAGCTAGCCATGAGATGGCCAAGACGCTATGTTTGACGTCCACGACCGTGTCTGTATGGCCATTTCGGAGTGGTCGTGCGAAAAGGCCGAACAAATTACCGACACTCGCTGGTGGAGGGATTATATCCTAAACAGGATGTGACGATCACCCCTAGTAATCGTAAAATTAGCAATGAAAGAAACGAAAGCAACTTACGCTGCCCTTTTCTCCAACTGTCAGACGAGAGCTTAGCTCTGGTAACCGTACTAGTTGTCCATTGGAGACATCCACAACAGCTTCGTCAAAAAGCTCGTATGGATGGATTAGGACGACGAGATACTATGGTGTGAGCGAGCTATCTTACCTCGACAACCTGATCCAGGGTAAGCGTGTTGAAGGCTTCGCACCAAGAGGGGGGCGCACCTGGCCAATCCAATTGTCATAAGCCACATAGTCCCCAATATCAACGTCCGCCGGGGTCTCAATATCATTCATGCTTTTCCAATCGGGAACGGGTTCACCACTAATAGCGTGTTCGAGACGGCCCTTGACGTCGACACTGGTAATCACTCCAGAGCGCACATCGTCAATACTCCTCTTGCACAAATCTCCCGGCTGAAACATGCGATCTACAAGAGTAAATTCCGATTCTGGCAAAATTTCGCGGATGCCATTGGGAAAGAAGGACACCCCGACTTCTCCCTTCTCAAGCGGCCTCATCAGTGGGTCATGCTGGTCTTGTGGCGGTGGCGCATCATCCGAGTCGTGCCAACATCTCTATGAGACCAAAACGATGAGCCAAAGTTAGGGGGAAGAAACACAGTTGCGCACCAAAACAATACCGTAAGAGCGGGGATTATTGCGTTGTACAATATCTTCTTGATAGAACTGAAGAAAGAGAAAAGTAAGACGAGTGAGTGAGCTGTTGTTGAGTAGGAAGTGGGACCTTTGTGGGTATCTTGGCCGTTCCATTTGGTGTCATAGTGGGTGCGTGTGTGTACCAGTGAGTGAGCGAGTCTCCCGCTCTCCGCCGTTGCGGCCGTGTCGCCCAGACCCCGATCACCGTGATGATAAGATAAGATAAAGAGACCCCGTGCGCTCAGGCTGTTGCCACTCACATCCGAGTCATGGCCTGGTCAGCACTCCCAATCGAGTTGATTGTTCGCATACTAGAGGCTCTCGATCCATGCTCAATACTCACCTGCAGAAGGGTAATGTTTTCTACAATGTGCTTTCGCCCATCGTTCTGACAAAATCTAGACGAGTCGCCTTCTCAAATCGGTCGTCGATGACACAGTCACTCTTCAGTATCGCATCGCTCTCCACTCATCCGGTATGGTGGATGGCCCACCTAGTCAACTAAGCACATCAGAACGCCTAAGCTTACTCAGGAGCTACGAAACCTCGTGGAAAAACTTAGATTGGAACGCCCACATATCTCTTCCCCTCCCTGTAGGAAATCTCTGGGAACTCTATGGCAATGTTTGGGGACATAGCAAAGGAGATGATGCTATCTTTTTCATACAAATACCTTCTCGTCTGCGCAACGTCCCTTTGCGTCAGTGGACAACCAGATTAGACTTTCCCTTGCGAGATTTTGGTATAGACCCATCTCAGGACCTACTTGTGGCGATTGAGATGGCTACGCAGTGCGTCTGGCCGACTTTTGAGCAGGATAAAAGACTTAGGGATACTTTATATCAAGTGTATTGTTCCGCTGTCGAATCCGGTTACTCACACTATCAACCGGTAAAGAGCACCGATTAGCCAGAGACAACACAACCCTTGAATACCTCCCGGCTGTTCCCCGCGTCCGCCGGATGCATTCGATTCGGATCAGCGGGGACTACCTAGGGATATTGTTCATAAACAATGACAATGACGGCGATGACGACGATGACGGTGACGAGAATGAATTGGTGGTCTGGAACTGGAAAACAGGTGTCAAAAATCTGGTGAGTGAATACTCGCACCTTCTACACTGAGCCGTCCGAATCATTTATTTTTCAGACGGTTACGCTGGTCGGTATGTTAGCCTTCGTTTTCCTCGGCGACAATTTTGTCCTGGCATCCGCGTCCACACCACCGCTCCTAGACTATGGCCAACCTTCGTTGCTACTCTATAGCCTCGACCAGACGCTTACTCGCAGCATTGAAACCACCAACTCTCATCTTCTGCGTTTCCTATTTCCCGCAGGCCCTACCCGCGGCCACTCCATTATCTCTCTAACTTCGGATCCTTCACCTAGTTGGCCAGCAGGTACTGATCTGCATGTGCCGTTCCAAATTTCTCGCGATGAACGGACAATTGCTTTTCGTCTCTTTCGTGGGACTCCCCGCAGTGAGACCTTCCTGATGCCCGCTAGTGCTTTTCTCAGGCACATCATGGACACCGAGATGGGGCGTGACATCCAGTGGGAATCATGGAGCGCGGCAACAAACGTTGTACCCCTTCAAGGCCGATGGACTGTGTACACGTGTTTCGTGTTTGGAAAGCGTCATATTCTACCCGAGACCGTGACTGCCGTTCACGACGATAGACGATTAATGATCGTTCGTGATCTTTGTCCAAGGCGCTATATGAGGGCAAGCGAAGAGGAGCGCGAGGAGAGCAATGCACTTCACAAGGCGATGGGGACCAAGGAGCCCTATCCGCCGTCGATTGTGAAAAGCGTCCCTCTTCCGAGAAGCATCAAGAAGTCCTCCGACATAGATCTTATGATCAGTGAAGACGGTATCGTGGCACTCGAGGTTCGTTGTATAAAGGCTATGCGTCTTTATGGCTGCACGACTAATGCCATCGAGCTGTAGAACGACCTCACCACTGGCAATCGACTGATTCACCTACTCACATTCTGACGAGCGAACGGGATTTTATGACCAGTCGACAGTACTTGTGCGAGTGATGCTCTGACGCAAATGGGTTTCCGCGTGTCAGTGGCATAGGTCAGAGGGTATTGGAGGCAGTGTACGGGAGCGTCGCGGTTGAGAGGCCAGATTGAGCGACTCTATTGTAACTTACCATTGGGCCGGACACGGAGCAGTGCCACGCATTGAGCTCGTGAGACCCTGTCAGGAGCACCGAGTTCAACTCCATCCGTCCACTCCATTTCATCCATGACTCATTTGCATATAAATACCGCTTCTCTTCGCACTCTGCTCCTTCCTCATTCTGCCCTGCATGTTCAAATCCGCTTCGTATAAATTGGTTTCTGCTGTTACTAAGCCACATTCAGCCCAGTCATTCGGTGCCTTCTATGCTGTCAGTGCCACTTTGCTCTCCAACGTCACACACAGTCTCACGTTCCTGTCTTTGCCACCACTAGACCGTAAGAGGCTTCCGCTATGAAGCAGAGTGTCAAGAGGACATTGATAGTTCTTCCGAAAACGTTCGTTGAACGTGGCCGCCTGCCAGTAAAATTTACTCATCGTCCTGGTATAGGACTTTATTGTGTCTATCCTTCGCTCAAACCCTTCTGCAAGGGATGCAAAGTCATATCTAGCCTCTTTCGGTGCTCGACCTCGCCCAGCCGCCGTCCCAAAATACCCACCCCCTCGATTGCCCGATCCCCGGGTCATTCGTGATGTACAGCCCGCGGTAGAAGGGCCCAAACCCAGTCCCATCGTATCATCCATCCTCGACCCTGTACATCACAAAACCGCCCTTGTCAAAGTACAGGGTCCTTTCACGGATCGCCAATTGGACAGTATCGCCCGTGGCATGGTCTATCTACAAAAGCTCGGCCTTGTCAGCGTCATCGTCGTTGAACAAGACCAAGTGCCCCGTGGTGAGGAAAGCGAACGCGAGGTTATTTTAGAAGAGACTTCACGCGTCGTGGAAGCTCTCGAAAAGCAAGGAGCAAAAACACGCCCCGTGCTGGGCGCCGTCGTTCGCCTTGGTCCCTTTCCTGGCCAAGACACAGCCACCAGGGGTTCGTGTGTGCCCGCCCCAGAGGCACACACGCTCCCTTCCGATCTCGCCCCAATACATTCCGCACTGCGTGCCGGAGAGATACCCATCCTTTCTCCTTTCGCCCTGGATTCGTTCTGCCGCTCATCTAGGGTGGACGCTGACGACGTGATTGCCGCTCTGGCCCGTGGCATGGTTGAAGCTGCCGAAATCGAACCTGGTCAAAAGCCGGTCGAAACAATCACACGTCCGGAGATTGATGTTGATTTAACCCCAATGCGTCTGATGATCATCAATAGGGAAGGCGGTGTGCCTTCATATGCGCGGTCTGGCCTTCCTCATCTTCTCGTCAATTTGGAGGCGGAATACAAGTACATCCACGACACCTTCCAGTCGTCATGGAAAACCACCCATCCAACTGCGCTCTCGAATCTCGCTTTGGCGCATACATGTCTTACCTACATGCCACCCTCATCATCGGCAATTATGGTAAATCACCGGGCGCCAAGTTCGCTGATCGGCAATTTAATAACAAACAAGCCAGCCGTAAGCTCCAGCCTTCCTCACGCGCTGCTCCAGGGAAACCGGAGTTTTACACCCAACACCCCCACTCTCTTTCGCCGAGGTCTAAGCGTCGAGGTCATCCGGGATTGTGTCAACATCGACAAAGCAAAGATGACCAGGCTTTTAGAACAATCCTTCGGTCGCGTGCTCGATGGCGACGCTTTTTATACCCGTCTAGAAAAGACCCTCGACTTTGTCATTATCGCAGGCGATTATGCCGGCGCTGCCGTCGTTACCAGAGAAACATCAGGCACAAACCCTTCCGCTCCTCCAATCGTTTACCTCGACAAATTTGCAGTCCTCCCGAGCCACCAAGGGGATGGCACGGTAGACTTTCTCTGGGTTGCGCTCCACGACGAGACGTATGGGCTCGGTTTGCCCTTTTCCGTTAACCTGAACGGCGGGAAGGAGGGCTGCGGTGAGGGCCAGGATCTCGTCTGGCGCAGCCGCTCCAACAATCCGATCAACAAGTGGTACTTCGAGCGCAGTTCGGGTCACGTACGGATGGGGGACTGGGTCCTCTTCTGGTGCGACGCTGAAAAACGGCTAAAAACAGAGGAAGGTCGGCGTGCCTCTGCGGGCCTGTCATACGTAGAAGAGTGGGAGCACGAGAGATTATCATTATGGGCAGACGTCGTCCCCAAGGTGCCCTCAAGTTGGAAAAAGTAATACGAACCGAACATAAATGTATGACATATAGGATTTAGCTTCCTGTTGCCTCTGGGATTGGAGCTGGAAGTATATTATGTATTGACGTGTCGCACAATTATCCTTACATGCCGTAATGCAATTTCATGTACAGTACAAAGACGTAAATTCCACACAAAATAGAGGGACCTTCAACTTTTGCGGACCCTGCGCCTTCTCACCTCTGGTATCTTAGGTTGAGCGGATGGCTGCGAGCTCGAATTTTCGGTTGCATGAGCTTCCTTAGCCCTTGGGGATTTAAATGCCCCAATCCTTTTCCAAGGTTGATACGGACGACCCTGGACCAAGACCGAATCCACCAAGTCGGCAATTCCTACTTCGACACACTCCAGAAACCCGTTGATGGTCCAGTGGTCAATGTTCTGGATCAGCAGAAACACCTCAATGATATGTGCGGGACTATCGAGATTCCATTCGTGAGCGTGGTTCCCTTCCCCTCCGCCATTGTCACCGCGCGGGCCGGGGAACAGAGCAGAACGAACGATCTATTATACAACAAAGGATTAACTGTGACGTTTTCCTCAAGAAAATCGTCGTTGTACGCACCGGAGGCTCTTGCCCTTTACTGACGCACCAATCTACGTGTGCCCTGACGCTGCCATCGGACCAGACAAGCCCAAACACAGGCGCTTTCACATGCAGCGAATGGAGGTGTCTGACTGCTGCAGCTGTTGCCATCCGGTTCTGTCTGTAGGCAACATCAAGCATACTATGCACGGGCTTTTTGTCCTCCCAAAAGCAGGAGGCAAACTGAAAGCCCGGTGTCCGTGGTAACTGCACGCTTGGTGTGCTCTGGCACGCAAATGACTCCCCTCCTCTTGCTGCGGAACCCGTGTGTTCGCTGCGCTTCAACTGCTTGAAGGCCGATTCCGCGGCGAGTGATAATTTTTGTACGGATTTTTCGGGCACAAAAACCGCACCATCAGGGACGACACTTTTCGCATTCAAAATTTTTATCGACTGCGCGCGTATGTTGCGGTGTGCCGGGGGCTGGGGCAGGCCGATAGGCCATTTCGACCTGAAGATACCAATGAACAAACGGTCAAAGATTCAGCTCTAGAACTTTACTTGTATGTGGATTGCCGGAGTCCAGAGCTGCGCAGCCCTTCGTATCTGATTTGCCTATGAGCTTGAACACATCTATCTTGGGATAGCCATCTGGGAATATGGCTCACATATTGGAGACGAAATCTGCCTCTGATGCCATCTGCTTGGACTCAGATCGCATTCGCTGGAGGCGTTCCCACGACAAAAATGCACTCTTTAGTTCGTCCAGCAGCCGACAGTTGTTCTGGGCGGGGATAGCTTTGGAAAATAACTGGGGACACTCCTCCTGGGCTCTCCTCATAAACGCCATGAATTCTGCACTCGAGGTGGCTTTAATTCGTCGATAAAACTTAGATGACTAGATCAACAGCGGTTCAGTTTAACGTAGGGCCAGTCGGAGAATAGAAATATCTATACATGGTCCATCCACTCCGCTGGAAGACACCCCCGGGTATTGAACACGCTATCAACGTATTCACTGAAATGACTCGGAAGGTCCGAGAATGCCACTTCTTCGCAACGCTGGTATGAACACCAAGTGTCGAAGTTCTTGGCATTCTTGGCAATTCTAAAAGAGGGTTGGACGGGACTCAAGACGCAGAGGGGAAGAAGGGCGCACACTGATGCAGAAAGGGTCCTTGAATAACTTGGTTTTTTCTTAGCATAAGTCGATGTTCCCACGGAACCTAGTGATGACCTCGCCATTTTTGCTTCCGTGTCCTTGTTTTGAGTTTGAGTAAAGAATGTCGTCGTCAAAGGATTGCTAAAAGAAAGATCGTTAGTATTATCGTCACAGTCGTCAGTCGTTTAAGTGTTATCAGTGGCTGAGCAGAGGTATTCAACCTCTGCAGATGGGAGTAGGAGAGAAAGAATAGTCTATTAACGGGCGTCTAGAAGTTAGGTTTGCTCCGACTAGGTACCACGTGACCGCGTCGCGTCATCTCGTATGCCCTTGCCCTCAGAAGAGACCATCCATTAGTTTACGTGATGCCTCAACGCCAAGCTGTATACACTTAGCCACTACCTGAACGGAAACGAAACAAAGACAGCAAAGACTTACAAATGTCGCTGCATTTGCAGGGAATGCCTGACAGCACCACGTTAGCAAACATAAATGCCTCAAACTACTCTTTAGGACCCACCCGTGCCATCGCTGGTCCGAACCCCTTCCACAGCGCTTTCACACCATCCGTGGCGATAGCCTTACGAGCGCAATCTATGATACCGGAATATGTACCGGTGGGCGCCGACTGTAACCTTGATTTCAGAACCTAGCGCAGGACGTATCAGCACGGAGAAATTGAAGATTGGCACGTGAGTTGAGTGAAACTGACATCGGGGGGAATAGCAATTGCCCACATGGCTACACCTGCTGTACCACCAGCTAGGATAACTTGACCAATGTTGAGATCCGACGACGACGCGTTGTCCGATGTGAGTGCTTTTTTCGTAACCTCATAGGCTGCGAAGTATCTTTTGGGCAGATTGAATGGTTACGACGATGGGCAGCGGTCACCCGTGAGACTAACGCACGCTGCACTCCCAGGACCATCCCGTGCCAGTGTGGCAAATGTGCCTCGGTAGATGCTACGGATTCCTCCCTCTTTGTATAGGTGTCCAATCACGTCAAAAACACCTTTGTACTGTGTGCCAGATCCTCCCTGGCCTTGCACCTTGATAGAGTATAAGAATGACACGTCGATTCCTACAGCCATGGTAACTCACTTGTAAGAGGACCTTCGCGCGTTCCACTGGTGCTGCGACCAGGGTAGTGGGCACGGCAGACAGGAAGCCCGCCATGGCGAGCTCGCTCGTCGAGAGTGCCAAGTCTCTGCGACTGGGCGTGGAAGTCCGAATCAGTCGCTTGGAAGCATCGTATGCCTGAGCCGAGCCAGCGTGGTCAGAAATCGCAAATTACATGTATTGCCTGTGGGGAAAAGTTACCCAGAAGGAGAGCGCAAAGATGGGTGTCACACCCAGTAACGGAGGTACCACCCCACGATATAACCCAGTGGGGCCATCTCTCGCCAATGTCTTCTTCACAACATCCAAGCCTCCTGCATACGTCCCAGGAGCAGCGGTCTGTAGTCGCGTCTTAGTCAAGTCAAACGGATGACCTAGTAGACGGAAACCCCGAGGGAATGTGCATGATCAGACACGCGAGAATCGTGACGATAGATCGCATCGAGCCCACGAACCGACCAAGACTGCGTACACGCCCCCAACTCCTCCGGCGATAAAAGCTTTCACGTTCTCAGCTGCGGCCGACGTGGCCGAGACTGGCGCCTTCGCCATGGTCTCGCTTTCGGCCGCTCGCTCGGACAAGTCTCGGCTCTGCAGTGGGTCCCAATTCTCAGAGTGACGAGATCTGGAGAGAAGTGCCAAGCGACTCACCATATTCCCTGGCAGTTGGGTTGTTGAACGAGAAAGCGAAGCGCCGAGTACTGGCCCGGAGGGGTGCCCCACTCATCTCAATTTTATCTGTGGTGATATCTCGCGACAGTGGTTACCGGCACCAACAATCAGGTGCTAGCACTTGCTCGTGTTTCTTTGCGTAGCACGGGCCATATACTGTAGTACGCTAACGGCGATGTGGAAAGGCTTATCTACATCCTATTCGGCTCAGCTATCCCTGACTTCTTCAAGAACCGGGAGAAGAATGGTTGCAGCTGGCCGGTCTGGTTGGCTCCCTGACCTTTTAGGGTGGGAGAGTTTGGTGATGTCTGGAAGGGTGATCAAGGCAGAAGGGTTGATGGTACGGAGCTTTTACGAAGTGAAGTCAGTAAGAGGATGCATTCCTACCTGCAGCCTGAGAGTACTTCCCACGTCATTACCACATTCACAGGAATATCGATGGAACCGTAAGACAGGTGCAGGGCGGGGCTTGTCGGATATTTGACTCAAGCTGTCGACAAACGCTTTTCCATCTAATCATAAAGTTGGATACTACAGTAGTAAATCATACAGTGTGCATGGATATACGGTAATGTAAGTCTATGAAATAACTATTAGGACTCATCGTCGTCTTCTCTACCAAAACCGCCAACAGGTTCGTACGTCGCCTCAGTCCTATCCATTCTCCAAATCTTCCGCACACCCATGAAGAATAGGCCGATCGCGAGGATGCCAAAGATCCCCACAACTACCGGCGGACCATATTCCATCCACATCGGTGGCTCATAGGGAACCAGTAGTCCGTCAATCTGAATAACGCCGCCCGTACCACCACCCGTCGTGGCACGCCCCCAGGCTGTGACTTTAGCCCAGTCCTTCTTGCCGCGAGTGCCAGGTACGTTCTTGATGCGCACAAAAACCTCGCCGCCTTCCGCCTCACGAAATACAACGTCACGGTAGTTTGATTGGGGAGAGATGAGCGTCTTGTGTACGTCTGAATCATGGAAGGGCATGGGCTGATTATTGGTCGGTGGCCCAGAGAGCTCCGCTGAGTTCGGCGTGTGGAGTAGGTGTTGCCCTACAACGAGCTGCATCGCTGCCTTGTCCGAGTAGAGCCGCGTCAGGTTGACTTGCTTGAACGCGTCATCCGAAGGACAAAGTAATGTCCATCCTGTACCTGGTATACCACTCTGACCCCAAGGCGAATCCGCTGGTGGGGTCGTCCCATTCAGTATCCATTCCATGCCAGCTTTAACGATTAGATTTGTCATTGTATTACCCTTTGCGGCCTTCGCTAGTTTCCCCACCGTAAGGTGAACCGAGCGCGGAATAAAAATATCTGAGAGCTCGTGCACAGCACCAGTCTCGGATAATAGATTCATTGGAGTGAGCTCAGAGATCAAGCCAGGCCATCCGCCGCTGGGAGTCAAAGAAATGGAGCCGACTTTCTTGTGTTCGACATGTAGGTCCGATCCTTCCAGCGTCGGGTATGTCCTAGCTGTCGACTTCTGCAGATCTCGGGCGTATTCAATATCATCGATGACATGATGCAAAACAACGTTCTCGAGGTCTGCAGTAGCTGACGTCGATAAGAGATGTGCACTGACAAGTAAGCCAAGACGTTTAAAAGCGTCATTATTGGGCACAAGTAGCGTGGTACGAGGGCTGGTTTTGATGGTGTCTGCGAGATCAACTGAGAAAATTGCAGCTAGGAAGGAAGAGAAGTTGAGATTTGGTAAAGCAACTTGTAGCGAATTCCCAGGAGGGAACAGAGGTCGAGAGATAAAGTAGATGACGGTGTTATTGATCTCAACTACATTTTCGAGTGGTCAGTATAATGACTTGGGTTGGCAACAGGGGGACTTAACTGGGATCTCCAATAGTAGAAGCTCCGCCGAAGCTGATAGAGGGCGCAGACTGAACATCTCTCTTGTCATCGTGGTTGATCGAGGCTTCCAATACCTGAGCTTTTCCAGCTAAACCAGGCTCATCCAATTTCGTCTCTATAAGCAAACCGTCCTTGAGAGACTTTGGGGTCCAACGGCCGGGCAGGAAGTGGTACTTCAGAAGTCGCTTGAGATCCTCGCTGCCCTTCTCAGGAAGATTATCATCGCCATATGCCGACAGAACATCATCTTGAGGAGCAAGGATTGTATATTCCGAATCGGCGTCCTTGACGAAGTCAGTCAAATTGACCGAGTGGATCATGGAGATGAAGTTGGTGCAGTTCAACGTGAGTAGATATTTCTCTGGCGTTAGTCGTAGGGCACCTTCGGGGATGAGGAGTGATGAGACAGTGTGCATAACCCCATTGGACGCATATATGTCAGGCTGAACAAGCTCAGCATCTGATATTAGGACCTTATCAGACGCAGTAACAACATTAAGTTGCCTCCCGTTAATAGTAGTCACTACATTGGGTTAGTTCAAAGAAGCGAAGGGTCGAAGGGAGGACTAACAATTGATGGCAGGATTGAATGATTCTGACCATTTCACGCCATGTTGCACGACAGCGTGCAATTCGAAGATAGAGATCAAATCATCGGTAGCAAATTCACTCTCAAGGTAAAGCTTCTCGATCGGGTGAAGAGCGTTCCAGGCAGAGTCCACGGGGACAAAAATCGTGAGCTCCGCAGTCTCATTAAGGCGATTGATCACCGCAGGGGTTAATATCTTGCGAAAGTAGGATGTGGACGGGTGCGTGGAGACAACGCCCGCTAAGCAGAACAAGTCAACACATGCATGGGATAAAGAAGAAGGATAAGCACCTAAGCTGGGGGGGAGAGGCAAGATGCCGTCGATGCCGACGAGGAGTCCATTACCTGCATCAACGGGATCTTTGACGACTTTAGCACCACCTTTGCCAAATGCATCGACACCGACATGGAATTGATCTTTTCGGGCAGCTACTCGGAGCCGTTGGGGTTCAACCCCAAGAGATCCACCAGGGACAGGCAGCCATGGGGGAGCAGGAGGAGGGTCCCGGGATGGGGGTTCGGGGGAGTCGCGCGGGAAGTGGAGGGTCTTGGTGACGAGGATATCATTCTGTTCAGGAAGGACGACGGTGTAGTTGAGCAGATGGTAGAATAATTCTTGGCGAAGCTGTTCATTCACATTGTCGCCCGTGAGTGAACTAAGCCGGGAAAGGGATGAGTGGCGTTGGATTGCGTCGTTGGTGGGGGCAAAAAGGGTACTGCCATTGAGCCTGTTGAGGGTGGGAATGAGCCTCGCGCGTTGCAGGAGACGAAGAAGAGCCGTGTAATCTGGGTCCTCCGAAAGCTTGTCAACGAGGGTGGTTGAGAGTGTGTCTGGGGGAAAGTGAAATGCGAACTGTGGGTGGGGAGTTGCAAAAGAGTAAGGCAGGAGAGGAAGGAAGGAGAGGCGAATGAGAGGCGAGAGTCGCATTTGTGTGTGGACGGGAGAGAGGCGCGAAATTGGTGATGGTCGACTCGGCGGGCATGACGCG